>Ga0105049_10001479_pt1 | contig 27789 bp, 19 predicted proteins | sample MAT06_FD_78087 | JGI IMG/M metagenome (GOLD analysis project Ga0105049, IMG submission 78087) | Freshwater microbial communities from Lake Fryxell liftoff mats and glacier meltwater in Antarctica - MAT-06 | ecosystem: Environmental > Aquatic > Freshwater > Ice > Liftoff microbial mat | place... | reverse complement strand
CCGCGCCCATAGTAGAAGGTGTCCTGGCCAAAAGCCCCTTTCACCCACACCGCGTTGTAAGCGCCCGTCACCCCCGCCATAATCGTTGACTGGGGCAGCAGACTCGGCCGCACCGACAATAGCAGCCCCTCCGCCGTCCTCCGCGCCGCGCAAATCAGCCGGATGGTGTGCTTCAACGTGTGGGCATAAGCGAAGTCCAAGGGCGAAATTCGCCGGATGCCTTCGGTGTAAATCTGCGCCGGCAAAATCCTTTGCCCGAAAGCCAAACCGGCCAGAATCGCCAGCTTCGACCGCGCGTCGAACCCATCCACATCGGCCGTCGGGTCCGCTTCGGCATAACCCAACCGCTGCGCCTCGGCGAGCACATCGGCAAACGCCGACCCCTTCTGCTCAATCTCCGTCAGGATGTAATTGCAGGTCCCATTCAGGATGCCGAACAGTGTCTCCACCCGGTCGCCGCTGATGCCATCGCGCAGCACCGTATGGATCGGGATGCCCCCCGCCACACTCGCTTCCATCGCCAGGCTGACGCCCGCAGCCTGCGCCATCGCCCAGAGTTCCGGGCCGGCCGCGGCGAGTAACTCCTTGTTCGCGGTCACCACGCTCTTGCCCGCCGCAAAAGCCGCCTCAATGATCTCGCGCGCCACCCCGGTGCCCCCCACCAGTTCAGCCACCACCTCCACCTCCGGATGCGCGATTACCTCCCGCCAATCGGTGGTCTTCCACACGCCCGGCAACACGGGCAGTTCGCGAGTGTGGACGCTCGGCGAACAAACAGCGGCGATTTCCAATGGAAATCCCAGCTTTTCATTTAGATTTGCGGCGCTCCCGGTCAGAATGGCCAGGGTCCCCGCCCCCACATTGCCTAAACCGATCACGCCAACTTTCACGGGTTTCATTCACTCGTCATGGTATCAAGCTCACCTAACCCCGCTCTTCCCAGGCCCGCGCCGCAGTAAGGTCTACCGTCGTCTCCAGCTTCGGCAGCTTCCGTCCGTACACCAACAACGGCACCGAGGCCTCATGTAAAGAACCGTGCGTCCGCACCTGCACCGCACCCCGCGGCTGCTCCAACGCCCCGATCGCCGTCTCCCGGTCGCCCAGCACAAAGAAATCCCCCGTCCGCTCCGGCATCAGCCGGAACCGCCGCGCCGCCTCAACGCGTGGAATCACTGCCTCTATCCCCGGCTCCGCTTTCAGCAACGCCGCCGCCTCCAGTAGATGGGCCTGATTCTTCACATCCAGATACAAGCTCCCACCCAGATCCTTATGATGCAACTTATGCGCATCCGCAATTGCCGGCACTGCCCGCGCCGCGATCCCCTGCCCCGCCAACAACCGTTCCGGATCCACCGCCCGCGTCTTCGCATTCATTCCATGGTCCGCGCATAAGTAAAACTCTAACTTCGCATGATCATCCAGAATTCCCCCGAGAATCTGATCGACCTTCCGCAAATGCTCCTGCGATTCGGCCGACTCGGGCGAGTAAGTATGCATCATATAGTCGCTGGTCGTCAGATACAGTAAGTCCACCTCCGGCCGGCGCAATACCTCCCGGCCCTGTTCAAATACCCAGTAACTATTCGTCGCCTCATACATGGGCACGCCTTGTCTCTCTGCCCCAATCGACAAGTGCGCCGCCGTGCCCACCAGACTGCGGATCTTCTCCTTCGCCCCCACAAAAGCCGTTTTCCAACCCTTGCGATGGGCACTCGCAAATAGGGTCGGCCGCAGTAAGTACTTGGCGTCCGACATTTCGACGATCTTCCCCACGGCCGGATCGAAGAAAGTATTCGCCGTAATTCCGTGCGCCTCCGGATAACTTCCCGTAGCCAGCGTCGCTTGATTCACATTAGTCAAAGAAGGCATCATCCCGGTACCCACCCGGTAAGTGCCGGCCTTCATCGCCCGCCGCAGGTTGGGCATTTCGCTCTTTTCGATATAGGCCGGGTCCAGCCCGTCCATCAGACAGATCAACACCTTCCGCCGCGCCGGCGCGGCCCCTCGCAGCACCTCCCCTGAGCCCAAAAGAAAATACCGTCGATTCATGGCTTCCAGGCTACCAAGCCGCCTCGGCCGTACGCGGATCCCCAGGAAACTACCAGGCCTCGAAGAAGGGTTCTCGATCCGCCGGATGCGCTAGCACAGCGTGCTCCCGCACGGCCTTCAGCCAGACCTCCGACAGCGGACCTTCCCGCGCCGCGTCCGACCACAGCGTCATCAGCAGGCCTATCGGTATTCTATGACAAGATTACAACTTTGTTATATCCTGACAAGTCTAGCCGTACAATGAAAACTCAGGTCATCCGCCATCGCGTCGCCGACTTCCTCCGCTCCCACGCACCCTTCGATGCTTTGGCCTTGGACGATCTGCTGTCGCTCGCCGGCTCTGGGCGCGTCAAATTTCATGAGTCCGAGGAGGATGTCTTCGAAGCCGGCCAACCCATCGCTCCCCTCCTCTGGGTGATCCAGCAGGGCCGCGTCGAGTTGTGGGAGGGCAAGCAGCGCCGCGACGTCCTCGGCGCCGGCGACCTACTCGGGCTCGACGGCTTGGCCGGCCTCGAAACCTATGCCCACACGGCTCGCACCGCCACCGACGTCATCCTCTACGCCGTCGACGCCTTACTCTTCTCCGGCCTCGTCGCCCGTTACGAGGACGTCAGCCGTTACCTGGCCGCACACTTCTCTCTCCGGGGTGCCGCCGGCGTCGGCCGCACCTCCTGGCTCGACGCGGCCCCGCCCCCCGCAAGCTTCCTGGAGGCGCGCTTCGGCCACGCGCTGACCTGTTCCACGCGCGACGCCGTGCGCGCTATGCTCGACTCCGGCACTGAGGAAATTCGGGTCGACGGCCGCCTCGCCCTCACCGCCGAAACGTTGGCCATGTTCTGTCACCGCAATCCCGCCCGCCTCGTCCGCGAGATTCGCCAAGCCACCTCCGCCGCAGAGATGATCCCATTGCTCGCTCTCGCCGAACGGCTGGTGATGGACGCCATGGCGCACGCCCACGACGTCGACGACGGTGCCCGCATTGGCACCCTGGCCGTCTCCGCCATGGCCGCGGCCGCCATCCACCTCGGCGAAGCCGCGCTCGCCGGGCTCGACACGCCCACCCACCCCTGCTGCTGGCTTACCTTTGGCACCGCCGCCCGCTACGACCTCATCCGGCCCCGCTGGCCCAATATGGCCGCCGTCTATGACGACTCCGATGGCGACTGCGCCCTTTACTTCACCGCCTGGAATGGCGAAACCGCCGGTTGGCTGCATCAATTCGGCCTTACCGAAGACGCCGCCATTTGGCCTGCCGGTGCCCATCCCTCCATGCCGCTTTCCGCCTGGAAGGAGTTTTTCTCCGCCACCATCGAATCGCCCCTTGAACATGACCTCTACGCCCGCCGCGAGTTCTTCGACCTCCGTCCCCTGGCGGGCGACGCCCACATCCTCGACGAACTCCGCGCTCACATCGCGCAACGCCTCGCCGAGCGGCCTGCCCTGGTCGCCCTGCTCGCCAACGACACGCTGCTCCACCTGCCGCCGATGACCTTCTTCGGCGGCTTGGTGGTCGATTTCGACGGCGGCGAGCGCCCCGCCTTCGATGTCACCGCCACCGCCCTTACCCCCATTGCCGACGCGGCCCGCGTCTTTTCGCTCGGCCGCGGCCGCCTCACGGTCACCAAAACTCTCGAGCGCCTCGCCGCCGCGGCCATCGACTTCCCCGCCTCCGCCCACGTCTTCGCCGAAGCCGCCGAAGCCTATCGCATCGCCCTCTATCACCAAACCCTCGCCGGCAGCCCCTGCATCGACCCGGCACGGCTCGGCCGTTACGACTCCCGCTTACTCAAAACCGCCTTCGGCTCCATCCAACGCTTACTCGAACTTACTAGCGAAACATTTGTGGGCCGCTCATGACCGACGACACCCCGTGTAACTCCGTGCGTTTTGTCGTGCTCGACAGCGAAACCACCGGGCTCGATCCCCGCCGCGATAAGATAATTTCCATCGGCGCCGTCGTGGTCTACGCTGGAGAAATCCACCTTCAGGATTCCTTCGAAGTGTTACTCCAAGTGGCCTACAATAACTCCTCCGTCACTGTCCACGGCATTACTCGGGACGAGGCTCGCGACGGCTTCACCGAACGCGAAGGCCTTGAAATGTTTTTGCCCTATCTCGGCGACAGTATCATTGTCGGCCACCACATCGGCCACGATATCGAAGCCCTCAGTTGCGCCAGGGAACGGCACTGGGGCCAACGCCTCAAAAACCGTTCGCTCGACACCATGGACCTTGCTTTGCACCTCGAACGCGACGGCGCCTTCGCCGGCCAGGAGATGGCGCAAGGCTTCTCGCTCGATGGTCTCTGCGATATGTTTGGCATTGCCCCGCATGACCGGCACACCGCCGGCGGCGACGCCTTCATCACCGCGCAGATTTTCCTCCGGCTACTCCGCGCCGCCCAACGCGTCGGACGCACCACCGTCGGCCAACTCTGCGAGCCTTATGTCGCCGTCGAAGGCTGACGTTTGAAGGCCTGTAATACTAAGGCACTCACAATCACCACCAAGCACCCAATCACGTTCCACCACAAGAACGCAATATTGGTGTATCTTGCCGCCGCGAAGATCGCTAGTTCTCCACAGATCACGCCCCAAAACGCCGGCCCCGCCGTCACGTGCTTCACATAGAAGGCCAACACAAAGACCCCGAGTAATCCCCCATAGAAGAGTGACCCGAGTAGATTCACCGCCTCAATCAGCGACAGGTTAAACATCTTGCCCAGGTGCGCCGTCCCTACCGCGTACAGCCCCCAGAACAACGTAAACCCCCGGGAAGCCCACATCATGTGCGCATCGCTTGCGGCGGGCCGGAAAAACCGCTGATACAAGTCGATCACACTCACCGTAGCCAGCGAATTGATTTCTCCCGCAATTACCGACATGGCCGCGCCGAAGATTACCGCCATCACCAAACCCACCACGCCTGGCGGCAAATACCGTGTCACAAACGACAGGAAGATGTAATTCGTATCCGTCGCCTTGGCCACGGTCAAAGCTTGCTTCCGCACCGCCTCGGCCTCCCGATGCGCCGCCTGATAACGAGCGATGGTCTCCGGCGTATCCGCCGCTAACATCTGCTGGGCCGCCACTCGCCGCGCTTCCCATTTTTCCTTATAATCAGCCTGAATCTGCGAAAATCCCGGGGTCCCTTCGAGCGCCGCTAAGCGCTCCCCATGGAATAAGACCGGAGGTAACTCAAACGTGTAGAAGGCGAACACCATCACGCCCGTTAGCAAAATAAAGAACTGCATCGGGATTTTCGCCACGGCATTAAACAACAAACTCAGCCGGCTCTGCGCAATCGATTTTCCCGTCAGGTACCGCTGCACTTGGCTCTGGTCGCAGCCAAAGTAAGCCAAGGCCAGAAACATACCGCCAATTAACCCGCTAAATAAGTTATACCGGTCGTTCAAATCGAAGTTGAAGGTAATCGGATTCACCTTACCCGCCGCACCGGCCACGCGTAGCGCGCCCGTAAATCCTACACCCGCGGGCAACAAAGAGATCGCCGTCACAAAGGCGATAATCATGCCCAAGGTCATCACCAGCATTTGCTGAAAGTCAGTCCAAGTTACGGCTTTAATCCCGCCCAGCACGGTATAGACAATCGCCACGCAACCCATGAGCAGGATGGTCCACTGTTCGCTCCACCCCAGGATCACCGTTAGCACCACGGCGGGGGCGTAAAGCGCCATGCCTACGCCCAAGCCGCGCTGCACCAGAAACACGCACCCCACTAATGCCCGGACCCGGTAGTCGAACCGTTTCTCAAGATACTCATAGGCCGTATAAACGTTGGCCCGATGAAACAACGGTACCGCGGTCATACAGATCAGGATCATCGCCAGCGGCAAGCCAAAGTAATACTGCACAAACCGCATGCCGTCGACATAGGCTTGGCCGGTGGTGGAGATAAACGTAATCGCGCTCGCCTGCGTCGCCATAATCGACAACGCCATCGCGTACCACGGCATGGTCCGCCCCGCCAACAAGTAACTCGCCGTGGTCTGTTCTCCTCGCGCCCGATACAGCCCATAGCTGATGATGGCCGTAAGTGTACTAAAAAGCACCACCCAATCGAGCGTCTTCACGGCGTGAAGCTCCGTTTGAACCACCAGAACAATACAATTACCGTCACCAGGTAGATGACGATCACCTGGTACACCCGTTTCCAGGTGCCGAGAAACGGCGGTGGCTCGTCTGGCACTTGCCGCAAGTTACTTAGCTCCCGAAGCATGAGCGCTCAGGAAATTCGCGAAGATCCGATAGGCGCCCGGCACGCCGGCGGGCAACTGCCGGAACCAAGCCATCGGCGAGTAGATGTAAGTGCCTTGGCCGTAGCGAGCTACCAAGGTGGCGCTATTCAACAACTTCTCGCCCGGGTCATGGCTGGCAAACAGGCTCGTATATTGCGGATCCCATTCGGACGGGAAATAAAGCCCGCGTTCCTGCACCCAACCCTGGAAGTCAGCTTCCGTGATCTCGTTCGGCACATGCAACAAAGAATCCTTAGGATTCGGGAACTCGATCGGCGCCTCTTCCACCGTCACCCGGTCGCCGCCCACGGTAAGCGGATAAGGCCCGACGCGATTCAGGTCGCTGCGCGGAGCGCCCCCAAAAGGACCTCCTCGTTCGGCCACGTTATATTGCACGACCACGGTGCCGCCCTGCTTTACATACTCCATCAGCCGGGTCTGATTCGCGCGTAAGTCCACCCGGCCGTTGTAAGCCCGGATGCCCACCACAATCGCGTCATAATTACGGAAATTCGTGGTCGCTAATTGACCCTCGCCGAGCATTGTCACTTCGGCGCCCAGTTGCTGAATCGCCGCCGGCACTTCATCGCCCGCGCCCATCACATAGCCCACGCGCTTCGCCGTCGACTTCACACTCGTCCGCAACAAAATCGTCTCCGCAGTGGGGAACAAACTCTGCGGCGCGAAATGAGGATACTGGATCGTCGCCATCTCCGACGATGCCTCCGCGCCGTCGATATTGGCCACCGCCTTCGCCATCAGCCGACCTTCGCCGGCGGCGGGTTTCACTATGAAGGTCACCGTGGTCTGCTCGCCCCGCGCACCCAGGGAAAAATCCGCCGTGGCCGGAGTGCTAGTGAAGCCCGTCGGTAGCGACAGACTTACTTTCCCGGCCGCCTTAGGCACATTGGCGCGGACTTCCACGGTAATCGTCTTCGGCTTAGAATCCGGAAACACGACTACCGCATCGGTAACGCGTAGCGCCACCGGCGGCACCACAATTAAATTCCGCGTCAATTCGCCATCCGCGCGATCGACAAACCGATATTGAATCGGCCGCTCCACCGTAAAATCTGTACCATTGGCCGTAAAGGTAAACTTCGCCGTCAGCAACGGATCATTTTCGGGATTCCCCACCTTCGCCGGGTCGGGCACGGTATACAAACCGCCGCCCTTGGTCTTCGGCTGAGTCAACCAATACGGCTGACTTACTGGAATCGTCGGCTCCAAAATCCATTCGCCGCCATGTGCCAAATTCTGGTTATAGGGCAACTTACCCCCGGCGAATTTCGGCAAATTCAAGCCGCCTCGCGAGAAAGTAATGCTTTTCCACTGCACATCCAACTTAGTCCGCACGATGGCATTCGCCGTTACCTTAATTGTCGACCCCGGTGTCGCCTGCTCGCGATCCGCCAGTAAATCGACATAGAGGCCCGTGCACAGGGCAATTGTCTCGTCCAGGTCCACTAACTTCCGTTTGGCCCAAGCGTCGGAACTCGCCGCCATCAACTTATGCGCTTCGAGTAATAACGGCACGGTAGCGGCTGGATTCTCCGGCCGGAAACTATCGGCCGCCCGACGCAGTAAGTCCCCAATCGGACGGCCATTCGGCACGCGATTCCACGTGGTATCGATGCCATCGAACAAATCTTGCTTGGCCGGGTCGCCGCCAATATTCATCAGCTGGTTCTTGCTCGAACCCTTGCGCTCCGCCGAACCCATGCCTTGGCTCTTATGCTGGCTTCGGCTCGCCCCGGCGATTTCGTTATAAGAGAATCCGAGTACCGGGTCATACTCGCCCGTATCCACCTCGACCTTATTCAGAATTTTAGCGTTCTCCGCCTCATCCTGCGCCCGGAAGCTGAATAAGTTAAACATCAGCCGCTTGGCCTGCCAAGGCTGTACCATCTTCAACTGCTCCGGAAACCGCGACGCATCCGCCGCCACCGTAAAGCCTTCTTTACCCAACAAGGCTGAAGCCTGATGCTGCCCGTGCCCATCGCGCGGCGTGCCGGAGAATCGCGTGATGATCACATCCGGCCGAAAGCGCCGTATGGCATACACGGTGTCGGCCAGAATCTGATCGCGGCCCCACTTAGCCAACGTCTCGTCAGCGGACTTCGAAAAACCAAAGTCCACGGCGCGCGAGAAGAACTGCTCGCTGCCATCGATCTTGCGCGCCGCGAGCAACTCCTGCGTGCGGATAATCCCGATCTCATCGCCCTGTTCGGCGCCAATCAGATTCTGCCCGCCCTCGCCGCGCGTCAGCGACAAGTAGGCCGTGCGGTACTTCTTGCCGCGCGCCAAATAGGCCAGCAGGGCCGTGTTTTCGTCATCCGGGTGGGCCGCCACCATCAGCACGCTGCCGAGGATGTTGAGCCGGTCCAGGGCCAGCTTGATTTCAGCCGTACCGTGAATACTACGTTGGGCAGAAGCCGGCGCGAGAGCCAGCAACAGAGCAGGGACAATCCAAATTCGCAAGCGGGGCATCCCCACCAGTGTATAAGCACTTTAGCGGACCAGCACAGTCTCCGTCGTTTGTTCTCCGACATGCACGTGCAATTTTCCGCTCACCGGGTGAATCCAGATGCCCACGCCGGGCGGCGCGGGGATCTGCCCCGGCGTGCTCACGACGATTACGCCCTGTGTGGACTCCGCCATTCGGTTGAAACGCCCCAAGTGAATATGGGTATGGCATTGCGTCCGCACCTTCTCACCGTTATAGGCCACGCCCCACTCTTCGGCAAACATCTCTTTGCTTTTGGCAATCGCCGCCGTCCACAACTGCGTCCGCGCGGCGAGGGTCATCTCATGCAGATGATGGGCCGCCTCTCCGTGCGCCCGCGGCAGCGCCAGCCACCGGGTCGGCTTGCGCGGATTGATGTCCTTCACCATAAACACGGGCACATCCAGCGGCTGCTTCTCCGCCACGCCGCAGAGGCTGCATTGCCGTTCCGCCATGGTGGCGGGTTTCGCCGGATCACAGGGACAATCGATGGCCAAAATTGCCAAAACGAATACCGAAAGCATGGCTATTAGTTTAGCCTCTGTATACTGTTGGTTTGGTCACTCGACTTCGCTCGCTCCTCATTCTGCTGCTCGCCCTGCCGGTGATCTATGCGCTGTATTTCCACGCGCTCGATGGCGTCGGCATGATCGACCCCGACGAGCCCCGCTACGCCTCCATCGGCCGCGAAATGGCAAAATCCGGCGACTGGATCACGCCGCGGCTGTGGGGCGACGCATGGTTCGAGAAGCCGGCCCTCCTTTATTGGATGATCGCCATCGGCCACAAACTCGGCCTGCCGGGCGAACTCGCCGCCAGGCTTCCCGTCGCCCTCTTGAGCCTCGCCTTCGCCCTCTTTTTCTACTTTCGTGTCCGGCAGCTCTTCGGCGAACTGCCCGCGCGCTTTGCGACGCTGGTCCTGACGACCTCCGCCGGCTGGGTCGCTTACTCGCACTTCGCCCTGACGGACCTGCCTTTGGCGGCCTGCTTTGCCGCCGCCATGCTGCTTTATCTCGAATGGCTGAGTGGCGGCGACGAGTATCTTGCCTACGCCGCCGGCGCCTGCCTGGGTTTGGCCGTGCTCGCCAAAGGGCTGGTGCCGTTGGTGCTCGCGCTGCCTGTCCTCTGGTTCGCCCGCGAGCGTAAGCGCGAACTCTGGAAGCCCGTCGCCGCGATGCTTGTCGTGGCGCTTCCCTGGTACCTCGCGTGCTACGCCCAAAACGGCTGGCTATTCATCGACGTCTTCATCATTCGCCATCACTTCTCCCGTTTTGCCGACGATACTTTGAAGCACGTGCAGCCCTTCTGGTATTACCTGCCGGTGCTGATCGCCGGCCTCTTCCCCTGGTCACCCGCCCTGGTGATGGCCATGCGCCGGGAATCGCTCCAGGACGTCCGGCGCCAATACGTGGCCGCCTGGCTGCTATTTGCTCTCGTGTTCTTTTCGCTCTCCGCCAATAAGCTTCCCGGTTACCTCCTGCCGATCCTGCCGGCCGCGGCCATTCTCACCGGGCTCGCTCTCGCCGAAGTCGACAAGGCCTACCTCGCGCTCATCGGCGGCGCGTTGCTATTGGGCCTGGTGCCGATGGTGGCCGAAGTGCTTCCCATTGCCCTTGGCGAAGGGCTCAGCCATGCCCGCGTCGCTGAGCTCCCCTGGCGTTATCTCGCGATCGGCGCCGTCGGTGGGGCGCTCGTGTTCCGGCACGAATATGCCACTTCTCGCGCGGCCGCCGTCGGCCTGCTGGCCATCGGCTCGGTCGCCGGCATTGCTTTTTTGAAACGAGAAGCCTTCCCCAAGCTTGAGCAGAAGGTCTCCGCCCGGCCGTTGTGGCGCGGGCTCGAAAAACGGCGCGCGGAGATCTGCATGGGCAATATGGATCGGCACTGGCGCTACGGCCTCAATTACTACGCCGTTAAGCCCCTGCCCGATTGCCTCCTCGTCCCCAAAGGCATCATCCTTGAGCAACGGGGCGAGGACCGGCCCCGGCCCTGGATCCAATAACGCTGGTGCCGGGGCCTTCCATGCCGGCATCGAGAAAGAAGTGACGAAACGAACCCGGGAGTTGTTGATTCCATTGGGCCTGGCTATTTCGCCAGCCCTGATCTGGAGATGGGATTCTCAACGGGCGATGAGCCGCGGTCGGATCCGGCTAATCTTGCAGCGTCCCGCGGACAGCGATTTCTACTTTGAGCTTAAGTTAAATCTATTGAATGACTTAGGGGGAAACCCGGGGATGCGCGTGGATGGCCCCGATCGGAGATAAGTACTTTATTTTATGAGACTTATGGGCATGACGTGATTCTTAGTGCGGGATTCTGCTCACGGCGGAGAATCAGGAAGCAGAGCAGACTCGTCAACCCATGATACCAAGCAGGGCCAAGCGATCCTCCTTAAGCTATTGAAAGGAAAAGATTAAATCTGTTGGATCACTTTGCCTGGTGCTTCGCCAAGGTGTGGGTGAACTCCGCGCCGAAGAAGAAGATCTGCGAAGAGTAATAGACCCATACGATCACCACGATCAAGGACCCCGCGGCCCCGTAGGCCGAGCCTACGCTGGCCTTGCCCAGGTAGAGCCCGATGAGCGCTTTGCCGACCGTGAACAGGAACGCCGTCGCCAAGGCCCCCAGCCACACTTGGCGCCAGGGGATCGTCTTGTCCGGGACGAAGCGGAAGATGAGGCCGAACAACACGGCGATGGCGACAAAGGAGAACAGAAAATTCACCACACTCAGGGCGAACTCGGGGACGGGCAGGAAGTCGCCGAAATAACTCCCGGCCGCGGCCAACCCGGCGCTCAGCACTAACGACACCAGCAGCAGAAAGCCGATCGCGAGCACCATGCCGAAGGAGAAAAAGCGCTCCTTGAGCAATGCTTTCAGCCCCATGGTCGGCGACGGCGGCACTTCCCAGATGGTGTTCAAAGCTGAGCGCAATTCCAGAAAGACCCCAGACGCCCCGAAAAACAGGGTCAGAATGCCCACGGCCGAAGCGAACAGCCCCGAGGAGGGCTCCCGGGCATGCTCGATGGTGGTCTTTACGGCTAGTGCCCCTTCCCTCCCAATCAGATTGCGAACTTCGTTCAGGATTTGGTCCTGCGCGGTGGAATGGCCAAAGACCAGCGCCACGACGGCTACCACCAGAATCACCAGGGGAGCTAGTGAGAGGATCGTGTAGAACGCTAACGACGCGCCCAAGCGCGGGGCATCGTGCAGATTCCAGGCCGCGAAGGTCTGTTGCAGGATCGGCCAGCAGGATTTGGAAAGCATCGACAATGCCTCTAGTGTAGGGGTAAGCGTGGCTTTTTTGGGGGTAGCTCACGCGAACCCTCGACCAAGGGGTTATCTTAAACGGATAGGAGCGTGGATGAAACGATTGCGGATGATGTTGGGATTTGCCCTTTGGGCGCTGGTCGCCACGGCGCAGGTGGTGCCGGACCGCTATGTGGTGGAGCTATCGGAGGCGCCGTTGGGGGCCGAGGTGCGCACAAAAGGGAAGGCGGCTCTGAGCGATCGGCTACGGGCCATCCAGAGCGAACAGGGCCGAGCCAAGGCCGCCATTGAGGCCCGTGCCGGCAAGGTGACGACGTCGGTGGAGAGCGTGATGAACGCCCTGCTGGTGCGCCTCCCCGGGCAGGATCCTTCGGTGCTCGCCGCACTTCCCGGCGTGAAAAGAGTCTACCCCGTGCACCAAGTGCAAACGACGCTCGAGAATGCTTTGGCCATCCACAGAGTCCCCGCCGCCTGGACGCTAATTGGCGGCAAGGACCGGGCCGGGGCCGGGATCAAGATCGCCATCCTCGACACCGGCATTAGCACCGATCATCCCGGCTTCCAGGACCCGACGCTCAAGTTCCCCGCCGGCTTTCCCCGCGCGTCTTCCGCTAAGAACTTGAAGTTCACGAACAACAAAATCATCGTCGCGCGCAGCTACGAGGACATCTACGAACTCGACGAGCCCGATGACGCTGGCGACCGTAATGGCCACGGTACCGCGGTGGCGATGTGTGCCGCTGGCGTCACCAACTCCGGACCGCTGGCTAGCATCACCGGCGCCGCGCCCAAAGCCTGGATCGGCGCTTACAAGATTAGCCCCTTGAATGAACGCACCGCCGCCGAAGACGCGATTCTGAAGGCCCTCGACGATGCCCTTTCCGATGGCATGGATGTGATCAATCTGAGCTTCGGCTCAACATTTCAATTCCCGACCGGACCGGACTTGCTGCCGGGCGTCGCTTTCGACCGGATGAAGAGCTTCGGCGTGATGATGATCGTCTCGGCGGGCAACGACGGCCCCACGCTTAACTCAACCAACGGCCTCGGCACGCCGTCCTCGGTGATCGCGGTCGGCGCTATCGGCAACGACCGTTTTTTTGCCGATACCGTGATCGTCGCCGGCCAGACCTACCGGGCGTTCGCGGGCACCGGTGGCCGGCCCACCAGTCCCGTCGTGGGTAATCTCTTCGACGTCGAAGGGATCGACGCCACGGCCTTTCTCTGCCAACCCGCCGCCGGCGGCAGCCTTACCGGCCGCGTGGCGCTCATCTTGCGCGGCGGCTGCCTCTTTGAAGAGAAACTCAACAACGCCAAAGCCGGCGGCGCCATCGCCGCCATTCTCTATACCGACGCCGCCCGGCCCGATGCTTTCACTCCCGCCGTGGGCGCTTCCACCTTACCTGCCATGATGGTTAGCTACCCGTCCGGCATCGCTATGAAGGCTGCGGCCACGGCAGTCACGGTAAGCGCCACCCTGCCCTTCAAGCAGGCATCTTTTGCGAAGGATTTCCGCCAGATCACCTCGTTTTCGAGCAAAGGCCCGACCTATGATTTCCGGATTAAGCCGGACCTCGCCGCGGCCGGCGAAGACATCTACACCGCCACCCAGAAGGTGGACATAGAAGGTGGAATCTACTCCGCCGACGGCTACACGATCCTGGAGGGTACCAGCTTCTCCGCGCCCATCGTGGCCGGCGCGGCCGCCGTGCTGCGCGCCGCCCGCCCCGGCCTCACCGTTGACCAATACAATTCCCTGCTGATTAACGGCGCCACGCCGCTGATGGTGAACGGCAGCCCGTTCATCGAGCGGGTGCAACAGACCGGCACCGGCATCCTGAACCTCGAAACGTCCTTACGCAATAACGTCACTATCTTGCCCACTTCGCTCACTTTCGGCGTGGGCAGCGGCACCCTCGGCGGAGCCCGCACCGGAGACTTCGTCCAATTCAGCGTCACCAATATTGGCAAATCGAGCGACACTTTCAAAGTCCGCTCGATTCCGTATGACTCCGCCCCCGCGCTCCAGTTTTCCGCTACGCCCGGCAGCCTGACGCCTGAGCCCACGGTCAACCTCACTTTGGCCCCAGGCCAAACTAAGACCCTCTACGCCTACTGGAGTTCGCCCACGATGCTGCCGCGCGGCGAATACCAAGGCCAGATCCTGATCCAGGGCGACACGGGTGCGATCCTGACCCCCTATTGGTATGCGGCGCCCAGCCTGATCCCGAACGCGGTGCTGGAGCTGAATCCGCCCAACTCCACGGCCCGGGTGGGCGCCACGGTCACGCTTTTCGTCCGCGTGATGGACAGTACCGGTTTTCCGCTGACGACCGACGCTCAACTCCGCTTCACCGGCGTCGCCACCGCCGGCGCCACCATCGATCTGTTGCCTGGCGTGCTCTTCCCGAACCTGCGCGCCATCCGCATGCGCCTGGCGCCGACGGCCCGGGCCAACACGTTCCAGTTCACTTTTGGGAACCTGCCGCCCATCACGCGTATAGTTACGGGGACGACAGCGCCGTAAAATACTACGGCCGCGAAAAAATATGTGAGAACAATCCCTCCTGAATTCCACTTATTAGTGGATGAGGGAACCGTTACTTTGGCCGGCGATCGCCATGTTGCTCGGCATCGTTGGCGGCCGCACGCTGGTGGTGGCCGTTGGGGAAGCGTCGGTGGCGGCATTACTGTGCCTCGGGCTAACGTTTGGCGCTTATAGGAAGGGCCTTCGACGATGGTGGCTGCCCGCGCTCGCGCTCCTGATCGCGTTGGGGGCGCTGCTGGAAGCCACGGCCCGCCCCGGGCCTAAGCCGCGAATTGAGAGCAACCGGGACGAAGTGCTGCTGGTGCAGGGCTGTGTGGTGGAACCCAGCAGCTTCTTCGAAGGCCGCATGCAGTTCACGGTGGAACTCGAGCCCGGCGCGCGGGCCAAGGTTTACCAGTATCCGAAGGATGGCCTGCCGCCGCCGGTTGCCTTTGGCCAGCGGGTGGAGTTTGACGCCCGGATCCGGAAGCCGGGCAGCTTCCAGAACCCTGGCGGGTTCGACTATCCGGAGTACCTCGCTCGTCGCCAAATCTACTGGACGGCGACGATGCCCACCACGGCCCGGGTGCACGCTTTGGCGGGTGAGTGTGGCGGCTCTGGGGCGCGCTGGATCGCACACATGCGGGCCGTGCTCCTCGCCCGCATCGATCGATTCTTCCCCCAGGATGACTACGCCAGCGGCATGTTGCAAGCTCTGCTGTTGGGCGAAACCAGCCAAGTGAAGAAGCTCTGGACCGAGGACTTCCGGCGCACCGGCACGTTCCATGCTTTGGTGATCAGCGGCCAGCACGTGGTGGTGCTGACGGCGGGCTGGGTGTGGGTGATTTATCAGTTGACGCGCCGCCGTTGGGTAGCCGCCATGGCTGGGGTGTTGCTGGCTTGGCTATACACGGGCCTGGCCGGCGGCGCGGCGCCGCTGCTGCGCGCCGCCTGGGGACTTACCTTCTACGCCGGCGCCGGGTACTTCTACCGGCCGGGCAGGGTGCTGAATATCCTCGCCGCGGTGGTGCTGGTCTTCCTGGTGATGGACCCCGGGCAAGCCTTCGACGCGAGCTTCCAGCTCTCGTTCCTGGCGGTGCTGGCTATCGGCGCGCTCTCAACGCCGATCGTCGAGCGCACCACGGGGCCCTTTCAGCAAGCGGGGCGTGACCTCGATAACGTGAGTTGGGACGTCACGTTGCCGTCGCTGGTGGCGGCCATCCGGGTGGAGTTGCGGCTATTGGCCGAGACGCTTTCGCTGCTGACCGGCCTGCCGCAAAGCTGGGCAAACCCGGTGGCGGGCGGCCTGACGCGGCTACTGGCCACGGGCGCGGAAATGCTGCTGATTACGGCGATGGTGCAGGTGATGCTGGCCGTACCGCTGATCGCCTACTTCCACCGCTTCCCGGTGACCGGACTGCTAGCTAACCTGCTGGTGGCGCCGCTGCTGTCGGCCGCGATTCCCGCAGGCATGCTGGCCGTGGTGACGAACTGGGCTTGGCTGGCGGGCTGGACGGCTTGGCTGGTGCACACCTCCGGTGCGGTGGTCGCTTGGACGTCGCAATGGGAACCGGCTTGGCGCATCCCCGCGCCGCCCCTCTGGTTAGGCGTGCTGGTCGCGCTGTCGCTGCTGCTGCTAGCCACCGCGTTGCGGGTTGGCCGCTGGCGCGCCCCAGCCTTCGCTCTGGCTATGGGCGCGGTCGCGGTGTTGCTGGCCCACCCCTTTGCGCCGGACACGCGGCAAGGCGAACTCGAACTGACTGCGGTCGACATCGGCCAAGGCGATGGCCTGCTGATGGTGCTGCCGGATGGCCGCACGCTGGGCATCGACGCCGGTGGCACGCGCCGCACCGGTGGCATCGACACCGGCGAGGATGTGATCTCGCCCTACCTGTGGACGCGTTCCATTCGCCGACTCGATGTGTTGGTGCTGACCCATGCCCACGCCGACCACATGGGCGGCTTGCCGGCCTTGATCGAGAACTTTCAGCCGGGCGAGATCTGGACCGGCTTGCTACCCACCCAAAGCCCGGAGTGGCAAGCCGTCGCCGATGCCGCCCTTCGCCATGGGGTTCGGATCAAGACTCTGCACGAAGGCGATGCGTTCCGCGCCGGCGCAGTCCAGTTCCAGATCCTGTCGCCGTTGGTGGATCGCGAGCCGTCGCCCGAGGCGCATAACGACGACTCACTCGCCATGCTGGTGAGTTACGGCCGGCGACGTTTCCTGCTCACCGGCGACATGGAAGCCAAGGTGGAGCGCCGGCTGCTGGCGGAATGGGATCTGCCCCGCGTCGACGTGCTGAAAGTAAGCCACCATGGCAGCCGCACCTCCACCACCGATGCTTGGCTGGACCGGCTGCAGCCCGGCGTCGCGCTGGTGAGCGTGGGCCGCGGCAATAGCTATCATCATCCCCATCCGAAGGTGGTTGAGCGCCTCGCCAGCCGCGGCATTGTCACCTTGCGGACCGACGAACTGGGGCTGGTGACGATCCGCACTGACGGCCATTGGCTCGACTTCGACAGCTTCCGCTGGCAGCAAGCCGGCGTGGGCCTGATGCCCGCGTTTGGCGAATGAGACCATACAGAGGTGCGCCTGCTGCTGTTCGCCGCCAAGCTTGGCTATCAGATCCGCGTTTTTGAAGAAGCCGCGCGGCGGTTGGGGATCGACGTGCAGTTGGTGACCGATCGCTGCCATATTCTCGATGACCCTTGGGGCGACCGTGCGGTTCCGGTGCGCTTCGACGATGCAGTGGGGTCGCTATTGGCAATTGAGGGTCCTGCTGAGGGCGTGATCGCGGTGGGTGACCGGCCTTTGTGGTTGGCCGCGTTGGCCGCGCAGAAGCTGGGGATGCCGTTTCATTCGCCGGAAAGCATCGCGAAGAGCCAGAACAAGCACCTGGCGCGCGAAGCCTTTCGCGCGGCGGGGCTGCTGGTACCTCGCTATGAACGCCGGGCCATTCAAGCCGCAAACGAAGTGAGTGGGCCTTATCCAGTGGTGCTGAAGCCGTTGGCGCTGTCGGGCAGCCGTGGCGTCATTCGGGCCAACAACGACGAGGAGTTTCGCGCGGCTTGGGCCCGGATCGCGAAGCTGCTCGAGTCCGGCGAGATCCGTGAGCGGCGGGAGGAGGCCGATCGCTTCATACAGGTGGAGACTTACATCCCGGGGCGAGAGTTTGCCGTGGAGGGCATTTTGCGGCAGGGCCAGTTGCAAGTACTCGCCATCTTCGATAAGCCTGAGCCGCTGGAAGGGCCGTTTTTCGAAGAGACGATCTATGTGACGCCCTCGCAGGAAAGCCAGGAAACCCAGGCGCGGATCGTCGAGGCGATCGAGCGGGCGGTGGCGGCGGTGGGCCTCTCCGATGGTCCTCTGCATGGCGAGTGCCGCGTGAATGACTCTGGCGTTTGGGTACTGGAAGTTGCGGGGCGACCGATTGGCGGACTATGCGCCCGGGCGCTGACTTTCGATGGGGGGAAGCCGCTGGAGGAGATCCTGCTGCAAGCCGCGCTGGGGGAAACTCGTGAGGCGAGACTTGACGATGGCGCGTCCGGAGTGATGATGATTCCGGTGCCGGGCGCGGGCATCCTGGAGCGGGTGGAGGGGATTGAGGAAGCGGCCCGGTTTGCCGAAGTGATGATCACGGCCAAAGAGGGCGAGCGGTTGGTACCGCTGCCAGAAGGCAACAGCTATCCGGGTTTTCTCTTCGCCCGCGGAACTGCCCCCGCCTCGGTGACCGCGGCCTTGCGGCAGGCGCACGGGCGGCTGAATTTTCGCTTATTGAAGGCGTTGCACTAGTGCTGTGACGTCAGTGAAGACGGGAGTTTCTTCGGCAAATGTGCCCCGCCGCTCGCGCGACGGGCTAGGTGGTGGTTCGGTGTCCGTCACGCGAGCGGAGGCCCATGCGTTAAAGCCGCTTGGCGGTGAACTCCATCTTGTTGTTACCACCCTCGCGACCGCGGGAACCGGTGAGGGAATCGCCATCGATGCTGCCTTCCCAAACGTTAATCATTTCACCCTTCTTAGTGGTCTGTTTGGTTTTGAAGGAGAACTTGTTGCCGGCAATCTTGCCTTCCATGATCTCGGCGGTGCCCGGACGGGGTCCGGCAGTCGCCACGGTGCCAGTGAGAGTTTCGCCACTCGATTTCAAGTCCATCGTGGTGGTGACCTTCATTTCGCCATCGGGACCACGCATGGTCATCTCCGAAGTCCACTTGCCGTCGATGCCAGCGGCGAAAACAGCCACGGCCGCGAACAACAAACCTGCGATCATGAGGTTAATCTTTTTCATTCTTTCAGTGCTCCTAACGGGGGCCAACGCCTTTAGCGTGGCATCCTGTTAAACACACCAATCAGGAAAATAGTTACGTTGTCGATGAATCCTACACCGCGCTACTGCGATGTCAGCCTCCCGGTCCCGCTCGATCAGGCATTCACTTATGCCCTGCCCGAGACGTTGCGCCATCGAGTGCAGGTTGGCTCGCGGGTGCTGGCTCCGTTTGGGGCGCGGCAGTTAGTGGGTGTGGTGCTGCGGACGCACGACGAGCCGCCGGTGTCGGGTAAGACGCGTGAATTGATGAAGTTAGTCGATGAAACGCCGGTGCTCGACGAGCGGATGATCCGGCTGGGCGCGTGGATCGCCCAGTACTATTGCGCGCCGCTGGGCGAGGTGCTGCGGGGCATGGCGCCGTTGACGGGCGAGGTGCGGCAGACCGAGGTTTACGCGATTACCGATTCGGGGCGCGACTTGGCGCGGCAAATGTCGATCGACCCGAAGCTGGCCGAAGACCCCAGCGTGGCGTTGCTGCATATGCTTGAGAAACGGTCGCTGTCGGCGGCCACGCTCAAGAAGAAGTTCGACGACGCGCCGCGACGGTTGCAGGCGCTAGTGAAGAAGGGGCTGATTGAGCTTGAGCAAGATCTGACGGAGCGCGACCCTTTGCGGGCGGGGTCCGATCGGCTGGAGATCGAGTTCGCGGCGCGGCCCGAGGGTAAGTTACCCAAGGCGGAGCGAGAGTTAATTGCCTATCTTGAGTTACATCCGGGGCCGCATAAGTTGGGCGACTTAGAGGCCGGGATGAAGAGCGCGAGTACGGCGGGTCGGGCTTTGGCACGAAAGTCGCTAGTGAAGTTGAGTTTGATCAACGCGGCGAGGCCATTGCATCCGCTGGAGCGCATGGTGCCGGTGCTGAACGGCGCGCAGCAGGCGGCGTTCGACACAATCTCCGGGGCGATCACCAAGGGTAAATTCGCCGCTTACTTACTGCAGGGCGTGACGGGGTCGGGCAAGACCGAGGTCTACTTACGCGCGATTGAAGCGACTTTGGCGGTGGGTCGCAGTGCGCTATTATTAGTGCCGGAAATTGGACTAACGCCGCAGGTGGCCGGCCAATTCTCGAGCCGATTCGGGGACCGGGTGGCGATTCTGCACTCGGCCTTCACCGATGGCGAGCGCGCCCAGCAATGGCGGCGCATCCGGCAAGGCGAGGCGACGGTGGTGGTGGGCACGCGGAGCGGGGTGTTTGCGCCGGTGCCGCAGTTGGGTTTGCTATTAGTCGACGAGGAACACGATAGCAGTTACAAGCAGGAAGAGACGCCACGCTACAACGGGCGCGACGTGGCCGTGGTGCGCGCCCAGATGGAGTCTGCGGTGGTAGTGCTGGGGTCGGCGACGCCGAGCCTCGAAAGTAAGTACAACGTGGAACGCGGTAAGTACCAATGGCTCGAATTGCCGGAGCGCATTGAGAAGCGGCCGATGCCCGACGTGGAAGTGGTCGACATGCGGGTGGAGTTTCTCGAAAGCAAGAAGAATGCCACTTTCTCGCGCCGGCTGGTGGAATTGATTGACCAGCGGGTGACCGATGGCGAACAGGTGATGTTACTGCTGAATCGCCGGGGATTTTCGACTTCCGTCGCCTGCCGCAGTTGTGGCGAGCGGGTAACATGCGTCAACTGCGCCGTGGCGCTTACCTTCCATCGGCGAGACCGGCGGATGCTTTGCCATTACTGTAGCCATGCCGAGCGGATTCCCGAGAAGTGCCCGAAGTGCGGGAGTGAGCACATCTACTTTCTTGGCACCGGCGCGGAGAAGGTGGAGGACGAGTTACACGGCCTGTTTCCGCGGGCCCGGATTGCGCGCATGGATCGGGATACGGTGACGACGAAGCGGCATTACGAGACGATTTTGCAGGGCTTCCGGGAGAAGAGCTTCGATATCCTAGTGGGGACGCAGATGATCGCGAAAGGTCACGATATTCCGAATGTGACTTTGGTGGGCATCGTCTCGGGGGATATCGGGCTGAGCCTGCCGGACTTCCGGGCCGCTGAGCGCACGTTCCAATTACTCACGCAGGCCGCCGGACGGGCCGGGCGGGGTAGCCTACCGGGGCAAGTGATTATCCAAACCATCAACCCCGAACACTATGCCATCGAGTGCGCTGCCGCACAGGACTATGCGCGTTTCTATGAGAAAGAGATCGAATTCCGGCGCTTCATGCGCTATCCGCCCTTTGCGGCTTTAGCCAATGTCGTCTTGCGGCATGAGAAGCAGGAAGAGGCGCTGCGGATGAGCGGAGAGATCGCCAACTTACTCGACCCGGCGCCCGCGAACATGCGCGTCTTGGGGCCGGCGGAGGCGCCGGTGGCGAGGTTACGGAATGAATTTCGGTATCAGTTGTTACTCAAGACCTCCAGCCGCAAGTTACTGGCTGAGGTCCTGCTGAAGATCCGGCAGCATGCGCTCGATAGTAAGTGGGGGGCGACGGCTTTGGTGATCGACGTGGATCCGTTGAGTTTGAGTTAATGCGGCGGATGACCTGGCCCGTCGCGTCAGCGATGGGTCACCTTCGCCAACGAAACTCCCGCATGCAATGGACGGGCCCAGGGCTGTTCCAGATCAACGCCGTTGTGCCCGCGGGATTGCCGGCGAACGCTGCCACTTCGATCGGGATGAAGGTGAGTGACTTCCCAGCCCCGGCGGGCATTACGGTGGCAGTTCGGTGATGGCGATCCGTTTAAAACTGGATGCGGAGACCCAGTTGGATGTTGCGCGGCCCGACGTTGGTGGTGCCAGTGACTCGGCCGAAGTCGGTGTTGCCTAACGTGGTGTTGGCTCTACCGAACTGCGGGGTGTTGGTCATGTTGAACAGCTCGGCCCGGAATTGCATCTTCACGCGTTCCAGGAAGCGGAAGTTCTTCAGGATGGCGAAGTCGGCATGGTTGGTGGGGCCGAAGCGAATCGTCGGTACCCAGCGGGTGGCATTGCCGATTTCGTAGGTGCCGGGGGCGGTGAAGGCCGAGGTGTTAAACCAGCGATCGGGCTTGGGGCTATCGAGCTTAGCGGCTTGGAGGTCGGCGACGTTCGGGCGCTGGATCTGGAAGCCGTAATTGCCCAGCGAGTTGGGCGCCGAGAAGCCCAAGGGTAGGCCGCTGCCGAAGCGGATGATAGTGGAGACCTGCCAGCCGCCGAGGACGGCGTTGGTGACCGGGTTCGCGCCGGCGAGGAACTTCTTGCCTTTACCGACGGGCAGTTCATAGACGAGGGCGTTGACGAAGCTCTGGGGCAGGTCATGCGCGCTGATGGAGCGGTCCACTTTGAGGTTGTAGAAATCGCGCGGCGTATCGCCCACTTCCCAGCCCTGCCATTCGCTCGCATTGTCGATAGCCTTCGACCATTGGTAGGTGGAGAGGAGGTTCAAGCCGCCGGCGATCTGCCAATTGTAGCGGACCACCAGAGCGTTAAAGCCCGAACTCGCGCCGGGCGTGTCGCCGGAGAGATTCACGCCGTTAAACTGCGGATGTGGCCGCATTAGACGATTGCGCGGCACGGTGGCACCGGCCAGGACGCCCGTCCGCAAAACGCCAAAGAAAGGATTCGCCACCTGCTGATCAAGGGCGGCGCCTTGGCTCAGAAACCTGGGTTCGAGTTGGTTGGCCTGTTGGCCCGTGCCGAAGAGGAGCTTGCGGCCTTGGGAACCGGTGAAGCCCACCTCAAGCACCATGCCCTTCTTCAATTCGTATTGGAAGTCGAACGAGAAATTCTGCACGTAGCTAAGCGGATGGAGGCGGCTGAAGGCACTCACGCTTTCGCCGGCAAGGGTGGCGAGACCTTGGGTGTTGCCCACCGGCTGCACCAGTCCACCGGGGAAAGGATTGCTGAGGGGTGCGCTGCGATTGGGGTTGATGCCGTCGCCGCCTACGGTGGAAACCCAGGCCGTCGACGTCGAGAAGCCCTGGTTGGCACCGCCGCCAGTTTGCGGATAGAAGATGCCGTAACCGCCGCGGACGACGAGCTTATCGGTGAGCTTGTAAGCCATGCCGACGCGCGGGGCCAGGTTCATCCAGTCGGTATCCCACGCGCCGCGGTTCTGCGGGGTGACGAAGACCAGCCCGCCCTTGAGCGGCAAGCCGGTAGCCGCCGCCAGCGGGCTGGTGGCGTTGAAGTCGAAGTTGTTGAAGCGGTTGTAGCGCTCGGTACGGGCCAATTGCACTTCCCAGCGCATGCCGAGATGCACGGTGAAGCGGCGATTGACGCGCCAGGAGTCCTGAAAGTAAAGGCCGTGGTAACTCGCCGTGATCGCGGTGGCGGCGTTGATGGGGGCGCTGCCGCCAGCGCCAACGCCCAGCAGAAGCGAGGCAATGCCGTCGCCGCTGGTCGTCGAGGCGACGCTGGCCGCGGGGCCGGAGGTGAGGCCGCGGGAGAAGTTAAAAGTGGGCGTGGCAAAGCTAGTGGCGTTCAAGCGCGCCAGTTCGCCCAGCCAGCCAAACTTCAAGCTGTGTTTGCCCAGTTCCTTGGTGACGTTCGCCTGCAGATTGTGCGTCTCGCGGGGGCCATTGAAAAAGCCCGGATTGCTAAACGAGTTATAGCTCTGGGTGGTTACCGACGGATAGGTAAGCGTCTGGAACTGCGAAACCAGCGCCGCCGGGAAGCCCAGCGTCGTCGGGTTCAACCCCTTCGACGGCGAGTTCTGATTCTCTCGCCAGCGGCCGGAGCCGAGCAGGACGTTGATCACCCAGGTAGGCGAGGGGGTCCAAGTGGTGCCGATCACGATGTGATGGCGGGGATTGACGTCGGAGAAGTTGGTGTCGGCGCCGTTGCCGAAAAACTGCGGGGCCACGTTTTCCTGAAGGGCTTTCGTGAAGCGGCCGAACATAGTGAGCTTTTCGCTCTTGGCCCAATCGATGCGGCCGTCAAAACGTTCATTGGTGGTGGCCGTCTTCCCTTGCACCGCGAAGTTCAAGGCGTTGGTGATCGGCGCGCCCTGCGTATTGGGCTTGGGGTACAAAGCGAGGATTCTTACCGCCACGGGATCGAACAGAGCGCTCGGAATGCGATTACCGGGAAACGGATCGCGGATCGAACCCGCGCCATCGGGGTTCGCGCGGGTGGTGAACGGGTTGAAGATCACCGACTGCGATCCATTAGGGTTAAAGACGCCCGAGAAGTCGCCGCCCAGTTGAGCCGCCGTGGGCACCGTCTGGATGCTGCTTCCTGGCGACCCCTGCCGGACGCCCTCATAGCCGCCGAAGAAGAAAAGGCGTTTGGACTTCGAAATGGCCCCCGAGAAGTTGCCGCCAAACTGATTGCGCTGGAACAGCGTCCGCACCAAGCCAGCGCGATTGTTTCCCCAGCTGTTGGCATCGAGCTTATCGTTGCGCAGAAACTCAAACAGAGTTCCGTGGAATTGATTGGCGCCGCCACGGGTGATCATGTTGACGGCGCTGCCGTCGCTCTTGCCGAATTGGGCGTCGAACTGATTGCGCTGAATGTTCACTTCGGCCACCGAGTCCACACCGGGCGAGGCGATCAAGCCGCCCCAGTCGACGGCCGAAGCCGGTGTGCCGTCAATCAAGGTGAGGCCAGCTTGGCCGCGGCCGCCGTTCATGGAGAAACGATTGTGATTCTGATCTTGCGTGGCTTGCGAGATGCCAGTGCGCACGGCGATGACGCCGGCGTTGACGTGCACCATGGCGAAGGGATTGCGCGCATTCACCGGCAGGTCGAGCACGGTCTGTTGGTCGAGGGTGACGGCGCGATTGGCGGTCTGCGTATCGAGCAGGGACACCCCGGCGGTGACCTCGACGGTCTGGGAGACTTCGCCCAATTGCATGGCAAAATTCACTTCGAGCGTCTGGTTGACGCGCAGCACAGCGCCGCTGGTAACGCTCTTGCGGAAGCCGGGCATCTCGACACTCACGTCGTAGGAGCCCGGCACAATCTGGGAGAAAATGTAAAGGCCATCGGAACCCGACGCCACTTGGCGCGGCTCACTGGTGGCCGTGTTCTTCAGGCGGATGACGGCGCCCGAAACGGGTGCGCCACCGGGGTCAGTTACCACACCGGTAATGGTGCCGGTGAAAACTTGGGCAAGAGCGGGCAGGGCTGCGAACATAAGCGCGAGCGCCACCTGGGCGAGAGAAGCATTCCTCATGGTGGCGTTACTATATCATGAAGGGTTGGTGAGGATTCACTCCATTTTCTGGCTGGCCGCGCTTGCTTATGGCCAAGAGACCGGCAGCCGGGCCTGCGCCAGGTGCCATGCCGAGATCTACGCCAAGTATCAAGCCACGGGTATGGCTCGCAGCGCCGGCGGCGTGGGCAGCGGTGCGTTTCGCGAGAGCTTCGCGCAGGCCGCCTTTACCGACGCGGCGTCCGGCGCGAATTATCAAGTAAGTTCGAACTACGAGCTCACGTTCTCCCGGCTCGAAGCCGAGGGCCGGCGGGTGTTGAGTTGGTTTGTCGGCTCGGGCAAAGTCGGCCGCAGTTACCTGTTTTCGGGCGGCGACGGCGGGCTGTTTCAAGCGCCGGTCTCTTACTACTCAGAAACGCAGAAGTGGGATGTTTCGCCGGGCTATCAGCGGAAACGCACCGTGGAACTCACCCGCGCCGTCGAGACCGCGTGCCTCCAATGCCACACCAGTCGAATGCAAAGTTTGGCCACCAATCGCTTCGCCGCTGCGCCGTTTTTGGAAGGCGGGGTTAGTTGTGAACGCTGCCACGGCCCGGGCCAGGCGCATATCGCGGCCAAAGGTGCCAAGACAGCGATCGTGAATCCGGCCAAGCTGGACGCCGAGCGGCGCGATAGCGTTTGTGCCCAATGTCATCTCACCGGCGCGGCACGGGTGGCGCGGGCCAACGGGAAACGCTATCAACCGGGCGACTTACTCTCGGACTCGTTGGCGATTACCGTCTGGTCCGGCGCAGTGAACGGCGAAGCCAATGCCACTAGCCATTACGAAAAGCTCGCGCAGAGTAAGTGCAAGCAAGTAAGTGGCACGAAATTGTGGTGCGCCACTTGTCATAATCCGCATGAGACGGTTACCGCCAGCCAACAGGCCGATCATTACCGGCAAGCGTGCCTCAGTTGTCACGCCACCAAACCTTGCACCGGGGATGCAGGCCCCGATTGCGCTGGATGCCACATGCCCAATCGGCAGACGCGCTCCGTCGACCACTTAGCCTACACCGACCATTCGATCGCCCGGCGACCGGGGACGAGTAACTCGCCGGTATCTTCGGCGCGCGTGCTTGAGAGCTTCTGGAAGAGTCCGCTTAGTTCGCGTGATTTGGCCCTCAGTTACGCGACCGTCGCGCCCACCGAACCTTCCGTGCGGCCGCAGGCCCTCGACTTACTCGAGCAAGCCTCGGCGGCGGCGCCCAACGACGTCCCCATCCTGGTGCAACTGGCCCAATTCTACGACCGTATGGGCCGCGAGGAGCAAGCCCTGGCGCTGTGCGAGCGCATCGTGAAGCTGGACCCCAGCCAGACCGGCACCAGCGTCAACCTCGGCATCTATCGCATGAAGCGCGGGCAAGCCACCGAGGCGATCGCGCTGTGGGAAGCGGCTCTTCGCCGGAATCCCGCGCTAACTGGCGCCCGGATGAACCTCGCCGTCGCCCACTACCGCGCTGGCAATAAAGCGGCCGCGGAGGCGAACCTGGTGAAGGCGCTGCAGTACGAGCCCGACCTCGACGCCGCTCGCCGCATGCTGGCGGAGTTGCGATCCGTGCCGGGCCAAAAGTAGACCGTAAGCGCCTCGGCGTGAAGAATCCCCTTACCGCCGTTATTCTGGAGCCACTGGCGGTCTTCCGAGACAGCGGCCTTCTCTTCGTCGGTCTCCGGCTCGTCGTCGAGTGATGCGTTGCGTAGAGCGAAGGTGACCGGATCGACAATCGTTGTAGGAACTGGACTCGTCCGTAGGGTTGGATCTCAGTCAATCAACCGGTGGGCGAGTTCCCGGTCGCTCATCGTGTCTTCTCCTTTCGCTGGCGTGGCATGACGTTAAGTGTGTTTTCGCACCGATTATTCTCATTTATTTTCCAGAAACATGCGGTGGACTCGGAGCCCCACCGCATCCCGAAGTCGCTAACATTTTGAATGTTCTGACACTTATCTCGATACCCAGGATGCCCGGCAGTAGGGAAGGCGCTCATGGATTTTGCAATAAAATGCGATTCGCGTACGGTTTCGCGCAGAACGAAGTCGGTAAGCGGTTAATTTAAGTGAGTTTATCGGAAAAGTGTACCACCCCGGTGCACCCCGTGGATGGCCCTGTTTTTCCTCACTTTACCTCTGAGATACAAGCGAATTGGCGGTAATTCTGGCGAAGTGATTGATGACAGGGGAGATTGATTTTCGATATTGATGTGAACCGGTTTTCCGGCGGACAGAGGGTGGTGCCAGTTGCAGAGGCCGGGTGGGTCCCCTCATTCTTGGTTTTGGGGGCACCGCATAAGATCCTTGAGAAGTTTGCGCGATGGAATCACACTGGTAGTGAGGAGGTGACGATGCGCGATTTACGCGACTTTGTTCCGGGCCAGATCTATGGTGTGACCCAGCGCGGCAATAACGGCCAGTGGGTATTTAAGGACGAAGAGGATTTCTTGAAGGCGCTGTCCTTGATGGATCGCTACTCGGAGATCCATGCGGTGAAGGTGCATGGCTATTCCTTGATGCATAACCATGGGCACTGGATGTTTGAGGCGTCGACGGAGGAGTCGATTTCGAATTTGATGCGGGATATGCAGGGTTGCTACTCGCGGTATCTGAATAAGAAATATAAGGATGCGCCGGAGTTACTGGTCGGTCCGCTGGATTCGCCGGCGGCGATTTTGTCGAAGTACTTTCGGGCGGGTCCGGTGAACTGGACGCCTCGCTCCGGTCTTTGGTATTTGGGCCCTGCAT
>Ga0105049_10001478_pt1 | contig 27797 bp, 22 predicted proteins | sample MAT06_FD_78087 | JGI IMG/M metagenome (GOLD analysis project Ga0105049, IMG submission 78087) | Freshwater microbial communities from Lake Fryxell liftoff mats and glacier meltwater in Antarctica - MAT-06 | ecosystem: Environmental > Aquatic > Freshwater > Ice > Liftoff microbial mat | place... | reverse complement strand
TCCGTCCCTATAGGCGAGAAGATCATAACTCGGAGCACTTCCAGATGGTAATGCAACCGAAAAACCCAAACGAGCGAGTTCCGAGGCAACAAGAAATTCGCCCGGTTGAGCGGTTGTATGACGGTTCACTTTCTTGATCGGCTGGGACGACATCATCACTACTGATCCAGAAAACTCCGCAACTTCCTGCTTCTGCTCGGATGCTTCAGCTTCCGCAAGGCCTTCGCCTCGATCTGCCGGATCCGTTCCCGCGTTACGGAAAACTGCTGCCCGACCTCCTCCAAAGTATGATCGGTGTTCATCCCGATGCCGAACCGCATCCGCAGCACCCGCTCCTCACGCGGCGTCAACGAGGCCAGCACCCTCGTCGTGGTCTCCTTCAAATTCTCCTGAATCGCGGAATCCAGCGGCAAAACCGCGTTCTTGTCCTCGATGAAATCGCCAAGCTGACTGTCTTCCTCATCCCCGATCGGGGTTTCCAGCGAAATCGGTTCCTTGGCGATCTTCATCACCTTGCGGACCTTTTCCAGCGGCATCTGCAGCTTTTCAGCCAGTTCCTCCGGCGTCGGTTCGCGCCCGATCTCATGCAGCATCTGCCGCCCGGTGCGCACCAGCTTGTTGATCGTTTCGATCATATGAACCGGGATACGGATGGTGCGGGCCTGATCGGCAATGCTGCGCGTGATCGCCTGCCGGATCCACCAGGTCGCATAGGTCGAAAACTTGTAGCCCCGGCGATATTCAAATTTATCGACGGCCTTCATCAGGCCGATATTGCCCTCCTGAATCAGATCCAGAAACTGCAACCCCCGGTTGGTGTATTTCTTGGCAATCGAAATCACCAGCCGCAGATTGGCCTCGACCATTTCCTTCTTGGCCTGCCGCGCCTCTTTCTCGCCCTTCTGCACCTGATTGACGATGCGGCGGAATTCCTGAATATCAACGCCGACATATTGGCCGACCTGGGCCATATCGGCGCGCAATTCCTCCACCTTGGCTTTTGATCGTTCCAGCAAGGCCTGCCAGCCCCGCCCTGCCTTGGCTGCCATCCGGTCCAGCCAGGTCGGGTCCAGCTCATAGCCGCGATATTCGTCGATGAACTCGCGCCGGTTGATCCGGGCCTGATCGGCGAGTTTGACCATGTTCGAGTCAATCGACATGATCTTGCGGTTGATGCCGTACAACTGGTCGATCAGGGCTTCGATCCGGTTGTTGTGCAGGTGCATCGAATTGACCAGTTCAACGATTTCGCTGCGCAGCTTCTGATAGGCGGCTTCCTCGACCTTGGAAAAGGAATTATCCTCATTCAAAGTCGCCGACATCCGCAGATCCTGCATTTCGGCCAGCAGAACATAATCGCCCGCAATGGTATCCAGCGTTTCCAGCACGCGCGGTTTCAGCGCCGCTTCCATCGCGGCCAGCGACATCGCCGATTGCTCGTCCTCTTCATCGTCCTCTTCGGCGCGCAGGATCGGGTTGCCGTCGGCATCCAGTTCCGGCTCATCCGAGATGACCGTGCGCGGTGCTGCTTCGACATCCAGCCCGTCAACCACCGGCCCTTCCATTTCGCCGTCTTCGTCCAGCGACCTGCCAAACGTGGCTTCCAGATCAATCACGTCGCGCAGCAGGATGTCCTCGGACAGCAATTCGTCGCGCCAGATGGTGATGGCCTGAAAGGTCAGCGGGCTTTCGCACAGGCCCGCGATCATGGTATTGCGGCCAGCCTCGATCCGCTTGGCGATGGCAATTTCGCCCTCACGGCTCAACAGTTCAACCGACCCCATTTCGCGCAGATACATCCGCACCGGATCATCGGTGCGGTCCAGCGCCTCGGTGGTGGTGGTCGACACGGCAATTTCACGCGAGGTCGAGGCTTCGACCAGTTCGGTTGACGCTTCCGCCCCCTCTTCGGCCTCGTCATCCTCAATGACATTGATGCCCATTTCGGACAGCATCGACATCACGTCTTCGATCTGTTCCGAAGATACCTGATCGGGCGGCAGAACCTGATTGAGCTGATCGTAGGTGATATAGCCGCGCTCTCGCGCATCGGCGATCATCTTCTTGACCGCCGTCTGGCTCATATCCAGCGCCATGTCGGCATCCTGCTCTTCGGGCTTTGCGTCGTCAGTGTCTTTGGCAGCCATGTGCGCTCCTGGGAAAGGGGGCCGAATCATCTGTCTCATACCGAATCACCGCAGCGAATCACAGGGGAATCGGGCGAATCACCGGCGCGGTCGGTTGGCGAAATCTTTACCGTGTTTTCTTTACCCAAACCTGACCGTCAATCAGGCTTTGCAACTGTTGCGACAGCGCGGCGCGGTCCTCGCCCAGGTCTTTGGCATCATCCATCCGTGACAGCACCGCACGGTGGCTGGCCTCGGCCGCGCGGTTCAGCCGCCAGGTCAGGCCTTCATCCGCCAGGCCGGCCAGATCTTCCATCGCATCGTCAATTTCGCGCTGCCTGCCGCGCCGGGCCTCCAGCTTGGCCAGTTCTTCAGCAAGGCACATCAGCGCCAGTTCACCGTCACCCGCATTGCGCACCGGCGGCGCAATCTGGATGTGGCTGGAGGACAGCAGCTTTTCAAGGGCATCCGGCACGGTTTCACGCAGGCGGGCGGGCACATCGGCATCATGGGCATGGCGAAGCAGCGCATCGCGCAGCCGCTGGTGGTCGCCATCGCTGAAAGCCACCGACTCGATCTGGCTTTCAAAGCGCAAGATCAGGCCGGGATGGGTTGCCAGCACCGCCAAAATCATCGCCTCGCGCAGATGCTCTTCGACATCGCTGCTTTGCGCGGTTGCCAGCAGGGTTGCCTTGGTGGTGGAAAGCGGCGGGCGCGGCTCGTCTTTCCATGGCCAGCGGTGGCCCCGCTGCGGGCGGCGTTCACGGATCGGCGTTGGTGTACGGCGGGCGTTCAGCAATTCCCAACGCAGGCGCTTGATTTCATCCTCGTAATGCGCGCGGATCGAGGGGTCGCGGATGGTCGCCACCAGCGCCTTCATCACCTTGTCGAGCGCCGCGCGGCGTTCCGGGCTGTCGAACACCCGGCCTTCGGTTTCGCGCCGCCACAGCAGCGCCACCATCGGCTCGGCGCTTTCCACCACGCGCTGCATGGCACCCGCCCCTTGCGAGCGGATCAGGTCATCGGGGTCAAGCCCCTGCGGCAACAGGCAAAACCGCAGTCCCTGCCCGGCTTCCACCAGCGGCAGCGCCAGATCAATCAGCCGCAGCGCCGCATTGACCCCGGCCTTGTCGCCATCCAGCGCAATCACCGGCTCGGGGTGAATGCGCCACATCAGGCGCAGTTGATCCTCGGTGATTGCGGTGCCCAAAGGCGCGACCGTCGCGCCAAAGCCGGCCTCGACCAGGGTGATCGTATCCATATAGCCTTCGGCCACGATCAACTGCACGCCCTTGCCCGCCGCTTCGCGCGCCGGGCCATGGTTGTACAGGCTGCGGCCCTTGTCGAACAATTCGGTTTCCGGCGAATTGAGGTATTTCGCCCGCGCGCCTTCGGCCATCGCGCGACCGCCAAGGCCGATGCAGCGGCCCCGGGCATCGCGGATCGGAAAGATGATGCGATCACGGAACCGGTCATAGGGCGCGCCGCCGCCATCGGGAATGGCCGCCAGACCGGCATCGACGATCAGGCCCTGCGCCACGCCCTGCGCTGTCAGATGCGCGGTCAGGGCGGTGCGGCTGTCGGGGGCAAACCCGACCTCGAACCGGGCCTGACTTTCGGCGGTCAGCTTGCGCCTGGCGACATAGGCCCGCGCCGCCGCCCCTGAACCGGTGTTCAGCTGCAGCCGGTAGAACCGCACCGCCGCCTCCATCACCTCGGCCAGTTGCGCCCGCCGGTCGGTTTTGGCCTGCGCTGCCGGATCGCGCTCGGGCATCGGCATTCCGGCCTCGCGCGCCAAAATCTCGATGGCCTCCATGAAGCCGACATTCTCGGTTTCGCGAATGAAGCTGACGGCGTCACCCTTGGCATGGCAGCCAAAGCAGTAATAGTAACCCTTTCGGTCATCGACATGAAAAGACGCAGTCTTTTCCTGATGGAATGGGCAAGGTGCCCACAGGTCGCCCTTGTTCTGATTGCTTTTGCGGGCATCCCACATGACCTTGCGGCCAACCACCTGGGCCAGCGAGGTGCGGGTGCGCAGATCATCAAGGAAACCGGGGGGCAGACTCATGGCTGCAGTATTGGCTCCTGAGCGCCGCGAGTCCAGCATCAGGTCGCGCGACCAACTGTCAGCCCCGGGCGGCAAGGGCTTTCATCGCGGTGGCGATGTCATGCACGGCGGTGGCACCGAATGACCGCATCACCATGATGTCAAAGGCATCCGGGGCGGTGCGGTGGATCAGCGCGGCGACATGCTGCACCTGGCTGCGCGCCGTTTTGCCGACGGGAAAACTGAGCAGGCGCAGGTCCAGCGGGCACAGCCGCGCCAGCACCGCCTCTGCCGTTGGCCCCTGCAATGCCATCACCGCCCAGCCATCGGATTGATCGGTGACGGCACCATGATCCGCCAACCCGCCGTCAGCGACCGCCCCCAGCAGAAAGGCCTGTTCGCGCGCTGACCAGACAATCCGGCAGCCCTTTCCGCTCAGGCTCTGACCCGGCGCAGGGAATGATACGCCATGCGCCTTTTTAAGCGCTTTGGAAAGGGCTGCGCCCCTGCCCGCAAAAGGTTGCAGGCTGAAGATCGGGCCGGGATCACTTTCGGCCAGCCTTGCGCCAGCGGTCTCAAACGGCAGCATCCCCGACAGCGGGCTTTTGGCGATCAGCTTAGCCACGGGCACGCGCCCCCTCTGGATCCAGGAATACCGGATCGGTGACCAGGCAGGCGGCATCGACCCCGCGAAGATGATCGACCAACCTTATGGTTTCGCCATGCCGCGCCCGGCCATCCTTCAGGAAGGCCAGCGCCAGATGGCTGCCCAGCGTCGGCGACCAGCAGACCGAGGTCACATAGCCTTGATCGTTTTCGCGCCGCGCATCGGCGCCGCGATTGAACAGATGCGCCCCGGCACCGATAGTCTGGCCCGGGTTCACCGGCTTCAGCCCGACCAGTTGCTGACGTTCCGGCCCCAGCAGGCCGGGGCGGGTGGCGGCGGCTTTGCCGATACAGTCCTTGGCGGCCACCATCTTTGCCATCCCGATGTCAAAGGCCGTGGTGCGGCCATGAATTTCGGCATGGGTGATGAAGCCCTTTTCGATCCGCATCACATTCAGCGCTTCCATGCCAAAGGGGCCGCCATCCATGGTTTCGGCCCGCGCCACCAGATCGCGGAACAAAGCCTCGCCATAGCGCGCAGGCACCGCCACCTCATAGGCATGTTCGCCCGAAAAGCTGATGCGGAGCAGCCGGGCCGCAATGCCCTGCACCGATACCGCGCCACAGGCCATATAGGGGAAAGTCTCATCGCTGAGCGGTTGATCGAGCACGGTATTCAACAGCGCCCGCGCTTTCGGCCCCGCCACGGCAAACTGCGCCCATTGCTCGGTGACCGAGATGAAGCGCACCGCTTGGCTGGGGCAATGGGCCTGATGCACAAATTCCAGATGCCGCATCACCAGACCGGCAGCGGCGGTGGTGGTGGTCATCAGATAGTGATTTTCACCCAGCCGCGCCGTGGTGCCATCATCCAGCACATGGCCATCCTCGCGCAGCATCAGGCCATAGCGCACCCGCCCGACCTTCAGGCTGGCAAAGCCGTTGCTATAGACGAAATCCAGAAACCGTGCGGCATCAGGGCCTTGCAGGTCGATCTTGCCAAGGGTCGATACGTCGGAAATCCCGACCGAATTGCGCACCAGCCCCACTTCGCGGTTGCACGCTTCCAGCCATGTCGCCTCCCCTGGCTTGGGGAAATAGCTCGGGCGATACCACAGGCCCGCCTCGATCATCGGCGCACCACGTTCCACCGTGGCGCGATGCGAGGTCATGTAGCGCTGCGGTTGAAAGCCCTTGGCGCGGCCCCCGGCCCCCAAAGCGGCGATTGCGGTCGGCACGAACGGCGGGCGAAAGGTGGTGGTGCCGGTTTCCGGGATGCCGCGCCCGGTGGCATCGGCCAGCACCGCCAGTGCCGCCACGTTGGAGTTCTTGCCCTGATCGGGGGCCATGCCTTGGGTGGTATAGCGCTTCATCAGTTCAACCGAAGCGAAATTCTCCTGCGCCGCCAGAACCACATCCTTGACCGTCACATCATTCTGAAAATCCAGCCAGGCCCGGCCCTTGCCGGGTATCTGCCACAGCGGCGTCAGCGCATAGGCGCCATCCTCGGCCATCGGCACGACCATCTCCGGCGATGATATCCCCATGGCATCAAGCGCTTGCCGCGCGGCCTTCACACCATCGGCAAGGCATCCCGCCGTGGAAAACACCCCGTTCGCCGCCCCTGCCGGGATCATCCCCGGCACCGCTCCCGGTGCCGGCAGAAACGCACTCAGCCCGGAGTTCCATACCGGCCGTGCCCCCAGATGGCAGCTCAGATGCACCGTCGGGTTCCAGCCGCCCGACATGGCAAGGCAATCGGCATAGACCAACTGGTCACTGCCACCATGCGCCACGCGAACCTCGGTCAGCCCCAGCCTGCCGCGCGAGCCAACCACATGCCCACCCATGTAAACCGGATAATCCGCCCCCTCGGGCCGCGCCGCATCGGCCCGGCTGTCGATCACGGCGGCGATTTTCACCCCCGCTGCCGCCAGATCGCGGGCGGTGCGGTGGGCATCGTCGTTGTTGCCGAACAGCGCCACCGCCGCCCCCGGCACCACGCCGTAACGGTGCAGATAGGTCCGCACCGCACTTGCCACCATGATCCCGGGGCGGTCATTGTCGGGGAAAGCCAGCGGGCGCTCGATCGCCCCCGCCGCCAGCACCGAGGCCCGCGCCACGATCCGCCAGAAACATTCCACCGGCAGATCGCCACCGGGTGATGCCAGATGGTGCCCCACCCGCTCCAGCGCCGAAAAGGTGCCGCCGTCATAGGCCCCGGTTAGCGTGGTGCGCGCCATCAGCCGCACATTGGGCAAGGCGGCCAGTTCCGCCACCACCCCCGCCGCCCAGTCCACACCGCTTTGGCCGCCAACCTCCAGCGCCTCGCCGTTCAGCCTGCCGCCAAAAACTGCATCCTCCTCGGCCAGAATCACATCAGCCCCGGCCCGCGCAGCGGTCAGTGCCGCCATCAGACCGGTGGGGCCGGACCCGATCACCAGCAGATCACAAAAGGCATAGGCCTTTTCATAGTGCCGCTCATCATGGCGGCGCGGCAACTTACCAAGGCCTGCAGCGCGGCGGATCAATGGCTCATACAGGCTCTCCCAGAACGGGCGCGGCCACATGAAGGTCTTGTAATAGAACCCGGCCCCCAGGAACGGCGCGGCCAGATCGTTGACCGCCATCACATCATGGCGCAGCGACGGCCAGCGGTTCTGGCTATGCGCCTCCAGCCCGTCAAAAAGCTCCAGCGTGGTGGCGCGGACATTGGGCGTGTCGCGGTGGCTGACCAGCGCATTCGGCTCCTCCGACCCTGCCGTCAAAACCCCGCGCGGGCGGTGATATTTGAAACTGCGCCCCATCAGCCTGACGCCATTGGCCAGCAGCGCCGAGGCGAGACTATCGCCCCGGAACCCCGGATAGCTGATACCATCGAACCGGAAGGTCAGCGGGGCGGCGCGGTCGATCCGGCCCTTGTCGGCTATCCTCATCGCTGCACCCGCTTGCGGTCCGCCACCAGCGTCACCACTGAAATCGCATGGGTCACGGTATTGCGGTTCAGCACCAGCCAGGCACCACAGCCCGCCTCGTGGTACCACAGATCGCTTGTATCCCCGGCGGGGTTGGCGCGCAGATGCAGATGTTTGTCCCACTCCTCGGGTGCCGCGTCGGCATCGGGGCGGTTGGCATAGGTTTCATCGCCGTAATAGTAGAACTCGCGACGGTCGCGCTCGCCACACAGGGGGCAGGTGATGCGCATGATATCCTCAGTGCAGGTTATGTTGGCTGCCGGTGCCTTCTTCATCCAGAAGATGGCCGGTGGCGAAACGGTTCAAGCGGAATTTCGAAGCATAGGCGTGGCTTTGCCCGGTGGCCATCAGATGCGCCATGCACCAGCCGGAAGCCGGAACCGCCTTGAAGCCGCCGTAGTTCCAGCCACAATCGATGAACAGGCCATCGACCGGGGTCTTGTCGATGATCGGCGAGCCGTCGGGGGTCATATCGACGATGCCGCCCCATGACCGCAGCACCTTGGCGCGGCCAATCATCGGCATCAGCGTCATGCCCGCCTCCATCACATGTTCGACCATCGGCAGATTGCCGCGTGCCGCGTAGCTGGCGTAAAAGTCGATGTCGCCGCCGAACACCAGCCCGCCCTTGTCGGACTGGCTTATGTAGAAATGCCCCATGCCGAAACTGACGACATGGTCGATCACCGGCTTCAGCCCCTCGGTGACAAAGGCCTGCAACACATGGCTTTCCACCGGCAACTGCATCCCCGCCATCGCCGCCACCTGACCGGACCGGCCCGCCACGATGATCGCCACCTTTTTGGCGCGGATGCTGCCGCGCGTGGTCTGCACGCCCGTCACCACGCCATTTTCGATATCGATCCCCGTCACTTCGCAATTCTGGATCAGATCGACCCCCAGCCGGTCCGCCCCCCTTGCATAGCCCCAGGCCACGGCATCATGCCGGGCGGTGCCGCCGCGCGGGTGAAACAGTCCACCATAGATCGGAAAGCGGGTCTGTTCGAAATCGAGATAGGGCAGATGTTCGCGCACCCCCTCGCGGTCGAGCAGCACCGCATCGTCGCCCTGATTTATCATCGCATTGCCGCGCCGGGCAAAGGCATCGCGCTGTCCATCGGAATGGAACAGGTTGATCAGACCGCGCTGACTGTGCATCACGTTGTAGTTCAGCTCGGCTTCCAGCTTTTCCCACAGTTTCAACGAGTGCGAATAGAATTCGCTGTTGCCCGGCAGGAAATAGTTGGCCCGCACAATCGTGGTATTGCGCCCGATGTTGCCGGAGCCAAGTTGGCTTTTCTCCAGCACCGCGATGTTGCGCATCCCGTGATTCCTGGCGAGGTAATAGGCGGTGGAAAGCCCATGCCCGCCGCCCCCAATCACAATCGCATCATAGGCAGGCTTCGGCTCGGGGTTGCGCCAGGCCGGGCCCCAGCCGCGGTTGCCCAAAAGCCCCTGAGTGATGACCCGCAAACCTGAATAACGCATCGCCTGCCCCTGATGACCCGCCCAGCAAAGGCGCAATCCATGGGATTTGCAATGCCTGCCTGCCGCAACAGCGGCTTGTTTCCGCGCGACATGAAATGTCGCTGCGGATTGATCGGCATCAAGGCGCACATCTGCGGCATGGTTCAGGCTGTGTGCGAACCGGAGGATCCATGACAGCCGCCATCATCGCCTATTCTCTTTTCGGTCATACGTTGCGGGTTGCACAGGAACTGGCGCTGCAACTCGGCGCGCCCCTGTCCACCATCCATGCGCCCGACATGAAACCGGGGCCGCTTGCGATGCTGCGCTTTGGGTTTGCCGCACTGACCGGGCAGCAAACCCGGGTAGCGTTGCTAGGGCCGGGCGCAGCGGGGCATGACCTGACCATCCTGGCTGCCCCGGTCTGGGCCGGGCATGTGGCGGTGCCGATGCGCAGTTGGCTGAAACAGCATCCGCCATTGCCCGGGCGCATTGCGCTGGTGCTGACCGGCGGGGCGGCAGAGCGCCCCACCGGCGTGTTCGCGGAATTCGCCCGCCTGTCAGGTGCCCTGCCCTGCGCCACGCTTTATGTCGGCCAGGCCATGATCGCTGCCGGGCAGGACAAGGCGGCTGTTGCGGCATTGTGCGATAAATTGGCGGTTCAAAGCCCTTTGGAGGCGTAGCTTTGCGCCACCTTGCTGATTGCCACGATATAGGCTGCAACCCGCATGTCATGCACGTCGTCACGGCCGCGCCAGACCTCGTGGATCGATTGGTAAGCGCCGCGCATGGTGTCATCGAGGCCGGAACGAACCAGTTCCAGCTCGCCCGCGCCACGCAGATAGCGGTCCTTGAAGCCGGGCGACATTTCCCAGCCCAGCCCCTGGTCGCTGCTCAACCGCTCCAGTTCGTCGATCAGCATCTGGTGGCGTCCTTCTTCCTGGCGGCGCTGCATCCGGCCGAACCGGATATGCGACAGGTTCTTGACCCATTCGAAATAGCTGACGGTCACGCCGCCGGCATTGGCGAACATGTCGGGAATGATGACCACACCCTTGGCGCGCAGGGTTTCGTCGGCACCGGCGGTCACCGGGCCGTTCGCGGCCTCAATAATCAGCGGCGCCTTGATCCGTGAGGCGTTTCCAGTGTTGATGACACCTTCGAGCGCAGCGGGGATCAGAATATCACATTCCGCCTCCAGCATGCTGGCACCATCAGCCACATATTGGCCAGCCGGGCAATCCTTGATGCCGCCGGTCTTGGCAATCCATTGCCGCACCGCTTCGACATCAAGGCCCTTTTCGTTCACCACTGCCCCGTCGCGCTCGATGATCGCCGTGACAATGGCCCCGTCGTCTTGCGACAAAAACAGGGCGGCGTGATATCCCACGTTGCCGAGGCCCTGCACGATAACCCGCTTTCCCTCCAGATCGCCCGAAAGCTTGGCCTCGGCGGCATCTTCGGGATGGCGGAAAAACTCGTGCAGCGCGAATTGAACGCCACGCCCGGTCGCCTCGGTCCGGCCCTGAATCCCGCCGCCTGACAGCGGTTTTCCGGTCACGCAGGCCTTGGCATTGATGTCGGTGGTGTTCATCCTGGCATATTGGTCGGCGATCCAGGCCATTTCGCGCTCGCCGGTGCCCATGTCGGGGGCAGGGACGTTTTGCGACGGATGGATCAGGTCGCGCTTGATCAGCTCATAGGCGAAACGGCGGGTGATCTGCTCCAGCTCATGCTCGTCATACTGGCGCGGGTCGATGCACAGCCCGCCCTTTGATCCGCCAAACGGCGCTTCGACCAGCGCGCATTTATAGGTCATCAGTGCGGCCAGCGCCTCCACCTCATCCTGATTGACGCCAAGCGAATAACGGATACCACCCTTGACCGGCTCCATATGTTCGGAATGCACCGAGCGGTAGCCGGTAAAGGTTTCGATCTTGCCGCGCAGGCGCACGCCGAAGCGCACCGTGTAGGTGGCGTTGCAGACCCGGATCTTTTCCTCCAGCCCCGGCGCCAGGTCCATCAGCGCGGCGGCGCGGTTGAACATCAGGTCAACAGATTGCCGAAAACTCGGTTCGCCTTGAACAGCCATGAATTTCCCCCATGAAAGTGCTGCGCAAGAATTGCATGGCACGATGGCGGTACAGTAGACCCGATTTGTGAACAAAACATCCGCGCATTTTTGACCGCGAATCGGCGCAGCAAGGCCCCCCTGGCCAACACGCGCCAACGGGTGCCAACGCCCTCCGACACCGCACCGCACCCCATCGGCGGAAAGCCGCTAACGCTCCGGTCGGAAACATGGCAACCCCATCGCCAATTCGGAAACAATCCCCGGTTTCAGCCAACCCCGTATCCTGATTGGAAAAACCGCACCTCAAATGACCCACCCGTGCCACATTTTCGCCCCAGACCAACGGATAACCAGAGGGCGCGTCCGGAATGGTCGCAGCGGGGTCAATCTGCAGGACCGGGAAAGGCTATATCATGAATGCCACCAACAGTGCTGATCGAACCACCGCGATCAGGGGCTGGATCGCCCACCGGGCCTCGCTGTTCTGCCGCGACGAAAGCGGTGTGCTCATCATCTTCGGCCTCATCATCTTTGTCCTGATGCTGATGATCGGCGGCATGGCGGTTGATCTGATGCGCTATGAATCGGTGCGCGCTCAGCTTCAAAGCACCGCAGACCGCGCCACACTGGCCGCCGCCAGCCTGACCCAGACGATGGACAGCGAAGCTGTGGTTGACGACTATTTCACCAAGGCCGGCCTGATCGAGTATCTGCAGGGCGTCACCGTCCAGAACGCTGTGAACTTCCGCCAGGTTCAGGCCGATGTCCAGGCTCAGGTTCCGTCGCTGTTCATGCAGATGATGGGCGTCGAGGAACTGGTCGGCCCGGCCGACAGCACAGCCGAAGAACAAATTTCCGATGTTGAAATCACCCTCGTGCTTGACGTATCGGGGTCGATGGTCAGCGGCGGGTCGCAGAAACTCGCCAACCTCAAGCTTGCCGCGTCGAACTTCGTCGATACGGTTCTTGCCGGCGACACCGAGGAAAAGATCTCGATCTCGATGGTGCCATTCAACGGGCAGGTCGGGCTTGGCCCCGACCTTGCCGCTAGCTACAACATCTCCACCCAACACACGTTCAATACCTGCGTCGATTTCCTTGATGCCGAATTTGCGGCACCGGGCATTTCGCCGTCGGCATTGCTGACCCGCTCCGACGTGATCGACCCGTGGTCATCGGGGGCCAGCAAGAACCGGGTGAACCCGTCGGGAACCGGAACTCAGACCAACTATTGCTCGGATGACGACCGCAACATGGTCCGCCCGTTCCTGCGCGATCCGGTGGTTCTGAAAGCCGCGATCAACGGCATGGTCGGCGACGGCAACACCTCGATCGACATCGGCGCGAAATGGGGCCTGGCTTTGCTTGATCCGGGGACGCAAGACGTGATCACCAACATGATCGGTCTGGGCGAAGTGCCCGCCACCTTTGCCGGCCGCCCCTTTGCCTTTGACCGCAACGAAACCGCCAAGATCATGGTGGTGATGTCGGATGGTGAAAACACCGACCAGCATCAGTTGAGACCGTCCTACCAATCCGGCGCGTCGCCGATCTATCGTCAGGCCTCTGACGGGTCGCTTGCGATCTTTCATTCCACGGTCGCGGCCCCGAACAACTATTATGTGATCAGTGCCAGCCGGTTCGGCTTTTCCTATACCGGGGCGACCATCGGCACCTGGCAATCGTCAGTGCCGGCGGGCTACGTCAACCTGACCTGGCCTCAGGCGTTCAATTACCACCCGGTCAGATGGCTGGCGCGCTATCTTTATGGCAACCCGCTGGGCACCACCAGCACCAACCGGCAAAGCATCGCCAACACCTGGATCACGAATTTCCGCACGGCAACCGTTCCATCCGTCAAGAATGCAAGGCTCGATACGGTCTGCGATCTGGCCAAATCCGTAACCCTCGGTGTGCGGGTCTTTACCATTGCCTTCGAAGCACCTGCGGCCGGCCAGGCAGCGCTGCACAGCTGCGCCTCGTCGGATGGCGATTATTTCCAGGTGCTGAATGGCGAGCAGGCTGCGGAAATCGACGATGCCTTCCAGATGATCGCGCGGCAGATCACTTCGCTTCGGTTGACGCAATGATCCGGCTGTCAAAGGCCATCGCAGCGCGGCTGCGCACCGCAGCCCGCCGCATCGCCGGGGCCGAGGAGGGCACGGCCACCATCGAGTTCGTGCTGTTCTTTCCGGTGTTCATGACAGTGTTCATGTCGGCCTTCGAGTCGGGCCTGCTGATGACCCGGCAGGTGATGCTGGAACGCGCGATGGACATGTCGATCCGAAACCTCCGGCTTGGGGTTTGGGATAACCCGACGCCGGAAATGCTGAAGCAAAAGATCTGCGACTGGGCGACAATCATCCCCGATTGCATGGGGTCGCTGATGATGGAACTGCGCCCGGTCAGCACCGCCACATGGACGCCGCTTGACCCCAATATCACCTGCGTCCAACGGAACGAACTGATCCAGCCCCTGACCGAATTCAACGCCGGTGTGGAAAACGAAATGATGCTGGTGCGCGCCTGCGCCGTGTTTGACCCGATTTTCCCGCTGACCGGAATGGGCCTGAAACTGCCGCTCGACGCCTCGGGCGGCTACCAGCTTGCTGCAACGTCGGCCTTTGTAAACGAACCGGATTGATGCCATGAACGCCAAGCTGCGCCATATCCTGCTGCGTCGCCACCTGTCGCGCTTTGCCGACGACCAGCGGGGATCGGTTACCGTTGAAGCGGTGCTGATCCTGCCACTGCTGCTGTGGGCCTATGTGGCGATGTTCGTCTATTTCGATGCGTTCAAGGTGCAGAACACCAACCTGCGCGCCGCCTATACCATCGCCGACATGATCTCGCGCCAATCCAATGCTATCGACGCCAACTATGTCAACGGCCTGAACACGGTGTTCGATTATCTGGTGAACATCGACACCAACACCTCGGTGCGCACCTCATCGGTCTTTTGGGACTCGGTGAACAATGTCTACAAGGTGCAGTGGTCCTATGCCACCAACTCGATGCCGCTGCTGACCAATGCCAACGTGAATGACTACGCCGACCGGCTGCCGACGATCCCCTCCGGGGATACTCTGGTGGTGGTGGAAACCTGGCTGGATTATTCGCCCGCCTTTGACGTCGGGCTGCAAGCCCGGACCTTCAAGGAATTCATCGCGACCCGCCCGCGCTTCGTGGCGCAGGTGCCGTTCGTCTGACCGGGCAATGGCGCGTCAGGCCCCAACGGCCTTGCGCGCCATGTTCCAGATGATCCGCTCGATCCGGTCTCGGCTCAACTTGCCATCAGGGCGATACCACTGCCCGATGCCCGACAGCATCGCCATCAGGGCTTTTGTGACGATCTGCGGATCGGCAAAAGTGAACAGCTTTTCGCCATGGCCCTGCCGCAGGATCTGTTCCAAAGCGGTTTGATACTCCCGCCGCATCGCATCGAAGGCGGCTTTGTTGGCGTTATCCAGACTGCGCTGTTCCAGATGGCACAGTTGCACCGCCATCGCATTGTCGATCTGAAACGCAATGTGAAATTTCACAAATGCTTCAAGCTGCGCCACCGGCCCTGGCGGTTTGGCAACCGAGTTCCACGCTGCCTGCCGCGCGGCCATATGGTCACGCATCAGGCTGAACAGCAGCGACTGCTTGTCGGGCGAATAGACGTACAGCGCCCCGGCCTGCACCCCGACCTCCGCCGCCAGTTGTCGCATCGAAATCGCGGCATAGCCCTGTTCGGCAAACAGCCTCAGCGCCGCATCGCGGATGCGGGGGCCGGTGATTTCGGAATGGGAACCTGCGGTACGTGCCATGATACGGTCTTATCTGAACGTGCGTTCAGTTCAAGGGGGGCAACACGACCCTTTGCAAAAATCCGGCCTGTCGATAGACAGGCAGGAACACCTCAGCAGCAGGCATGGATGGGCGATGAGAAGAAACCGGATCATTGTGGCACTGCTGGCGGCAATGGTGCCGGGCGGCTGTACCCAGTTTCCCGAACTTGACGGCACGCGCAGCGGGGCTCAAGCCGCCCCCTACCCGATCATCCTTCCATTGGATGATCTGCTGGCAGCCGCGGCGGCCACGGGTACGGACGCCGAAGCCACCCTTGCCGCCCGGGCCGCAGCCCTGCGCGCTCGCGCCGCCGCGCTGCGCGGCCTGCCCTGACGGCATGGCAGTTTACCCTTTGTTGCAAGCTCCGGCGTAAGACGCTAGAGACCTCCACCTGACGGGCGCCGCCCTTCCGCCCCCTGCCTTCGACCCAGCACCAGCCTGCCAGACGGAGTTTGCCATGCCCGATCCCCTGCGCCTTGGTATAGCCGGATTGGGCACCGTTGGCGCCGGGATCGTGCGGATCATCCAGTCACATGCCGCGCTGATCGCCGCCCGTACCGGCCGCCCGGTGCAGATCGCCGCTGTTTCGGCCCGCACGCGCAGCAAGAACCGCGATGTCGATCTGTCGGCCTATGGCTGGGAGGAGGATCCGGTGGCACTGGCCCGGCGCACCGATGTCGATCTGTTCATCGAGGTGATCGGCGGCGCCGAAGGGCCCGCCCGCGATGCCACTCTGGCGGCACTGGCGGCCGGCAAGGATGTGGTCACCGCCAACAAGGCCATGCTCGCCCTGCACGGCCAGTCACTGGCCGAAACCGCCGAAGCCGCCGGGCGGGTCATCCGGTTTGAGGCGGCGGTTGCCGGCGGCATCCCGGTCATCAAGGCCCTGACCGAAGGGCTGGCAGGTAACCGCATAACCCGCGTGCTGGGGGTGATGAACGGCACCTGCAACTATATCCTGACCCGGATGGAAAGCGCCGGCCTGCCCTATGACACCGTGTTCGAAGAGGCGCGGGCACTGGGCTACCTGGAAGCGGATCCCAGGCTGGATGTCGGCGGCATTGATGCCGGCCACAAGCTGAGCCTGCTGGCTGCCATCGCCTTTGGCACCCGCGTCAACTTCGATGCGGTGGAACTGGAAGGGATCGAGCGTGTCTCGATCGACGATATCAGGCTGGCGGGCGACATGGGCTACCGCATCAAGCTGCTGGGCGTGGCGCAGATGACCGGGCGCGGGCTGGAACAGCGGATGACGCCCTGCCTGGTGCCCGCCGACAGCCCGCTGGGCCAACTGGTCGGAGGCACCAACATGGTTGTGCTCGAAGGCGACGCGGTGGGCCAGATCGTGCTGCGCGGTGCCGGTGCCGGATCGGGCCCGACCGCTTCGGCGGTGATGGCCGACGTGATCGACATCGCGCGCGGCATCCGCCTGCCGACCTTTGGCCAGCCCGCCACCTCCCTCGCCGCCGCCCCCCCGGCCCGGGTTGCGGCTGCCGCCCCTTTTTACCTGCGCATGACGCTGCTGGATAAACCCGGCGCTCTGGCCAAGGTCGCAACGGTGCTCGGCGATGCCGGTGTGTCCATCGACCGGATGCGGCAATACGGCCATGCCGAAAGCGCCGCCCCCGTGCTGATCGTCACCCATAAAACCACCCGTGACGCCATCAACCACGCCATCTCCGGCTTTGCCGCGACCGGTGTCGTCGTCGGTGACCCAGTAGCGATCCGCATCGAAAGCGTGTGAGCCTGCGCTGCTGTCCGGAGCGTGGAAAACCCTTGCTCTCGGGCAGGGTGCCGGTCGGGGCCTCCTGCTGTTCACCGAACGGGCGGTAGGTATCGGCCTCGATCCGCTGGCCGATGCTGTCCGTCACCAGCCAGCGGATCGGGCCAAGCTGGTCGCGGTGCAGGTAGCTGACGGCCGTCGTGACGACGATCCCGGATCTGGTGGTGGTCTGGCGGAGGTTCGGGCGCAGGTAGTCACGACACTCACCGCGCCATGACCCGGCCCTCCCCAAGGTCGAAATTGGCGGTGATCCGGGGTGAACCTGCGATAGTTAACGCAACCGGGCGCTTGTGCAGGAACCGGACGACCAGCTAGACAGGATAAAGGCAGCCGCAAGCGCTGCGGGACAGAGGAAATGTCATGTCGGAGAAACTGGAGTTTCAGGACCGTCTGTTGTCGCTTGGTCTGGCGCGGGTGTCGGAAGCGGCGGCGCTGGCTTCCGCCAAGCTGATCGGGCGCGGCGACGAAAAGGCGGCGGATCAGGCGGCGGTGGATGCGATGCGCAACCAGTTGAACCTCTTGGACATCGACGGCGTCGTGGTGATCGGCGAGGGGGAGCGGGACGAGGCGCCGATGCTTTATATCGGCGAAAAGGTCGGCACCGGCAAAGGCCCGGCGGTCGATATCGCCCTGGACCCGCTGGAGGGCACCACGCTGACGGCCAAGGATATGCCCAATGCGCTGGCGGTGATCGCCATGGGGCCGCGCGGCTCGATGCTGCACGCCCCCGATGTCTATATGGAAAAACTGGCCATTGGCCCGGGCTATGCCGACGGCACCGTCACGCTCGACATGTCCCCCACCCAGCGGATCGACACTCTGGCCCGCGCCAAGGGCTGCAAACCGGCGGATCTGACGGTCTGCGTGCTGGAACGACCGCGCCACGAGGCGCTGATTGCCGAACTGCGCGCCACCGGGGCCGCGATCCGCCTGATCACCGACGGCGATGTGGCAGGGGTGATCCATTGCGCCGAAAGTGCCAAGACCGGCATCGACATCTACATGGGGTCAGGCGGCGCGCCCGAGGGGGTGCTGGCGGCAGCCGCACTGAAATGCATGGGCGGGCAGATCTTCGGCCAACTGATCTTTCGGACCGAAGCCGAAGCGATCCGGGCCCGCAGTGCCGGAATTGACAACCTCGACCGCATCTATTCCCGCGATGACATGGTGACTGCCGATGTGATCTTTGCGGCGACCGGGGTCACCGATGGCTCGATCCTTGCCGGGATCAAGCGGGAACCCGGCTATTTCACCTCTGAGACCATCCTGATGCGATCCAAGACCGGTTCGGTCCGCCGGATGTCCTATCGCAGCCCGGTCAAGTGACCCTTGAAGCACAAGATATCTGCCACCCCGTTGCAGTTCATGGGACTTCCACCTCATGTCAGGGAAATCCCGGTCAGGCCCCTGCGATTCTGCGGGGCTTGCTACCTGATATCGGGATGGCCGAACCCGCCAGACCGCCGCCCCAAGCCGTGCCGATCGAGGAGGATGCCGATGCCAAATCCCCTGCCTTTTGCCAGTGCCCCCGGCGAGCCGCGTCTGGGGTCGGCCCGGTATCTGGTCCAGGATGTCGGTGCCGCTGTCGCCGTCTGGCGCGACCTGATCGGGCTGCAGGTGCAAAGCCGCGATGCGCAGGGCGCGCGGCTGGGTCTGGGCGGGCGCGAGATGGTGCGGCTGACCGCTGGTGCCACGGCCCCTGCCCCGGCCCGCGCGCTCGGCCTGTTTCATCTGGCGGTGCATGTTCCCAGGCGCGCCGATCTGGCGCAGGTCGCGCAGCGGATGCGGGCGAACGGGCGACGGCATTCGGGGCAAGATCACCTGATGTCGATCGCCCTCTATTGCGACGATGCCGATGGCAATGGCATCGAGATCGCGTTCGACACGCCGGGGCGCGGGCGGATCGAAGTGGCGACAGATGGCTCGTTTCGCGCCGAGACCGACGACGGCGCACCGCACACGCTGCTGGAGCCGCTGAATATCGACGCGCTTGTCGCCGAACTGCCTTCGGACGCCGGAGCGGGGGGCGGCCTGCCGGACGGAGCCTTTCTGGGCCATATCCATTTCCGCACCAACGCCCGCGCGGCGATGTTTGCGTTTTACACCAAGGTGATCGGCCTGCGCCCCAACATCAATTCCCCGGCCATGAAGTTCTGCGATACCGGCGTGCCGAGCCGCAACCATATGGTGGCGTTCAACATGTGGGGCGGCGCTGGCCTGCCAGTTCGGGACCGGGGCGCGGCAGGTCTGGCGAGCTATGCGCTGATGTTGCCCGATGCGCAGGCGCTATACGCGCTGCGGGGGCGGCTGGAGGCAGCGGGGGCAGTGGCTGCAGATGAGGATGACGGGCTGGCCTGCCGCGATCCCGAGGGCAATCTCGTGCGGTTCGGAATGTTGGACAGCGCGTCCGGATGAGCGCCTTTCTGGGAGTAGAGGCATCGCTGACCGGGCGGCGCTGGATTGGCCCTTCGGCAGAACAGGACCGTGCCGCCGAAGCCATTGCCCAGCATAGCGGGCTGGACATGGCGGTTGCCCGGATTCTGGCCGACCGCAACGTGGCACCCGGTGCAGCGACGGGTTTTCTGGCACCGTCGCTGCGCGACATGCTGCCAGACCCACGGGCCTTGCGCGACATGGAGCGTGCAGCGGCCCGGTTTGCCGCCGCCGCCACCGGTCGGCAACGCATCGCCATTTTCGCCGATTATGATGTCGATGGCGGCGCATCGGCGGCGCTGCTGATCGTGTGGCTGCGTGCCATGGGGCAGCACGCCACGCTTTACATCCCCGACCGGATTGATGAAGGCTACGGCCCCAACGATGCTGCGATGGCAGAGCTGGCGGCACACCACGACCTGATCGTCTGTGTCGATTGCGGCACCCTGTCGCACGGGCCGATTGCCGCTGCCGGGTCCACCGACGTGCTGGTGCTCGACCACCATCTTGGCGGCGAGGTCCTGCCGCCGGCCTATGCCGTGGTCAACCCGAACCGCCAGGATGAAAGCGGCGATCTGGGGCATCTGTGCGCTGCGGGTGTGGTGTTCCTGCTGCTGGTCGAGGTCAACCGGCAGTTGCGCTCCCGCGGAATGCAGGGCCCTGATCTGATGGCGATGCTGGATCTGGTGGCACTGGCAACCGTGGCCGATGTCGCCCCCCTGATCGGCGTCAACCGGGCGCTGGTGCGGCAGGGGCTGAAGGTGTTGGCGCGGCGCGAACGCCCCGGCCTTGCAGCGCTGGCCGATGTGGCGCGGATGGACAAGGCACCCACCGCCTATCATCTCGGGTTCCTGCTGGGCCCCCGGGTCAACGCCGGCGGCCGGATCGGCCAGGCCGATCTCGGGGCACGGCTGCTGGCCACCGACGACCCGCATGAGGCCGCAGCGCTGGCAGAGCGGCTGGATGCGCTGAACACCGAGCGGCGCGAGATCGAGGCAGCGGTGCGCTTTGCCGCCGAAGCACAGGCAACAGCGCGGTTTGACGGCGGCGCGCTGGTATGGGCCGCTGCTGATGGCTGGCACCCCGGGGTGGTCGGCATCGTGGCAGCACGGCTGAAAGAGGCGATGAACCGTCCCGCCGTGGTGATCGGATTTGACGGGGATGAGGGCAAGGGGTCGGCGCGGTCAGTGACCGGCATCGACCTTGGTGCCGCCGTGGCGCGGCTGGCTGACGAAGGGCTGATCGCCAGGGGCGGCGGCCACCGGATGGCGGCGGGCCTCAGCCTGTCGCGGGCGCAACTGGAACCGGCGATGGCACGGCTGGAGGAGTTGCTGGCGCGGCAGGGTGCGGCCGGCATCGGCGTTGCCGACCTGCATCTGCAAGGCATCCTGATGCCGGATGCGGCGACCATCGCCCTGATCGAACAGATCGACACTGCGGGCCCTTTCGGTGCCTCCGCCCCTGCTCCGGCGTTCGCCTTTCCGTCACAGTCCATCCGCAGCCCAAGGCGGATCGGCGAAAACCACCTGCGCCTGACCATTGGTGACGGGGCCACCAAGCTGGAGGCGGTGTGCTTTGGGGCCTTTGATACCGAACTGGGCGCAGCGTTGATGGCGGCGCAGGGGCGCTGGCATCTGGCAGGGCGGCTGGAAGTGAACCACTACAACGGTCGCAGCAAGCCGCAACTGCGCCTGACCGATGCCGCGCCCGCCGTAAAATAGCGGGGTAAAGCGCCGTTTTTCTTGCGCATTCAGCAACTTGCCACTGCCGAAAACTTTCCCCCAAAAAACCCCTTGCGCGGCGCAGCCCTATTGCCTAAACACCGCCCCACGCCAAGCGTGGCCCGTTCGTCTATCGGTTAGGACACCAGGTTTTCAACCTGGTAAGAGGGGTTCGACTCCCCTACGGGCTGCCATTTATCCCGATCACTCAGCGAACAGATGCACGGCACAACGCCTCGACGTCGGGGGCGGTTTGGCCTATCACTGGTCCCGCAATGAGGAGTGTGCAATGTCTGACCGGTCGATCCGCTTCACCCATGCCATCACCCGCGTCCCGGGGCAGAGCATCGTGGCCGGATTGCGGGCGATGGATATTGGCGCCCCCGATCTGGCGCTGATGCTGCGCCACCATGCCGACTATGTGGCGGCGCTGAAATCCACCGGGGCCAGCGTGATCGAACTGCCGCCGCTGGAGGCCTTTCCCGATGCGGTATTTGTCGAAGACACCGCGCTGTGCCTGCCCGAAGGTGCGGTCATCATGCGCCCCGGGGCAAAGTCACGGCTGGGCGAGGCGGCGGAAATGGCCCCGCATCTGGCAGCGCTGTATCGCGAAGTGGTGTGGATCACCGCGCCGGGGTTCATCGAGGCCGGGGATATCCTGACGACCGGGCGCGAAATTCTGGTGGGCCGTTCGGCCCGTACCGATGCGGCGGGGATCGCGGAACTGGCCGCTGCAGTCACGCACTGGGGCTATGCTGTCCGCGAGGTTCTGACCCCGCCCGGCGTCTTGCACTTCAAGACCGACTGTTCGCTGCTGGATCCCGAAACCGTGCTGGCGACCCCGCGCCTTGACGCTTCGGGCTGTTTTGCCGGCTACCGGGTGATCCATACGGCTGATGGCGAAGAGGCGGCGGCCAATGCGATACGCTTCAATGATCTGGTGCTGATGGCGGCGGGTTTTCCGCGCACGTCGGAACGGCTGGCGGCAGCGGGCTACCGGATTCAGGAGATTGGCAACAGCGAATGCGCCAGGCTGGATGGCGGCATGTCCTGCCTCAGCCTGCGGTTTTCGCCGCCGCCAAGCTGAGCATGGGTCACGGCGTCAGCACCGCCTTGCGCTCATACTGCCCGAAATCCTGCGTGCCGTCGTCATAAACCACGCCCACCGTCACCGTCTGAATGCTGCCCGGCGGTGCGATGACATAGGGCAGAATACCGTCGATCATCAAAGCGTTGGGTTGCGCTGTATCGTCGTGGCACGGCTCCATTTTCAACAGGACCGGCACGCCGCCGTCATTGACCGCATAAAACACATTCTCCACACCACAGCGCCAGGCCAGCAGGTTGGTGAAATACAACAGATCCTGACCGTCAAATTCCCGCACCGCGATCCAGTACGGCTTGGTGGCTGACAGGATCGGTTTGACCTCTGCCGCCGTGGTGAAGCTTTGGGCGGTGGCCATCGTGGCAAGGAACGGCAGCAGCAGACAGGCGGATTTCCACATGACAATCTCCGGCAAATGCGCGCCGTGACCTTCCGGGTTGCGGGGATCATGGCTATGCTGCGCCAAAAGGGGCAAGGGCATCATGGCAACGGCCACGGCAAAAGCGCAAGCGTTCAATATTCTGATCGTCGGCCAGTCGGGGCGGCTGCAGTACGAGGCGGTGCTGTTTGCGGCCTCATTGCGGCTGGCCGATCCGGGGTTTGCGGGGCGGCTGTTTGTGGCAGAACCCCAAAAGGGCAAGCTGTGGCGCCATGATCCGCGCATCGCCGACCCCATGGTGCGGGCCGTGCTGGCCGATCTGGGCGCAGAGATTTTACCGTTTGACAACAAGGTGTTCGGCGAATCCTATCCCTACGGCAACAAGATCGAGGCGCTGGCGGCGCTGCCCCCGGATGAGCCATTCGTGTTTTTCGACACCGATACGCTGGTGCTGGGGCCGCTGTCGCAGGTGTCGTTTGATTTTGACCGCCCCTCGGCGTCGCTGCGGCGCGAAGGCACCTGGCCGGTGATCGAACTGTACGGCCCGGGCTATGGCGCGATCTGGCGGTCGCTTCATGAAAGGTTCGGGCTCGACTATCCGTCAACCCTCGATCTGTCGCAGCCGGATGAATATTGGCAGCGGTACCTTTATTTCAACGCAGGCTGGTTCTTCTATCGCAGCCCGCGCGAATTTGGCGCGCGGTTTCTGAGTTATGCCACGGAAATCAGGGACAATCCGCCCGAAGCATTGGTGTGCCAGACCCTCGATCCGTGGCTGGATCAGGTGGCTTTGCCGCTGGTGATCCATTCCTTTGGCGGCGGGCGGCACTCCCTGCCGCCGGGGCTGCTGGATGGATCGGTGACCTGCCACTACCGGGTGATGCCGCTGCTGTATGCCCGCGAAAGCGATGCGGTGGTCGCGATGCTGGAACAGGTCGCCGGGCAGAACAACGTGAAAAAGGTGCTGAAAGCCTATGAGCCGTTCAAGCGGATGATCTATCAGGCCAAAGGTACCGAAGTCCGGGCCCTGTTCGACCGCGCCGCCCTGCCGCGCCGCGAACAGACGATCCGCAACACCATCAAGCGCGAAGGGTTGTGGGTGCGGTGAAGCCCGACCCGCAGCGCGGGATTGTCGGACGAAATTCTTTCCCCTAACGTGTGGCGGCAAACATTCCGGGAGGAAATGATGACTGATGCACCATCCTATGGCTTTGACACGCTGCAAGTTCACGCCGGGGCCAAGCCCGATCCGGCAACGGGCGCGCGGCAGGTGCCGATCTATCAGACCACGGCTTACGTGTTCCGCGACAGCGAACATGCGGCAAAATTGTTCAACCTGCAGGAAGTGGGGTATATCTATTCGCGCCTGACCAACCCGACGGTGTCGGCACTTGCCGAACGGGTGGCGACGCTGGAAGGCGGGATCGGGGCGGTGTGCTGTTCATCGGGCCATGCGGCGCAGATCATGGCGCTGTTTCCGCTGATGCAGCCCGGCTGCAATGTGGTGGCCTCCACCCGGCTTTACGGCGGCACCGTGCAGCAGTTTTCCAACACGATCCGCAAATTCGGCTGGTCGGCAAGGTTTGTCGATACCGAAGATCTGGCGGCGGTGGCGGCCGCCTGTGACGGCAATACCCGCGCGATCTTCTGTGAAAGCATCGCCAACCCCGGTGGCTATGTCACTGACCTGCGCGCAATCGCCGATGTGGCCGACAAGGCCGGGGTGCCGCTGATCGTCGACAACACCTCTGCCACGCCCTATCTCTGCCGCCCGATCGAGTTCGGTGCCACCATCGTGGTGCATTCGGCCACCAAATATCTGACCGGCAACGGCACCGTGACCGGCGGTGTGGTGGTGGACAGCGGCAAATTCGACTGGTCTGCCGTGCCCGGCCGTTTCCCCAGCCTGTCGGAGCCGGAACCGGCCTATCACGGGCTGAATTTCCACGGCGCGCTGGGGGGGATGGCCTTTACCTTTCATTCCATCGCTGTCGGGCTGCGCGATCTGGGCATGACGATGAACCCGCAGGGGGCGCATTACACCCTGATGGGGATCGAAACCCTGAGCCTGCGGATGGAGCGGCACGTCGCCAATGCCTGCAAGGTGGCCGACTGGCTGGAAAAGGATCCGCGGGTGGAGTTTGTGACCTATGCCGGGCTGCCGTCGTCGCCGTACTACAAGCGCGGCCAGCAGGTCTGCCCGAAAGGTGCCGGGGCTTTGTTCACCTTTGCGATGAAGGGCGGGTATGAGGCTAGCGTGAAGTTTGTCGACAGCCTGGGCCTGTTCAGCCATGTCGCCAATCTGGGCGATACCCGCAGCCTGGTGATCCACTCTGCCTCCACAACTCACCGCCAATTGTCGCAGGAACAGCGTGCTGCCGCCGGGGCAGCCGATAATGTGGTGCGCCTGTCGATCGGGATCGAGGATGTGAAAGACCTCATCGCCGATCTGGATCAGGCTTTGGCCAAGGCGGTGGGATAATTCCCGCTGCCGGTCCTCGCGGCAAGGCTGAAAAGGTGGATATTTAAGCCAATAAGAAACCCGGGGCACGCGCCGCCTGATCGTGCGCGCCCCCGGTTTTTCCCTGTGCTATTCGGTCAGTTCATACTCGATGGTGACGCTGGCCGTTACCCCGATCTCGCCCGACGCCACCGGTACGGCGCCCGCTTCAGCGCTGTCTGCCGCCTTGCGGAACATCGGCTGCGGGTCGCCGTAGCCGCCCGCTTCAACGATGGTCAGCACCGGGCCAAGGCGGGCACCGGCAGCGGCGGCGTAAAGCTCGGCCTTGCGGCGGGCGTCGGCGATCGCCAGCTTGCGCGCCGCATCCATCACCGGTTCCGGACTGGCAAGGCCGAAGGTCAGGCCGTTGAAGGTGTTGGCCCCCTGCTGGATCACCCGGTCCAGCACCTGACCAAGGCCGTCAAGCGCGCGCACCCGCACCGTGACATTGTTGGCCGCAATATAGCCGAGGATCTCCGGCAGGCTGCCATCGGACGAGGCGTTGTAGTCGAGCTGCGGATTGAGCGACAGGCCAGAGGTCTGGATGTCGCGCTCGGCAATACCCGCTTGCTTGAGCTGCGCCAGTATGGCTGCCACCGCCGCCGAATTGTCGGCCATCGCCGCCTGTGCCGTCTTGGCCTGCGATGTCACGCCCAGCATGATCGTGGCCATATCGGGGGCGGCGGGAACCATGCCCTGCCCGGTCACGGTGATCTTTCCCGCCGCTTCGGCCGCCGTCGTGGCGATTGCCCCGGCTGGCACCGCCAGCATCAGGGCCAATACCGCCGCCTGCACTCTTTGCCTGTTCCGCCCGATCATCTCGTCATCCTTTCGATCTGTTGACCCTACATTGAACTGTCAGACGCGGCTCGCAACCCGTTCCTTGGTGCTGGTTCTTTCTTTCGGCGAATTCCTGCTGTAAAGAGTGCCCAAAGGTCAGGGGGACTCCCCGAATGCCGGCAGCTTTGCTAGATCGACAGCATGAAACCAAGTTTTGCACTGCAGTTTACCGATACCGGCATCACGCTGCTGCATCGTACCGGGCGCGGCTGGCTGCCGCTGGGCGATGCGGCGATTGATGATCCCGCGTTGTCGGACAATCTGGGCTATCTTCGCGCCACCGCAGTGGGGCTGGAACCGCAGGGTATCACCACCAAGCTGGTGATACCCAACAGCCAGATCCTGTACACCCGGGTCGAGGTGACGGCGCCCGAGGGCGGCAAACGCCGCAACCAGATCCGGCGGCTTCTGGAGGGGCAGACCCCTTATGCCGTTGATGACCTGGTGTTCGACTGGTCAGGCGCGGGACCCGAGGTTCTGGTTGCTGTGGTTGCCCGCGAAACCCTGGCCGAGGCAGAGGCATTTGCCAACGAACACCGGTTCAACCCGGTCATCTTTGTTGCGCTTCCGCAAACCGGAAGTTTTGACGGTGAACCGTTCTTTGGCCTTGCGGCCCATGCCGAAGCCAATTTGCCACCGGGTGACAAGGTCGAGCGTGACCGGGTGGCGATGCGGATCATCGGCCGCAGTGATACCGTCAGGGCCGCTGCGACCAAAGCTGTCGAAGTGGCGGCCGTGCCGGTTGCGGCCGAAGATGTAGCGGTGGCGGGGCCTGTGGCGGTGGCGGAGCCTGTGGCGGTGGCGGAGCCTGTGGCGGTGGCGGAGCCTGTGGCGGACTCTGCTCCCCCTTTGGTGCGGTCTGTCGTGCACCATTCTGCAGCGGTTCCCGAAACATTGCCGCAAGCCGCAGTCGATCTGGCCGAAGTCGTCGAGACGCCCGATCCGGGCCCTGCAATTTCCATGCCCGCCGGAATTGCCGCGACGCTGACAGCGATGGACCCCCTTGTGGCAAGTCTGATAGCCGAAGCCGATCTTGATCTGCAGGACGCCGACAGCGATCTGGTGGGCCCCGAAGCGGCAGCCGAACCGGTACCCGCCGCGACCCGGCAGCATGTGTCCCGGTTTGGTCTTTCGGAGACGATTGACGAAGTGCCCGAAGCACCCGCAATGTTCGACGTCCCGATGGATTATGGCGATATTCCGGCCATGCCGCAATCGGCCGCTGCAGCGACCTTTGCATCGCGCCGCAATGCCACGGTCACGTCTGCCCATGGTGGTGCTGCCGAAGCGCCGTTGCCCCCGAAGGTTGGGCCGGCGTTGCAGGTCGCCGCGGTTACGGCCCCGGTTCTGCCTGGGAACGGGGCTGCCGAAACCCCCGCCGCGCAGCCGGCACGAACGAGCGTCAAAGCGCAACCCGGTGGCAAAGTGGCCGATCCGCGCGCCAAGCTGGCTGCTTCGGCGCGGAACGGGGCACAGCCCGGAACCATGGCGCGCTATGTGCCGATGAAGGCCAAGGGTGGCACCGCCACACTGGCAAATGCCATGGCGCGGGCCGGAAGCGGGACGGGGACCGGGACAACGTCAGCGGTTTCTGCGAGCAACGCTGCGGTCGATTTTACCAGGCGCGGTCTTGCGCCCAAACCGGCACAGCGCGGCAAGCCAAGATATCTGGGGATGATCCTGACCGCCGCACTGCTGCTGTTTCTGGCGGCGGTTGCCATCTGGTCAACCTATTTCATGGCCGATGGCACGCCAGAGCCTGCGGCCAGCAGCGATGCGGCCAGCAGCAGCGATACTTCAACCGCCCCAACAGACGAACCAGTGGTGCCGCCCGCACAGGCCGAGGCGGAACGATCCGATGTGCTGATCGAACCACCGGAAGCTGATCCTGCCGAATCAGCCGC
>Ga0105049_10001471_pt1 | contig 27952 bp, 24 predicted proteins | sample MAT06_FD_78087 | JGI IMG/M metagenome (GOLD analysis project Ga0105049, IMG submission 78087) | Freshwater microbial communities from Lake Fryxell liftoff mats and glacier meltwater in Antarctica - MAT-06 | ecosystem: Environmental > Aquatic > Freshwater > Ice > Liftoff microbial mat | place... | reverse complement strand
GTTGCGCCGATGATAGTGCGGTTTACCCGTGCGAAAGTAGGTCATCGCCAAGACCCTATTGCAGTAACGTAAAAGCCCAACACCTAAAACGTGTTGGGCTTTTTACGTTGCGGCGGGCGCTTTGACGCAGCAAAACGTAAGTGCAAATGTCGTACCGTGTCATAATTTCAACCTCCAGAAAAAATCATTCCATGCGTATTCTTCTCTCCAACGACGACGGTTATTTCGCTCCCGGACTAGCGGCCTTATACCAAGCACTATTGCCGCTGGGTGACATTACTGTTGTTGCGCCTGAGCGTGATAAAAGTGGTGCGTCAAATTCGCTAACATTAGACCGTCCGCTTTCAATGCGACGCGCCGCAAACGGATTTTATTTTTTGAATGGCACGCCGACTGATTGTGTGCATATGGCGGTTACCGGCATGCTTGATTTTGTGCCGGATATGGTGGTTTCCGGCATCAACCACGGTTCCAATATGGGTGACGATACAATTTATTCCGGCACGGTGGCAGCAGCAACCGAGGGATTCTTGCTCGATATTCCTGCAATTGCGGTCTCACTGGTTTCAAAAACGGGTAAAAATTTTGAAACCGCTGCGTGGGTCGCAGCAGAATTAGTCAAGCGTCATCAAGCTCACCCAGTGCTAGGCGCATCCCTCTTAAACGTCAATGTACCGGATGTGGCGAGAACCGAGCTACAAGGATTTGAAGTCACACGTTTAGGTAGGCGCCATAAGGCGGAGCCTGCGGTGAAATCAACTAATCCACGCGGCGAAACGATGTATTGGGTGGGTGCAGCCGGTGCGGCAGCAGATGCCGGGCCAGGTACAGACTTTCATGCCACTGAGCATAATCGCGTATCCATCACGCCGCTCCAAATGGATTTAACGAATTACCAGCGCATGAATGCAGTATCAGATTGGATGAGCAAGGTGGTAAACACGTGATGGGCGTGTCCAAATTTAGTGGCACTGGCATGACATCTGACCGCACTAGAGCGCGCATGGTTGAGGCGTTGCGCTCACGCGGAATTAAAAATGAGCGGGTACTGTCAGTAATGGCCGAAGTGCCCCGACATGTGTTTGTAGAGGAAGCATTGCAAGACCGCGCGTATGAGCTAGATAAGGCGCTGCCAATCGGTTTTGGACAAACCATTTCAACACCAGAAATAGTTGCCATCATGTCCGAGCTAATTTTTGACCGGATGGGCGGCATGCCGAAAAAAATACTTGAAATTGGCACGGGCTGCGGCTATCAGACCGCGATTTTGGGTAAGCTCGCGAAGGATGTTTATACCGTCGAGCGTATCGCCCCGTTAATGGACAAAGCGCGACGCACGTTGCGTGATTTGCGTTACTACAATGTAATTTTTAAGCACGCGGACGGACATTTTGGCTATGCGGAAGCAGGGCCTTATGACGCCATTATTACAACCGCCGCCGCCGCTGAAGTGCCACCACAACTAACGGCGCAATTAGCCGTTGGCGGGAGGCTTGTTTTGCCGGTGGGCGTGGATGCGCAACAGCTTTACGTGATTGACCGGACGGAAACAGCATTTGTGCAAAAAATTGTCCATGATGTCCGTTTTGTCCCGCTAGTACCTGGCATTGTTTAAGGTTAGGTAGAGCTACCCCTTTTGATGGATTTACTATGTTGAATCGCCTGCTATTTTTATTTGTGTTGATACCATTTTTGAGCGCTTGCGCGACGAAGACGCCAGCGCCAGTGGTTGATCGGCGTGCGCCGACAACGGCCACCCTGCCAGCGCCAACACCGTCGGCAACACCAGCGCTGTCAACGACAACCACGTCCAGCTCGTCGGCTGTAAAACCCGCATCGCAGTCGCCGGTAGCGCCACCAAAGCCAGCTGACACCGGTAAAACGCACATCGTCCAAAAAGGCGAAACCCTGTATTCCATCGCACTGCAAAACAATATTGACCACCGCGAATTAGCGCTCTGGAATAATATTGATAATCCAAACGTGATTAAAGTGGGCGATATTATTAGATTGTCGCCACTACAAACTCTACTGCCGAATATAACAAGCTCAGCAACAGCTCCCGTCGTAACACCGTTGGTCGTGACACCACAACCATCGGCGGCGACCGAGCGTCCACCCGCTAACTCGGCCACGCTAAAAACTGAACCACGCGGCGGCAAAATACCCTACACCGATCAAGCGTTAGCGCGATTAACGCTTGACGCTAGCGCGATCACGCCATTCATTACCACACTACCTGCAATAACACTGACGCCAGCCACCGCACCAACTACACTAGCGATTACGCCTGGCTCACCTACCGTCGCATCCATTGTTGCGGCAAAAGACAGCATTGAGTGGGCGTGGCCGGCTAAAGGCAAAGTCATCACCAACTTTACTGAGTTAAATAAAGGTATCGATATTGCTGGGTTACGCGGCACGGCGGTTAATGCGGCAGCGTCGGGTACGATATTGCACACCGGCGCGGGCATTCGTGGCTATGGTCGTTTAGTGATTATCAAACACAGTACAGGCTGGGTATCAGCCTACGCGCACAACGAAAAAATTGTGGTGCTGGAAGGGCAAGAGGTGAAGCGTGGGCAAAAGATTGCCGAAATGGGAAACTCCGACGCAGATCAAGTCAAATTACATTTTGAAATTCGTCGGCAGGGAAAACCGGTTGATCCAATTACATTTTTGCCGAAGCATTAGGGACGGCTCACTTCGGGCATAAATGCTTCAAATTACCCGTCTATATTAGGGTTAAGATTTTTTATTGTTGGCACGGCGTTATATTTCCAGCCGTACTGCCGTAAATCTATTCGGCCTGCATGACCCTTCGCACTTAATACCACGCCTTCGGAGTCGAGCAGCAAGCGTTGCAAATCATCACTTCCTGATTGCCAGTTTTTACGTCGCAAACTCACCCGACCTACTGCATTCACCACCCGATGCCAAGCGATATCTATCGACGCCGGTGTATTAGCGAGCGCAAAGCCGGCATGTCTGGCGTGATGCGGTAATCCTAATAATTTCGCAAGTTGACCGTAACTTGCAATTTGTCCATGCGGTATTTTTTTCACCAGTGCGTGCAAATCTTGTGCATTTAAATGTGCCATCAATACTCGACAGGTACTGGATTCAGTAATCGCCATAAATACCATGTGGCAACGGTATTAAAGGGCGCCCAGCGCGTTTGATAGGCGAGCACTTCTGCTTTAGTTAAACGGGCGCGATTGTGGAAGTGTTTTTCAATGGCGCGAATAAGCCCGATATCATCCACTGGAAAAATATTTGGACGGGCAAGATAGAAAATCAAAAACATTTCCGCACTCCAGTGGCCAATACCTTTTATGCGCACCAAGTCGGCGATGACCTCGTCATCGGTAATGTGCGGCCATCGGCGCGGGTTGACGAGTTTTTCATGAAAGTGGCGCGCTAAATCTTTGATGTAGACCACCTTAGAGCCTGATAAGCCCGCGGCGCGTAATTCCTCAACGCTCATTTCTAAAAATCGCGGTGGCTTGATATCGCCGGCTCTGGCAGCAACCCGATCCCACACGGCTTGCGCCGCTTTTACAGAAATTTGTTGGCCAACAATGGCGTGCGCCAGTGTCGAAAACGCATTGCCACGCGAGCGTAACTCGGCAACCGGATATTGTTTGACTAGCGAGCGCATCACCTGACAGCGTTTCGCTAAATGTTTGGTGGCATCAGGCCAGTAGTTGGGTGTCATGAGGTAATTCCCAACAATTACCAGCGTTTGCGAGAATGGCGTGTGCGCCACATTTTAGTCACCACGATGCGCCAAGCGATGCGTGTACCAAAGTAGGCGAGTAGCGCCAGCATGACGGACATCATGCCGAGCCCGACCAATAGCGTGGGACCGAGTGAAATAAACCAATCAAACATTGCTGGCACAATTAGCCACGGCTCACGCCATGAAAAGTTAAGATCAGGCGGTATCAGCTTCAACATTTTTTCCCCCGTCACTAAGGTGCCCATGCTAAAGGACAACATGTAGATCGGGATAAAGGTGAGCGGGTTAGTAATGAATGTCGCCGACGCTGCCGCCAACACGTTGGCGCGAAGTGGTATCGAAATAATGATCGACAATAAAATTTGCACCGGTCCGGGGATTAAGCCCATCACCGCGCCTATCGCCATGCCAAGCGAGACGCTACCGCGATGCATATGCCACAACCTAGGATGCCCCAGCCACGGTTTCATCCAGACTAAATATTTGTTGTCGAGAATAATCTCCGGCTTGGGCAGCTTATCGCGCAAATAGCGTTTCATATTGCTTTCGTCGCCAACGTTGGTCGTGAAACTAGCCACAATAATCCAAACGTCAATGCGCCATTCAACAGTAATAGTTCAATACCAACTTGATAGCCGGATGGATTTTCGGCTAACGCGGTTTGGATAAAGTAGCAAGCTACGGGTGCGGTTATAGCGGCGGCCACTACTCCTGCGCCGAAGGGAAGACGCCTAGTGGTGAGTATGCCAAAGGCAAATAAACCCAGCAGTGGTCCATAGGTATAGCCGGCGATTTTCAAAATTGTATCGATGATCGAGCGATCATCGATTAATTTAAAAATCAGCACAATCACAAAAAACAGCAGCGCAAAAATGACATGAATCGTTTGCCGAATGCGCGTACGCTTGGCTTCATCCCAACTGTCTTGTTTTTTCAGGCCTAGAATATCAATGCAAAAACTAGACGTTAACGCCGTCAATGCGCCATCCGCACTTGGGAACAAAGCAGAGATAAGCGCGATGAAAAAAATAATCTGCACCCATTGCGGGAAATATTGCATCACGACGGTGGGGAATAATTGGTCGCCTGCTACCGTCAAGTTATTCGCACTCGCAAACAACACCAACAATGCGCCAAGCACTAAAAATAACAGGTTCACGCCAACCAACACCACGCTAAACAAAAACATATTTTTTTGCGAATCATGCAAATTTGGGACGCTGATATTTTTTTGCATCATCTCTTGGTCAAGGCCCGTCATCGCTATTGCAATAAATGCACCCCCGACGATTTGTTTCAGCCAAAATCCTGCGGCATTCGGGTCGGTATTCCAAATGCGCGTGTATTGGGTATTATCGATACTGGCCGTAAGCGTACGTAAATCTAAATTTAAGTTGTTCATCAAAAAAATTACGCAGATAACCAACCCGCCCAACATACAAGCGGTTTGCAGGGTGTCAGTAAAAACGATCGTCTTCACACCGCCTTTATAGGTGTAGAGCCAAATCATCACCAAGATAACGGTCGTCGTGAGCCAAAACGGAATACCGGCGGCTTGCCCCACTAACAAATGCAGCACATTGACCACCAAGTACAAGCGTGCCGTCGCGCCTAAGGTGCGCGACAAAATGAAAAATAATGCGCCGGTTTTATGCGCAGTAACGCCGAAGCGTTGATCAAGATAATCATAAATGGAGGTGAGCTTTAAACGGAAATAAAGCGGCAACAAAACAACCGCAATCAACATATAGCCTAGCCAATTCCCAATTACAATCTGCAAATAACCAAATCCATTGACGCCCACCGTGCCTGGCACACTGATAAACGTGACGCCAGAAAGTGACGTACCTACCATGCCAAAAGCAACCAGCAGCCAATTACTTTTACGGCTACCGATAAAAAATGCCTCGTTATCCGCGCGACGACCTGTGAACCATGCCAACGCTAACAGCAGCAAAAAATAGCCAGCAATAATCGACAAGAGCAAAACGTGTGAGCGATCAGTCATGAAATGTGAACGAGCTTCCGAATTTTGTGTCGGTCAGTAAGCTAACGCAGTGCTATCTTTTATACTACGCAACCAATGTTCAATAATACTTTATTGCATCAACCAATCACGATTCGATGTCATCCTTAGCGTTACTTAAATCAGCTTTTGCCGATGGCTCCATGCCCCGGATGTGGGCGAATAGTGAGGATCATCGCATCCAGCCTAGGCGCACGCTAAAAACGTTGATTGCTGGGCTCATTATTTCGTTAGTCATCCATAGCTTATTGGTGGTGTTAATCCCCAAGCCAACGGTCAAAATTGTTTTAACCGAAGCTGGCGGCAAAGGACCGTTGCAGGTAACTATTGCGCCACCCGCCACGCCAGCACCACCTGCGGCAGCACCTGCACTAATTGAACCGCCGTCCATGTCCACACCGAGAGTAATTGCCGTCGCAAAACCATCGCCACTCATGCCGCCAGTTGCATTAGTTCCTGACACACCGATCACACCTGTGAAGCTGCCGGACGTGCCAGTGCCTGTTACGAAAGAGCCGCCGATTGATTTTATGGCCGCCCTTAATGCCAGGCGCGCGCAGCGTCAGGCCGAGGATGCTGGTGTGGCAAGCGAAAACGCCGCGGCGCGCGACGGCGAGCGCGAATTAACATCCGCTGAAAAAGCCGCCGCTGGATTTAACCGCAACATGCAAGCCCTAGGCCGTGGACGCGATGGCACGAGTGGCGTATTTCAGATACAAAGTAAAGGCGCACGCTATGCCGCATTCTCGTTTCGCGGCTGGACCACTGATCGTGCGCAGAGCAAATATCAGTTAATCGATGTTGATGCAGGATACGGCGGTGATGTGGAGCTCGCCATTGTTCGCAAAATGATTTCACTAATTCGCGAACACTACAAAGGTAATTTCAATTGGGATTCCCAACGCGTTGGCCGTGTGGTTGTGCTTTCGGCGAGGATGGAAGACACGGCGGGATTAGAAGCGTTTATGATGCGAGAGTTTTTCGGCTAAATCAAAACGCCATAATTGGCGATTATCTTCAGCCATTATGCCGGCAAAGTGCCCGCTGATGCTGGGGTTTAATATTTTTTAGTTGGCATTTACCAACCGTTATTGCGCCTCTTGATTGGCAACGCCACGTTTAGCCATCATCTGCGCGCCGTCGTAATCCGGTGCGCGGCGTAGATCGAGTGTGAACGGAAACGCCGCATTACGGCCTTCAAGTTTGACCGCCATTGCCCCAGGTGTGTGGCCGATTTTTTGAAATCTTGCCACACGACGTGCTTCAGCTTCATTCGCATTCACGGGGAAGGTATCGTAATTACGGCCGCCGGGATGCGTCACATGATAAGTGCAGCCGCCAACCGAACGGCTTGACCATGTGTCAACAATATCAAATACCAGTGGCGCGTGAATGCCAATGGTGGGATGCAGTGCGGAGGAGGGCGCCCAGGCGCGGTAGCGCACCCCCGCCACATACTCGCCCGGCGTGCCGGTCGAGGTGAGTGGTACAACACGGCCGTTGCAGGCAATCACATGGCGCTCACGCACCATGCCCGATACTTTGACTTGCATACGCTCAACGCTTGAGTCCACATAGCGCGCGGTGCTGGTGCCCGCCATTTCCTCGCCTAATACATGCCACGGCTCTATTGCTTGGCGTAGCTCCATCTCAATACCTTGATAAGCAACCGTGCCAAAGCGCGGAAAGCGGAACTCAATAAACGGTGCGAACCAGTCGAACGAGAATGCGTAGCCAGCGCGATTCAAATCGTCCACTACCGCTTTCATGTCATCGGCGACAAAGTAGGGCAGCATGAAGCGATCATGCAGCTCAGTTCCCCAACGAATCAGTTTTGCGTAATAGGGTGCCTTCCAAAAACGCGCAATCAGCGCACGCAAGAGCAGCGTTTGCGTCAAGCTCATCTCCGCGTGCGGTGGCATTTCGAAGGCGCGAAATTCAAGCAAGCCTAATCGGCCGGTCGGTCCGTCTGGTGAATAAAGTTTATCGATAGAAAATTCAGCGCGATGCGTGTTGCCGGTGAGGTCCACTAAAAAATTACGCAATAAGCGATCTGCCAACCACGGGTATTCGCTTTCCTCACCCTCAGCGAGCTTAGCGTCCATCTGCTCAAACGCGATTTCGAGTTCATACAATGTATCTGAGCGCGCCTCATCGACACGTGGGCTTTGTGAAGTTGGGCCAATGAACGTGCCGGAAAATAAATATGACAATGCTGGATGATTTTGCCAATACGTGATGAGTGAACGCAGCAAGTCGGGGCGGCGCAACATCGGTGAATCAGCGGGTGTTATGCCGCCCACTGTTACATGATTGCCACCACCAGTGCCAGTGTGTTTGCCGTCGTGCATAAATTTTTCAGTGCCGAGCCTGCATTGGCGGGCCTCTTCATAGAGCGTCTTAGTGTTGCTCACTAATTCACGCCATGAGGTCGACGGATGAATGTTGAATTCAATCACGCCAGGGTCGGGGGTGACCGCGAATTTTTTGAGTCTATCATCCGCAGGCGGTGTGTAGCCTTCGATACGCACCGGAGCGCCAACGTCTTTTGCAGTTTTTTCAACAGCGTTAATGAGTGCTAGGTAATCTTCCAGCAACGCCAGTGGCGGAAAAAATACGTGGAGGATGCTATTACGCACTTCAATACACAAGGCGGTGCGCACGACATCTTTTGCCGATTCGCCTATTTTCAATTTTTTCGCTTCAGGTTTTGCAGTCGAAGCGCCTGCCTTCATTTTTGCCGATAAGGCTTCGCGCTCATTGGAATTCGCTAACGCATCGCGCGTTTCAAATGGGTCGCCCGCAATGATGATATCCATGTCCTTAGGCGCCACCCAAGGCAAACTATTGAGCGGTAGACGAAAGCCAACAGGTGAATCGCCCTCCACTAAATACAAGTGCTGCGTGGCGAGCGGCCAAAGTGAGGATGCCCACTCACTAGGTGCATTGGCGTTCTTACGGGGCACAGCTTTGATGGGCAGCACATAGCCGCTTGGCTCGCCGATGCTACCCTGCAACTGCTTGAGCAAATTCGCCGCAATCGCGGCGCGGAGGGTTGCGTCTTTGAGATCAGGCGAGGCGGGATCAATATTGACGGGCAACTGTGACTCATCACGAATGGTGCGCCAAATACTTTCATAGGCGGGCATTGCGTAGTCCGCGTGCAGTCTTAAATTTTTAGCGAGCGTAACGGCGAATGTTTTGCAAATATCTTTTGGCAATTTTGTTGCCTGCGTTGCCAGCAGTGTGGCGTCTTGCCAGAGCGGCTGACTATCAGGGCGCCAATAGCAAGAGAGCGCCCAGCGTGGCAGTGGCTCGCCGGGATACCACTTGCCTTGGCCAAAGTGTAATAGGCCGCCGGGCGCATATTGCTGCTGCATACGTAGAAATAAATCAGTCGCGAGCGCAAGCTTGTTTGGCGAATGTGCGGTGACGTTCCACTCTTCACCTTCCATGTCATCAATTGAAACAAAGGTCGGCTCACCACCCATCGTAAGCCTAACGTCGCCCTCGATCAACTCACGATCAACCTTATCACCAAGTGCTAATACATCTTGCCACGTTGCATCATTAAACGGCTTCGTTACGCGTGGGTCTTCATGTATTCGCGTAACCGTCATTGAAAAATCCAACAGCGATTCACATTGATCGGTAAAGCCTGATACCGGCGCGGCGGACGATGGTATGGCTGTACACGCTAACGGAATATGACCTTCGCCAGCTAGCAGGCCAGACGTCGGGTCAAGTCCGATCCAGCCAGCGCCCGGTAAATAGGCCTCGCACCAAGCGTGCAAATCGGTGAAATCTTTATCGGTACCCGATGGGCCGTCGAGCGATTTTTGATCAGCTGCAAGCTGAATCAAATAGCCAGACGCAAACCGCGCCGCAATGCCGAAGTGGCGCAGTATCTGCACCAGCAACCAGCCGGTATCACGGCATGAGCCCTGTCGGCGCTCGAGCGTGACCTCAGGCGTTTGTACGCCTGGCTCCATGCGAATGAGGTACGAAATATCGTTTTGCAATTTCGCGTTGAGTGCGACTAAAAAGTCGATAGTCGCGATAGGTTTATTTAGAAATTGCGCGTTGGCATCCGCTATCCATTTTTGAAGCCGCTCACGCTGCGGCTCCACCTCAAGATAGGCGGCTAATTCACGACGATTGTCGTGCGTATATTGAAACGGAAACGCCTCAGCATAGCTCTCCATGAAAAAGTCAAACGGATTAATCACCGTCATGTCAGCGACTAAATCGACCTCAATGCAAAGCTCGCGGGATTTTTCAGGAAACACCAATCGCGCCAACCAATTGCCATACGGGTCTTGCTGCCAATTCATGAAGTGCTTTTCCGGCTTTACCGTCAACGAATAACTTTCAATCGGCGTACGCGCATGCGCAGCGGGCCGCAGTCGAACTTCGTGCGGCGATAACGCCACTTCGCGGTCGAATTTGTAGTTGGTCTTGTGGTGTAGGGCGACACGAATTGTCATTTTTTTACAGGCTTATTGGATTAGGGTGATTTATCGAGCGCAATGCGCTGATCGTTGAATGACGGATGTGCGGGGTATGAACGTATTTAGTAAAACTCGAACTTAGGTAGTACCACTATCGCAAAGCACTCAGTCCTCAATACCGAGCCTTACTCCATCCAATCCGGATCTGGCAGCTCACTAAAAATCCGCCGAAGCCCGCCGCCCCAGCGTTGTCGTACCATTGAAAAATACGGGTCGCCCTCGCGGATACGCTGCTGAATGCCGACGCGTAATGAATCTTTCGGATACCACAGCATGTCGATTGGTAGCCCGACCGAAATATTCGATTTGATGGTGGAGTCAAATGAAATTAGCACGCACTTGGCGGCTTCTTTTCGTGGGGTGGAACTCGCCAGTACACGATCTAGAATTGGTTTGCCGTATTTGGCCTCCCCCAATTGGAAGTAGGGCGTTTCATCCGACGCTTCGATGTAATTACCCTGCGGATAGATATGAAATAACCGCTGACCTTCACCGCGTATTTGTCCGCCGACAATTAAATTAGCCGAGGCTTCAATTCCGCTTTGCATAAGTGTTGGGCCGTCGCGGCGCACCATTTCACGTAGCGCTTCACCGACAATTTGGGCGACATCAAACATTGATGGCACATTCCAGATGGTGGGTTCATCGTCATTTAGCGGTGCATGAATAGAGCGATCTAAAATATTGGTGACGCCTTGTGTTATCGCCAAGTTGCCGGATGAAAGCACAACAATCACGCGATCATCGGACCGCTCATAAACTTTGGTTTTACAAAATGTGGCGATCTGGTCTACGCCCGCATTGGTGCGGGAGTCTGAGGCAAAGAGCATGCCGGAGTCCAGTCTGAGTGCAACGCAGTAAGTCATTTCTCTCCTCGCTTTTATATGGTTGAGGTTTGCGTTTGGGTTACTGCAGTCCCAGCCACTTTGGTGGTCGACGGTGCTGCTGATATAAGTACTTCAGGGGCAAAGAATGCGGTGTTTATTTCAGCACTTAGGCATTCAGTTGACGCTAAAAATTGCGTCAAATATTCATGTAGGCCGGTCGCAAAAATATGCTCAATACGACCAAATTGTAGTGCCGCATAAATCTCGCCTGCTTGTCGAGTGGCTTCCCCTGAGCTGTAGTTTTGTATATCGCAAAGTATTTTGTATGCGTCACGCAAACAAAAATGCAGTGAGCGTGGAATATCGTCGCGCAAAATTAATAGCTCCGCAATACGTAACGGCGTAATCACATCGCGATAGACCTTACGGTATGACTCAAATGCTGAAACGGAACGTAGTACTGCCGACCATTGGTAGTAATCCACCGCGCCACCGACGTCTTCCACCGAGGGCAACAAAATATGATATTTCGCGTCTAACATCCGCGCGGTGTTATCGGCTCGCTCGATGTAAGTGCCAAGGCGATGAAACTGAAACGCCTCATCTCGACGCATAGTGCCAAAGGTAACGCCGCGAAACAAATGCGAACGCTCTTTTACCCAATCGAAAAATGACGACACCCCTCTGGCGTAGAGCCTGTCTTCATCCATATTTTGCATTTCGAGCCACGTCGAATTCACCACTTCCCACATTTCACTAGTGATGGTACCGCGCACGGCACGCGCGTTTTCACGAGCCTGTTTAGCGCAGTTGTATATAGAGGCGGGATTCTCAGGATCAAGCGCCATGAAGTGCAATACCTCTTTGGCACACACCAAGCTATAACGTCCGCTAAAGGGAAATAACGTGCCGGTGATGAAGAGTGGCGCAAACCATTCTTGATCTTGCAAATTAGGGTCTTTGGTGAGGAGTGACATGCGGTAGGCCACATCCAAGATGCGCGCATTATTTTCGGCCCGCTCCACATAGCGCGACATCCAGTAGAGCATTGAGGCTGTTCTTGAAAGCATATTAGTCCACCACCCAAGTATCTTTAACGCCGCCACCTTGTGACGAATTGACCACCAGCGAGCCTTCGCGCAGCGCCACCCGGGTTAAGCCGCCTGGGACAAAATTAACCTGTTTACCAGACAGCACATATGGTCGTAAATCAATGTGCCGCGGGGCGAGACCTTTATTGGAATAGGTTGGCACGGCGGATAAAGACAGTGTCGGCTGTGCGATGAAGCGCTCGGGCTGATCGAGCACCCGCAACCTATACTTTTCACGCTCCGCTTTGGTCGAGGTAGGGCCTATCAACATGCCGTAACCGCCGGAGCCTTGCGCTTCTTTGATCACCAAATCTTGCATATTGGCAAGCACGTAATCGAGTTCATCTTTGCGGCCAAGCATCCACGTGTGGACATTTTTTAGAACGGGTTCTTCACCCAAATAAAATCGAATCATCTCGGGGACATAGGGATACATCGATTTATCATCCGCCACGCCGGTGCCAACCGCGTTCGCCAAGGTCACGCGACCAGCACAATATGCCCGCATCAGATCAGGCACACCGAGCATTGAGTCGGAACGAAATGCGAGCGGGTCAATGAAATCATCATCGATACGTCGATAAATTACATCTACTTTTTTAGGCCCTTGCGTGGTGCGCATAAACACCGTGTCGTTTTGCACCACCAAATCGCCACCCTCAACTAGCTCCACCCCCATTTGCTGGGCTAAAAAAGCGTGTTCGAAATAGGCGGAATTAAAATTGCCCGGCGTCATCAGTACGATGGTGGGATTCTCAATGCCGACGGGCGCTACATGACGCAGTGTATCGAGCAATAAATCAGGGTAGTGATCCACCGGCCGAATGTGCTGTGCAGCAAATAGCTCGGGGAATAATCGCATCATCATTTTGCGATTTTCTAATAAGTACGATACGCCGGAGGGCGTGCGAAGGTTGTCTTCCAGCACATAGTATTCGCCGTCTGCGTCTTTGACTAAATCGATACCCGCCACATGCGCATAGATGCCGCCGGGTACGTTAATGCCGACCATCTCTTTACGATACTGCGAATTTTCAAGCACCATATCAGCGGGGATTTTGCCCGCCTTCAAAATATTCATGTCGTGATAGACATCGTGCAAAAACATATTAAGGGCGGTTACACGTTGCTTTAAGCCGCGAGACACCATCTCCCATGTATCGCCGGGAATCACATGCGGCACGATGTCAAACGGAATCAAACGTTCAGTGCCAGTGGTTTCACCGTAGACTGCAAAAGTAATGCCGAGCCGATGAAACATTAAGTCGGCGGCTTGCCGGTTTTGCTCAATCTTTTCGGCTGAGGTGGTATTGAGCCATTCGGCGAAGGCGGCGTAGTGCGGACGAACCGCACCACCTTCACCATACATCTCGTTATAAAAAGGTTTAAGTGCCATGGTTATTTTCTTGTGTGGATTAAGTTTTATACGAGCAATTGCCGTGCCTGAATGCTACCGTAAAATAGTCGGGTGAATACAGTCATCGACAAACCTGAATCGCTTGACCAATCTGTTGCATCACTCGCCACACGGATTGGCCTGACCTATGCGGCAGACGCAGCGCTAGGTGCGATGAAGGCGCTTAATTTTATTGCGGCGTCTAACAAAGCATTAGAGCGCCCCAATACGGTGCAGCGCGCCTTAGATGTGGCCAATTTATTGATCGATATTGAGGTTGATGAAGATACCGTCATCGCTGGCTTGATCGCACTATCGCTCTCCGAGAAAGATAGGGACAGCGAATTGCTCACACAGGCTTATGGTCTAGATGTGGTCATACTCATTCGCGGGCTCAACCGTGCAGGCAAAATTGAGCAGCTTTCTACTCGTGCCAACGATGCCGCGGCGACGGAATCTCTGCGCAAAATGCTGCTCGCAATGGCAGACGATGTACGCGTCATCTTGATTAAGCTAGCCGAACGCGCGGTGTATTTACGTTCTATTACTAAAGCCGATGAACCGACACGTCGCGCCGCCGCACTGATGACGCAAAATTTATTCGCGCCATTGGCAAATCGACTGGGCGTGAGCCAAATTAAATGGGAGTTAGAAGATTTAAGTTTTCGCTTTTTAGAGCCAGATCTATACAAAAAAATTGCCGGCTACCTAGATGGTAAACGCGGTGAGCGCGAAGCCTACATTTTGAGTGCGGTCGCGGCGTTGAAGACGCGTATGGCAACGCTGAAGATTGTGGGTGATGTGGCGGGGCGGCCGAAGCACATTTTTTCGATTCATCGCAAGATGCAGTCGAAAAATTTAGCCTTCGAGAAACTCTACGACGTTCGTGCAGTCCGGATACTGGTGGCGACAGTGGCGGATTGTTATCAGGTGTTAAGTTTTATTCACGAACAATGGCAGCCGATTCAGGGCGAGTACGACGACTACATCGCGCAGCCAAAAGCAAACAATTACCAGTCATTGCACACTGCGGTGATAGGGCCTGAAGGCAAGACGCTTGAAGTGCAAATCCGCACCAGTGCGATGCATTTAGCCTCTGAACACGGTGCGGCTGCGCATTGGCGTTATAAAGAGGGCAGCAAAAATGGCGGCAAATCACAGGCGGATAAAAAGTTTGAGACGAAAATCGCTTGGCTTCGGCAGGTGCTGGAATGGAATCGTGAGTTAGTGGCCGATTCTGGTTTTTCAGATGCGGTAAAGGAAGGGCTGTTTAACGATACCGTCTATGTCTTCACGCCGGATGGCAAGGTAATTGATTTGCCAAGAGGTGCTACGCCCGTGGACTTTGCGTATCACGTGCATACCGACTTGGGACACCGCTGTCGCGGGGCAAAAGTCGATGGCCATATCGTATCACTTTCAACCAAGCTCGATAATGCGCAAGTGGTTGATATTTTGGCCGCCAAGCAGGGCGGGCCATCGCGTGATTGGCTTAATCTGCAGCTCGGATTTTTAATCAGTCATCGCGCCCAAGCCAAAGTACGCGCGTGGTTTCGCCAAGAGTTTTTTGAAGTGGATATAGCCCATGGTCGCCAAACGTTAGAGCGCGAAGTTGCTCGCGCGGGGGCAACCGCATTGGCGCTCGATAAGATCGCCGCACACTTGGCGCATAAAGATATTGATGAATTTTGTGCGGCGATCGGTAGAAGTGAAATTACGACGCATCAAGTTGACGTCGCAATTCGTGAATTAACAGCTCCTGTAGCTGAAAAAAGTGAAGAGCCAATATTTACGCGTGTTTCCAAGCAATTTAACGCTGAAAGCGCTGCCAGTAGTGGGGTTTTAGTTTTAGGCGTTAATAATATCCAAACGCTAGTCGCGAAGTGCTGCAAACCTTTACCGGGCGACGCCATTACTGGATTTGTCACCAAAAATCGCGGCGTCATGGTGCACCGCATCGACTGCATCAACATCACCTGTTTAAAAGCCGATCAGCGCGAGCGCCTGATGCCTGCGGCATGGGGCAACACCGGCGAGCAGCCGTTTGCGGCGGATATCGACGTCGCCGCCGCTGACCGTCAAGGACTATTGCGCGACATCTCCGACGCGCTCGCGCATGAGCGCATCAACGTGGTGGGTGTCAATACGCTATCACGCGGCAACTTGGCATCAATGCGCTTCACCGTTGAGATACGCGGTGCGGCACAAATGGTGCGGTTATTGCGTGCGGTGGCCGGCGTGGCTGGGGTGGAGAGTGTGGTGCGGAGGTGAATGGTTGGTTCTACGTATGTTGATGTCGGTGCAAATTAAATTCGCTTGGATTCTCGCCGTCATTGTTCTCAACATCTGCAATCGATAGTCGAAACACATCAGCTGAATGATAAAATTGTCAGATTACTTAAAAAGAAACTGGCCAGTGACTACTCCCGCCTCCGATTCTTCCGGCAATCTGTCTCAACTGCGCACCTCCATCGATGCTCTTGATGTTGAAATTCTAGAGAAAATCAATCAGCGCGCTGCCTTTGCGCGTAAGGTTGGCTCACTTAAGGTTGGTCAAGCCTATCGGCCGGAGCGTGAGGCGAATGTATTGTTGCGTATCAAAGCGCTCAATACGGGGCCATTGCCGGACGAGGTGGTCGCGCGATTATTTCGCGAAATTATGTCGGCGTGTTTAGCGCTGGAGCGGCCAATTACCGTGGCATTTTTAGGGCCTGTGGGTACCTTCAGTGAATTAGCCGCGAAAAAACACTTCGGTGAGGGTGCGCAGTTGATGCCGCAGTCGTCCATTGATGAGGTGTACCGCAATGTGGAATCAAATGCGTGCGATTTCGGCATTGTGCCAGTGGAAAATTCGACCGAGGGTGCGGTGGGTCGCTCGCTCGATTTAATGCCGCAAACGCCGCTTAATATTTGCGGCGAAGTGCTAATTCGTATTCATCATCATCTGATGGCGTCCGACTTCCTGCCGCTCGCCAATATTCAAAAAGTATTTTCACATGGTCAGTCGCTCGCACAATGTCATGAGTGGCTCAATACCAATTTGCCTAATGCCGAGCGTATCGCGGTGGCCTCCAACGCTGAAGCTGCGCGGCGCGCGTCCCTTGAGCCATTTGCTGCCGCCGTGGCGGGCGAAATGGCGGCGACGCATTACGGACTCACACTACTCGCCTCTAATATTGAAGATGAGCCAAATAACACTACGCGCTTTTTGGTGCTCGGTAGTTATGAGCCGCTAGCCACTGGGCGTGATAAAACCTCGCTGGTGCTTTCGGCACCGAACCGTTCCGGCGCCGTTTATGCGATGCTCACGCCATTTGCAGAACGCGGCGTATCAATGTCGAAATTTGAATCACGTCCGTCGAAAGTGGCAATTTGGGAATATCTCTTTTTCGTCGATATCGAAGGGCACGCGGCGGATGCCAATGTCGCTGAGGCGTTAGTCGAGTTACGAAAAATCGCCGGCTATGTGAAGGTGCTGGGATCCTATCCTACTGCGGTGATTTGACGTTTTTTGGTAGCCGCCGCGGTAGGCTTCGTCCACATCTTGAAGATTGAATGTCTACACATCACAACATATTTACACTTAACGCTAAACACATAATGTCACCCACCTCCCTCGTTAGTCTCGCCCCCGCCCACATCCGCGCCATAAACGCCTATCAGCCAGGCAAGCCCATCGGCGACGTCGCGCGTGAACTTGGCTTAAATGAAGCTGACATAATCAAGCTGGCCTCAAATGAAAACCCGCTGGGTGCTAGTCAAAAAGCAGTGGCAGCAATTCAGTCCGCGTTGCATGATTTAGCCTCATATCCTGATGGTGGCGGTTACGCACTAAAGGCGGCGGTGGCTAAAAAATATAACGTTGATCCCGCGCAAATCGTGCTCGGCAATGGCTCCAATGACATTCTTGAATTGGCTACCCGCACCTTTATGCAAGCCGGTGACTCCGCCGTGTATTCGCAATACGCGTTTGCCGTTTATCCATTAGCCACCCAAGCCGTCGGCGCGACCGGTATTGAGGTGAAGGCTAAAAATTTTGGTAACGATCTTGAGGCGATGTTGTTAGCGATTCAGCCGACGACGAAGATTGTCTTTATTGCCAACCCGAATAATCCAACCGGTACGTTCATTGCGGGTAGTGCGCTTTACGGCTTTATGCAGCGCGCGCCGAAAAATGTATTGGTGATTTTCGATGAAGCCTACGGCGAATATTTACGAAGCGAAGATACCTACGATAGCGTGCCGTGGCTGGCGGAGTTTCCAAATTTGATCATTTCCCACACTATGTCAAAAGCTTACGGTTTGGCGGGGCTACGCATTGGGTTTGGTTTTGCCGCACCTGAGCTGGTCGCGCTTATGAATGCGGTGCGGCAGCCGTTTAATGTTAATCATCTAGCGATGGTGGCCGCAGAGGCGGCGTTAAGTGACGATGAATTTATTGCCGAAAGCCGCCGGGTGAATGCCGAAGGGCTCGCAACATTGCAGCATGAATTGACAGCGCGCGGCTACGACACCATTCCGTCCGCAGCGAATTTCATTACCTTCAAAATTTCACAGGCCGGTGCGGTAAATCAATCGTTGTTGCGCCAAGGCGTGATTGTGCGACCGATTGCAAGCTACGGCTTGCCAGATCATTTGCGAGTCTCAATTGGCACAGCAGCACAAAATCAGCGATTTTTAGCCGCGCTTGATTTTTCGACCAAAGAATTAAAGGCCTAATAATGGCGGGTTGTTTCAGCCATTGGTTTCTCAAGGTGTCCGTGGATATTAGGGTTTTTTAACATGCTCAATACCGCGCTCAATAACGTGCATAAGCTAAACAATATCGTACTCATCGGTACCGGTTTAATCGGTGCATCCATCACGCTCGCGTTAAAAAAGACGCACCCCGCATTGACGGTGGTGGGGATTGATCGTGACGAGGCGGCGCTCAGCGGCGCGATCGCCCGCGGGGCAATTACAGATGCGGGCAGCATTGCTGATATTGCCAATTCGGATATGGTGATCATTGCCATCCCGGTTCGGCAAATTCCGCAAATATTGGCCGACATTGCACCGTATTTGGCAGCGCACACCATTGTGATCGATGTCGGCAGCACCAAGGCAGATGTGATTGTGGCGGCGCGAGTTGCGCTCGGCAAAAGGCTTGGTCAATTCATCCCTTGTCACCCGATTAGCGGGCGCGAGCACCATGGGCCACTAGCGGCGGAGGCGTCACTGTTTCAAGGCAAAAAGGTCGTCATCACGCCGCTTGTTGAAAATTCTGACGCTAACCTACAAGTGGTCCGGGCGCTATGGCGTCTAACCGGCGCAAATGTGGTCGAAATGACCGCCAGCACACACGATGCAGTATTCGCCGCCGTCAGCCATTTGCCGCATATGTTGGCGTTTGCGTTAGTCGATGAATTTGCGAGTCGTTCAAATGCAAAAACGTTATTCGAACACGCCGCCTCTGGTTTTCGTGATTTCACTAGGATTGCGAGCTCCAGCCCAGAAATGTGGCGCGATGTGGCGCTAAATAACCGTGCGGCATTGCTCGCAGAACTTGATGCGTTTTTGGTAAAAACAGCGGCGCTGAGACAAGCGGTGGCAGAAAGCGACGACACCGCGCTACTTGCCCTCATGCAACGCGCCCAAACTGCTCGTGGGCAATGGCTCTCGGGCCAACTTGATCAATTTAATGACGTCCCCTTAAATGAAGAAGCAAGATGAGTTTTAGCTTTCCCGCCCAGATCCATTTACCCGCCGTCGCAATCGCCGCAGGTGAAGTTGTGTTACCCGGCTCCAAATCCATTTCAAACCGTACCTTATTACTGGCCGCCCTTTGCGAAGGTGAGACGGTCGTACGCAATTTGCTCAAATCTGACGATACCGATGTAATGCTTGCCGCACTCGCCACTCTTGGGGTAAAAATCGACGCGCTTGATGTCGGCAATTGCCGCGTACATGGCTGCGGCGGCATTTTCCCGGTGAAAGAAGCATCACTATTTTTAGGCAATGCGGGCACGGCATTTCGCCCGCTCACCGCCGTATTGGCGCTGCAAAACGGGCATTACACGCTGGATGGTGTGCCACGGATGCGCGAGCGGCCGATCGGCGATTTAGTAGATGGTTTGATTTCGCTGGGTGCCAATATTACCTATACGCAAAACGCTGGTTTTCCCCCGCTCGCCGTTGCCCCTTTTGTTCTACCGTTTGAATCAAACAAGTCGAACAACATAAAAGTACGCGGCGATGTGTCGAGCCAATTTTTATCCGCCTTATTGATGTCGCTGCCGCTCCTGAAGCAGCAAACAACGGTGGAAGTTGTGGGCGAACTTATCTCCAGACCTTACGTGGACATTACCTTAAATTTAATGGCGCGCTTTGGCGTAAATGTGAAACGCCACGACTGGCGGGCGTTTACAGTCGAAAATGCCTCAATGTACGCATGCTTAGGCGACATGGGCGAGATTCACGTTGAAGGTGATGCCTCTAGTGCATCTTATTTTTTAGCTGCAGGCGTATTGGGTAAGCGCGCCGTCAAGGTACTTGGCGTGGGCAAATTGAGCATTCAAGGCGATGTGAAATTCGCCGATGCGCTCACCGCAATGGGTGCCACCGTTACAATGGGGGATGATTGGATCGAAGCGTCACTCGCCACCGGTAAAAAACTCAGCGCTATTGACGCAGACTTTAACCATATTCCGGATGCCGCGATGACCATTGGCATACTCGCGTTATTTGCTGAAGGTGTCACTACAATTCGCAACATCGCCAGCTGGCGGGTGAAAGAAACTGATCGGATCGTAGCGATGGCAATGGAGCTTCGCAAGGTGGGTGCGAAGGTAGTGGAGGGCGCTGACTACATTCAAATTACGCCGCCCTCGGTACTCATGCCCAACGCGTTAATTCATACCTACGACGATCATCGTATGGCGATGTGTTTTTCGCTCGTAAGCCTTGGTGGTGTGCCAATTACGATTGATGACCCCAAATGCGTGGCAAAAACGTTTCCGACTTATTTTGACGAATTTCGGCAGCTCGTTGCATGAATCAGCAAGCAGGAGTTCCCGTCATTGCCATCGATGGTCCGACTGCCTCCGGCAAGGGCACCGTTGCCGAGCGTGTGGCCGATGCGCTGGGCTTTCATTATTTGGACTCGGGCGCGCTGTATCGCATTACAGGTCTTGCGGCGAGTCAAAAAGGCGTCGCCCTTGATGATGAAGGTGGTGTGGCCGCAATCGCAAAAAATCTCGATATTCGATTTGAAAATAGTAAAATATATCTTTTAAATCATGATATTACCGAAGATATTAGAAGTGAATCCTCAAGTCAAAACGCGTCCCGTGTTGCGGCTTTGCCAGCGGTGCGTGAAGCCTTAACACTGCGTCAACGTGCGTTTTGCCAACCCCCTGGATTAGTGGCCGATGGACGCGATATGGGTTCGGTTATTTTTCCAGACGCGAAACTCAAAATTTTCTTAACGGCGACGCCGGATGCGCGCGGGCAAAGACGCACTAAGCAGTTGAAATTAAAAGGAATCTCTGCCATACTTGGCGACGTTGTGACAGAATTACGAATCCGCGATGAACGTGATTCCAACCGTCCGATAGCGCCGCTTAAAAAATTGGCGGACGCCTATCTCCTTGATACTACAGTGATTTCTGCTGATGAAGCTGTAGAGCAGGTGTTAGCGTGGTATCAAAAGTGTTAAGTTGACGTAAAGTTTTTGCTAGTGCGTTGAATTAAAACAAATTTTTGTCGTTGCCTGTTGTTTTAACCCATTGTTTGCGTTTTTCTAAAAATGCAGATGTTGATAAACCCTCACCGTCGCCCGATAGTGAGCTAACCCGAAAGCCTTAATTTTTATATGTCCGCCTCTGCCCAACCCGCAACAAAAGTAAAAGTCCCCAAACCCGTTTATGCCGCTGATAGCTTCGGCGCAATGTTCGAGGAAAGCCTGACGCGCCAAGAAATGCGCGAAGGTGAAATGATTACCGCCGAAGTCGTGCTGGTTGATCAAAATATTGTCGTGGTTAACGCTGGATTGAAATCCGAGTCCGTTATCCCGATTGAAGAATTCAAGAATGACAAAGGCGAGCTGGAAGTAAAAGTCGGCGACTTTGTTACGGTAGCAATTGAGAAATTTGAAGATGGCTTTGGTGCGACCAAGCTGTCCCGCGATCGCGCCAAGAAACTCTCCGCATGGCATGACCTAGACGTGGCCCTCGACAAGGGCTCCATCATTACCGGTATGGTTTCTGGCAAGGTCAAAGGCGGCTTGACCGTCATGATCAACGGCATCCGCGCCTTCTTGCCGGGCTCATTGGTTGATACCCGTCCGGTGAAAGACACCACCCCGTTTGAAAATAAAGAGCTCGAATTCAAAGTCATCAAGCTCGACAAAAAGCGCAACAATGTTGTTGTCTCACGTCGCGCCGTGATGGAAGCCTCGCAAGGTGCAGACCGCGCCGCGATGATGGAACAATTGAAAGAAGGCTCCGTCGTCAAGGGCATCGTAAAAAACATTACCGATTACGGCGCTTTTGTGGACTTGGGCGGGATCGATGGGCTATTGCACATCACAGATTTGGCATGGCGTCGCGTGAAGCATCCTTCCGAAGTGTTGACGGTTGGCGATGAAGTCACCGCAAAGATTTTGAAGTTCGATCAAGAAAAGAATCGGGTTTCGCTCGGCATGAAACAATTAGGCGACGATCCTTGGACAGGTCTAGCACGTCGTTATCCGCAGTCAACACGCTTATTTGGCAAAGTGACCAACTTGACCGACTACGGCGCATTCATTGAAATCGAAGCTGGTATCGAAGGTTTGGTACACGTGTCTGAAATGGATTGGACTAATAAGAACGTACATCCAGCCAAAGTTGTTTCGCTCGGTGACGAAGTCGAAGTGATGATTCTAGAAATTGACGAAGAGCGCCGCCGTATTTCGCTCGGCATGAAGCAATGCCAGCAAAATCCGTGGGAAGAATTCTCAATGTCGCACAAAAAGGGCGAAAAAGTTAAGGGCACGATTAAGTCCATTACCGACTTCGGCGTCTTTATTGGTTTGCCTGGTAATATTGATGGCCTCGTTCACTTGTCTGACATTTCGTGGAATGTTCCCGGTGAAGAAGCCGTTAAAGCCTACAAAAAAGGCGATGAATTGGAAGCCGTGGTACTTGCTATCGATATGGAACGCGAGCGTATTTCGCTTGGTGTGAAGCAAATGGATTCTGATCCGTTTACCAACTACACCACCATTAACGACAAAGGCGCTATCGTTAAAGGTACAGTCAAAACCATTGATGCTAAGGGGGCGACAATCTCCTTGGGCGACGATATTGAAGCGTACTTACGTGCCTCTGAAGTATCACGTGAGCGTGTCGAAGATATGCGTTCACACATGAAAGAAGGCGACGAAATCGAAGCCATCATCATTAATGTGGATCGCAAAACCCGCAACATCAATTTGTCTATCAAGCAAAAAGACTCGCTTGACGAAAAAGATGCAATGAAGCGTGTTGTTGAAGATGCGCCATCAAACGCTGGCACCACTAATCTTGGTGCGTTGTTAAAGGCTAAGATGAAGCAGGGCGGCGAGCAGTAAGCGTCATTGCTCACTAATGCGTCTCGACTATTTATCGTTGAATAGTCGAGAGCGCGTTTAGCAATGAGACCGACGCTAACGCGCGTCACCGTTCGTTTTTCTGTTTTGCGATAACTCTTTTGGGTGGTTTTACCTCTTGAAATCAATGACTAAATCCGAGTTGATTGAGATACTGGCCACGCGCCACAACCAACTTGCACCAAAAGATGCCGAACTCGCGGTAAAAACCATGCTGGACGCGATGTCTCTTGCCTTGGCACAAGGCGACAGAATCGAAATCCGCGGCTTTGGTAGCTTCGGCCTAAATTTCCGTCCGCCACGCACTGGGCGCAATCCAAAAACAGGTGAGAAAGTGCTCGTGCCGAAAAAATACGTACCGCACTTTAAAGCGGGTAAAGAGTTACGCGAGCGGGTCGATGAAGCGCTGGCAGCCCTTGAGGCCGCAGAGGCTGAAACGGTGCGAATCACAGCGCTTACCGGTAATATAGGCGCAGCGAGCAATCAAAGCGTACTGAGAACCGGAACGGAAAACGATTGAATCTACGCAAACAAATACGAATTATGAATCACGAAACAATGCAGCCGGGTATCGAAAGGTATCCGGCTTTTTTTTGTTTAATTTATTGTCACTTACCGCATAAAATACGCCCATGAATATTCTCGTCTGGATCGTCCGTGTTGTCGTGGTGCTGTTGTTGGTTTGGTTTGCGGCAAAAAATGCCGGTGTGGTGTCACTGCATGGGCTTGGCGGCGCATTAGAGGCGCCGCTCGCGTTAATATTGCTGGCTTTTTTTGGCGCGGGCTTAATACTCGGTTTGCTGTCTGCGGTTTTGGTGATATTCAGACTTAAACGTGAGGTCCGACGGCTTAACCGAACCCTGCAAAATCGTGCACGCGACGATGCGGCGCTGCCGCCACCCAGCCCGTCGCTATCGACATCGCCGCCATCGAAGGGTCAAATGTAAATGGATGGTGTGCTCAACTGGCTGCCGTGGTTGTTTATCGCGGCAGTGATTTTTTTCGCGCTTGGTTGGGTGGGCGCACGTGTCGATGTGAAACGGCTGTTGAACGAATCGCGCTCACTGCCGCAAGCCTACTTTAAGGGCGTCAATTTCCTCTTAAATGAGCAGCCTGATAAAGCCATCGATGCGCTAATGGAGGCATCAAAACAACATCCTGAAGCCGTTGAGCTGCAATTTGCCTTAGGCAGCTTATTTAGGCGGCGTGGCGAGATTGATCGCGCGTTGCGCGTACATAAAGATTTATCTGAGCAAAGCGGCTTAACTCTGACTGAGCGTACAGCAGCACTCTATGAAACAGCGCTGGACTATCATAAATCAGGATTGCTCGATTATGCGGAAAAAATTCTTTGCGATTTGATCGATACGCGTAGCGCATCCGATGTGCAACAACGGCAAATTCAAGCGCTACTCTTAAATTTATACGAGCAAGAACGGGCGTGGCGTAAGGCCATTGATATTGCCCGCATGCTAGACAGCGATGTGCCGCAAGATAAACGCCAATTTGTAAGTGAAGTGGCAAATTTTTATTGCGAATTAGCCATCGATTGCCACGCTGCAAATGATGCGGCGGACGCCTTCGCGCAGCTAGACCGTGCGTTAGCCGAAAACCCGCAATGCGTGCGCGCAAATATGCTGCGTGGCGATTGGCTTATGCACGCCGGCAAGTACGAGGAGGCCATTGCGACTTGGCAAAAAATAGAAACCCAAGACCCAGCATTTTTAGGCTTGAGTGCGGAGGCAACCTTAAACGCTTACGCTGCCATTGGCAAATCGGAAGTAGGCCTTGCCGCAATTACGTTACTACATGTGCGCTATCCCGCGCTGGATCTGCTGAATGCGTTGTTTAAGGCAACGTTAGCGAGTCACGGTGCTAACGCCGCCTATGAGTTAGTAAAAAATGACCTACAACAAAACCCAACCTTAGTCGGTTTAGACCGATTATTAGAAGCCGAGATCCTTGCCGCAACCGACGCTACAAAAGCGCAACTCACCATTGAGCGTGACATTGTGCATAGCCACGCTAGCCGCTTAGCGGTGTATTTATGTAAACGCTGCGGTTTCAAAGCCAAACAGTTTTACTGGCACTGCCCTGCCTGTGGCGGCTGGGAATCGTTCCCGCCACGCCGTACAGCAGAATATGATACTGCAGAGCGACATTTGGCGCGCTTGCAGGTGGAGCATATCAATAACCAATAGTCAACGACCATTAACCAATAACCAATTTGCAATAAGTAATCGCTACTCTCAAGGCCTCACATTGTCACCCAATCCACATCTCATCAACAACACGAATAAAAACAGATAACCAACATTGAATAAAAAACCCATCATCGTCGCCTTAGATTTCGCCACTACTGCCGCCGCGCTATCGCTTGCTGCCCGGCTCGACCCTGCGCTATGTCGCGTAAAAATTGGTAAAGAATTATTTACCGCTGGTGGGCCACAGGTGGTAGACGTACTAATGCACAAAGGGTTTGATGTTTTCCTCGATTTGAAATACCACGATATTCCAAATACAGTCGCTAACGCCTGCAAAGTCGCTACCCGGCAAGGGGTATGGATGCTTAACGTTCATGCCGCAGGCGGTCGCAAAATGCTGGCAGGCGCGGCGGAAGCAGTAAGTACAAATACGTTAGCGGGACGCGAAAAGCCGATATTAATTGCGGTGACAATGCTGACTAGCTTAACGGTCGACGAGCTACCAGAGATTGGCTTAGAAGCCAACATAAAAGCGGTAGTGAGCCGTTATGCTGGCTTAGCGTTTGATGCGGGGTTAGACGGCGTGGTGTGTTCAGCTGAAGAGGCGATGTGGCTCCGAGAAAAATTTGGTCAAGCGTTCAAATTAGTGACGCCAGGAATTCGTTTGAAAGATGATGCCAAAGGCGACCAATCCCGAGTGGTGACGCCAACGGATGCGATTAAAATGGGTAGCGATTATCTGGTGATCGGCCGTTCCATTACCGGCGCAACGAACCCGATTGACACGCTGAATAAGATTTACGAATCGTTGGTCGGCCACGCATAACGTTGTAACGCAACTTATAGCGTGATCATCACCCGCATTCCTCTCAGACTTAATCATTATTTTTAGAAAAACACATGAAACTATCCGTAATTGGTACCGGCTACGTAGGACTTGTCTCAGGCGCTTGTTTGGCGGATGTAGGCAATCAAGTGTTGTGCTTAGACATCGATACTAAAAAAATTGATTTACTCAAAAACGGCGGCATACCGATTTACGAACCGGGTTTAAAAGAAATTGTCGCGAGCAATATGGCCGCTGGCCGCATCACCTTCACGACTGATATTGAAGAGAGTGTCGCATTTGGTGATATTCAAATAATTGCCGTTGGTACACCGCCTGATGAAAACGGCTCGGCAGATTTGCAATATGTAGTGGCGGCGGCGCGCAACATCGGTCGCTACATGATGACGTCTAAAATTGTCATGGATAAATCAACCGTTCCCGTTGGCACCGCTGATAAAGTGCGTGAGGCGATAGCAGAAGAGCTGCAAACGCGCGGTGTCGATATTCCGTTTTACGTGGTGTCAAATCCTGAATTTTTGAAAGAGGGGGCGGCGGTAGAAGATTTCATGCGGCCTGATCGTATTGTGATCGGCGCTGATAGCGACAATGCGGTGGATGCCATGCGCAAACTCTACGCGCCGTTTCAGCGTAACCATGATCGTTTGATGGTCATGGATATTCGTTCGGCAGAGCTCACCAAATACGCCGCTAACGCTATGCTCGCGACGCGCATTTCATTTATGAATGAGCTGGCATTACTCGCCGAAAAATTGGGCGCGGATATCGAGCATGTACGAAAAGGAATGGGCGCTGATCCACGCATTGGGTATCACTTTTTGTATCCGGGCATCGGTTACGGCGGCTCGTGTTTTCCCAAGGACGTACAAGCGCTCCAACGCACCGGCCAACAAGTCGGCATGGAGATGAAATTATTAAGCGCTGTTGAGGCCGTCAACTACGCGCAAAAACACGTCTTGACTCACAAAATTGTCAAACAATTTGGTGAGGATTTGACAGGTAGGACTATTGCGCTTTGGGGCTTGGCATTTAAGCCTAATACCAACGATATGCGCGAAGCGCCATCACTTGTGCTGATTGATGACTTAACAAAACGCGGCGCAAAAATTGTCGCGTTTGACCCCGTCGCCATGCCAGAAGCCAAACATTTGCTGGCTAATAATGTGCGCGTGAGTTTTGCCGATAGCCCTATGGTCGCCATTGACCAAGCCGACGCCTTAGCAATTGCCACCGAGTGGAAAGCATTCCGCGCACCCGATTTTTCAGCGATAAGAACTGCGTTGAAATTGCCCATCATTTTTGATGGGCGTAACTTATATGAGCCAGAGGTGATGGCGCAAAATGGATTTACATATTTCCCGATCGGTCGCAGGCAAGCAAATGAATGATCAAGCGAAAAAGGCAGTCAGTTATAAGCCCCTTATTGGGCGGCTCCTTTCAGCCGTAAATTTCTGAAAACGTCCGCCGATGGTACACTTTTCATTTTGAATTAACCCGTTAGTCTTAATAAACAAAATGCTTACACTTCCCGAAACTTGCCATGCCCGCGTCTTAGTTGTCGGCGACGTCATGCTGGATCGTTATTGGTTCGGCGAAGTTTCGCGCATATCGCCTGAGGCGCCGGTACCAATTGTGCACGTGAAAAAAACCGAGGAACGTCCGGGTGGCGCGGCAAACGTGGCGCGCAATATTGCCTCC
>Ga0105049_10001469_pt1 | contig 27968 bp, 20 predicted proteins | sample MAT06_FD_78087 | JGI IMG/M metagenome (GOLD analysis project Ga0105049, IMG submission 78087) | Freshwater microbial communities from Lake Fryxell liftoff mats and glacier meltwater in Antarctica - MAT-06 | ecosystem: Environmental > Aquatic > Freshwater > Ice > Liftoff microbial mat | place... | reverse complement strand
TGGCGCCCGCTCTACCTTTTGCGCCCATGCCCCTGCACCTTGAAGGACGCTCTGCGGCCGTCGCCGGTCGCCGCCTGACCATCACGCGCGAGAAGCCGTTCATCATCAAGACCAAGACCACCAACCACGAGGGTGAGGTGCAGGTCATCTACAGCGAGGGCAGCTATCGCCTCGACAACCGCTCACACATGCGCTGTCGCATCAACGGCACGGAACAGAAGCAGGCGGTGTTGGCGGACGGAGACGGGTTGGAGATCGGCAAGGATCACTTCACGGTGATGATCGAACCCGACACCCGCACGGTCGTCCATAGACCTGCGGATGAACACGACGATCACGATACTCAGTCGTTGTCTCCACTCGCGATAGACGACCACTTGCCGAGCGCGCTGGAACCATCGGTGGTGTGTGCGGTGTGCGACGCGCGCATCGTCGCCGGTTCCCACAGCAGCGGATCGTGGAGCGATGGCGAACGCCACATTTGCGCCCGCTGCTTGGCCAAGGGCGTCAAACCCGATCATCTGCCACGTCCGTTCGCTGCCTTCTCTGCGTCGGCCATCACGCCGAACGGCGGCAACCCGGTGCTGCCGGAGGTCACCGGTCACTCGGCAAAGGACGTGCGCACCGCGTTGTCATCCCACCTCCTCGCCGGCGTTCCCGATCCAGCATCTGACTCCACCGCTGAGATCAAACCGCCGTCCGCAGCAAAGGATGTCGTCGCGACGAGCACTGAGTCGGATCGTCAACGTCAGTCCCGGCGCATCAGCGCCTCGCGTCTGACGGCGGTGGAGCCGGCCCAACGCGAAGGCCTGCTGAGCAAGGTCGGCAAGGTCTTCGGCCGACGGGACGAACGGAATCAGCGTCTTGCCACCCTGGAAGCCGATCGCACGGCGTTGTTGGCCGAGGCCGGTCGCCATGCCCTTGGCCATGGCGGCAGCCTCGGTCTGCCAGAGAAGGTCGTCGCTGCCCTGTTGGCCGGCGGGAAGGTGTCGATCGCCAGCACCGACCTGTCGCAGACCGAGGTGGAACGCTGGCGTGCCCAGCGTCAGCGCATGGTGATGCTCGACGCGGAGATCTCCGCCTTGCGCAAGGCGCTGGGTTTGGGTTCGGATCCTCAGATGCATCAGCAGTCGTCGCCGACTTTGCGTCCGGATCAAAAGGCCATGCAGGACCGGGCCTTTGCCACCTTGGACGGGCTGTCGACCGATGAACTGTCACGACCGGATCCGCAAGCCATCGAGAGCGGTATCGCGGTCAAGACTGGCGCCTCGGGTCACCAACGTGCGGTGCCGGCCCGTCGGCGTCGCTGAAGCGCTGAAGCGCTGAAGCGCTGAAGCGCTGAAGCGTAGAGGCCCGTCCCATCCGGCTCTGCCGCAGGCTGCCAGGTGTGGTAGCTTGGTGAATCGTCCGGAAAGATCGCTAGTACCTTATTCGTCGGAACCTAAGACGGCGCCCATCGCGCGTCGGCTGGTTTGCAACTGATGTGTCGAGCAAGGATCCCCATGCCAGAAAATCCACCGCCTCCGCCCCAGAAGCCGCGCGGCCTCCTGTTGATGCTCATGTCCCTGATGGGCGTGATGATCATTGCGTTGATGATGTGGAAGAACCTCAGCCCGGTGCCGACCAAGTGGAGCGCCTTTATCGAAGCGATTGGCAAAGGTGAAGTTGCCAGCGTCGTCGTTGGTCCGGAAAACGCGTTGGTCAGGGCGTCCAAAAAAGGCGGTGGCCATGAATACCGCGTCAACTACCTGACCGGCCGACTGGGCGACACCGGCCAGAAGCAACTCGAAGAACTCCTCACCGCGTACAACGTCGAAGCCCAGCGCCTGAAGGACGCCAACAGTCCCAACCCGCCAACGCCGATCGAATACGACGGCGTGCCGCCAGCGGGTTTCCTCAGCGCGATCCTGCCGCAGCTGTTGGTCATCGCGCTGCTGGTCGGCTTGTTCTATTTCTTCGTCCTGCGTCGCATGGGCCAGGGTGGTGGCGTGATGTCGTTCGGCAAAAGTCGGGCGCAGCTCATCACCAAGGGCAAGACCGGAAAGACCTTCAAAGACGTTGCCGGCATCGATGAGGCCAAGGAAGAAGTCGAGGAACTGGTCTCGTTCCTGAAGAACCCCAAGAAGTTCCAAAAGCTCGGCGGACGTATTCCAAGCGGCGTGCTGTTGGTCGGTCCTCCGGGCACTGGCAAGACGCTGTTGGCCAAGGCCATCGCCGGTGAAGCCGACGTGCCGTTCTACTCGATCTCCGGCTCGGATTTCGTCGAGATGTTCGTCGGTGTCGGTGCCAGCCGCGTGCGCGACCTGTTCAACCAGTCGAAAGAGAACTCGCCCTGTATCATCTTCATCGACGAGATCGACGCCGTCGGTCGCAAACGCGGCAACGGCACGAACTCGGGTGGTCATGATGAGCGTGAGCAGACTCTCAATGCCATCCTGGTTGAAATGGACGGCTTCAGCTCGACCGACAAGGTCATCGTCATCGCCGCCACCAATCGCGTCGACGTGCTCGATCCGGCGTTGCTGCGTCCCGGTCGTTTCGATCGCCACATCAACGTCGGCCTGCCGGATATCGCCGGGCGTGAGCAGATCCTGGGAGTGCATTCGGGCAAAGTGAAGATGGGCCCGAACTGCAATCTGACGATCATCGCTCGCGGTACCCCTGGATTCAGCGGCGCTGATCTTGAATCCCTGATCAACGAAGCCGCGATCAATGCGGCGCGTTACGATCAGGAAATCGTCATGCACAAGGATCTGGAGTACGCCCGCGATCGCGTCGCCTTTGGCCGCGAGAAGAAGACCGGCTCGCGTGCCATGCCAGAAAAGGAACGCAAGATCACCGCCTACCACGAGGCGGGCCACGCGATCCTGCAGATGATCGTCGAGGAGAAAGATGACCTGCACAAGGTTACCATTATCCCGCGCGGTCGCTCGCTTGGTTCAACCATGCACCTGCCAGCCGAAGACCGCCACACCCACGGCAAACGTAAGCTGCTCTGCGATATTTCGATCCTGTTCGGTGGCCGCATCGCCGAGGAGATCTTCTGCGGCGACATCACTACCGGTGCATCGAACGACATCGAACGCGCGACGCATCTGGCGCGCGGCATGGTCTACGAATGGGGCATGTCCGACAAGATGGGCCCGATCAAATACACCGAAGAGCACGATGGCCTGATGGGCCACGAGTCGGTGGTCACGGCGGGCAATCAAACGCGGCGTGAACTCGACGAGGAAGTGCGCAGCATCATTGATGCGCAGTATACGCTGGCGAAGGACCTCATCCTTGCCAATCGCGACAAGTTGGTGCGCATCGCGGAAGCGCTCCTGGAGCACGAGACGCTCGACGCCATCCAGGTGAAACACCTGATGGATGGCGGCGAAATGCCGCCGCGTCGCCCGACGGTGATCGTCACCAAGGCTGAGATCGAGACCAAGGAACCACGGCCGGAACCTGAGCGCAAGGCAACGGGTCCGGCGTTGGAGCCGAAGCTGGCCTGATCGTTGCGGCCCGGTTCGCCAGCAGCGCGACCAAGCGAAGACACCCGTGCCGATCGGCACGGGTGTCTTCGTTGGTGGCCGGTGCAATCATCTACGAGCTTGGTGCTCCTGGGGTCGGGTCTACACTGGTGACCTATTCCGATGCGCAGTGATCGACCAAGTGCCACCGCAACGTTCATCGCCCGCAGCCTCGTGTTCTGGGCTCGTGAGCCGTTTCCACGGCGCCTGATCGGAAGTCACGCGCTGGCGCTGGCGCTCGCCAGCTTGCGCGCCGCGGGCATCGATGAGCGGCGCTGGTGGCGGCTGTGCGGAATTTCCTGGGTGCGCCGCGTGATCTGGACCTGTGAGCGTTGGATGCTGCCTGGAATCGTCCTGCACTACGTGCTGCGCAAATGTGCGATCGATCAGGCCGTCGTGCGAGCGGTGGAGGAAGGGTGCCAGTGTCTGGTGTTGTTGGCCGCAGGTTTCGATGCCTTGGCTTGGCGTACGATGCGCTGTCACCCGCAGGTGCAGGTCAGCGAAGTCGATCATCCCGCGACTCAGGCCGTGAAAGCGCGCGCGGTGGGTCGTACGCAGGGATATCCATCCTTCCGACCGCTCGATCTGGCAACGGAATCGGTGGCATCGGTGCTCGATCCGCAGCGACCGACCGTCGTGGTGGCCGAAGGTCTGCTGATGTATTTCCCGCAGGAGCGCGTTGCCACCTTGTTGCGCGAGATCGCGAGCAACCTGGCGCCTGGTTCACGCGTGGTCTTCACCTGCATGACCGGTGACCATGACGGACGCCTCGGATTTCCCGCCGGTCATCCATTGATTGATCGCTGGCTGGCTCATCACCGTGAAGTCTTCCGCTGGGGCATCAGCGCTGATGCGGTGCCGGATTTTTTGGCGCGGATCGGGTTGCGGGTGATTGCGCATGACCGGGCCGACACCATGGCGCGACGTTTCCTGCCGCCGGGATGCTGCCGCCAGAGTGCGATCGGCGAAGATGTCGTCGTGACGGAACTGATCTCAATCAAGGCGGCCTGATGCTGGAACCTGACGTCACTATCACCGACTATCTGCTGTCGTTGATGTGTGCCATCTTCGCTTGGTGGTGTTGGTGTCAGCGGGCTGACGCGTGGCGCTGGTACGTGATGTTCTTCATCACGCTCAGCTTGGCGTCGTTGTTCGGCGGCACCGTCCATGGATTCATCCCCAGCGGATGGTGGTCGGATGTATTGTGGTGTGGTGTCTTGCTCAGCTTGGGCGGCACCGCCGTGGCGATGTGGGGCATCGCCACCACACTCACGTGTCGACACGAAACCACGCGGCGGGTGATGTGGGTAGTAGCCGTGCTGGGGTTGATCTACGCCGCAGTGGTGATCGGTGGCGTACGTGAGTTTGCCGTCTCGATCGTCGCCTACTTGCCGGCAGCCATCGGCATGCTGGTCGCCTACGTGCGTCACCTCCAACATCCGGGTCACTGGCAATGGGGCATCGTCGGCGTGCTGTTGACCTTCGTCGCCGCGGGCGTGCAGGTCGGACAGGTGGCGCTGCATCCGCAGTGGTTTAACCACAACGCACTCTACCACCTCATCCAGGCCATCGCTTTGTTCGGCATCGCCCGGGCCGCAGGCGGAAAAGTCATCACCTGGGGAAACCATGCCGCTGGTCAATGACATCCACTCGGGACTTAATCCAACCGAGGTCGACGCAATCATGCGTCCGAGCACGGCCGATGAGGTCGCGTTGGTGGTTCGACATGCGAATGCGATCAGCCTCACCGGCGGCCGGCATGCGATGGGTGGTCAACAGTTCGGTACGGGCACTACGCTGATCGATCTTAGTGGCCTCGATCGAGTGATCGGCTTGGACCGTGAGCGCGGCATCGTCGAGGTCGAGGCCGGCATCCAGTGGCCCGCATTGATCGCCTGGTTGGTGGAGCAACGCAGCGGCTGGGGCGTGATCCAGAAGCAGACCGGTGCCGATCGTCTAAGTCTGGGTGGCGCCTTGTCGGCCAACATCCATGGGCGTGGCTTGGCCCTCAAGCCATTCGTGCAGGACATCGAGTCGTTCGATCTGGTCGATTATGCGGGAACCGTGCAGCGGTGCAGTCGTACAGAGAATCCGGAACTCTTCCGCCTAGCCATAGGAGGATATGGTTTGTTCGGCGTCGTCGTGCGGATCCGCCTACGGCTTGGCCGGCGACAACGGCTCGAACGTCTGGTGGAGATCACCAGCGTCGACACCCTGATGGCGGACTTCGCGCGTCAGCAGGCGGACGGATGCGTGTATGGCGACTTCCAGTTCATGACCGACGAGACTTCGCCGCTGTTCATGCGTGAGGGGGTGTTCTCGTGTTACCGCGTGGTCACGCATCACGGGCATAACGGGCAAGACCAACCAGCCGAAAAGGAATTGGATGAGGTGGGGTGGCGTCAGCTCTACCGTTTGTCCCACACCGATCGTGCGGAGTTGTACCGCACCTATGCCAAGTACTACCGCTCGACCCATCGGCAACAGTACTGGTCTGACACGCATCAGCTCAGCCTCTATCTTGATGGCTATCACGCACAGTTGGATCGCGAGATGGGTGCTGCGGTACCCGGCAGCGAGATGATCAGCGAACTATACGTGCCGCGTTCGGCACTGCTGGAGTTTTGTCTGGCCGCACGTGAAGAACTGCGTCGTCGTCGCACACCGGTAATCTACGGCACCATCCGCCTGATCGAGCGCGACGATGAGACCGTGTTGGCATGGGCGCGCGAACCGTGGGCCTGCACCATCTTCAATCTCTGCGTGCGCCATGATGCCGCCGGCATCACCGCAGCGTCAGACACTTTCCGTGCGCTGATCGACGTGGCTGCTTTGTTCGGCGGGAGTTATTTCCCGACCTACCATCGCTGGGCGACCCGTGCTCAGGTCGAGCGCTGCCATCCGCGTATCGTCGAGTTCCTGCAGGCCAAACAGCAGTTCGATCCGCAGGAACGCTTCCAGAGCGATTGGTACCGTCACTACCGCGCGCTGTTCGCCGACACGCTGGGTTAACTAGCGGCCAATTTCTTTAGCCCTGCCAAGTCGCGTTTGCCGGTGCCAAGTTTGGGAATGGCCTCGACCTGACGCACGTCGCGTGAACGTGGACGCCACAGGGCTGGTAGATCTTCCAGGCTGGCGAGGAGCTTCTCCCAATCGCCGGTGAAACCGGTGTGCAACACAATCAGGCGTTCGCCACGTGCTTCATCGGTGATCGAGGCGACGGCAATCTCAATGGCGGCATCCGCACCGACGATGGTGAGCACAGCCTGATGGACCGCCTGCTCGACGTTGTCGAGTGGGACCATCTCGCCGCCGATCTTGGCGAAACGAGCGAGACGTCCGGTGATGTGGACGAAGCCGTCCTCGTCCACCTTGCCCACGTCGCCGGTGTTGTAGCCACCGTGAAGGAAGGCCTTTTCGGTCAGATCAGGGCGATCGAGGTATCCCCGCATACGTGACGGACTCTGCACCACCAACAGGCCTTCGCGACCAGCGGGCAGGATCTCGTGCGATTCCGGATGGATGGTGAAGACGTTGAGTCCAGGCAACGGACGGCCGACGGTGCCATCGCGGCTACGCAGTTCGGTGGCTCCGTTACGTTTTACTGGTAGCAGATTCAGCGCCACCGTCGGAGCAAGTTCGGTGCAGCCGTAACCCTCCAGCAACTCAGCGTTGTAGCGCTCGCGGAATGCTAGTTTCAAATCCGGTGGGCAGCGTTCGGCGCCGACCACAGCGAATCGCAGAGTCTTGAACTGCTCCGGTTCGATGCGCCGCATATAGCCGCGCACGAAGGTCGGCGTGCTGATCAGGAAGGTGGCGCCACAGGCCTCAGCCAGATTGCCGAGCGCCTTGGCGTCGGTCGGGTCCGGATGCGCGGCGCTGGGCATACCGAGCACCAAGCCGAGCCAGAATCCAGGTACCAGTCCGAAGCTGTGGAACAACGGCAGGGGACTGAGCAGCGCATCGCGTTCACCCGACAGCTCCAGGCCTTCGGACACGGCGGTGATGTTGGCCAATACCTGACGATGGGTCAGCTCGACGCCCTTCGGATCGCCGGTCGAACCAGAGCTAAAGATGATCGCTGCCACATCGTCGGCTTTGGCGCGTACCCAAAAACCGGTAGGCAGCAGGAACGCAACGAGCGCGGCACCGATCACCGACAGCGCGGAAGTGACCTTCATCACCTCGTCGAGTTGCACCATGCGCACGGACAATCCTGGGTCGCCGATGCGCTTGAGGTACGGCGTCGCACTGATGATTGTGCGGACCCCGGCCATTTCGCACATACGTTTGAGCTGCACTGGGCCGACGGTGTGGTTAAGGTTCACCGCCGTACGACCAAGGAACGCCAGCGCCAGGTTCGCCATCGCGCCGCCACGTCCTGGGGGCATCAACAGGCCGACGCAGCGTTCATCGTCTGCCAAGTCCAGACGTTTGGCGAGCACGCGCGCGACGGCAATCAGCTTCCAGTAACTCAGCACCCCACCGGCATCGCGGATTGCCGGACGGAATGGATGACGGCGCATGCGGGCAAGCGCCTCGCCACCCAGCGTGCGCTGATCGCGATCGGAACGGGCTTGGGCGGATTCGTAGCTGAGGGCCATGACGTGAGCTCGTGCCTGGGCGGCGGTGGTGGTGGATGGAAGCGGTGCACCGATACGCAGCGATACCGGGCGCCAGGGACGTGGAAATGACCACTTCCGCGCGAAGCTGGTGACGGTCCCCCACAAGCCATCGAGGTGCGCTGGCACCACGGGTACACCAGCGCGTGAGGCGATGCGTTCAAGGCCAGAGCGGAAGACGTCCATTTGCCCACTGCGGGTCAGTTTCCCCTCCGGGAAGATCACGACGACCTCGCCGGCCTTGGCCGCTTCGATCGCCACATCGATCGAAGCGAGCAGCGCACGGCGCGAATCCTCTGCCGCCACCGGGATGACTCCCGCAGCGCGCAGGAACAGGCCGATGACCGGGGCTTCGACGTAGCCGCGGTAGACCAAGAAGCGCCCAGGACGTGGCAGGTGAGCGCCCAGGATCAGGCCATCGCTGTAGCTCAGATGGTTGCACACCACCAAGCAGCCACCGGTGGTGGGCATATTTTCCGCGCCGCTGACGCGCACGCGGTAGGCGGTGTTGGTCGCCAGCGTCAGCAGCCAGCCAGCGCACTGCTTGCGGTAATGCCAAGCCAGAATGATGGCGAGCAGGACGGTGAAGGCACCGCAGGCCATGAAAGCCTGCGGGGTACTGAGTCCGACTGAAGTCAACACGTGGAAGGCACCCGCGGCGATGAAGGTGCCAAGGGATCCGAGCACGGTCACGGCAGCCATCACCAAGTTGCGCTGTCCGGCGATCGAGCGCTCCTGGAGCAGCACGGTGACCGGGACCTCCCAGAGGCCGGCACCGACGCCGGTCATGAACAGCCAGAAGATCACGGCTTTCAGCGAGGTGAGGTCGGACTGAAGGTCTTTGACATCCAGTCCATTAGCGACCGCGTTGCTGAGCAGCACACCGTGCTCGTGCGCCGTCCAGCCCATGACGATGAACGAAGTACCGGCTAGCAGCGCGCCGAGCAGCGGCAGGCCAGCCGGGAAGGCGCGCGCGGTCAGCACCGGAGCTAACCCTGAGCCAACCACCATGCCCACCACCAGTGCGAGAAAGATTCCGACGGTACCGGTCACGCTCAGGCCGTAGGTCACTTGCCCCAAGGATGACAATCCGGCAAACGCTGCGCCGCCGAGCGCCCAGAACCCCGCGAGGGCCAGCGCTGCCGACCACGTGCCCGGATTGTTGTTCAGCGATTTCATTTGGCGCCACACCGCCCATGGCATGGCGATCGGCGTGTTCGGCGCCTGCGCCGGCAGCGCGGGGATGCGGTAGGCTCCGATGATGCCGATCAGGCAGAGCACGCCGGCAACCAGCGAGAGGGTGATCACCGTGCTGTGTTGGGGCAGGGTGATACCCAGATGGCCAGCGATCCACGCCAGCGCTTCGGCATCCGTGCAGACGGCCAAACAGGTACCGACGAGAATCGCTACGACGGTGGCTGCTGCGATCAGCGCATTGGCCTTGGAGAGGCGTTCCGGCGGTACGAGTTCCGGGATCACCGCGAGTTTGGTTGGAGCGAAGAAGGCACTGGCAATCGCCAGCAGGGTGAGTGCGGAAAGCATCAGCGCCGGACTTGACACGGCGAATCCCCAGATGCCGAGTACGGCGATCGGCACGTCGATGAGACGCACGGCGCGGATGATGCGGTGCTTGGGCAGTCGGTCGCCCAGGCTGCCGGCAAGGGGGGCGAGCAGGATGAACGGTGCGCTGAAGAGCATCAGTGCCCACGCACCGTAAGACGCCGCCGCCTTGCCCGCTTTTTCAGGGTCTCCTGGGAATGCGGCTATGGCCGCCGTGCCCAGGGCGACGATCGCCACCTGGCGGAAGAGGTTGTCGAGTCCTGCACCGATGACGCAGGCGGTGACGTGTCCAGCGAGCCCACGTCGGGGAGCCAGTACCGGCATTGCCGGAGTGTTGGATGCGGTGGTTGTTGCGGCGTCAGTCATGGCTGGGGCATTCATCGGGTGGCACTCCTAGGGTCAGGATGCCAAAAGATAACAAACGATAACTTATGTGTCAAGCCATCACTCCCACGTATGTGCCTGGACCAGTGCCATCGGGCGAGGTAGACACCTTGCCATCACAAGGGGCGACCGGGGCATCACGGCGCGACCTTGCGGGGAACGGCATTCATGCAAGTCCATGAACAGAACCAGGTCACCGTCATCACCATCCTCAATGAGGAGTGTGGCGGCTTGCTCAAGACCGTTGAGCCAATGCTCGACCAGGGCCGGCTGAAGTACGTCTTCGACATGTCGCAGGCGACCTTCCTCAATTCGGTGAACATCGCCGCGATTATCGCGACGCGCAACCGGATCGCTGCGACCGGCGGCAAGGTGGCGGTCTCGAACCTCGCCGATAACATCAAAGCGGTTTTCCGTATCTTGAAGCTGGAACGGCTGTTCGACCTGAATTTCGACCTCGAACAGGCCCTCGCCGCACTGCGCTGACCATCCTGGCACAGCGGTTGCGTTGGTAGCTTCAGTGGATTCTCCAACCGGGGATCTCGCTGAGAGGCACCACACATGCGGCAGGCTTCACCACATCTATTGATTCTGGCGCTGTTGGCCTGCGCGCCTGGCCTGTGGGCGGAAAGCCTATTCAAGGCTGAGACCCTGGCCGATGGGACACTGTACTCGGACCAGGTGGCCCGCCGGGCTGGCGACCTGATCACCATCATGGTGAAGGAGACCACCTCCATCAGCGAACGGCAGAAGACCGAGAACAAGCGCGAAAACACCGTCGACGCAGGGATCTCGCTGGTGCCGGGCACCAACCAGTTGCCGGCCCAGGTCGGCACCGCTTCTTCCGGCAGGTTGCCGGCACTCAAGGCGGGTTCGGAAAAAGAATTCAAGGGTGAGGGCAAGATCGAGGCCGAAGGCGAAGTGAAAGCGGTTATCACTGCCCGGGTCATCGATGTGCTCGACAACGGCAACCTGCTGGTCGAAGGACGCCGTCTGGTGCGGGTAAACAAGGACACCAAGACCATCCTCATCACGGGCATCATTCGCACGGCGGACATCCAGGCCAACAACACGGTGTTGTCGGAGAAACTGCACAATTTCCAGGTCTCAATCGAAGGCGAAGGTCCCCTGACGCGGGCCAATCATGAAGGCTGGCTCGGCGAGATCCTCGACATCCTCTGGCCGTTCTAAGGCACACCCATGCGGCACATCTTTTTCGGTATGGACGTGATCTTTGTGGTGCTGGCGGGCTCCGCCCAGCGTCGCCAGCGCGAACAACCCGTTCCCAACTCCACCATTCCGGTGCAACGGCGTGCTCGCCGCAACTCAGTTAACGATGATGAAAGTACGGTGCGGGTGGTGATTCGTACCAGCGTCCTGCTCCTGGTCATTCTGTTGTCCGGAGGAGGCGCCTTCACCGCAGAGGCTGCCACGGCCAACGCCGCTCCGGCCATCGCTCCGGTGCTGACCGAAGGTGTGCGCCTGAAGGATCTGTGCGACATCTACGGCGTACGTGACAACCAACTGCATGGCATCGGCGTGGTGGTCGGTCTGTCCGGCACCGGCGACAAGACTCCGGCGACGGTGCGTATGCTGCGCCAAATGCTGGCGACTAAACACCTGAGTTTTTCCGAGAGCGATCTGTTGTCGAAGAACGTGGCGATGGTGGCGGTGACCGCCGATTTGCCGGCGTTCGCACGCAACGGTTCGCGCCTCTATACCCAGGTATCGTGCCTGGGTGATGAGACCTCACTAAAAGGCGGCGTCCTGCTCCAGACGCCCTTAATGGCGGCCGACGAACGCATCTATGCGGTGGCCCAGGGCACGGTGACGGTTGGTGGTTTCGGCAACGCCGGTCCGGCGATGGCATCCACGGGTATCGACCACAAGAACATCGAAACCGTCGGCACGCTTGCTGCCGGGGCGATGGTCGAACGCGAGGTCCCCGTCAGCCTATTGTACGGCGATCGTCTGCGGCTGGTGCTCAAAAATGCGGACTTCACCACTGCCAGCCGGGTGGCGAAGGTGCTCAGCGATCTCTACGGTGCAGATCGGGTCACGGCCGAGGATGCCACTATGGTGACGCTCGGCTTTGGCAAGAAACCGAGCGAGACCGACTTGGTGGAGACCATCGCCCAGTTGCAGCAATTGCGGGTGTCACCGGACATGCGCGCGCGCGTGGTGATCAATGCCCGCACGGGAACCGTGGTCGCCGGCAGCCAGGTGCGCATCAGTGAGGTCGCCGTCAGCCATGGCGGTCTGTCGCTGCGCGTGATGCCGGTGCTGGAGCGCCGTCCGGATCCGAGCGATCGCAACCAGATCATCGACACCACCGCCTGGGTCGACCCGGTGACCCGTCAACGTTCGCCGCAACCGCCTCCTGGCATCAGCCCCACGCCACAACCGGGCACCTTCAACGTCCTGTCCGGAGCAACGGTGGAGGACATCGCCAACGGCTTGAATGCGCTCGGCGCCCGCCCACGCGATCTGGTGTCGATTTTTGAGGCTATCCAACGCGCGGGTGCCCTGCATGCCGAACTGGTGGTGATGTGATGAGCGATCTCGCCCTGACCTCCGCTGGCCGTTTGCCGCTCGCCTCGCGTGACGAGGTCAAGCGGTTGCGAGCCGCCGCCACGCAATTCGAAGCCGCCTTTCTTCAGGAGTTGTTCAAACCCATGGCAGAAAATACCATCGACGATCAGCCGATCTTCGGCGGCGATTCGGCCACGGCGAAGTTCAAGGACCTCTACTACCAGGGACTGAGCGAACAGGCCGCCGGTGGGCTCGGGATCGCGGACTTGGTGTTCCAGGAACTGTCGGTCCGTTCCGGTTTGCCATCTGGCTCTGCACGCAAGGGAACTACGCCATGACGCCGACCGATCTGATGCCGCCGCTGCGCGATCACCTGAACATGGAACTGATCTGCCACCGCGCGTTGTTGGCCAATCTTGAGCAACAGCAGCGTGAATTGGTCGCGAATCACATCCCGGCCTTCGCCGAGCTGGTGACGAAGTGCGAACCGCTGATCACCGAACAATCCCGTCTGCGCAAGGGACGTGAAAAAATCATCGCCGGTTTTGCCGTGCTGATGGAACGACCGGGCAAATCATTGTCGCTGGCGGACGTCATCGCCATCGCCACGGAACCGCTCAAAGGTGAGCTGTCGGCGCGCCACCTCGTGCTCAAGGACACCCTGCAGAAGTTGCGTGTGGTGCAGGAGCGCAATCAAGCCCTGGTCCGTCAGGGGCTCGGCTTTGTCCGTGACTTGGTTGGCACCCTGACCGGCGAGCCGACCCAGGGCGGCTATGATCGCCGCGGCCACGACGGCGGTCGCCCTGGTAATGGCCGGCTGGTCAATCTCGCCGGCTAAGTCGCGGTAAACCCCGTCCTGGCGAGGGGGAGGAACAACCGCGGTAAGTAAACAATAGGCACGCCGCGTGCGTTAGGTCTCCCGGACGTTTCCTGGAGCCGCCATGCCCGATGCCCTCCTTATTGGCCTGTCTGGTCTGCAATCGCACCAACGCGCGATTGAAGTCACCAGTCACAACATCGCCAACGCCACCACGCCTGGCTACACTCGTCAGCGTGCCGACCTGGCGGCCAATTCTCCGGAACTCAATCCGCTCGGCCAACTCGGTCGTGGAGTCACGGTCCAGGCGATCAAGCGGGTCGCCAACGATCTCATCATCGAACGTCTGCGGCAGTCCCAGAGCGAAGATGCACGTCTGGGAAAACTCGACGAAACCCTGCAGGCGGCGGAACTGATCTTCAACGAGCCTGGCGATACCGGCCTGTCGGCGGCGATCAGCAATCTCTTCGCCAGTTTCGAGGACCTCTCCAACAATCCCGAATCGACCGCGCTGCGCACCAGCGTCGTGACCCAGCTCGACACTTTCACCGCCACACTCAACGATCTGGGTGAGCGTCTGCAGAATCTGCGCGATGACCTGCGCGGCAGCCTCGAAGCCGACGTCGCCGAGGTGAACCGCCTGACGGTGCAGATCTCCGACCTCAACCAGGAAATCCGCGACCTCTCGGTCATCGGCAACAACCCCAACGATCTGATGGATCGGCGCGACCAGTTGATCAATCAGCTGTCCCAGCACCTTGATCTGCGCGTGCGCCACATCCCGGCCGATGGGTCGGTGATGATCGATGCCGGTGGCATCTTGCTGGTCGGCCGCGATTACGCCGAGCAACTTTCGGTCGGATCCCAACCTGATGGAGCGCTCACTTTGCTCGCGGCGAACAAGACCGGCATCAACGCCACCGGTGGTGGTATCGGCGCGTTGCTCGATCTGCATGAGCGCATCCTCCCAGGTCTGATTTCGGATATGGATACCGTCACCGCGTCCATGGCCCTGGAACTGAATGCGCGGCAATCGACCGGTACCAACCACGCTTTTTTTGCGGGCGCTTTCACTTCGCAGTACGCCATCGAAGGGGCGCTGACCGCGACCAACCTTGACAGCATGGAACAGGTCGCGGGACCAACCGGCTCTCCGGGAATGTCTGCGGCTTTCCTGCCGAGTTTCACCGACCGCAGCGGCAATGCGGTGGCACGCAACTTGACCATCAACGTCTATGATCCGGCGACCGGCACGGCGCAGAAGTTCACCCTGCGCTATGACCCTGCCACCGGCGGCGGTGTGCGTTCGCTCGACGACCTGGTTTCGGCGATCAATACCGGACGCTCGACCACCTCCGGCGGCTTCACGCTCTATCCGTCGGATGCGGGCGGCATTCCAGGGGTCACCGCCCGCAAGGTACCGATCGATGGCGGTTACCGGCTCGAACTCTCGGCCTCCGGCGGCAAGTCGCTCGACTTCAGTGCCGCGCTCGACCTGGTGCCGACCAGCGGCGCGTGGACCAGTGGCGCGACCACCGTCACCGGTACCGACGCGTCCTTGGCCAATAAACGCGTGACCTTCACCGTGGTCGGCAACACCTTGCAAGCGAGCACACGTAGTGCAGCGAATGGCTCGACCCAAAGTTACGGCGCGCCGTTGGTCCTTGGTGGTGCCGCTGGTGCGATCGGCTCATTGGCGCTGACGCTCACGCCGGTGGCGACGAACTACCACGACGGCGATTCATTCTCGGTCGATTTCGACATCAATGGCGCGGTGGTTGGTGGTAGCGCGACGCAGACGCAGGAATGGACGCAGGGTGATGCGACCATGAAGATCAATGGCCGCTACACTGGTGCGGTGACCTTTGCGCCCGATCAGCGGTGGTCGATGCGGGTCATCACCGGCGGCACCATCGGCGCGACCACCGGTGCACCGCTGGTGCAGTTCACCTATTTCAGCGGTCCGTCCGATGCGCCGGTGCAACAACAGATTCAGCGCGTACTCGACGATGACCTGCCCGCAGGTTCGCTGGTGCAGATCGCCGACGGGGTCTACGCCGTTTTCGGTGCGGGCACGCTCAGCACTCCAGGCAATGAAGTGTCCTTCACTGTCGATGCCGAACCCGATCAGGCGCGTCTGCTGCCAGCCCTCGGCATCAACACCATGTTCAGTGGCGACAGTGCGTCGACCCTGACCGTCAGCGAAGCGCTCAAGAAGGATGCCAACCGCCTGGGATTGGCGTCGTCGCGTGCGGAAGGCGATAATTCCAACCTGCGCCACATGAGCGAGGTCCGCCAGGGCAAGGTCTTCGGTGGTGGCAGCCTGGCGATCGATGATTTCTACCACACCACCATCACCGGGCTGGGCGTGCGCCTGGCTGATACCAAACGCCTGTATGATAATCAGCAAGCGCTCGGCACCGCGTTGGAAAACCAGCGCCAGCAGTCCAGCGGCGTGTCGATCGATGAGGAGGTCGCCAACCTCATCCTGATGCAGCAGGCCTATACCGCCTCGGCGCGCATCATCACCACGGCGCGCGAGAACATCACCACCTTGCTCGACCTGGTGCGCTGACTTTCGTTCGCAGGAAGCGCGCTGACCCCAGCGCAGGAGTAACTCATGGCTGACCGCATCACCATCAACGCCATCAACAACACCGTGCTGGCTGACAACCAGCGCACCATCGCGCGGTTGGCGACCTACCAAGAGCAGTTGTCCTCCGGTAAGCGCATCAACCGCGTGAGCGACGATCCCGGCTCGGCGCATTCGGCATTGCGTTACCGCGCGGAATCGATGCAGACCTCCAAGTACCTCGACAACATCACCAAGGGCGAGTCCTTCATCGACGCCAGCGACTCGGCCATGGAGCAGATGTCGCAAGTGCTCACCGACGCCAAGGCGTTGGCGGTGCAGGGGGCCAACGGCACGCAGGACGCCGCCAGTCGCAAAGTCATTGCCCAGAGCGTCGATTCGTTGCTGACGCGGATGGTCGACCTGGCCAATACCGTGCATGATGGTCGCTACATCTTCGCCGGCACCGCCACGTTCACCCAACCGTTCGCCCGCGGCGCGGACGATCAGTCGGTGGTCTATCAGGGCAATCTGGACGCGTTCGAGATCCAGGTCGGTCCCAGTTCACGGGTGACGGTCAACCAGGATGGCAACTCGCTGTTCAAGGAGACCTTCGACGTCTTCGGTTCCCTGGTCGATCTGCGCGATGCCCTGCGCGCCAATGACGCCAGCACGGTATCCGGGCTGATCCAGGACATCGACGACGCGCACACCCACGTGAACGATCTGCATGGAGCCCTGGGCGGCACCGAGCAGCGCCTGGAACTGGCACGCAACCAGTTGGAATCGGCGAAGGTCAATCTTGATGCCCTGGTAAGCGCGGCGGAAGACGTCGATTTTGCCGAGACTATTGCCCAGATGCAGCTGGCCCAGGTGGCCCTGGAAGCCGGCCTGCAGTCAGGTTCGCGCGTGCTGCGCCCGTCGTTGCTCGACTACCTGTAATCCTCGACCGCTGATGCCCACGGTCTGGCGCTCCTATCGATAGTTGTCGGAGACTCCAGCAGGGCTATCACCTTGGTTTGGTTCCTGATGGGCGCCGCTGAAAGGTGATGCAGAAACCCAGCGCTGGATTTGCTATGGTGCTTGGCGGACAGGCCTTGTATATCAGCCCTCAGCATGCGGCGAATCGCAATCATCAGCGACATCCATAGCAACATGCCAGCCCTCAATGCTGTGATGGCGGACATCGATCAGCAGCGCGTGGATGCCATCTACTGCCTGGGCGACGTCGTTGGCTATGGACCCGAACCGGTGGATGCCATGCGCACCGTCCTCGACATCTGCGAGGAGGGCAAGGTCATCGCCGGCAACCACGACCATGCGGCAATCCATGAACCGATCGGCTTCAATGCCGAAGCCCGTGCGGCGGCCCTGTGGACCAACCAGAAGATCCGCGCGGGGATGCTCTCGTGGTTCGGGAAGCGGAAACGCTACAAATGGCTGCGTGATCTGCCCACCAGTTTCAGCGAAGGCGACGTGCTCTACGTGCATGCCAGCCCGCGAAACCACCTGGAAGAATACATTCTCGAAGAGCACACCCTCGGGCGCACCTTCCTGGGCGAAGACCCAAAGCAGCTGCTCGATGAGAACTTCGCCCTGGTCCAGCACACCTGTTTCATCGGCCACACCCATCGTCCAGGTGTGGTGACCGGCGATGACATGGTGTGGCATGGCATCAAGGGCCTGGACTACCGTTGGACGATGGATCCGCGCAAGACCATCATCAACGTCGGCAGTGTCGGCCAGCCGCGCGACGGTGACCCACGTTCCTGCTACGTGATCTTCGATGGTGAATCGGTCGAATGGCGCCGGGTGGTCTACGACATCGAAAAGACCCGGAAGATGATCCTCGACGTGCCGCAGCTCGGCCAGCATCTGGGCGATCGTCTGCTCGTCGGCCGCTGAGCTAGCCGCTGAGCTAGCCGCTGAGCTGGCCGCTGAGCTGGTCGCCGAAATGACCTTCCGGCCATTCGGGTCGGCCAATCCGGTACTTGCAAGTATCTCAGGCGCATTATCTTCCGCGCTCCCCAATTGAGGCCGTACCGGTCAAGGATGTTGTAATGCCCAAGATGAAGAGCCACAAAGCCTCCAAGCGCCGTCTGCGTATCACCCCGACGGGCAAGGTTCTGCGTACCCAGTGCGGCGTGCGCCACTTGCTGACCAACCGCAGCCCGAAGCGTCGTCGCAACCTCGCCAAGAAGGCCACCACCACGACCGCCGGCTACGTCCGTCGTGCGCGTTACGCCCTGCTCATGGGCCAGCCGTAAACCAGTCGTAAAAAATCACCGCTGTCGCGATGATCGGTCTTTAGCCGCTCACGCGACGGTTTCTGAATCACCCCAAGTAGGCGAACAGCCTCTCCGGTAGCCAACAGCCGCTCGCTAAAACAGCAGCGCGGCACCGGGCAGTTATGAAAGATATGCCATGCGTGCCACCAATGGTGCAGCTCGTCATCGTTCCAAAGCCCGCGTCCTAAAGGCCGCCAAGGGTTTCTACAGCGGTCGTCGCAAGATGTACACTGTCGCCACCGAAGCGGTGATGCGTGCGGAGCAGATGGGCTTCCGCGGCCGTAAGGAAAAGAAGCGCGACTTCCGTCGTCTGTGGATCCGCCGTATCAGCATCGCGGCGCGCGGTCTCGGCGAAGCGGGCGTGCCTTACAGCCGCCTGATCGCGGGCCTCCAACTCGCCGATATCCGTCTCGATCGCAAGCAGCTCAGCGAGTTGGCCATCCACCAGCCCGCGGCATTTGCCGATGTCGTCAAGCAGGCCAAGGCGGCGCTTGCCGCTGCGCCGACCAGCCAGGGCCCCGGAGCCTTTGGCTTCCGTCCGAGCCGCGATGGCATGGACAACCTCCCCATCGTCGAAGGCATTGGCCCGAAGATTACCGAGTTGCTGCGTGCAGCCGGCATCGACACCTTCGCCAAGCTGGCCGCCAGCGACGCCGCCAAATTGGAGCCGATCCTCAAGGCCGGCGGTTCGCACTTCAACGCCGCTCAGCCCGGCACCTGGCCCAAGCAGGCCGACATGGTCGCCAAGGGCCAGTGGGCTGCTCTGCGCAAGTGGCAGGACGAGCTCGACGGCGGCGTCAAGCGTATCTGAACCGTCTGAGCCTGCGGTCATCTTTGACACCCTGCCCGTTCTTCGGGCAGGGTGTTGTTGTTTCTGCTTGGGGCTCGCTGCGCTCGTATGCTGAGTGCGAAGTGCGAAGTGCGAGGTGCGAGGTGCGAGGTGCGAGGTTCCTAATGTTGCAGATCACAGGCGATGACATGGCAGCATCCGATTCGGGATGCGTACCCTGACGGTGGACAACCGCTTGGCACTTCGCACTCCGCACTTCGCACACGAGCGCAGCAAGCCTGAAGTCAGCTGGCGAGCAGCGCCTTAAGCCGGCGCTGGCATTCACCACTGGCGAACGGCAGCGAGAACATCCGCGAACCGGTCTGCGAATCGATCCGGCCTTGTCGTTCGAGACGTAGCGAGCGGATCGCCTGCACCGCTGAGGTACTGTAGTCGCTCATGTCCCGTGCCAGTGTCACGACCTGCGTGTCGTCGGTGACGATGCGGTCAATCAGGTGTTCACGCAGGGATTGTTCGGCACCGAGTACTGCACCTTGGAGGAACAGCTCAGAGGAAAACCGTTCGCCCGCGCGGCAGGCCATACGACGCAGGCCACCCATGCACGGGACCAGCGCCCAGGCCAACCCAGGCAGACCGATGCGGACGTCAGGCATGGCAGTGATGACGTCGCAACCGAGGGCCAGCTCCAGGCCGGCGCCAAGGGCATAACCCGAGAGGTGGGCGATGGTGACGCCCGGCCAGGCTTCGAGCGCCTCGATCACCTGATGTCCAAGTTGGCTATAAATCACCGCCTGTTCGACGGTGAGGGAGGACAGCTCGTTGATGTCGGCACCAACTGAGAACAACTCCGCCTTGCCGCTGAGCACGAGCGGCACGGCATCGTGACGGGCGCGGTCGAGTTGGGCGGCCAGACCGCGCAGTGTGGCGCTGTCGATGGCATTGTACCGATCAGGCCGATTCAGGCTCAGGCTGAGGTAGCGCGAGTGGCGTTCGACCTTGATGCGACGGATGCTGACAGTGGCCATCGGGACCTCGCCCAAAACCCCAGCATCCATGCGATGGGTGGTGACGGGGATGAATACCCCAACCACGCAGGCCCAGGACCAGAGGACCCGCAAGCTTGTACAGCACGTGATCGGTGGCGATTGCGGAGGCCTACTCTGCATCGCTGCCCATCGCTGCCATCGCTGCCATCGCTGCCCATCGCTGCTGAGTGTGGTTGCGCCCTGGGTGTGTCGCTCTAAGGTCCTGCCCTACATGAGCTGGGTCGATCGTTTTATCGGAATGTTCAGCCTCGACCTGGGCATCGACCTGGGCACGGCGAACACGCTGGTGGCGGTCCAGGGCAAGGGCGTGGTGATCTCTGAGCCGAGCGTGGTGGCGGTCAAGAAGGGCACCAAGCAGGTCCTGATGGACGGCAACGCCGTCGGCGAGCAGGCCAAAATCATGCTCGGGAAGAATCCCGGCCACATCGAGGTGGTCCGCCCGATGAAGGACGGCGTCATCGCCGACTTCGAGATCACCGAGGCGATGCTGCGCTACTTCATCCGCCGCACCCATGGCCGGCGTGGTCCGTTTCGCCCGCGAGTAGTCATCGCGGTCCCATCGGGCATCAACGAAGTCGAGAAACGCGCGGTGACTAACAGCGCGATGAATGCTGGCGCGCGACAAGTGTTCCTCATACCCGAACCGATGGCCTCGGCGATCGGCGCTGGTCTGCCGTTCGCGGATCCGGTCGGCTCGATGATTGTCGACATCGGTGGCGGCACGACCGAGGTTGCGGTGATCTCACTCGCGGGTATCGTCGCTTCAGAATCGGTGCGTGTCGCTGGCGACGAACTGTCAATGAGTATCGTCAAATACCTCAAGACTGAATACAACGTCGTCATCGGCGAAAACACCGCCGAGATGGTGAAACATCAAATCGGTTGCGCCCTTGCCCCAGCGGAAGAAACCCGCATGTCGATTCGCGGTCGCGATATGCGCACCGGCATGCCACGCGCGATTGAAGTTACCGCCAACGAAGTCCACGAAGCGCTCAAGCCGCAACTCATGGCGATCGTCAACTCGGTAAAAATGGTATTGGAACGCACCCAGCCGGAACTGGCCGCCGACTTGATGGAGCGCGGTATTTGCCTCGCTGGCGGCACGGCGCTGCTCAAGGGCTTGCCGGAACTGCTCTCGCGCGAAACCGGCCTGCCGGTGCGCATGGCGCAGGATCCGATGACCTGTGTCGCGCGCGGTTGTGCCGCGTTGCTTGACGATCTTGACGCCGTGAAGCAGATCCTGGAACTGGGCATGGACCAGTGAGGTCGACTGCCGCATGCCGCTGAATCCCATCACGATCGCGGCACTGCTGGAGGCAAAGATCCAGGATCCGTTCTCGCTTCTTGGTCTGCACCGTGAAGGCGACGCGCTGTGGGCGCGGGTGTGGTTGCGCCAAGCGGAACAAATTTCCTTGGTGCCTACTGAGGGCGGCAAGCCGATACCGCTGACCTGCATCGCCGCGGATGGCCTGTTCGAGGCACGCATTCCTGGGCGCAAGCAGACCTTTGCCTACGAGCTTGAGGTGAAGTTCCACGGCGAAACCACCACGCGTCGCGTACGTGACGTGTACTCGTTCTGGCCGCAGCTCTCCGACTTCGATCTCGGCTTGTTCCAGGCCGGTCATCACCTGCACCTTGGTGATCTCTTGGGTGCGCACGTCGTCACTATAGATGGAGTCGAAGGCGTACGTTTCGCGGTGTGGGCGCCGAATGCCGAACGGGTGTCGGTAGTGGGCGACTGGAACGGCTTTGATGGTCGCTGGCATCCGATGCGCCCACGTACGCAGTTCGGGGTATGGGAACTGTTCATCCCAGGCGTGACACCGGGCATGCGCTACAAGTTCGAAGTGCGGGCGAAGACCGGCGAACTGCGGGTGAAGTCAGACCCATTTGCCGCTACTGCCGAACTGCCTCCCGCCACCGCCAGCGTGGTTGCACCGCCGGATACCTTCGCCTGGACCGACACCAAATGGCTCGCTGATCGCCGGACCAAACCGCACCTCGAACGTCCGATGGCGGTCTATGAGTGCCATCTGGGCAGCTGGCAGCGTGGACCCGAGCCCGGCGATACGTGGCCGAACTACACGGTGTTGGCTGATCGCCTGATCGCGCACTGCAAACGCTACAACTTCACTCACCTCGAACTGCTTCCGGTGGCGCAGCATCCGTACGAAGGTTCGTGGGGCTACCAGGTCACGGGCCAGTTCGCGCCCAACAGCCGTCACGGATCGCCGGACGATTTCCGTGCTTTCATCGATCGCTGCCATCAAGCCGGCATCGGCGTGATCATCGACTTCGTTCCTGGGCACTTTCCCAAGGACGATTTCGCCCTCGCGCGCTTCGACGGTTCGGCGTGTTTCGAGTACGAGGATCCCCGCGAAGGCGAACACCGCACCTGGGGTACACACGTCTTCAACTTTCGTCGACCAGAAGTGCGCAACTTCCTGGTTGCCGCTGCGCTCCACTGGATCCGCCGTTTTCATATCGACGCCCTGCGCGTCGATGCGGTGTCGTCGATGCTCTACCGCAACTACGACCGCGAAGAGGGCGAGTGGGTCGCCAACGAACAGGGTGGGATAGCCAATCTGGAAGCGGTAAGCTTCCTGCAGGAACTCACCAGCACGATACGCCGCGAACACGCCGGCGTGCTGATGATCGCCGAGGAAAGCACCGCCTGGCAGGGGGTCACCGCTCCGACTGAACTGCAGGGCCTTGGCTTCGATCTCAAATGGAACATGGGCTGGATGCACGACACCTTGCGCTACCTGGCGCAGGATCCGCTGATGCGTGCTGGCTGTCACGACTGGATCACCTTCCATCAGTGGTATGCCTACGACGACAAGTGGGTGTTGCCGTTGTCGCACGACGAAGTGGTGCACGGGAAAAAATCCCTGGCTGACAAGATGAGCGGCGACTGGTGGCAACGACTCGCTCAACTGCGTCTACTCTACGGTTACCAAGCCGCGATTCCGGGACGCCCACTGTTGTTCCAGGGCGCGGAGTTTGCCCAAGGACTTGAGTGGGGCTGGCAACGCAGTGTCGATTGGAACGAAGCGGAGGAACCGGAACGTGCCGGCCTGGGGCGTTTCCTCGCCGAGGCGTTGCGCCTGTACGGGAGTGAACCGGCGCTGCATGTGCGCGACGATCACCGTGATGGATTCCAGTGGGTCGACTGCGAAAACCGCGCGGAATCGGTGCTCGCCTTCCTGCGTAAGGCTCCCGGTGCGTCGGACATTTTAATCGCCTGTAATTTCACCCCGGTGCCGCGCCACGGCTACGCCTTCGGCGCGCCCAAACGTGGAACCTGGACCGTGTTGTTGGATTCTGATGAGGTCCGTTTCGGCGGCAGTGGCGTGGTCAACGGCGCCAGCGTGACCACCAGCAATGACCAGCACGGTATTTTCCCTGCGACGCTGCGGTTGAATCTGCCACCACTCGGTATCGTCTTCCTGCGCGCACCGAAATGATGGTCGCCTAATGATGGCGCATTGCTGAGGAGCAACGACCCAGGCGGGGCCTATCGCTTCGCGATGGGACGGTCGCGGAGTGGCCGTGGGCGGGTAAAATGGCGAAGCCATCCGCCCGTGCTCCAACTCTTGGATGGCCCGGACCTCGCCTGGAGCGGCACCGGTCGGCAGGCGTTTGAGCGCCGACACCGGCTGATGGGCGACCGTCGCCTGACCTTCCAGGAAGTCGTAGATTGGAAAAAGGCATGGGCGGCATCCAACGGTAGATGGAGGACGTGACCCTGGAGTTTCCCCTGGTTGCGTAACGCCTTGCCCAGGAATAGGTCACAGCCTATCGTCCGGCCCATGAAGCCGGCCAGCAAACTGGAACTGAAGGTCGGCATGCTGATCGTCGGTGGCATCATCGCCACGGTTGCGCTCGTCCTGCTGACCGACCGCATCCGTTTCGACAGCTACTACACGGTCAACGCCTACCTCACGGACGCAGCGGGATTGCGTCAGGGGTCTCCGGTGACGCTTGATGGCGTACGAATCGGCGAGGTCGATTTGGTCTCGGTAATCGGCGACCCGCGCGGCAACATCCAGGTCAAGCTGCGGGTCAATGAACGCCATCCGATTCCCAGCGACGCCAAGCTGACGCTCGCGAGCAGCGGTATCTTTGGCGACAGCTTCATGGCTTTTTCCGGCGCGAAGGATCCTAAGGCTCCGCAGTTGCCGATGGACGATACCGCGGCGGTACAGGCATCGCGTGGATTCCTCGACAAAGCCAGTCAGCAGGCCGAGGCGATCCTCTCTGGCGTCAGCGATCTGCTGACGGGCGAGACCCGCGATGACATCAAACGTTTGATCAAAGGCGCGGCGGATCTCGCGGAATCTGGCAAACGTCTGGCGGACAATCTCGATACGCAGAACAAGATGCTTGGCGAGACGCTCGCATCAGTGAAGTTGCTGAGCGATGATCTGCGCGTCACGGTTGCTGAGCTGAAGACCAAAGTCGACGTCACACTCACTCGCGTGGATGGCGTGCTGACCACGGTGGATACTCAGGCGAAAACGCTCAGCGATAAGACCGCGGTCACCATCGAACGCGTCGATGGATTGGTGCAGAAGGCCACCACGGTGCTCGACCAGTCCGGTCCCGAACTGACGCAGACGCTGATCGCGGCCCGTGAGTTGTCACAAAAGATCCAACGCATCGCCGAGGCCCTGGCTGCCGGTGAAGGAGTTGCTGGCCAGCTATTGGTCAATCGGCAACTCGCGCAGGACCTCAACAACACCGTCATCGACCTCAGTCGCACGGCGGCTCTGATCGCCGATCATCCTGAAGCCCTGGTGTTTGGCATGTCGAAGGAGGAGTACGCCACCCAGCGGGCTCGTCGCGAGCGCGAGAAACAACGGCGCAGTTTTCAGGAGGGCTACAACTCCGGAATCCCGGTCGCACTTGAACCAGCTGCCCCTCAAACCCCAGTTCCGGCTCCCGAAATCACACCTAAGCCACAACCCAAATAGGCATTAGGCTGATTTCGAAGGAGTCACCCAGTCCTCGACCAAGGGACTGGTTGCTGCAAGATTCGGCTGTCAGTTCCGGATATCGTGATGCAAAGGGCACCGATCTAAGCAGGTCGAGTGTAACATTCCCCGCCTTCGGGCATTAATCCGGCGTACCTATGGCACACCACGACGACCCGATGAAGACCAAGGTGGTATCCGCCGCCGCTGCAGCCAGTGGCGCAGGCGCGGACATGACTGGAACCCTCGGCGACTTCACCTTGGTGAAGAAGATTGGCGCCGGGGCCATGGGCGATGTGTACCTGGGCAAACACGCCACCACCGGCGAAGCAGTCGCGATCAAACTGATCACCGACAAACACTCACTCGACGAGGCGTTCATCAAACGCTTCAAGCGCGAGATCGACGTACTGATGGGACTCAACCATCCCAACATTGCCCGCGCGATCGGCTACGGCGTCGACCAGGACCGCACGTTCCTGGCCTTGGAATTCGTCGAAGGCCCCAATCTCTCCGATGTGCTGCAGGAACGTGGCGCGTTGTTCGAGCAGGATGCGCTAACCATCGCCATCCACGTCGCGCGCGGACTGGCGTCGGCCTATAACGAAGCGGGCTTGGTCCATCGCGACATCAAGCCAATGAACCTGCTGGTGAAGCAGCAGCGTCGTGGCACGCGCGCGGGCCTGTTCATGGAAGAAGGCGACAAGGTCAAGATTATCGACTTCGGTTTGGCCAAGCCGACCGATTCGGATGACCAGCGCCTGACCATGACTGGCTTCGTCATGGGCACGCCGGCCTACATGTCGCCGGAGCAGATCCGCTGCGAGTCGACGCTCGACTTCCACACCGACATGTACGCGGTTGGCGCGACCATGTTCCACCTGCTCACTGGCCGCATCCCGTATCCGGGCAATGCGCCGGCGATCATCATGACCGGTCACCTGACTCAGCCGGTCCCTGACCCGGGTGAACTCGTCCCGAGTATCAGCCAGAATACCCGCAAGATCGTCATGACCGCGATGGCCAAGCTGCCGCGTGGTCGTTTCAGCGATTTCCGCGCGATGATCAGCGCCTGTGAAAAAGCACTGAAGGAACTCTCGACCAACGCGCCGGGCACTATCCGCATGCTGCGCAAGCCGATGGTGCGTGGCGGCCTGCCGTCCGACCAGCCGAAACAGCCGACTCCGCCGCAAGGTGAGCAGACCATGGATTTCCCGGCACTGCCGGGCGACAAGGAAGCCGGTCGCCAACAGCAGAAACAGGATCCGGGCGGTAAGGTCACGTCGTCACATCGCCGCAATCAGCCGCCGTCGGTCACCACCAGCCAGATATTCAAGGCCAGCCCGAATGTCGGCGGTGTCGAAGCGCTCGAAGCCAAAAACCCGCAGACCGCCCGCCACACTGCCAAGCCGATGCCAGCGAGTGCAGATGCCGGCAGTGAGGCACTGCGCAGGATTCTGACCGAAAAGATCGAGAAGGCCCGTACCACTGCCCGCATCCGCAAGAATGAGCAGAACATGCAGGCGCTCGAACTAGAGGCCCGCCGCGGTTCATCGCCGACGGCTGGTGCAGTCCAGCTTCCGCTCAGCACCCAATTGGTGGCGCACCTGCCAGGGTTCTTTCTGCTGTTGGCCCTGGCGATCTTGATGGTGTGGTTCGCGTTCCAGCAGGCAGGGTAAACTATATTAGTCGAAGCGGCGGCCTCTGCCGTCCTCTGCCGTCCTGGGCATCGCGACCGAAACTCAGGCTATAGAGCAACAGCAGAGCACTGAGCGAACCGCCAACGGTGAATATGTGGCGGCGGTTCATGACGGAATCTAACGTTTCTTGCGCAACTGCCGCAACGCCTCGTGCAGACCTTCATCTGGTGGCGGTGCAGCGGACGGATCGGCCGGTGTGCCGATCGCGGCCACGGTTTCCAACGGGGGAGTGACCGCGTTGCCGATGGGATGTTCGTTGACCAGTGCCGGTGTCGAACGTGCGCGTAAGAATCCGACTTGCAGACGTCGCACCAAGATCTCTCCCAAGGCCAGGACCAGCGCGAGGATCAACAACATCGGCGCTACTTCGACCAAGGTCCCAGGGCTGGGTGGATTGTCGAAGACATCGAGCAGATCTCGCCGCACCTGCCCACCGCTGTCACGTGCAATCGCCGCCATCACGTCGGCGCCGGGCTGACGTCCGAAACGCGGCTCGGCCTCCGGCGAATACGGTAATCGGATAGCCGGGCCGACGATGGCATGCTGATCAATCGTGACGGCAGGCACCAGGGCTCGTTCATCTTCAAGTGCTACCACCACCTCATAACGACCGGTGTCGATGGCCTGCATCGGCACCTGTCGCGCATCGCTGATTTCCCCATCGCGCGCCAACACCACAGATGGCGGAATGAGCGGCCATTGTTCCCGTTTGGCCGGATCGAGTTCCAAACGCACGGTGACACTGCGTCCGGTGCGTTCTGCTGTCAGTTGTCCAGGTCCGGCTTCACCGCCGCCGCCAGCCCAGCGCACGATGCCGGAGATCAGCGGTGCGTAGCCGCTCCAGGTCAGCAGTGCGTCGGACTTGGGATCGTCCAAGTCGATGCACACCGCCACGCTGCGGCCACCACCGATATGCCACGCGGCCAGCGCTGGTGCGGCAGGATCACCTTGCGCCATGGCCCATACCTGCGCGCGATCACGGGCATAGGTGAGGTTATAGCCGAGCGTCGTCGGCCACGTCCCGGAAAATGCCGACTCGTTGCCCAGGTCAACCCCGATGCGCGCCTTCGCCTGCAACGGCGTCGGATCACCGATCCAAGAACTGCGTGCCACCAACATGGTCTCTTGCGCGAAGAGCCGCGGCAGATCTTCCGGCACCTCGG
>Ga0105049_10001468_pt1 | contig 27970 bp, 19 predicted proteins | sample MAT06_FD_78087 | JGI IMG/M metagenome (GOLD analysis project Ga0105049, IMG submission 78087) | Freshwater microbial communities from Lake Fryxell liftoff mats and glacier meltwater in Antarctica - MAT-06 | ecosystem: Environmental > Aquatic > Freshwater > Ice > Liftoff microbial mat | place... | reverse complement strand
GACTTGGGCCGGTGTGCGTTTCTCAGCGGGAACGGCGAGCGCTTCCGCGTACTTGGAGTCGATTTTCGCACGCTTTGCCGCGCCGATGCTGACCCGATACGGAGCGTCAATCGCGGCGATCTTCGCTTTGAGCGGAGCCATCTTGGCTTCGAGTTCCGCGACGGCTTTCTTGCGGGTTTCGCGCTCGGCAACGCTTGAGAAGTCGATGTCGGTGTGAGTCGCCCCGGCGAAGAACGCTTGCAAGCGGTAGTAGTCGCCCGCCGAGAACGGGTCGAACTTGTGGTCGTGGCAGCGGGCACAGCCGACCGTCAGGCCGAGGAACGCCGACCCGACGCCGTTCACCATTTCGGTGAGCCGTTCCTGGCGCAGAACCTCGCGGTCAAGGTTGCCGCCGACAACGTGAACTTGCCCGGCTCGGTGTATTCCGGTGGCGACCCACAACTCGGCAGCGGTTGCGGGGTCTTTGCCTGCCGCGATTTCGTCGCCCGCGAGTTGCTCCGTGAGGAAGCGGTCGTAAGGCTTATCGTCGTTGAAACTGCGGGCGACGTAATCCCGGTAGCGCCAAGCGTGCGGGCGGTCGGCGTCCATTTCGTAGCCGTTCGACTCGGCGAAGCGGACCACATCGAGCCAGTGCTGGGCTTGGCGTTCTCCGAAATGCGGTGACGCGAGCAAGCGCTCGACCAGCTTTTCGTAAGCATCGGCGGCAGTGTCCTTGACGAATGCTTCAACCTCAGCGGGCGTCGGGGGCAATCCAATCAAGTCGAGGGTGACGCGGCGGATGAGCGTGAGTTTGTCGGCTTCGGGAGATGGGGCGAGACCTTCCTTCTTCAACCGGGCCAGAATGAACGCATCAATGGGGTTCGTGATGGGTGGCTTCTGATTGGCGATTTCCGGCGGGGCGGGGCGCTTCGGGGGAACGAACGCCCAGTGTGTGCGATCCGTCGGCTTCAGTTCCGGGTCGGCGTACTTGTTCTGCGCTGAAGTTTGGGCAGCGAGGAACGCAAAGGCGATCAGGCTAACGAGGCGCGGCATGCGGTGGCTCCGCGTGTGGGGATGCCACCACCGTAACCCGTTGCGGGGGTACTCGGCAAGTCATCCCGCGAAGTTGTGAAGCGTTTCGGGTGAGCTACCAGCTATCAGCCGTCAGCAAGAAAAGCCGATCACCACTCCGCGAAAAGGCTCGGTGATGTCTTTCCGAGGTTTGGCTGATAGCTGACGGCTGACGGCTGATAGCTGATAGCTGATAGCTCGCGTTTTACATTCCCGGTAACACGACTTCCGGTTCCGCGAAGATCGCCGGCACCCCGCCGGTGTGGATGAACACCAATGCGCTACCCCGTGGGTATTTCGCGGCCCGCACATCGGCGATCAACCCGGCGAGCGCCTTTGCGGTGTAAACGTGGTCGGTAAGAATCGCCTCAGTGGTGGCGAGCAAGTGCATGGCTTCGCGGCCGCCCGGTGAGGCGAGGCCGTAGCCTGGGGCGATGTGCGATTCGTCCGCGTCAATGTCGGCGGTCGTGACGCGATGCTGAAGGCCCATCAGTTCGCTTGCCGCGTTGGCATCCTTGGCGATTTGCGTGGGGATGTGCCAGGGCCAGCGCATCGGGCAGATGAGCCGCGTCGGGCACGTCCAGCCGAGAAGTGCCTTCCCGAGCGCGACGCCAGCCCCGGTTGCGCCGGCGGTGCAGACATACAACCCGGCGGGGGAAACGTTCAGCGCGGCGAGTTGTTCGGCGATCTCGGCCATGCAAAGCGTGTAGCTCACGGCAGCCAGCGGCACGACACGCGGCGGGTTCCAGTAGTAAGGCTTGCGACCAGCCTTGCGGAACTCTTCGGCCTTCGACGCCAGCAGTGCGTTCAGTTCCGGCCCGATCTTCGCGTTGGTGAACTCGACATGCGCTCCCACGAGATAATCGAGCAACAAGTTCCCTTGCGGCTCCGTTTTGAGGTGCGCCCGGCTGAGGTAGAGTCGGCATTCGATGCCGAGTTTCGCACACGCGGCGGCTGTCGTTCGGCAGTTATTGGACTGCACCAACGCGCCCCACACGAACAGATCGCAGCCTTCGGCCACGGCGTCGCCCATCAGGAACTCGTTGTGCCGGGCCTTGTTTCCGCCAAGAACGAGGCCCGTGCAGTCATCCCGCTTGATGAAGACGCGCACACCACCGCCAATCGCAGCGGCGAAACGTGGGACTTCTTCGAGCGGCGTCGGCAGGTGCGCCAACCGAACGCGGGGCAGGGGGGCGACCGCGGCGCGAATCTCGGCGGGCGTGAGCACGGGCGCGGTCATCGGACGTTCTCCAACTTGCGGGGTGTCGGCACCGTCATGATAATGCCCGCAGGGGTGCCCTTGTAGATTTTGGCAACGTGGGTGCAAACCGGCGACCTTACGGTGCGCCGCTCACGAAAACCAAGTTGATGTGGGTGAGCGGCGCGGCGTCAGCCCGCCGGTTTGCACCTACGCCGCCAAAAACAAAAGGGGCACCCCTGCGGACGGTAATGTTGGAATTCGCAACGTGTTCATGCCTACCATCCGGTATACTGATTCCCTGGAAGTATCATCCACCGGATCGCCCATGATGTCGCTGGCCACCGTCGAAGCACCCGCCCACCCGCCCGCCCAAGTTTCCGGCCGCCGTTCCAGCAAAGTGCTGATTATCGGAGCCGGGCCGGGTGGCTTGGCCGCTGCGCTGTTGCTGGCTCGGGGCGGTGCGCAAGTTCACGTTGTCGAACGCTTGCCCCGCGTCGGCGGCCGCTGTTCCGCCCTGGAAGCGAACGGATTCCGCTTCGATCTCGGGCCGACGTTCTTCCTTTACCCGCGTGTGCTCGAACGCATCTTCTCGTTCCTCGGCCGCGATCTGCACAGCGAAGTCCCGATGGTCCGGCTCGACCCGCAATATCGCATCATCTTTGGTTCTGGCGGCAAGCTCGATTGCACGCCCAACGTGGCGAAACTGGAAGCGGAAGTCGCCAAACTCAGTCCCGCTGACGCGGCCAACGTGCGTCGATTCCTGCTCGACAACCGCGGCAAGTTGGAGAAGTTCCGGCCGACGCTCGAAAGCCCCTTCCATAGCTGGCGCGACCTGCTCAGTTGGGACTTGATTAAGCTCTTGCCGGTCCTGAAGCCCTGGAAATCACTCGATTCGGAACTGGCCCGGTACTTCTCTGACGAGCGGATCCGCTTGGCGTTCTCGTTCCAGTCGAAGTATCTCGGGATGTCGCCGTTCAACTGCCCGAGCCTGTTCTCGATCCTGTCGTTCCTCGAATACGAATACGGCGTCTGGCACCCCATCGGCGGGTGCGCGGCGGTCAGCGAGGGCATGGCCCGCGTTGCCCGCGAAATGGGCGTGACGTTCTCGCTGGAAGATGAAGTGACGGAAGTGCTCTTCGAGGGCAAACGGGCCGTGGGAGTGAAGACCGCCACGGGCGAACACCGAGCCGACGCCATTGTGATCAACGCCGACTTCGCCCACGCCATGACGAAGCTCGTGCCCGACCGCCTCCGCCGACGCTGGACTGACGCCAAGATCGAGAAGAAGAAGTTTTCCTGCTCGACGTTCATGATGTACCTCGGAATTGATGGGCTTTACGACGACGTGCCGCACCATACCATCCACTGTGCCGCCGACTACGCCACGAACCTCGCGGACATCGAAACGCGGCACACACTAAGCGAAGACCCGTCGTTCTATGTGCAGAATGCCGGCGTCACGGACCGCACGCTCGCGCCGAAAGGGTGCAGTACGCTGTACGTTCTCGCTCCGGTGAGCCACCAGCACGCGAACATCGACTGGAAAGCCGAAGCACCCGCGTTCCGCGAACGTGTGTTGGGCCAACTTCACAAAGTCGGCATCACCGATGTCGAGAAACGCATTCGCTTCGAGAAGGTCGTTACCCCGGCGGACTGGCAGAACAACTACGCCGTGTATCGCGGCGCGACGTTCAACTTGGCCCACAACCTGACGCAGATGCTCCACTGGCGGCCCCGCAATCGGTTCGAGGACTTGGACGGCGTGTACCTCGTGGGCGGCGGCACGCATCCCGGCAGCGGCCTGCCCGTGATCTACGAATCGGCACGCATCACCAGCCGCTTATTGCTCGCCGATATGGGGCACGACACCGCGTGGCTCGGCGAACCCGGCGCGAAGGAACTGCCCGCGACCGCCCCCGTCGGGTAGAATGACGGCGTCACGTTCACCGGGGGTGCCCATGTCGTTCCGCGACTTTACGTTTCCAGCCGTTATTGAGAAACTTGGGCTTTCCTTCCAAACTGAAGACGTGTTTCGGGATGTTCCGTCCGTCTCGCCCCGGGCCGCGTTCGTAGATACGATTCACGAGGGTGCCGAACTTTCGCAAGGACTGAATAACGAAAAGGCCCGTTCCGAATTTGTCATCGCCCCCGTCTTGATGGAACTGCGGCGGATGTTCCCGCGCAAGTTCGGCCTGTTCTCGGGGACGGAACTCAACGTTGACGCCGCGAACGGACTCAGCGGTGTCTGCGATTTCATGATCTCTCGTGTTCCGATGGAGTACATTCTCAAGGCTCCCATCGTTACGATTGCCGAGGCCAAGAACGACAACGTTTGGAACGGCTACGGGCAGTGTATCGCCGCAATGCACGCCGCCGTACTGTTTAACGCCAAGGCTGGCGCACCTACGCCGGTGGTGTACGGAATCAGCACGACCGGCACCCAGTGGAAGTTTCTCCGCCTCGCCGAGAGTGTAGTAGCCCTTGACCGCGCCGACTACTTCATCACGCAGCCTGAGCGACTGCTGGGAGTGCTATCGCGGATGATCGAAATCGTGCTTGCGTAACGGACCACGAATCGTTGAAAGGTGACCTTTGCAAGAAGACCAGCCGCGAATTGGTGTGATCGGGGGCGGGTTGGCCGGCCTGTCAGCGGCGTGCGTGCTGGCGGCGCGCGGCTATAGCGTCGTGCTGTTCGAGAAGAGCGGCTGGCTCGGCGGGAAGGCGGCCGTCCTGAACGAGGCCGGCTTCCGCTTCGACATGGGGCCGACGATCCTCACCGTGCCGAGCGTGCTGCGCCGTGTGTTCGCCGAAGCGGGCCGCAACCTCGAAGACTACCTCGACCTCGTTCGCCTCGACCCGCAGTGGCGCTGTTTCTTTACCGACGGCTCCGTTCTCGACCTCGTCGAGAATGTGGACACGATGGCGAACACCCTCGACGAGTACGCTCCCGGCAAGGGTTCCGGGGCCGGCTACCGCGACTTCATGGCGTTCTCGGAACGGCTCAACCGCATCTCGGAGAAGTACTACTTCTGGAAGTCGATTGGCGGCATCCGCGACATGATCGACGTGAAGTTCGGGTTCTCGCTGTCGATTCTCGGCGACGTGCTGAGCATGCGGATGGGCCGGTCGGTCGGGGGCACCGTGCGGAAGTACACGCCGGATGCGCGTGTCGCCCAGATGCTCGACCACTTCACGCAATATGTGGGGTCGTGTCCCGAGCAGTCGCCGGCCGTGCTGTGCGGCATCGCCCAGATGCAGACAAGCGAAGGCATCTGGTATCCGCGCGGCGGCACGCGGTCCGTGCCTGAAGCACTCGCGAAGTTGGGCCGCGAACTCGGCGTCGAGTTTAGAACTGAAACCGGAATCAGGCGGATTCTCGTTGATGCGAAAGGCACGAGCGTCACGGGAGTGGAGACGGAGAGCGGGGAACGGGTTGAACTCGCGGCGGTTGTCTCGAATGCCGATAGCGTGCGCACTCACCGCGATTTACTCGCCGAAACCGCGCCGCGTGTGAGTCGGAAGTTCTCGCGGCGGCGCAGTTACGAACCCGCGTGTTCCGGTGTCGTGCTTTACCTCGGGTTGAACAAGGCTTACGACCACCTCTTGCACCACGACTTCGTCTTCTCCCGCGACCCGCACGAGGAGTTCGAGTACATCTACCGCAAGGGCGAACCCGCCCCGGACCCGACGTGTTACCTCGCAAGCACCGCACGCACTGAACCAGACACCGCGCCGCCGGGTGGCGATGCGCTTTATGTTCTGGTTCACACGCCGTTCCTGCGGCCGCATCACGACTGGAAAGCGATGTTCCCGCATTACCGGCAAGTCATCCTGGATAAGTTGAAAACCACGGGGAAGATGCCGGACATCGAGAGCCGCATCGTGTACGAATCCGCGCTGACGCCGCAAGACATTCACGACCGCTACCATGTGCTGAACGGGGCGATTTACGGCTTGGCGAGCCACGGCAAGTGGAACGGCGCGTTCAAGCCCGCCAATCGTTCCCGCGACTTGAAGGGCTTGTACCTCGCTGGCGGCGCGGCCCACCCCGGCCCCGGAATGCCGATGGTGCTGATGTCCGGTTGGATCGCGGCCGACTCGCTCGATCAGGACAAAATCGTCGCTAATCGCACACCTGCTGTTCGCCTTCACGATGCCGAATCACCCGTCTGACTCAAAGCGAACCACGGTGCTTCCCCGTCGCTGGCTCTGGCTGTTCCGCCTGTTCCGGTGGTACGCCCGCCGCTACGTTCGCAAGCATTTCCACGCGGTGCGGGTGTCGAAATCGGGGCACGGCTTCCCGCCCACCACGACCACTGGCCGCGAACCGCTCCTCATCGTGCTGAATCACCCGGCGTGGTGGGACCCCATGATTTGCCTGATGCTGTCGCGGCTCATCGCCGACCGCGACCAGTTCGCCGCGATTGATGCGGAGGCCGTTACGCAATACGCATTCTTCCGCAAACTCGGCTTCATCGGCGTGGACACCAAAAGCCTTCGCGGCGCGGCCGATTTCCTTCGCACTGGGGTCACGATTCTTTCGGAATCGAACCGCGTTTATTGGGTGACCGCGCAGGGCCGATTCACCGACGTGCGAGAACGTCCGCTTGCCATCGCGGCCGGCGTGGGGCACCTTGCCGCCCGGCTGACACACGGCACCGTGTTACCAGTCGCGCTCGAATACACCTTCTGGACAGAACGCACCCCCGAGGCACTCGTTCGCGTCGGTCACCCGCTCCGCATCGCCGACCACCCAGGACTTTCGGGGAAGGCATGGACCGCGCTCATCGAAGCCGGGATGACGCAAAACCTCGACACGCTGAACGCCGAAACGATGAGCCGCGACCCAGCGAAGTTCCACCTTCTGCTTGCGGGCAAGACGGGAATCGGCGGGCCTTACGACTGGTGGCGACGGCTCAAGGCGTGGGCACGCGGTCAGAAGTTTGATGCGTCGCACGGCCACGGCCCGCCCTCCGACGAGGTGCGGCCTTGACTCCGTTCGCTTGGTTCATGTTCGGCTGTGTCGCCGTGCCCGCGCTGCTGTTCCTGTGGAACGCATTCCTGTTCCGCGCACCACCACTTTTGGGTGACAACGCGGTGTCACTCCCGCGAATCTCCGTGCTGATTCCGGCCCGCAACGAAGCGTCGGGAATCGCCGGGTGCCTGCACTCGGTTCTCGCATCGCGTCATGTCGAACTCGAAGTAATCGTGCTCGATGACCACTCCACCGATGGCACTGGCGATGTGGTTCGGGCGATTGGGGCTACCGATGCGAGAGTGCTGATTGAATCGGCCCCGCCGCTGCCGGAGGGGTGGTGTGGGAAGCAACACGCCTGCTTCACGCTCTCGAAACTCGCCCACCACAATGTGTTCGTTTTCCTCGACGCCGACGTCCGACTTGAACCCGATGCGCTCGCGCGGATGTCGCTGTTCCTGGGCGAAAGTAGAGCCGCACTCGTGAGCGGCTTCCCTAGACAGGAGACCGATACGCTGCTGGAAAAGCTGTTGATTCCGCTCATCCACTGGTTGCTGTTGTGCTGGCTGCCGCTGTGGGGAATGCGGCGCTTCCGCTGGTCCGCGTTCGGCGCGGGTTGCGGGCAACTCTTCGTAACCACCCGCGACGCTTACGAGAAAGTCGGCGGGCACGCGGCCGTGAAGGCGTCGCTCCACGATGGACTAACGCTGCCCCGAGCCTACCGCCGCGCGGGTCTCTTCACCGATATTTGCGATGCGACGAACTTGGCGACCTGCCGTATGTATCGTTCCGCGTCCGGCGTGTGGTTGGGGTTGGCGAAGAACGCCCGCGAAGGCATCGCCGCCACGGGGCAGATTTTGTTCTGGACGGTCGTGTTATTCTGCGGGCAAGTGCTGCCGTTCTTGTTTCTGAACTTCATCACTGATGTGCGCATCGCGGGTGTGGCAATCGCAATTAGACTGGCGGCGGCGGCGCGCTATCGGCACTCGCGAATCGGGGCGATTCTACACCCCGTCGGGATTCTGCTGCTGCTCGCCATTCAGTGGTACGCGGTCTTTCGGGCTGTGATTGGGAAGCCCGTGGGTTGGAAGGGCCGCACACATCCAAACGTGGAATAACGCCGCTCGCGGCTTCGCCCTCAACAGCTCACACGTCGAGTTTCTCGGCGTCGGCTTCGTCGGCTCTGGCCATGATAAACTTATAGCGGTGTTCCGCGTCTTTTCCGAGCAGCTCTGTGAATGCTTGGTCAGCGTCGAGAGGCGAATCGATTTCCACCTTCAACAGGATGCGGGACTTCGGGTCCAGTGTGGTACGGCCGAGGTCTTTAGCGTCCATTTCGCCCAGCCCTTTGAAGCGTGTTTCCTCAACTTTGGCGTTCGCCTTCAAACCAGCCTTGATCTCGGCTTTGTGTTTGTCATCGCGTGCCCAGTGGGTTTCCTTACCGACATTGATGCGGAAGAGTGGTGGCTGCGCAATGTACACATGACCCTTCTCAATTAAGTTCCGCATATGTCGGAACAAGAAGTCCAGCAATAACGTGCTGATGTGGCAGCCGTCGGAGTCCGCATCCATTAACAAGATAATCTTGCCGTAGCGAAGCCCCTGGTAGTTAAACTTGCTGCCGGCTCCCGTGCCGATGGCCGTCACAAGGTCCGCGATTTCTTGGTTCTTGAGAGCCTTGGCGGTGTCGGCTTCCTCACAGTTGAGAATCTTGCCCCGCAGTGGCAACACGGCTTGTGTGACGTTGTTCCGGCCCTGCTTCGCGGACCCGCCGGCCGAGTCGCCTTCCACGATGAAGAGTTCGGTTTCCTCCCAGTTCGTGGACTTGCAATCAGCGAGTTTACCTGGCAAACTGAGGCGTTTGCTTCCGGGAGCCTTGCGTTTCACCTCGGACACGGCGGCCCGGCTCGCCTCCCGCGCCCGCGCGGCCAGCACGATCCGCCCGACGATGGCGTCCGCCGCCGTCTTGTTGTTGTTGAGCCACGCTTCGAGTGCGGGGCGGACGAAATTATCAACGACACCCTCAACGTCGGGGTTGTTGAGGCGTTGCTTGGTCTGCCCCTCGAATTGCGGTTCGCGGACGAACACCGACAGCACGGCCACTACGCCTTCGCGGATGTCCTCGGCGGTGATCTTCAGCCCCTTCACCTTGATATCGTGCGTCTCAATATAACCATTAACGGCTTTACGGAGCGCACTCTTTAAGCCATTCTCGTGGGTGCCGCCGTTAGGTGTGCGAATCCCATTCACATAGGAACGGTATGTTTCCTCAGTGGATTCCGTCCACTGGAGTGCAATCTCCATCTTGCTGCCGTTGCCGCGGGCCGCCGAGAAAGCCGCTTCCGTCACGCTCGGCTTTTGGGCATCCGTAACGAGTTTAGTGAGGAACGCGGGCAACCCGCCGGGGTTGGCAAGCTCCAGTGTCTCGCCGGTGATCTCATTTTTGAATGTGATGTGCAAGCCGCTGTGAATGAATGAAACATCTTCGAGGCGCGATTTCAGAACCTCCCCGTCGAACTTCACACTCTTGAAGATACTATCATCCGGCTCGAAATAGATGCCGGTGCCGTGCCCGCGGAACGGGCCGATCTTCTCTAACTTCCCTTGCGGTACACCCTTGGCATATGTTTGTTGATACTCGAACCCGTCGCGTTTCACGGTCGCCACGAGCTTCTTGGAGAGGGCGTTCACCACCGATGCGCCGACGCCGTGCAAGCCGCCCGAGTGCACATAACCGCTGTCGGTTTCGCCGAATTTGCCACCGGCATGCAGGACGGTGAGAACGAGTTCCAACCCGGTTTTCTTGTGCTTTGGGTGCATCTCAACGGGAATGCCACGGCCATTATCCGTGATGGTGAGCGCCGTTCCCGATTTATGAAGGATCACGTTGATGTGGTCAGCGTAACCGTTGATGTATTCATCAACAGCATTGTCGAGAATTTCCCACGCCAAGTGGTGAAGGCCCTTGTTATCGACGCCGCCGATGTACATGGCGGGCCGCTTCCGCACGGGTTCGAGACCCTCCAAAACCTGGATGTCTTCGGTGCGGTAGGCGGCAATTTTCAGTGCGGGTGCGGCGTTCATAGATATCGTTATGTGTCGTGAAGTTTAATTCGTAAGTGGCGCGGAAGAAGCTACTTGTCCTCGAAGCTAACCGCCTCTGGGGTTACTTTGTCTTCGGCCTTCGGCTTCACTTTTCCTTCCACTTCGTCCCAGTTCACCAACTCGATTATGTTCGGCACGATGCGGGTGAACTTCGTTCGCGCGCCGGGTTTGCTTCCCGAACCGCCGCGTTTCTGAGTTTTGACCGCAACCGGCCCGAAGTCTTGGTGCTTGCCTGATTCTGTCTCAACGACCAACTTGTCGAACCGCCCGCCCATCAGAACGCCACCGACACACATATCCTCCGCGTTGAGATCGATACCTTTCACACCGCGGCCCACACCGGCCAAGATGCTGACTTCCTCAACGGGGAAGTGGATGAGGTGCCCGCCACGCGATGCCAGCATCACACCGGTTTCGTCGCCAACAAGTTTCACCATCACGACTTTATCGGTGCCGTCAAGTTTCACATACCGCCGTCCCGACTTAGTAGATTCGGTGCGGAACGCGGTGAGTGGCATTCGCAACACGTTGCCCGCAGTGGTTGCCACCAAGATGTACGGCCCCGGTGGCGCGTCGCCTTTCGCAGCCAAGTCAGTGAGGGTGAAGCGTGGGTCGGTGGTGATCGCGGCTACGACCTTTACTTGGTCCGCGAACTTGAAATACTTCGTCAGTGGCTCACCATACCCGGTGGTTGCGGGCACTTCGTTAATACGCATTGTGTAGGCGGTGCCATCATCAGCGAAGAACAAAATGTGATCGAGTGTGCTGCCGGGTATCACGGCGACTACTTCATCACCTTCCTTAACGCGAGTCGATTCCACTGAGGCAAGACGGCCGATTCGCTTGAAGTTCCCATCCCGCGTGAGTACCACATTGGTGTTCTCGCGGATGATGTACGCTTCCTCGCTGAACGTCAACACGTCTTCATCAGACGCCATCCGCGTCTTGCGGCGCTCGGGGAATTTCTCCATGAGCGATTCGAGTTCTGCCCTCACAACTCCCCAGAGCTTTGTCTCGGAGGCGAGGATGATCTCGATTTTCTCCGCCTCTTTCTTCTTCTCCTCCAACTCGTCGAGAATCTTTTTGATCTCCATTTGCGCGATCTTGTAGAGTTGCGAATCGAGAATCGCAGCTACCTGTTCATCATCCAATTTGAACGCGGTCTTTAGTTTCTCGGCCGCGTCGGGCTTGCCGGTGCTCTCGCGGATCATCTTGATGGCCTTGTCGAGGCCATTAAAGATGATCGCGAAGCCTTCCAAAATGTGGATGCGGCGGCGGAGTTGACGCAACGCGAACTCGAAGCGGCGGCGCACCGTGATGAGCCGGAAATCGAGGAAGTGCCGGAGCAGATCTTTGAGGCTCAGGCCGTCACGCGGCACGAGGCGCACGCCATCCGAAGCCGGGATCAGCGCCGTCATGTTGTATGAGAATGTTTTCTGCAACTCGGTGTGCTTGTAGAGATACGCCATCACCAAGTTGGAGTCGGTGCCGGGCTTCACTTCAAGCACCAACCGCAAGCCGTCCTTGTCGTTCGACTCATTCGATTGCCCTGTAAGTTGGGGCAATTTGCGGTCTTCGATGATGACGGCAATCACCTTTTCGAGTTCACCTTTATCAATGCCGTAGGGTATTGATGTCACCACGATCTGCTTGCGGCCTTTGTCGAGGTCTTCATCTTTCCACTCGGCTTGCACCTTGATGGTGCCGGTGCCTTCCTCATAGATGCGGCGCAATGTGGCGCGGTCGGTCACGATCTTCCCACCGAGCGGGAAGTCCGGGCCTTTCACTTTCTCCATCAGCATCGCAACGGTGGCGTCTGGGTTGTCGATCAGCATCACGCTCGCCTTCAGCACTTCGCCGAAGTTGTGGGGCGGAATGTTCGTCGCCATGCCGACCGCGATGCCCGACGTTCCGTTCACCAAGAGGTGTGGGAACTGCGCCGGCAACACCATCGCTTCTTGCCGTGTGGAGTCGTAGTTGGCGCGTGTATCAACGGTTTCTTGATCCAGTTCGTTCAGCAAATACTCGGCGGCTTTGCTGAGTTTGGCTTCGGTGTAGCGGTCGGCGGCGGGCGGGTCTCCATCGACGGAGCCGAAGTTGCCCTGCCCGTGAACCAGAGGCACGCGCATGATCCACGATTGCGAGAGCCGCACGAGCGCATCGTAAAGGGCGAGGTTGCCGTGCGGGTGGTAATTGCCCATCACGTCGCCGACGATCTTCGCGCACTTCAACGTCTTCTTATCGAAGGTCAGGTGCAGGTCGTGGTACATGGCGAAGAGGATGCGGCGCTGCACGGGCTTCAACCCGTCGCGGATGTCCGGCAGTGCACGGCCGGTGACCACGGACATCGCGTAGTCGAGGAACCGCCGCCGAACCTCGGTGGCAATCGGCACCGTTTGAATGTTTTCAGCCATGATGAATCCACCCGAAATACTCGATAGGGCAGCCCGCAATCAGTGGACACCCGAACAAAAAGCTAGCATATCATTCCGCGCCGCGACAGGTCGGTTACTGGGCGGGAATGCGACGCAACCCCCGCGATGCGGGGGTTGTGTCGGGGGGCGCGATCTTGCCCGTTGGGCAAACTGCCTCGGCGTTGGTGGCGATGTCCTTCTCGCGGTTTCTCTGGATGCCTCACCCAGGGGTTTCGTTCCGCTGCGCTCCACTTCACCCCTGGCTACCATCGGTCGTCGCATCCGCGACTACAAGAGGGTGAATGAGGCTTGTCTTGCAGTCCTGGAAGGGTTACTGGTTTGGAGCGGAGTCGAGACCCTGGCGTTTTGTCTGGCTAATAGCTCACAGCTTCTGGGGCTTCCCAGAGCTACTTCGGTGCCGGGTACGCCTTCAGAGACCGTTCGACGTGCTCATTATAGGCGTTCCCGACTTCCTCGAAGCCTTTCAACCCCCAGAACACGGTGAAGATGCGGCCGCTGGGCGTCTTCACGCAGTCGATCAACCCGGCCCGCACGGCCGTCACCTGAGTGGCGTTAAGCGCCCCTTTGCGGTACACCACGACGGCTGAGGGAAGTTCTTCCGATTGGGCGAGCACGCGAAGTTGCTTGAAGCTACCGGGGAAGCTGTTTTTGAGCGCGAGCAGCGCGGACACATCTACGAGTGCTGCATCCGCATTGCCGGCGGCGACTTCGCCAAGCACTTCCTCGGCGCAGAGGCCACCGGGCTTGGCGGGTGAACAGTCGCCCACGGGGATCGTTTCGCGGAGGTGGTTGAGGAACATCTCGCAGTGCGCCTTGCCGCTCTTCGGAATCAAGACACATGCACCTTTGAGGTCCTTCGCTTCCTTCGCCTTGGAGTTCACATGCACGATGAGGCAAGCCTGAACCTTGCCGCAACTCGGCACGGTGGCGACGAGTGGCATGATCTCGGGGAACTGCTTCACCCAGGCGTACTCGAACCCGTGGAACACGGCGATATCAACCTTCCCAGTCGTGATTCGCTGCGCGAGTTCTTTGTAGTCCGTGGCGATGTCGATGGAGCCTTTCAGCCCGCTCTTGTCCTGAATCATGTTTTGGAACGGCTTGGCAGCGCTGGTGATCAGCACTTGCGGCACATCCTTGAACATCGGCTCCGGAAAGCCGATCTTGAGTTCCGTGGGCGGGTTCTGTGCCCCCGCGGGCACAAACGAAGCCCCCACGAAAAGCCCCGCGAACAATACGCACACACGCGCCACGGCTGCACCCCTTTGATCGTAAGCAACTGTCCGACATGCACTGCACCCAGGGCGGAAGCCCTGGCAGCTAAACCGCGTAACGCCTATTCTTCATCTCTCGGTGAACGCGGGCTGGATGCCGCCAGCCGTCACCCGTTCCAGCGCGGCCAGCGAAAGCAAGTGCTGGTACACCGCTTCGACATAATCCGACTGAGCCTCGGCCGCGAGAATCTCTGCCTGAACGAGCACATCCTTGGCCTTGGTGTTCGCCGCGTTGAGGCGAGCGAATTTCTGGATCGACATCCCCAAGTCCAACTTCTCTTTGGCTAGTCGCAGTCGCTCGCCACTGAGTTCCAGGTCGAAGAAAGTGTTCTCCGCTTCCAAGATCACGAGGCCGCGGACACCCTCGAACACGGCGTCGGCTTTCTGGCTAAATGCCATCGCCCGGCAAACACGGTCGAATTTGGTGCCCACCAGTTGTGCCGGAAGCTCGGGGATGATCCCACCGGGGCGGTAGTCCTTCCCGCGGCTCGCCTGCGGGATTTCCTTGGCGTGAAGATCGACACCGGAAGCAAAGGTCGGAACGATCCGTTTGAAGGGAATCTTGCCCTGGGCATACACTTCGAGTCGGAAAGCATCAACCCCGGCTGCCGCGAGCGCCAACTCGGGCCGGCGACCCACGGCGAGATCGACGACGAAATCCTTGGTGAACGGAATCTTCTGTTCCATCACCGGCAACTCGGCGTCCTTGACACGGAAGGGGAAACTACGGTCCTCGACGGCCATCACCTGGCGCAGCGCGGCCATCGCCTGTTTCCTGCCAATGCGAGCTTCGGCTTGCTTCTGTTGAACACGGCGAAGCCCGTACTTCATAGCCTCGACTTTGGCCCCGTTCAACCCCTCCAAGTCCTTGGGGTTCGGGGTGTTCTCCAAGATTTCGATGGCGATTCGGATGTACTCTTTAAGTGCCGGAATAATGCCATCCGCGATGGCTTCCTGCTGGCGGGCGTACACCGCCGTATAGTATAAGCGTGTCACATCCTGAACGACTTCGTTGTGCGCCTTCTGGTATTCACTCGCGGCGGCAGCTAGCCCGCGCTTGGCTTGCTGTTTGCGAACCTCCAGGTCCGGGCTGAGGATGGTTCCGACCGTGCCGAGGCGCAACAACGAGCGATATGCGACTTCGGTGGACGCCATGCTCGCTTTCACGGCCTTCAGTGTCGGTTGGCGCTCGATGGCGATGGCCACGCATTGCCCGAGGGTCAGTTCTGGCCCCGTCTCGACGACCTTGAGCGGGTCGGGCGATTCGTCTTTCTTGTCTTTGTCGCCGTTATTTTCAGCATCACCCGCCTTCTCCTTGCCCTTCTCCTGGCCGGCCAGTTTGGCTGGGTTCGGAAGCAGGTTCTGGAATCGGATATGTTGCCCAGGCGGGGCCACCGGCGCGGGAACCGTTGGAGCCACGGGAATCGCAGGCAGTGCCAGCGTTTCGGGGATGCTCGGCAGTGGGGGCTGGCCCAACCCACGGGAGTTGAGAACGGCGAACGTAAGCCCCAAAAGAGCAACTGCGAACGTGTTACGGATGGCGGTCATGTGCATTGGTCGGTCCCCTTGCCGACATCCTTGTCGGGACGAGTGAATCCTTTCGGCGTAACGATGTAATCGGCGACTTCTGGGCGGCTCTGGACGGTCGGACTCCCAGTGGCGGTACAATCTCTTAAATGCGTGCGCCGGTTGCTCCGGCTGTAACGGGTAGTCGGGCGGGGAATGCGTTTGAAGAGCGTGAGGGAACGATGCACCAGATGAGTCCGGGTGTGGAACGGGCGGTCAAGGGTGCCCGGAGTTGGGCCGAACGCCTCGGCGCGGGCAGCGTGCGGCTCAATCATCTTGTTCTCGCCTTGATCGAGGAGGATGAAGGCCGGCCTGCCGTGCTTCTCGAACGCGCCGGGCTGCTTCTCCCTGATGTTCGCGCCAGGCTGGAAGCGCTCGTCGAGGCACCGCTTGCCCCACCCGATGAAGTGCTCTTCGGTGCGGCTCGCTCATGGTCGATCACTTACCGGCACGACCCGGAATTCCTGACGGATGCGTTCCTTCTCACTGTGTTGCGTGCGACCGAGAGTTTCGAGCAACACTGCGTCACGTTCGGTTTGGATGCCGCGAGACTTGAAGCAATCCTCACGGGAAGCCCACTTCCCGAGAGTCGCCCGGCTCCCGAACCGGAACAGACGCTGGCGGTCTTCACGACACCTGATCGTGTGGGTGAAGCCGACGCGGCCCGCATTCTCGATGCGAACTTCAACCGTGCCCGAGAAGCGACGCGGGTTCTCGAAGATTATTGCCGCTTCGCGCTCGATGATCGCTTCCTCACCGAACAAGTGAAAGCACTGCGTCACGGGTTGGCGACCGCTTCCGCCCGGCTTCCCGCAAGTCTGCTGCTCGCTTCCCGCGACACCCTTCGTGATGTCGGCACCACGGTTTCCGCTCCGGGAGAATACGAACGCGGCACGCCGGCCCACGTCGCGGCGGTGAACTTGAAGAGGCTTCAGGAATCGTTCCGAAGCCTGGAAGAGTTTGGTAAACTGTTCGGGCCGGAACTCGGCCGCGAGTTGGAAGCATTGCGATACAAGGCTTACACCCTGGAACGCGCCGTCGTACTTGGTGGGCGTTCCCGCGAAAGACTAGCCGGGGCGAGGCTCTATGTCCTGCTTACAGGCTCGCAGTGTGCGGCTTCACTTGAATGGACTGTCGAACAGGCGGCGGCCGGCGGCGCGGATGTCTTCCAACTCCGCGAGAAGGGGCTTTCCGACCGCGAACTCGTTCAACGTGCCCGCGAGATGCGGCGGTGGACACGCAAAGCCGGCGTGCTGTTCGTGGTGAACGACCGCCCCGACATCGCCCGTTTGGTCGAAGCCGACGGCGTTCACCTGGGGCAAGATGATCTGAGTGTGAAGGACGCCCGGCGCATTCTGGGGCCGGATATCCTTATCGGCGTCAGCACGCACACCATCGAGCAAGTTCGGCAAGCTGTCCTCGACGGGGCCGATTATCTTGGCGTCGGGCCGGTGTTCCCCTCCAAGACGAAGTCCTTCGAGCATTTCCCGGGGACGGAGTTCGTCCGCGCGGCGACCTCGGAAACCTCGCTGTCAGCGTTCGCACTGGGGGGCATCGACGCGGGCAACCTGGGGCAAGTCCTGACCGCAGGGGCCACGCGAATCGCGGTAAGTTCGGTGATTGCAGCGGCAGAAGACCCAGAGCAGGCCGCGCGGTTGCTAAAGGCGGGCATGGGATGAAGCACGCCCGGCAGGGTCCGCGCAGTCCAAGTATCCGGCAGAACAGCTTGGATCGCGCAACATTTGCCAGCGTTCCTCGGTTCCGTGTTATCACTCAGACGAGAATTGACGAAAAAATAAGGCGGGCTAGTGGGTTTGCGGTACACTCGGGTTGTTGGTAAAATGGGCGAAGTAGATATGACTATTCCGCCTACAGTGGTTGTTGGGGTTGCCCGGGTTCTGTTACCCGGGTCGGAACGTGACATCGGGGAGCTCCTGGCACGGAGTCACGGAATGGACGGGATCCGAGAATTCCTCTCGGCGGTCCGGGATGCCGGACTTGCGGGCGGGCATTTCCTTGGGCTACTGCACATTGCCATCGGGCGGCGTGTCACGCGCCCGGATGGCACCGTCGTATCAACCGGAATCACCTGGCGCGTGCTTTCCGCCGAGTTGAAGAACCTCCGATTCGATCAGGAATTGGTACGCGAATACGGTGCCGACCCCGACGACCTCGTCGCCCGGGACCGCGAGCGGTTTTGGTACTCGGCCATCGCCGTCGCCAAGGTCGATTCTTCAACGGCGGTCGCGGAGGCCGAGAAGCTCATCCCGCTTTTGGAACCACTCGGTTTCCTGGTCAGCCCGCCGCCTGGGGGCATCCCGCCGACTGCTCTCACGGCTCCCAAAGCAAAAGCCAAGCCCGAGCCGAAGGTAAAAGCCAAAGAGAAAGACAAAGAAGCCGACAAGGACGACAAACCGGGCAAGAAGAAAAAGTGATTGTCACAAGCGTTTCGCGTTGCCGCAAGCGGCAGAGGCTGGAGCTTGCGAGCTTTGCCGCTTGCGGCATCGCGGGGAAAGACCGCTCAAACAGATTCGGTAGCACATCTCAAAAGTCAACTTTCCATCCATCTCCCGTTGACATCGTCACCCGCTGAGTTATACCCGCCGACTCTACAAAGCGAGCGCGGCGAACGCAGGGGGAATTGCGGTTGTCGCAGCCAAACTACGCATAGGGTCCAAGCTCACAATGTCCGACGCGACCACGCCGGTTGCGGCGCTCAAACTGGCGATTCGGCGGTTTGCCGATGCGCGCGGTTGGCAGCCGTACCACACACCGAAGAATCTCGTGCTGGCGCTGGCCAGCGAGGTCGGGGAACTGTGCGAGGTCTTCCGCTGGCTGACGCCCGAGGAGTCAGTTGTGGCGACATCCGATCCGAAAACCCGCGAGGCCATCGCGGATGAACTCGCGGACGTGGCGAACATCGTGTTGCTCTTGAGTGAACACACCGGGATTGACTTGAGCGAGGCGATTGGGGCGAAGTTAATCAAGAACGCAGTGAAGTATCCGGCCCCGGAAGCGGGATCGGTGGAAGGTTGAGCGAGGAGCCGTCAGCTATCAGCTATCAGCCAAAGAATGGAAGCGAAGCGGAGTGCTACGTGGATTGTGGGCCGCTTTTTCTAGCTGATAGCTGACGGCTATTAGCTTCTGAGATGAGCGGGCCATACTGCCCGCAAGGCACATCACGCCCGGGAAGCGTGAGGGTGTCTGAGTTTCCGGGGTGATTCGATCCGTTGCTGGGGGAATGTGTCGTGCGTAAAAGACCCTTTTTGCTCGCCGCCACGGCGCTGGCGGCTGGGCTTGCTGTCTTCCAATCAGTGGAAGCACAGCAGCCGGCCTCTGGATATAACCCGTCCAAGGTGGTGCCCGCCGGGGGCATCCCGACGACTACCACGCGGCCGTATGCCGACTGGACACCAAACCCCGCGCCACCGGGCTACCAGCCTTCAAACTCTGGTGTTAAGACGGTGGGCGGTTACCTGCCACCACCCGCCGGTTACACGGGTCAGGGGACAGGGATGCCTCGCCCGGCAAGCCCGGTGATTGCTGGTCCGGGTGGTGTTCGCCCCGCCAGCGGAACGGACATTCCTCCGCCGAGCATGGAACTTCCCACGTTCAAACCGGGCGCGGGTTTGCTCCCACCGCCATCGGTATCGCAAGATCAGGGCGAGCCGAAAGTGCCCGCTCCGGTAGGTGGGGAACCCGCGGGCACCGGATCGGGCGCGCCGCCGCCACTGTTCCCGGCTGGAAGCCCGAATCCGCTCGAACCACGGCCGCCGGTCGTTCCGGTTCCGCCCGCCCCGACGAATCCTGGCGGTGTTCCTACGGTTGGCGTGCCGACGTTCCCGACCGGTCCCGCGTTGCCGACATTGCCGGCGTTTCCGGGCACGCCGGGTGCGCCTACCCTGGGCAACCCCTTCCCTTCGACGCCAGTGAATCCCGGCGCAGTCAATCCGCCGCTTCCTGGCGTGGGTCCGAACATTGACAACCCGTTGTCACTCGGTAACGGCAACCTTCGCCCCGTCCCCGCGTCTGTTGGCGCTCTGCCGGGCAAGGTAACGCAGACCGTGACGCTCGAAGCGATCTGCCCTGAGTCCGTGGTGTTTGGGAGCGAGTTCCGTTACGAACTCATCGTGAAGAACAGTGGAACCGCGCCGGTGAACGGTGTTCGCGTTGAGGACGACGTTCCGACAGGGGCGAAGTACATCGGCAGCGACCCGCCGGCCGAAGCGAACGCGGATCATCTGAGTTGGGCTGTGGGCACGCTCGAACCCGGTGCGGAAAAGCGGATCGCCGTGCGGGTGAAGCCCGCCGATGAAGGCGAAATTCGCAGCCGGGCCACGGTGGTGTATTCCGCTGCGGTTGATGCCAAAACGAAAGTCACCCGCCCCCGCATCGCCGTCAACGTTACCGCCGCCGAAGTTTGCAAGGCTGGCGAAGAAATGCTGTTCCAGATCAAGGTGACGAACTCCGGAACCGGGCCAGCCCAGAAGATGGTTCTTCAAGCGTTCCTCTCTGAGGGCATGCTCCACACGAACGGCGCGAAGCTCGAACTGCCTTTGGACAACTTACCGCCGGGCGAAACCAAGTTGGTCCCGCTGAAGGCTATCGCCGCGAAGGCGGGGCTTCAATGGTGTCAGATCACGGTTGGCGCGCAGGGGAGCCAGGATGCGACCGCCAAGGCGTCGGTGAACGTCGTCGAGGCGCTGCTTCAGGTTACGCAAACCGGGCCGGCCAAGTGCATGGTTCGGTCGGAACCCGAGTACACGATCAACCTGGCGAACCCCGGCACCGCGACCACGGACCCGGTGATGCTTTATGCCGTGATCCCCGAGGGCTTCGACTACCTGTCGGCTTCCGATAACGCTTCGTACAGCGAGCCGCACCGAGCGGTCGTGTGGAAGATGGCCGGGATCGCGCCGGGTGGCTCGAAGGCTTTCAAGGTGAAGGTGCGAGCCACCACGGCGGGTGACGGCCTGCTGCGGACCATCGCCCAGGCGGTCCCCGAGCAAGTGGCCCCGGCAGTTGCGGGTGCGGGTGGTGCGCCGGCCGTGCGACCGGTGACGCGGGTGTTAGAGGCAAAGACCGAGACGGCCATCAAGGCCGAGGGCGTCGCCGCCGTGCGGTTCGAGGTCCGCGACCTGGACGACCCCGTCGAAGTCGGCAAGGAAGCGGTGTACGAGATTCGCGTGATTAACCAGGGCACGGGAGCCTGCACGAATGTGCAACTCGTCGCCGCGATGGCCGAAGGCACCGCGTATACCGGGTCGAGCGGCCCGACGCAGGTGAAGGCACAGGGCCAAAACCTCGTGTTCGATCCAATTCCGACGCTCGCGGTCAAGGGCGAGGCGGTCTATCAGGTGAAGATTCGTGGCGCGACAGCCGGCGATATGCGGTTCCGCGTGCAACTCTCCTGCGACCAGGTTCGCGCACCAGTCGTGAAGGAAGAAAGCACGCGGTTCGTGAAGGAATGATCGGAAAGCAGTTGCCCCAGGGCGGAAGCCCTGGGAACCCGCCCCGGATAGGGGCCGGCGTTCGTAGCCCAGGGCGGAAGCCCTGGGAACCCGTCCCGAAGGGGACGGCGCGGTTGGGTTGGTCAAGAAAACAACTCCGGTTTCCGCGGGGGCGGAGAACGGGGTTGAGTTGGTCGGGGGCGTTGCTACATTCCGGTGGCTTCGGGGCTGCACTCGTCGCAGGGGAATGCGACGGGAAGCCTGGGGGAAGGAGTCCGTTTCATGGGCGCGACACGATTACGGCAACGAGAACGAGACCTGGACCGGGTTGCAACCGGCGGCATTCATGTTCGATGGATGATCCGGCGGGACATGCCCGAGGTGATGAGAACCGAGCGGGCCAGCTTCGAGCACTCCTGGACGGAAGACGACTTCCTCCGGTGTCTGCGACAGCGGAACTGCATCGGGATGGTCACGGAACACAACGATGTTATCACGGGGTTCATGATCTACGAGTTGCACAAAACGCGGCTCCACATCCTGAACTTCGCGGTAAACGCCAACCACCGCCGCACGGGCGTGGGCGGCCTGCTGGTCGGGAAGCTCATCTACAAGATGATAACGCACCGACGGCAGCGGCTCACGCTCGCCGTGCGCGAGCGAAACGTGGCGGCTCAGATGTTCTTCCGGGCGCACGGCTTCAAGGCAACGCGGCTACTTCAGAACTACTACGAAGACAGCGGCGAGGATGCTTACCAGATGGAACTCAAGGCACCGGCCTACGACCCGTTCGACGGGTTCGGCGTGATTGGGCCAGTGAACCGGATCGCGCAGTACGACGAGAGCTGATCGCAGTCACACGGAGAACTCAGCGCGCTCCAATGGGGACCGCGCCACGGATAGGACACACGGGGCAAGGGGGACGCCCGATGAGCGATGCAGGACGGAAGCGGTGGTGGCGCGCGGTGGCTATCGGCCTCGTAGGCGGTGGCGGGGTGAGCGGCGTCTGGCTGGGGTTCAGCCGACTAGCAACGGCCGAATCGCCGTCGCCCATGTCGCCGATGGTGCCCGCGCCCACGGACGAACCAGGGGTGTGGCTGCGTGCCCCCACGGAACCGCCGCCATTCCAGGTGCCCGTGGAGCATGTGACTCCCGTGAGTGCCCAAATCCCACCAGCCGCGCCGCTGTTGCCAGCCGCGCCGCCCTTCCTTGTGCTGCCGGTCGCGCCCGCGTTGCCGGTGGTTCCCATCGCGCCCGCACTGTCACCGATACCGGCCGCCCCCGCGTTTTCCGCGCACACACTGCCCGCGCTTCCCGCGTTGCCCGCTGCGCCGGCTATGCTTCCCTCACTACCTGTGCCCACGGCATTCATTCCGACTCCGGCTGGGGTCTACCCGGTCACGCCTGGGCCGCGCACACCCGATCTCATGATGCCCAATGGGGGCATGCAACCGCCCGCGATTCCGTCGATTTCCATTGGCGAACTGCCAACGCTTCCGCCCACCGCCGCCGTTCCCGCGCTGCCGGTCAATCCGGCGGACGTGAAGCCGATGACCCCGCCCGCGGCGTTGACCGAGACGCTGACTCCGCTCCCGGCGCTGCCGGTCGTTCCAGGTCTGCCCCCGGTGAATGCGGCCTTGCCGTCGCCACCCGCGATTCCGACTACGCTTATCCCGTCGCCACCCGCGATTCCGACTACGCTTATCCCGTCGCCACCGGCAATGCCGGCTACGCCCGGTGTGTCGCTGCCAACGCTGCCGCTTCAAACGCTGCCGGTCGTTCCCTCGCCAACGGGGCTTACCCCACCGCCGTTACCGTTAAAGTCGCCAGAACCGGTCCAACCTCTTCCGCTGCTGAAACCGGAATCCGGCTTGCCCAGCGTCGGCGGTCCGAATAATCTCAAAGCGGATACCAGCGCGGGCATGCCGGTTGCACCTCTTCCGCCGGTGATGCCGGTGATGCCGCCGATCACGAATCCGGTTCAGCCGGTGACGCCGGCGGTGCCTGTGGTCGGCGCGACGGGCGAGCCGCCGATCAAGGTCGTGGACCGACCGAAGCCACCCGAGACGCGGTTTGGGGACTCCGAGAAGTTCCCCTTCCCAACGCCCGTGCTACCGAAACCACCCACTGAGCCGACACCCGGAGATACTACCGTGCGAAACCTGAACCACGCGGCGGCGCTCGCCGTCATCGGCGGAGCGTTGCTCGCCCCGACGAACCCGACGCACGCCGTGGCCCCGACCATTCCGATCACGCCTATCGTCCCAATGCTTCCGACGATGCCGACTGTGCCGGTTGCGGCGGACGACAAGAGTGACGCGGCCGCACTCAAGACGGCGCTCGAAGAGTCGAACAAGAAGCTGGCCACGATCACGGAGCAACTCAAGGTGCTCACCGAAGTGCTCAACGGCAAAAAGGATTCGGACGGTATCCCGCTGCCGCTGCCCGGCTTGGTCGCCCAAGTGCGTGACCTGAAGGATAAACTCGCGTCGTTCGAGCAAGAGTTGGCGAAGCTCAAGACGCAAACCGTGCTGCGGCCGACGAACCCCGTGCCCAACCCGATGCAGCCCATCGCGGACAACAAGGCCGGCAAGGGCATCGTTCGCCTGGTGAACGAGTACCCGGTTCGCATCTCCATCGTGGTCAACGGAATCTCGCACCGCATCGAGCCGACCCGCTCGCTCGATGTCGATGTACCTGTCGGCGAGTTCTCCTACCAGTTGTTGGAGTCCGGTGCCGCCGCGACCAAGAGCGTCATCAAGGAAAAGGAAACCGTGACGCTTCGGATTAAGTGAGAACGCCGGCGAGCGGTGGGTGTGAACCCACTGTTCCTTTGCGAGAATATCAAGAACAGTGGGCTTACACCCACCGCTCGCCTCAGCGTTTCGCTTGAAATGCCTCCAATCCTTGCCGGTACGGCCCAACCCACTCCCCGACCGGTTCCACACGATCTCGGAACTTGACCAGCGCCGCGACCGCATCACCGGCGGTGAACGGTTCTGCGATCCGCCGTCGTTGTCGGGCACTGCGTTCTGCCCCGGCGACGGCCGCGACCGCTGCGCCGAGCGCCGAGCCTTCATCCGATGTGAGGCGTTCCAACGGCCGGTTCAGGACGCTGGCGAGAATCTTTACCATCAAGTCGTTGCGCGCTATGCCACCCGAGACCGTGACGCGGGTAATCGCTTGCCCGGCGGCCTCGTGTTCCCGCACCGCCAGCGCGATCAAGTAGGCGATGGCCTCGAAGGCCGCGCGCGTGCGAAGTCCGGGTTCCGATGGCTCGCGCGGCGACCAGTCTTCACGCGGCGCGTTCACGCCAATCGACGGTTCGCTCAACACGAACGGCAGCACGTTCACCCCGCCACACAGCGGAGGTTGGGCGGAGGCCGCTGCCGTCAGCGCGACCCATTCGGCTTGCGTGCGGTTCGGCCCGACGACCTTATCGAGGAACTGCGCCCCGTTCGAGTAGCAGCGCATCCACAGATACGGCCCCCAGTTGAGCTTCATCGCGTCGAGGCTGCCCGAACGCGGCAATTCCGATGACGACGAGTTTACCACCGCCGAGTTGCCGAGGATGATGGCGACGTGTCCGGCGTCCACGGCACCGCCACCGATGAGACCGGCGGCTTGATCGTCCAACGTGGGGAATAGCACGGGTCGGACTCGCGGCGGCAACCCGGCTTCAAGGGCGATGTGTTCCGCGAGCGGGCCAATGGCCGTGTCCATGTCGATGATGCGGGGCAAGCTGTTCCACGCGAGTTCGCGGTATTCCGGCGGAAGTGCGTCGAGCATTTCCTTCCGCCAAGTGTCGGTCCGCAAGTCCATGATGCCCGTGGAAGCGGCTGACGACACCGAGGCGACGCCGAAGCGATCCGTGAGGTAACCTGCGGCGAGCGACCCGTGCGGGAGCATCCACTTCGTGCGTTGCCAGTCGGCCAGGGGAAGGAGCGAATCCGTCGCGCCGGGCATGATGTGCGCATCCTTCACCAAATGTGAAAGCGAGTAACGCACGGCCCACGGCCCACCGGTCAATTCTCGCGCGCGGGCTTCGCCACCGAGTCGGGCCAAGCCTTCGGCGTGGAATGCGGCAAGTGTCTGGTCGTTCCAACAGATGAGCCGGCGGATGGGGTTCTGCCGGCTGTCGATGCGGCCGGCGGTGTGGTGCGTCGCCGAGATGCCGCAGACTTGCCAGTCGTTCAACCGGCCAATCGCGGCAAGTTCAGCGACAATCGCGCGAGTCGTGGCGTGGGCTTGGCCTTCGAGCAACAGTGCGCTGAGTTCGGACACGCCGCCTTCGGTCCACAAATCCGTCGGGAATTTGACGGACGCGAGCGTGTTCCCGTTCATGTCGAAGGCGAGGGCTTTCGCGCCGCCCGTGCTGAAGTCGTAGCCCACGACGACGGCATTGGGCGGCAAACAGCGGAGAGGTTCTGGCATGTTGTCTCGATTCGAGGCTCGGGAAAGGATTTCAGATGTATTTCGCGCGGTGTGGAATGATTCATACTTGCTTCGTGTCCGAGGCGTGGAGAGATTCTCGGTAGGCCCGCCAGGGGTTTCGTTCCGCTGCGCTGCGCTTCACCCAGGCTACACGCCGGTCGCCCTCCGGGCTGCAAAGACAAGGCTCATTCACCCTCTTCAGCCCGGATGGGCGTCGGACGGTAGCCAGGGGTGGAGCGCTTCGCGCAACCCCTGGTGTGAGGCGATTGGAGAACATCCGAACGCCCACGCCACCGTCTTCAAAGCCATTTCACCCGTTCCGGGTACTTCGGCAAGCACATCGCTGGTACAATTTGGAAACGATCACCGACCGGAGTTCCCCCATGACACGATTGCTCTTTCCGATTCTCTTGCTGCTGGCGAGTGGGCCGCTTGCGTTCGCGCAGGCGAAGACCGAACCCGCGCCGCCGCCCGCCGACGCCGGCACGACCGTTTACAAGCAGGTGTTGCGCTCGGCCGTGTGGGTCCACTCCGACCGCGGTGGCGGCAGGCTGTTCACCAGTAGCGGCTCGCTCGTGGACAAAGGCCGACGGCTCGTGCTGACCAATTACCACGTCGTCGGCGACACGAAGAAGGTCACCGTGTTCTTCCCCGATTACGGCACGGACAAGAAAGCCATTTCCGACAAGAAGCATTACACCGAACGCGGCGCGAGGCTCGGCATCCCCGGCGAGGTCATCGAGATCGACAAGGAAGGCGACCTCGTGTTGATCCGCCTCGACCGCGTGCCCGAAGGCGTGCCCGAACTCGCACTCGCCCCCGAAAGCCCGGAGCCGGGGCAACCCGTCCACAGCATCGGCAACCCCGGCAAGAGCGGCGCGCTGTGGGTGTACACGCCCGGCAAGGTTCGCCAGATTTACAGCAAGAAGTGGCGGGCCAAGTTGGACGAAAAGACCACGCTCGACTTCAAAGCGAACATCATCGAAACGGACTCGGCCACGAATCCCGGCGACAGCGGCGGCCCACTCGTCAACGACAGGGGCGAACTCGTCGGCGTTACCCAGGGCGGCGCGGTGGATGCCCAGAACCTGAGCATCTTCGTCGATCTCTCCGAAGTCAAGAAACTCCTCAACCGCCGCGCGGTGCAAGCATTGCGTTCGGACACGGTCGCCGTTCAGTCCAAGGAAGGTCAGCCAAAGGAAAAGGAGAAAGACCCGCCGAAGCCGCACCGCGACGCCATCCTCAAGAGCAAGGACGACGGCAAATTCTTCACCGAGGAGGCGTGGAAGAAAGTGGCCCCGACGGCCGAGAAACTGCTCAAGGAAAAGAGCGTCGATCTGCTGGTGGAAACCTTCGCGGTCCCGCCGAAATCCACGGCCGAAAAGGTGAAAGCGATGAGCAAGGAAGATCGGCTCAAGTTCTTCAAGGAAATCATCGCGGAACGTGTCAAGGATGAGAAGATCAGCGGCGTGTACATCATCGTTTGCAAGAATCCAGGCTTCGTGTGGATCGAGTTCGCCGGCGCGGCGGCCGGCACCTTCCCTGAAGGCACGGGATCGGTGGTGAGCAAAGCGATACTCAAAGCGTTCGGCGACAAGAAGTACGACGCGGGCTTAACCGAGGTGCTTGAGATACTGCTCGACCTGCAAAAGCTGGGCGAGAAGAAAAAAGACGGGGAGAAGAAGTGACTCCGCATGGCCTGATCTTGTGCGACGACCTGATCTTCTACAGCCGGGTGGCCGGGGCTGCCCGCGCTGCGGGGTTGATCGTGCGCCAGGCGAAGTCGATGGCCGACCTCATCGCGCTGGCCAAACTCGCCGCACCGAATGGCGTGATCCTCGACCTCCAGAACCCCGGACTCGAGCTGCCCGCGCTGCTCGCGGAACTGAAATCTATGTGTGTGACGATGCCGCGTGTGATCGCTTATGGGTCGCATGTCGAAGCACCCGCACTGCGAGCGGCCCGACAAGCCGGCTGCGACCGGGTGATGCCCCGCAGCCAGTTCGCGGAGGAGCTAGAAACCGCCATCGCGGACTGGCTGCAGCCAGTTGGGAATGAGGATATACTTCGCGCGGCCGGGATTGAGACATAGCCGGTCTGCCCTGCTCATGGCAAACCGGCGACCTTACGGTGCGCCGCTCACCGAGACCTTGGCCCGCCGTGCTCGTGGTGAGCGGCGCACCGTAAGGTCGCCGGTAGACTCAAACTGTGTGTCAGTTCGATGTTTCTGATTTGACAATCTTGTTTCCGACGCAAACGGATGATTCCGGCCGAAACGGGATTGGTTCCGGAATGATTCCGGACGAAACGAGATTGATTCCGGAATGATTCCGGACGGAAAGCAATGATTCCGGTCAGAACGGGATTGATTCCGGACGAAACGAGAATGGTTCCGGACGAAAAGGATTGATTCCGGTCAGAATGGGATTGATTCCGGTCAGAACGGGATTGATTCCGGTCAGAATGGGATTGATTCCGGT
>Ga0105049_10001463_pt1 | contig 28001 bp, 20 predicted proteins | sample MAT06_FD_78087 | JGI IMG/M metagenome (GOLD analysis project Ga0105049, IMG submission 78087) | Freshwater microbial communities from Lake Fryxell liftoff mats and glacier meltwater in Antarctica - MAT-06 | ecosystem: Environmental > Aquatic > Freshwater > Ice > Liftoff microbial mat | place... | reverse complement strand
GGCGAGCCAGCGGGTGGTGCCGCTTGGAAAGTCGTCCGGCACGCGCGTCAGCCCGACCAGCGGGCCCATGGTGGCGTCGATGGCGAAGGCCGTGAGGAAGCCGCCGAGATCGCCGTCGTCGCAGCCTTCGCCCGCGTTGAAGAGGCCGTCACCACAGCGGGCATACCCGGATCCCGAGCGGGCGCCGAGGGTCGTCAGAAGCGCCAGGGCGGCGACCCTCGGGAGCCAACGGCGACCGTTCAAGGCGGGAGCCCGACAAATCCGAGGAGGGCTTTGACCACCTCGCCGAGTCGTGCGTCGTCGTCGATCACCTCGAGCGGGAAGCCGACGACGACGCTGCGGTTGGCCTTGCCGGCGGCCGCGGTAGAGCCATTGCCGTACTGCAACACGATCGTGCCGCCGGTCGCGGTGGCGAGCACGTCGGGGTAGTCCTCGAGATACGGTGCACTGGGGCCGCCAAAGCCGAAGCTCGCGACCGCGGCGAGGGTGCCGGCGCCCTTGGCGCTGTTCTGGTTCGCGTCGTCGGCCTGGTAGACCGCACCGAGGCCGGACAGGAAGCTCGCGCCGTTCGACTTGAGGTCATAGGCGACCTCACTGCCGGAGATGATGATGCGGCCGCCGCCGGCCAGGTAGGCAGTGATGAGGGCCTGCTCGGGGGCCGTGAAGGTGTGGTCGGCGATCGACTCGTCGCCGACGAGCCAGACCACGGCGGCGAAGTCGGAGAGCTGGATCTCACCTTCGAGCACCGCCTCATTGCTGGCGCTCGCGGCCTTCGCAGCGCGGCCGACGCGGGCCGCCGAGTCGTGGCGGAGGTCGAGCCAGGAGCCGCCCAGGAAGCGGTCGAACCCGTCTACCATAAGGACATCCACCAGGACGCTAGACGCTTCTATCCAGTAGCTGTCGGAGGGCAACGCGTCGGCAGGATCGAGGTCCTCGACCTCGGGCACGACCCGCACGCGGCGACCGCCGTTCAGCGCAAAAGTAGCGCGACCGACGCTCGGGTCGACGCGCGCCGCCACGCTCCAGACGAAGCCGTCGCTCGAGGTCTCGACCAGGTGCGCGGTCGTCCAGTCGTCGTGCGGCGCAAGCCAGGTGACGGTCGCCGTGCCGCCGCTGGCGGTCGCCGTGCGCAGCTCGATGCGGGGTCCGCGGCGCGCATTGGTGGCGCCCCAGCGCAAGGTCTCGCAGTAGGCCTGCTCCCACCAGGTGCTCTCGCTGTGGCCGGCGGGCGTAAACCAGATGACCGCCGTTTCGTCGCGGAGCGAGGTGGCGCTCGCGTCCTCGACGACGAGCGCGCCGAGGTCAGCGACCAGTGCCAGGTTGTTCGTGCGCGTGCCGCCAGCGCTCGTGTATTCGCTGCGGAGATAGCCGCCCGCGCGCGCGAAGGCCTCGTACGCCGACGAATAACCGTAGAGCCCGTCGAACAGGTGGGCCGCGAGGACCTGGCCCTCGTCGGTCTGCGCGTCGAGGTTCAAGGCGACCGCCTGATAGCCGCCGGAGTGCTCGGTCAGGACCAGGTCACCCGCCTTCGGGGTGCGCACGAGCTGGTCGCGATAGAGGATCGCGGTGACATCGCGCAGCATCGCCGCGAGCCCGCCCGCGTCCATGAGCTTGCCGAAGTTGCCGCTGGCCGCCTCGACCGGGCCTTGCGGCGTGACAAGGATCGCGTTGACGCCGCTTGCCCAGAGCTGCTCGCGGTACTTGTGGGCCGGGAGCGTCGCCGCGAGGGTCGTGTTGTGCCCGTGAAAGTGCACGACGTAGGGCACCGGCCCGCGGTCGAGATAGCCATCAGGTACAAACACGTTGACCCGGTCGTCGCTCCACGCGCCACTCGAATCGGGGAACGGTGCCGTGTCGAGTCGCACGGTCGCGGTGCGGCCGTAGCGGATATTGCCGGCCGTGAGGTCGGTCCAGGTTGCGGCGGGCATCGCGTCGCCGGCTACGGCCCAGACCGTAGCGCTGCGGGTGCCGGCGTGGTCGCTGATGCGCAGCGTCGCCTCGGCCGTGGTCGGGCTCGCGGCGCCGTCGAAGCGCAAGGTCAGGCGTGCGCTGTCACCGATGTCGTCGGCGTAGGCGTCGAGGCGCAGGCGCGCATCACCGGTCAGCGTCGCCGTGAAGCGACCGGGGTCGCCGGCGTTGTCGAGCTCGAGCAGGAGCTCGCTGCCGCCGTCGCCGGTGGCGACCCAGGGCAAGGCTATCGTCGCTTGCAACGCGAGGCTGGGTCCGCCTTGAGTCACGTCGCCGGGGTCGGTGTCCGTGACGGTGTCAGGGGTCGTATCCGGCGTGCTGTCGGGGGTCGAATCCTGAGTGCTGACCGTATCTTGGGTGTCGCCATCCGGCGTGTCGGCGACGTTGGTGTCGCGGGTGTCGACCGGCGCGGTTCCGTCGTCCTGCGCGTCGGGCAGGCTCGTGTCATCCGGCGCGGAGCTGTCCGCGACATCACCGCCCGCGTGCACGACAGCGTTGGGACGCTCGGCGACGAGGGACTTCACCTCGGGATCGTCGCCGCAGGCGGCGAGGCCCACCCAGACGAGGGCTGCGAGTCCGGTGATGAAGTGCGCCATGGCCGGCGGAGGATGGGCGATCAAGGGGTTCGGCGCAAGCCTCGCATCGGGTCACGGCGGCCTTGTCGCGGACGCGCGACGTGTGAGTAGCGATGAGGCCGGATGACGAATCTCGACCGGAGCGTTCGGACGCGCTAGTGCCGTGACCGAGGCATGGTGAACCATGCCTTGCCGCCGTCCTTTGGACGTCGACCGCTTCGCGGGTCCCGGCTCTCGCCCTATTGGAAGTGGGCTTCCGCCCCCTTCGACCCCCGCGCCGCTTCGCGTCGCTGCTAGCGCTGCGACCGGAAGGAGATCCGATGAGGCGCCCACTACTCCCGCTGCTCCTGTTCGTGCCGATCGCCTGCGCTTCGCCCGAGACGCAGCGCGAGCTCGCGAACAATGTCGCCGACGTGGCGCACCTGGCGCCGGAGCCAAGCGACCTCCCTGCCGAGCCGCCCCGCCCGCCTGCGCCACCTCCGGTCGCGACGCCGGGTCCGGAGGCGCCACCGGTGCTGGACACGCTCGCGCCCTGGTTCACCGAGCCGCCCCTGTCCGAGGCGCTCGAAGCCTGGGAGGGCAACGAGCGTGAGCGGGCGTTGGCGATTTTCGATGCCTTCGCGTTGGCCCACCCCGAGGATTCGCGCGCCCTGCCCGCACGCTTTTACGCGGCCTGGCTGGCAGCCGAGCCTGATGACGCGGCGGCGCCGGCCGTCGCGGTCCTGAGCCCGCAGGCTGCGATGCTTGCGGCCGAGCGCTTCCAGACGCTGGCGCTCGATTGGCCGTTGATGGCCGACATCGCGACGTTGCGCGCGGCCGAGCTGCTGGCAATCGCGGCCGACACCGATACCGATGCCCGCAAGAACGCGTTCGCGACGCTCGACCGCTTGCCCTCGGACTCGAGCTACCTCGGGCGCGCGCTGGCGCTGCGCACGCGCCTACTGGTGGCAGAGCCGGGTGGCAGAGAGGTGGCGCGGTTGGCACTCGAAGAGGCGGCCAACAACGATCCAGCGCGGCTCCTGCCGGCGTCGTGGGACGAGCTCGCCAGCCTGCGCGCCGCGAACGACAAGGCCGCGGGCGACCGAGCGCAGCTCGAGCTGGCGGTGCGTTTTCCCAATGACGCGCTCGGCAAGGCGGCCCTGAAGGCGCTCGACGTGGGCAAGCTGAAGGGCACCGAGCGGTTGCGGCTGGGGCGCGCGCTGTTCGACGGCTATCGCTACGACGCGATGCGGGCCGTGCTCGGAGGCTTGAAGACCCCCAAGGCGGCCGCCTGCGAGGCCTACATCCTGCTCGGGCGCGCGGCCGAGCGAAAGAAGAAGGACGACGACCAGGCGCTCACGAAGGCCTTCGAGTTCTACAAAAAGGCGCTTCCATGTGAGGGCGAGGCGCGCGCGGACGCGACCTTCCTCGGAGGCCGCGCGCTCATCACGGCCAAGCCCAAAGAGGCGCGTAAGCTCCTGGAAGAACACGCAAAAGAGTTCCCGGAACGATCGACCGCGGACGACGCGCTGTTGCTCCTGGCCGAGACCGAGAAGCGACCGAAGAACGCAACGCGCCAGCTGCTGTCGACGCTGCGCCGTTATCCGAAGGGCGACATGGCCGACGCCGTCGCGTGGGACCTGGTCGGGCCCAACGTCGAAGCGCGCAAGTGGAAGCAGGTCCTCGACACGACCCAGCAGGTGCTGGACATTGCGCCCAACGACGTGCCCGGGCGCCACCCCGGCCGCTTCCGGTACTGGCATGCCCGCGCCGCGTGGGAGCTCGGCAATAAAGACAAGGCGCGCGCCGAGTGGCGCACCGTCTTCGCGCAGAACCCGCTGTCCTGGTACGCGCTGCTCGCCTACTCGCGCCTCGTGAGCCCGGCCACCCAAGAGGCGGCGAACCCTGAGACGAACCCTGAGACGCCCGAGGCGATGCGGGCCGAGCTGGTGCCGCCGGTGCCGGAGATCCCCGGCCCGCCCGATCTGCGGGTGCCGGCCGCGGTCTGGCAGGACGTGCACTTCCGGCGGGCCATCGAGTGGGCACGGCTGTCGGGTTCGAACTACGACCGGTCATCGCCGTTTCTGTCCAATGTCGACCTCGAGCTCGACGCGGTCGCGGCGAAGGCCCGTCCGGACGGCGACGATTGGGTGTGGATGCGCATCGCCGTGCAGCAGCTCGGCGGTGGATTTCCTCGCAGCATGAGGCTGGCACGCACACTCGAAGCGAACGCGAAGCTGCCGTTCCCCGTCGGGCTCGCGGCGTTGCCGTGGAAGCTCGCCTACCCGAGGCCGTTCCTCGCGTCGGTGACGAAGTGGGCGACCGAACGGACCCTCGACCCCTACTGGATCTGGTCGGTCATGCGGGTCGAGTCGAACTTCGACCCCGAGGCGGTGAGCTGGGCCAACGCGATAGGCCTCATGCAGATCATCATGCCGACCGCCAAGAACCTGGCCCGCAACACCGAGCACGAGCCGACGCGCGAGAATCTGATGCGACCCGCGGTCGCGATCGAACTCGGCAGCAAGTACCTCCAGCGCCTGTTGGGCCGCCACAAGGTCGTGCCACTGGCATCGGCCGGCTACAATGCGGGCGGTGGCGCCGTCTCCAAGTGGCGGAAACAGTTCGGCAATATCGACATCGACGAGTTCGTCGAGCGCATCCCTTATCGCGAGGCGCACCTCTATGCGAAGAGCGTCACCCAGACGCTCGCCCGCTATCGCTGGCTCTACGAAGGCACGCTGATGGCGCTTGACCTGACCCCCGTCGGCTCACCCGACGCGGTGGCGCCAGCGACCGAGTAGCGCCGGGCTGGCCATTCGTGGGTGTCGGTCTTGAAGCGGGTGCCCGCGAAATGGATCTTTCGGGTACCCTGTTCGTCTCCGGTGCTTCGGTGGCCATCGCAAGGATGGCGGGGCCTGGACTGAAGGCCCGGCAGGATGGCGAAGCCTGGACTGCGTGCCTTCGCGCTGAGTCGAGGGCACGATCCGCGGGCACCGGGTGGGGATGAACCTCGGGGGGCGAAGCGATGTCGGTGGTGGCGATCGAGAAGGTGGTGGGGCGACTGCGCTGGCGGCTACGCGCGCAGGTGGCGCTGCGCCACGGGCTCCTGCTCGGTGCCATCGGGTTGTTCGTATTCGCGTTGCTGGTCGTGCTCGTGAAAGTGCGCGTGCTGGCGAGCGACTGGGTGTGGCTCGGCGGCGCGGTCGCGATCGCGTTGCCTGCGATCGGGCTGGCCATCGGGGCGCTCGCCCGGTTTGGTGACATCGCGCTCGCGGCGTCGCTCGATGCGGCCGGTGGGTTGCACTCGCGGTTGGGCTCGGCGCTGGCGTTCGCGCGGATGCCGACGCGTACGGCGATGCAGGACGCAGCGATCGAAGACGCGGTGCAGGTGCTCGGGCGCGCCCAACCGGAGCGTGCCGCGCCGTGGCGTTGGGGTGCGTTCGCGGCGGGCGCGGTAGCGCTGGGGCTGGCGTTCGCGGTGAGCGGACCGGCGTTGTTCGTGTTCGAGCTGCCGGTCGCGTCGATGTCGGGGCAGATGCTCGCAAAGATGGTCGTGCCGCCGCACTTCAAAGAGGACAGGGCCGAGGTTCGCAAGGAGGACGAGAAGCGGCTCGAGGACCTGGCGAAGGACATCGAGGAGGAGACGAAGATCGCGGCCGACCCTGCCGTCAAGCAGTTCCTCGAAGACCTCAACGAGCTCATCCGCGCGCTGCACGAGGGGCGGATAACGCCTGAAGAGGCGGCCGCGCGCATGGCTGAGCTCGACAAGGCGATGAACGACTGGAAGGCGCAGAACGCGCGCGGGGCCGAGGAGGTGGAAAAGCGCCTCCAGGAAGCGGCCGAGAAGCAGAAGAAGGCGCACGCGGAGCTGACGCCGCTCGTCGATGCGCTCAAGGAGAAGGACTGGAAGGCGGCAGCGGAAGCGCTCGAGAAGCTTGGTGACAAGCTCGACAAAAAGCAGCTCTCGGAGGCGGACACGAAGAAGATCGCCAAAGATCTAGAGCAGCTCGCCAAGGCGCTCGAGAACGAGCGGCACAAGGAGAAGGAGCGGCTCGAGAAGGAGCGCGACCGGCTCAAGGAGAAGGAAGACAAGGAGAAGGACCGCTTCGCCAAAAAGGACAAGGATCGCCTCCAGGACACAGAGCGGCAGTTGGAACAGCTCGATGACCCGCGGCAACAAGACCCGCAGAGTGAGCCGGAGCGACAGCTCGAGCGGCTCTCGGACGAGCTCGACGACGCGGCGCGCGACATGCTGCGACGCCTCGCCGAGGAAGCGCAGAAGATGGGTCAGGACGGTGAACAAGGGGAACAGGGCGCCGAGTCGGAGCAGCGGCGCGACCAGCCGGGGCAAGAAGGCGACCAGGGCGACCAGGGCGATAGCGGCCAGGGCATGACGTCCGAAGACATCAAGCGTGCCGCCGAGGCGCTCAAGCGCATGGCGCAAGGTGGGCAGGGGCGCCAGCAGATGCGCATCGCGCAAGGACGCATGATCGATGTGCGCGAGATGATGCGGCGCGGCCAGAACGGCAAGGACGGTCAGGGTAAAGACGGCCAGGGCAAGGACGGGCAACAGGCCGGCAAGGACGGGCAGCCCGGGCAGGACGGCCAGGACGGCGACGCCGAGAGCCAGTTCGAGAAGGACGCGGCTGGCGGCAAGGATGGCGACGGCAAGGACATCATGCTCGGCGCCGGCAAGCCAGGCGGCAAGCCGGGCGAGATGTTGCTGCTCGGCGGCAAGGGCCCGCCGGGCGGCATGAAGATGCCCGGCGTCGGCAAGGGCAATGGCAAAGGCGACCCGAAGCTCGGCCAGGGCGATGGCATCGGCGAGGGCCACGACAAGAATCTGCTCGGGGGCGAGAAGCCGTCGATGGACTTCGCCACCAAGGAGGACTTCGTCGCTGGCCAGCATGGCGATGGCGAGTCCAAGGAGAAGGTCGTGATGACGGCCGCTCAGAAGGGCTTCGCCTCGCGGGGCTATCGCGAGGTCCACCAGGACTACGCCGGCGTGGTCGAGGACGCGCTCGAGAAGGAGCACATCCCGCCCGGTAAGCGCACGTATGTACGGCGCTATTTCGACCTCATCCGGCCACGCTGACACCGGCGCGCCAAGACCCGACGCACTGCCAGGAAAGGAACCATCGATGGACATCAAAGAACGGGTCGCCCACTTCGCGCGTGCCACTGGGCGGCTGCGCAGCGAGATCGGCAAGGTCATGGTCGGGCAGCGCGAGGTCGTCGACGCGGTGATGATGTCGCTCGTCGCGGGTGGGCACTCGCTGCTCGAAGGCGTGCCGGGGCTCGGCAAGACGACGCTCGTGCGCACGCTGGCGAACGCGCTGGAGCTCGAGTTCTCGCGCATCCAGTTCACGCCCGACCTGATGCCGTCGGACATCACGGGCAACAAGGTCGCCATCCAGGACGACGCGGGGCACACCAACCTCGAGTTCCAGAAGGGGCCGATCTTCGCGAACATCGTGCTCGCGGACGAGATCAACCGGGCGACGCCGCGCACCCAGTCAGCGATGCTCGAGGCGATGCAGGAGCGCTCGGTCACGATCGGGCGCACGACCCACAAGCTGACCGACCCGTTCTTCGTGCTCGCGACCCAGAACCCACTCGAGATGGACGGCACCTACCCGTTGCCCGAGGCGCAGCTCGACCGCTTCCTGTTCAAGCTGCACGTCGAGTTCCCGACGGCCGACGACCTGCACACGATCCTCGACCGCACGACCGGCTGGACCGAGCCGAAGATCGAGCCGGTGATGGACCGCGCGGGCCTCCTGCAGCTGCGGCAACTGGCGCTCGACGTGCCGATCGCCAGGCACGTGCAGGACTACGCGATCCGCATCGTGCTCGCGACCCACCCCGACCAGAAGCACGCGCCCGAAGCGGCGCGGCGCTACGTGCGGGTCGGTGCGTCGCCGCGTGGCGCGCAGGCGCTGGTGGTGGCATCGAAGGTGCGCGCCATCCTCGATGGGCGCTTCGCGGTGTCGGCCGAGGACATCCGGCAGATCGTCAAGCCGGCGCTGCGCCATCGCCTCATCCGCAACTTCGAGGGTGAGGCCGAGGGCGTTACGGCCGACTCGATCCTCGATGACGTCTTGCGGGTGGTAAAGGAGAACGCGTGACGGTCGACGCCCGGGCACGCGCCGGCAGCGCCTCGGCGCGCGAGGACTCGCTGTTCGACGACGCTTTCCTGAAGCGCCTCGAGTACCTGGAGATCGTCGCGCGGAAGGCAATGGCGAGCCCCGACCGCGGGGAACGGCGCAGCAGGAAGCTCGGCGCCGGGCTCGAGTTCGCGGACCACCGGCGCTACTCGCCGGGCGACGACTTCAAGCACATCGACTGGAACGTCTACGCGCGCCTCGGCAAGCTGCTGCTGCGGCAGTACGAGGAGGAGGAAGACCTCTACGTGTACCTGATGGTCGACGCGTCGGCGTCGATGTCGGTCGGGCGCGACGCGGCGCCGGGCGCCATGAAGTCGACGAAGGCCGAGGCGGCTGCAGGGCCGGCGACGAAGGGCACAGGCCCAAGCGGCAAGGTGACACCGGCCCGCACAAAGCTCGACCAGGCGCGACGCATGGCGGCGGCACTGGCCTACATCGCGCTGGCGGGCCTCGACCGCGCGAGCCTCGTGACGTTCTCGGAGAAGCTCGGACAGCGGCTCCTGCCGGCGCGCGGCAAGGCGCAGATCTTCCGCATCCTGCAGTTCCTGCGACAGGTCGAGCCGGGCGGCACGACGACGTTCGGCGACTCGATGCGCGCGTTCGTGCACGAGACGAAGCGGCGTGGGCTGGTCGTGCTGCTGTCGGACTTCTACGCGCAGGACGGCTGGGAGGAAGGCCTCAATCTGTTGCGCTATCATCGCTTCGAGCCGGTCGTGGTGCAGCTCGTAGACGAGCGTGAGCTGTCGCCGAACCTGCGCGGCGACATCCTGCTGGTCGACGTCGAGACCCAGGCGACCAAGGAGATAACGCTGACGCCGCGGCTCCTGGAGAAGTATCGCGCGGCGCACGCGGCGTTCTCGTCCGAGCTCGAGAGCCACTGCAAGGCGCGCCAGATCGCCTACTACCAGGCCAGCGTGCAGGCCCCGTTCGACGAGCTCGTCGTCGCGATGCTGCGCACGGGAGGGTTCCTCAAGTGAGCCTCCCGACGCACAAGGTGGCACCGTCGTGAGCCCGACACAAAAGGCGGTGCCGTCGTGACGCTGGAAGGCCAGGCACTACCCGAGCTCTTGAAGCTGTTCGCCATTTTCGGTGGCGCGATGGGGGTGCTCTACATCCTTCGCCTGCGGCGGCGCCGCGTGCAGGTGCCGTTCTCGCCGCTTTGGTCGCGGGTCGTCGTCGAGAAGCAGGCGAGCTCGCTATTCCGGGCGCTCAAGCGGATCGGCTCGCTGCTCGTGCAGTTGGCGATCGTGGCGTTGGTCGTGTTGGCTCTGGGCAATCCAAAGGTTGCGAGCTTCGCCGGTTGCACGCACGAGGACGAGAAGCCGCCACCGCCACGGCACGCGCTGCTGGTGATCGATGCGTCGGCGTCGATGGCGACCGTCGAGAGCGGGCGCACGCGCCTGACGCTCGCCAAGGAGAAGGCCCACGAGCTGGTCGACAAGCTGGCGGTGCACCCGTCGCAGCGCGTGATGGTCGTGCAGCTCGATGCGAAGACGCGGCCGTTGACGTTGTGGACCTCGGACAGAAAGACGCTGCATGCGGCGATCGACCAGGTCGCGCCCGACGGTGCGCTGGACACGCCAACCGCCATCGACGACGCGTTGCGGCTGGCCGACGATGCACTGCGCGGGCGTGAAGGTGGCGAGACGATCCTGGTGTCGGACCTCGCGTTCCCGCCGATCCCGGAGGCACGGCGCAAGGCGCTCGGGCTGTCGGCGATCGCGGTCGGGACGGCGGCGGACAACCTCGGTATCGAGGCGTTCAACGTGCGCCCCTACCCCGACGACAGCGTGACGTACGTCGCGTGGTACGCGGTGCGCAACGAGACGGCACGGGTCGTGAGGGCCAACCTGTTCCTCTATGCGAACCCCGTCGGCATGAGCGAGGCGGACTTCGCGGTGCCCGCGCGCCTCGTGCACACCGAGCCGCTGGCGCTGGCGCCGGGTGCGACCTTGCAGGACCACATCGACGAGCTGAAGTTCCCGGGAAGCCGCCTGTTCGCGAAGGTCAGCGTCGACTCCAGCGACCCGACGCGCGATGCCTTTGCGCGCGACGACATCGCGTTTGCGGTGGTGCCCGAACGGCGCACGCTGGCCGTACAGCTCGTCAGCGACGGCAACCTGTTCATCAACGCGGCCTTGTTCCTGCGTGAGAACGTCGAGCTGACGACGCGCACGGCGGCCGAGTACACCGGCCCCGAGGGCTTCGATGTGACGGTCGTCGACGCGGTCGCTGTCGACGTATCGAAGCCGGGCAACTACTTCGTCATCGCGCCGCGCCCGAGCCCGACCTTCGAGGTGAAGGGCATGCTGACGGCACCGGTCGTGGCGAAGGTCGATACGAAGCACCCGCTCGCGCGCAACGTGAGCTTCGCCGACATCAACGCGCTCGAGACGCCAGCCTATGTGCTCGCGAAGAAGGACGAGGTGGTCGTGACGGCGCAGGGCGGGGTGCCGCTCTTGTTCACGCGGACCCTCAATGACGCGGGTGGCACCCGTCGGTTCGTGGTGCTCGCGTTCGACCTGCGGCAGTCGTTGTTGCCGATGAACTATGCGTTTCCGATCCTGGTCGTGAACGCGATCTCGTGGTTCTGGCAGGACGCCGAGGGGCTCCTGCAACCGAACCGGGCGGGCGTGTCGCTGTCGCTGGCGCTGCCGGGGACGGGCAATGACTTGACAGTGGCGGGTCCGGGCGGGGCGAGTGTGCCGGCGCGGCGGGTCGGTGAGCGTGTGCACCTGACGGCGTCGCAGCTCGGGATCTGGCAGGTGAGCGATGCGTCGGAAAAAGCTGACGGAGGCGATGTCACGGGCAAGAGCGGGGCGGGGGCGACGGCGTTCGCGGTGAACCTGCTCTCGCCCGAGGAGAGCCGCATCGCCCCGGTCACGGCGGATTACCCGACGTGGGTCGCGCCGACGTTCCAGGAGGCGCACGAGAACCCGTGGTTGCGCGACTTCTGGCGCGTACTGCTGCTCGCCGCGCTGGCGCTGGTGATGGTCGAGTGGGTGACCTGGCATCGGCGGGTGACGATATGACGGCCGCTGGGCGGCGCTGGGCGTGGATTGCGGTGCAGTACGCGTTGGCGGTCGGCCTTGGCGTCGCAGGCTACCTCGTTGTGGTGAGCGAAGGTCCCGGCTGGCTCACGGCGCTCGACGAGGCAGGCTACGTCGTGCTGCATCCCGAGATGGCGTGGGTGCTGGCGGCGATTCCGCTGTTGATTGCGATGCGCGCACACACGTTGTCGGACCTGCCAAAGCTGCAGCAGGGGTTGTCGATTGTGCTGAAGGGCGCGTTCATCTGCGCCCTGGGGCTGGCGTTGATCGATGTTCAAAAGGTCGAGACGACCGCGCGTAAGGCGGCAACGGTCTACGTGATCGATGTGTCGGAGTCGCTGCCAGATGCGGCGCTCGAGGCGGCGCGGGTCGAGGTCGAGAAGACCTGGCGGGCGGCGCTGGCGATCCCGGTCGAGGCGCGGCCGGAGGTGCGACTGGTCGTCTTCGCAAATGGCGCGCAAGAGGTGCCGCTGCCGGTGCTGGCGCCGGGCGCGTCGCCCGAGAGTGCCAAATTGCCGCCGATCCAACGCCTGGCCGTGGCCTCGGGCGGAGCGGCTGATCCCGCTTCGCCTTTCGCGCGGCGAGCGCCCGCGACCAATCTGCAGGCGGGTTTGCGGCTCGCGTTGACGCTCTTTCCGGAGAGCCAGTTGCCGCGCATCGTGGTCGCTACCGACGGGCTCGAGACTGAAGGCAGCCTCGCAGCCGAGAGTGACACATTGGTGCGCTTCGGGGTGCCACTTCACTGGCTCGATCTTGGACCGATCGAGCGGCCGAATGAGCTGATGGTGACGAAGCTGGAGATCCCCGCCGGCATCGAGGCGAAGATCCCATTCAAGGTCGTGACCCGCGTCAAGGCCAGTCGTGCCATGCGTGCGCGCTGCGAAGTGCAGGTCGAGGGCATCGTCGCAACCAGCGGCGAGCACGACCTGTCGCAAGGCGACTCCACGCTCGAGCACGAGCTGACGATCCCCGAGGGCGGCGACAAGAAGGTCGCGGTGCAGTGCAGTCCGCTCGCGGCGAAGGACGATCGCTTCGCCAGCAACAACCGCTACGAGCTGCCGGTGAAGGTGCCCGAGCGCCCGAAGGTGCTCTATGTCGAGGGCGAGACGCGCTATCAGAAGAACCTTGCGGCGGCACTTCAGGAGGATTTCGACGTCGAGTTCCGCGGTCCGCGTGGCACCCCGACGAGCGTCGCCGAGGCGGAGCGCTTCGATCTGATCTTCATCTCGGATGTGCCGCGCACGGGCGACATGGGCGCCGAATACCTGTCGAGCGGCCAGATGCGGGTGCTCGAGCAGTACGCGAAGAAGGGCGGCGGCCTGGTCTTCGCGGGGGGCGAGAACAGCTTCGGGCCGGGCGGCTGGGGCCAGACGATCCTCGAGCGCGACGTGCTGCCGGTGCGGCTCGATGTGCAGCGGAAGGAGGAGACGCCGAACCTCGCGCTGATGTTGGTCATCGACAAGTCGGGCTCGATGGCGGGCCCCAAGATCGAGCTCGCCAAGCAGGCGGCGATAGCGACCTTGCGCGTGCTGCAGCCGGATGACTTGTTGGGCATCGTCGCGTTCGACTCACGCCCGGAAGACCTCCTGCCGTTCACGCGGGCGGTGAACCAGTTGCGCATCACCGACGCGGTCGCGCGCATGCGCAGTAGCGGCGGGACCAACATCTTCGAGGCGCTCGACCACGCCTACAACGCGCTCGCGAAGATCGACGCCAAGGTGAAGCACATCATCCTCCTGACGGACGGGCAGTCGAGCCCGGCCGGGGTCATCGAAATCGCCTCGTCGGCCTCGCTCGAGCGAATCACCATCTCGACGGTGGCAGTCGGCGTCGGCAGCGACCAGGCGCTCTTGAGCAAGATCGCCGAGGCCGCCAACGGCCGTTTCTACTTCACCAACAGCCCTCAGAACATCCCGCAGTTGTTCCTGCAGGAGACGTCCGAGGTGACGCGCAAAGCGCTGGTCGAAGACCCATTCGTGCCGCGCGTCGACCCGCGCTTCCGCGGGCTGCAGATGTTCAAAGGGATCCCGATCGACAACCTGCCGGAGCTGGTCGGCTACGTGTCGACCCGCGCCAAACCACGCGCCGAAGTGCTGATGACGTCGCATCTCGGCGAGCCGATTCTTGCGCGTTGGCGGCTTGGCCTTGGCGAAGTGGTCGTGTGGACCTCGGACGTGAAGAACCGCTGGGCGCACTACTGGCTACGCTGGTCGGGCTACGCGAAGTTCTGGCGCCAGCTCGTGCGCGACACGCTGCGCACCGAGACCGAGGACCCGAGCTATCAGATGGTCGCCGACATCGCCGGCAACACTTTGACGGTCGGAGTCGACGCGATCGATGGCGACGACCGCTTCGTCGACGGCGTGGCGAGCGAGGTGACGGTCACCGATCCCGACGGCAAAGAGCGCCCACTCGCCCTCGTTCAGGTCGCCGCCGGCCGCTACGAGGGCCACCTGCCGCTGACGAGCTTCGGGCCGTATACGGTGCGCGGCAAGCACACGCCGAAGGGCGCCGAAGGGAGCACGGACGCGACCTATCGCAGTTTCGCGACGGTCGCCTGGCCGTTCCCCGATGAACACCTGGTCGGCGCGCCCGACCTCAGCACGGTAGAGGCGGTCGCAGCCGCCACGGGCGGCGTGAAGAACCCGACACCGGCGACTCTCTTCGATGTCGGCAACGCGAAGACAACGAGCCACGTGCCGCTCTGGCCCGAGCCCCTGCCCTGGGCGCTCGGCTTCCTCGTGGCCGACGTGCTGCTCCGGCGCGTACGCTTCTTTGGCAAGACCGAGCTCAAGTGGCTCTGACCCTCCCCCGATGGGGTCAGGGCTACTCGTTTTACACACCACCGCAGCCATTCATGCGGCTCGCGCGGATTATCCGAGTGGTAAAACACACCGACCGCTCGCTGCGTCCGGGTTGCTATCGAGTGGTCCTGACCCCATCGGTGTACTGGGGCCATCGGTGTACTGGGGTAGGCGGCCATTCGTAAGGCTGCGGCGACCTAAACCGAGTGGTAAATGAGAATCGAGTCGTCCTGACCCCACTGGGTCTTTGAGGTGCGCAGGCTCGTCTCGCATCGTATAGAGTCGCCACCATGCGATGCACGCTTGCACCCCTCATCTTCGCTGCGCTTACGCTCGCCGCCTGCGCCTCAGCACCGCCTCTAGGACCAACCGAGGTGGCCCCGACCTTCATCGAAGACGACGCTGAGCGCGCCTTCGCCGAAGCCCGCACGAGCGGCAAGCCCGTCTTCGTCGACACCTGGGCGACCTGGTGCCACTCGTGCCTCGCGCTGAAGGCCGAGGTCCTGACCGACCCCGCGCTCGGCCGCTTCAGCGACGCCTTCGTCTGGCTCTCGCTCGATGTCGAGCGCGAGAGCGCCGCCCCCTTCCTCGAGCGCTTCCCGCAGCCGGCCTATCCGACGTTGTGGGTGATCCGTCCCAACGGCACGCCGCTCCTCCGCTGGGTCGGCACGCTCACGGCACCTCAGCTGGCAGACCTCCTGACCGACGCCTTGGTCGCGCACTCCGGCGCACCGGCCGCCACCGCGACGGCGCTTCTACTCCGAGCCGAGGCCGCCGCCGCCGAGGGCAGAGGCGACGAGGCGATCAGCGGCTACCGCGCCGCCCTCGCTGACGCACCAACCGATTGGCCACGTCGCGCGCGGACCGCGAACGCCCTCTTGTTCGTGCTGATGAAGGACGAGCGCTACGCCGAGGGCCTCGCGCTCGCCTTGACCGAGGTCCCGCGTACCGCCGTCGGCGCGGCCGGGCGGGCCGACCTGGTCATCGGCGGGATCGGCTGCGCGACCGAGCTGCCCGAGACCGACCCAGCCCGCAAGCCCGGCCTCGAGACCCTGTTGCCCACCGCACGTGAGCTTGCAAACGATCGGTCGCTGCTCGGGGACGACCGCAGTGGCGCCTGGATGGCGATTGTCGACGCCTACGGCGCGCTCGGCGACGACGCCGCAAAGAAGGCCACAAGCCTCGCGTGGGTCGAGTTCCTCGAATCCGCCGCCGCCAACGCCAAGACCCCGGAGGCTCGCGCCGTCTTCGACACCCACCGCATGGTGGCCTACCTCGCGGTCGGGCGCGGCGTCGACGCCGTCGCAGCACTCGAGCGCTCCGAGCGTGACTTCCCGAGCGACTACAACCCGCCCGCGCGCAAGGCCAACGTGCTGATGGAGCTCGGCCGCTATGACGAGGCACTCGTCTCGCTGAACCGCGCGCTGGGCCTCGTTTATGGCCCCCGTCGCCTGCGCCTGCGCATGACCGAGGCCAGCATCCACGAGAAGCGCAATGACCGCCCGGCCGCGCGAGCCGCACTCGAGAGCGCGCTACGCGAAGCCAAGGAGTTGCCCGAGGCGCAACGCCCGAACAAGGTCGTAGCCACCCTCGAAAAGCGATTGGCGGGACTGACCGCGGCGCCTTGATGTGAGGGCGCGGGGCCCGAATATCGCCTTCGGCTGCTGTGGCCAGAGACCTTCGGCAGGATGGCGAAGCCTGGACTGAAGGCCCTATTCGCCGCTGTGTCCGACGACGAGGATGGCATCCGACGCATCACTCGTGATGAACAACTGGCCGTCGTGACCGACCCGGATCGCGACTGGCCGATGCGGCCAGCCGTTGTCGGCCTGGCCCGCATTCTCAAAGAATGGCTCGGGGTTGCTGAGGTTGCCGGCGGCGTCGATGGAGACGTGCACGACCTTGTAGCCGGTCGGCTGATCACGGTTCCAGCTGCCGTGCAAGGTGATGAACAGATCGCCCCGGTAGGCTTCGGGGAAGGAGTTGCCGTCGTAGAACTCGAGGTCGAGCGGCGCCGAGTGCGCCTGCATCGCGAGCTCGGGCGGGTCGACATTGGCGGGGTTCTGGCACCACGCGTCGGAGTGCGTCCCATCGTTCATGGTCGCCTCGTGCGCCCATTGCGTGCCGGGCCCCTTGCCGACGTTCGCGGGGAGGATGAACTCGGCCCAGCAGTAGGGATAGCCGTGGAAGGCGCCCGGCGTGTCGAAGCGCGACAGGATCTCGGCCGGGTTGTCCTCATGGATGTCGCCCCCCATGTCGTCGCGGTTGAGGTTGTCGATGCCGTTCTGAACGCCCCAGAGGCGACCCTGCGCGTCGAACGCAAGGCCGACTTCGTTGCGCAGGCCGTCGGCGAATACCTCGCCATCCCTGAACGCGATGCCGCCAGCGGGCACGTCGGCGAGATCGAAGCGGCGGATGAGCGAGCGACGCGAATCCGCGTCGACATTGCTGGCCGAGCCGCAGCTCACGTAGAGCTGGCCCGCGGCGTCGAACACCAGGGTTCGCGTCGAGTGGTTGCCGCCGCTTGGGACGTCGCGCACGACGACGGTGCCCGCGCCGAGATCGGTGCGCGTGCCGGCTGCGTAAGGCCAGCGACTGACCGTGCTCGAGCTCGACGCGTAGAGAAAGCCAGCATGGACCGAAACGCCGTGGTTCAAGCCGCCCGCGCTGGCCAGCTTCGCGCGTTCGCCCTCGCCCGAGAGACCGTCGCCATCGGCGTCCCAAAGGGCCGTGACCTGGCCCTTGCCGCGCTCGAGCACGAGCACGTCACCACTGTCGGTGACGAACAAGCCGCGCGGGGTGTCGAGGCCCGAGGCCCAGGTCGAGGCGCAGAACCCGGCCGCTAGGCTGGCGTTGTTGACCGCGGCGGAGGCCGGTGCGGTGCAGGTGTTCTGGCGGGCGACGACCACGTCGGCCGTATCGATCGCCGTGTCGGGAGGCTGCGTCGCGTCGGGCGCAGCATCGGGCTCGGTCGCGTCCGCGACGTCGGGTGTGCCGTCGACCTCGGTGGTGGTCACATCGCTCGCAGTGTCGGGGGCGACATCGCCAGGCGTAACGTCATCGCTGCCGCAGGCCGCGAGCACGAGAGCAAGTAGGGTCGATAGCTGGGTCTGACGCATGGATCCTCCCTTCGGGCGAAGGGAGTCTCGTCACGGGGCGGGCTCGGTGCAAGCACCCTGGGGCTTGTTTCGCCTCGAGCGTCCAGCTCAGCGGGCCCGCACGCGGCGCCGCAGCGCGACGAGTGCGAGGCCGAGTGCCGCGAGGCAGCCCAACAACGTGTCGTCACCGCCACCCGAGCAACCGGCACCGCCTTCGGCGATGAACAGCGGCATGAGATCAATGGTGACGTTGCTCGACACGCTCGGGGCGAACGGGTCGTCGCCTTCGAAGCGGGCGGTGATCTTGTGGCCAGTGGTGCCGGCCGCGACGTCGAGGCCCGCCTGCGCGGCGGCGTCGACACGTATGGCACCGAGCTCGCTGTCGCCATCGAAGAAGCGCACGAGGCCCTGCGCCGACGCGTCGGTGTTGGCCGCGACGGTCGCGACGAGCGTGACCGTCGTGCCTTCGGTGGCGGTGATCGCGAGTGCGGTGGTGGTCGGGATCAGGTCGACCACGAGCGTGACGGGGATCGCCGAGGCGGCACCCACGGCGCTCGCGACGAGCGTGCCCGGGCCGCTCTGGAAGCCCGCGGTGAGCGCGAAAGCCGCCTGGCCGTTGGCGTCGTTCGTGAAAGTCAAGACATCGCTCGTGAAGCCGCTCGTGCCGAGATCCAAGGTGACGCGCCCGCAGACGTCCTCATGCCTCAGCTTCAAATCTCCGTGTTCTCAGTGTCTCCGTGGTTCATCATCCCGGGTGTGATTCGAGGTGAGGGGGGACTTGACTCAACCCCGCATGCGGTCGGCAGCAGAAGAGAGCCGAAGAACTTGAGGAAGTGGGGCCCGCCGTGATCCACTGCCTCCGCAAACCCTACCTCGCCCCATCGGCTGCCAGGGCCGACCCGCTCCCAGGGCCATCCCCCTCAATTTCGATCACACCCCCCTCACCAACCAGCTTGACGCGCCCGAACCCGCCGCCTAGGTACGTGCCAACGACCCCGGCGAGCCGGTCCTTGACCGCCAGACCACCTTTTATTTTTCCTGTCTCGACTAGAGTAAGCCAACGAAAAGGCCCGACACATGTTGAAGATTCAAGTCCTCGTATGGAGCATCACCTTCGCGCTTGCCGGCTGTGGCAAGGGGAAGGAAGGCGGCGCCGAGAGTGGTGGCGCCAAGAGTGGCGGCGTCGATGTCGGCGGAAGCAGCAAGCTCGTCGCGAGCTGCGATCAGCGGGACCTCGCCTCCGCGCCGATCAAGAACTGCATCGAGTACCTGGGCAGTGCGTGGACCGCCAAGGAGGTCCTGGCACGGTGCGGAATGGAGGGACACAAGTTCCTCGACGGTGCGTGCCCCACCGACGGCGTCGTCTTTTCGTGCCTCCAGGAGGGCGGCAAGCCCATGGAGGCCGTGGTCCGCTACTACGACAAGCCCGAGCGCGCGCAGAAGTCGTGTCAGGACGTGGGCGGCACTCCGAAGTAGGTAGCGCCGCGGACAATGCCTGGGACATGACGATGCAGGGTGAGGTTTACGCCACCGTGGCGTTGAGCGCGGACGGCATGTGTCAGCGCTGGCCCCCTCCGAACGTGCGCTGCACCCCGAGCCAGCCCGACCAGGTCTCGCTCCCGACGAAGCCTCCGGTAATCGCCCAGCAATCGTTCACGTCGACGCTGAAATCGAAACGAACTCCCGGCCAGAGCGAAGAATCGTCGATGCCGAACATGAGCCCTTTATCCCTCAGCAAGAGCGGGCGCGCGTAGCCTCCAAAGCCGAGCCGCAAGGAGAAGTCGTCGCTGCGACCGGCCAGGTGCAACCCGAGCATCTCGCCATCGAGGTAGCCATCGCGGGGTCCGATCGCGAGCTCGCCCCAGATGTGATCGATGCGGCCGAACTTCAACGTGCCGATCGGCGCGGCGATGACTTCGCCGCCCGCGAGCATCAGGCTCGCGCCGAGGTCGACGCCGATGAGCTTCGCGTCGTACGAGAGGTAGCCGCTCGCTGAGCCGAACATGTAGCCTGGGCCGGTGACGTCGTTGCCGTCGATCGTTGCCGCGACGACCTCCGCGCGACCGATGTTGATGCCACCGCCGCCGCCGACACCCGACTTTCCGTCATGGTCGACCGCGAGCGAGCCACCGACGAGGGCGTGCGACTCGGCCGCCAGGAGCTCGCCTTCGCAGCCGCGCATGATGTCCTCGGACCTGCCGGCGTGCGCGGCGCCGGTGATGACGGTGCGGTCGCCGCTGCGCGGAACGTGCGCACAACGTGGGCCGACGAAGAGGACGAGGACGAGCAGCATCGGAAGGTTCTGGCGTTTCATGCATCGCCTTTTGTGCACGGCGGATGCCACGAATTACGGCCGGGCGCCCGCCTTTCGAACCCCCTCGCAGCGGCCACGCAGGCGCTGCAACGCCCGCGATACACCTGCGCACGAGCGGTGACGTGGAGTCTCGTTCATCCCACCCGGCATATGCCTACTCCTTGGCGCCAATGCCGCCCAGCAGCACCCGCAAGAGCAGCTCGACCAGCGCATCCCCAGCCGGTGCTACTGCCCCAAACGGGCTATTGGCGCCGAGCACGCGCAGGAGCACTTGCGGCGCGGCGCCGAGCACACCGGTCGCTATCACCATCAGCGGCAGCGGCACGTCGCTCGCGAGCACACCCTCGGCGCGCCCCTCGGCGACGACCCGCAGGAGCAACGCTATGTGCCCCTGCTTGAAGCGCACGACGAGGCGCGCGAGCCGCTCGGACGAGACGAGCGCCTCACGCACAATCAACCGGAAGACGTCGCTCTCGACAGCCGTCAGGCGCGCGATACGATCATAGAGCGCATGCACGCGCGCGCGGAAGTTCCTGTCCTGCACGAGCGCCTGCTCGAGGTCGGCCATGACCGCGCCGTAGACCTCTTCCACGACGCCCAGGAACAGGTCGTCCTTGCTCGGGAAGTAGTAATAGATCATGCCGATGCTGGTCCCGGCGTCGCGCGCGATGGCCCGCAAGGAGGCGCCATCGACGCCGTCTAAGAGGAAACGGGCGCGCGCGGCGTGCAGAATCCGCGGCTGGATATCGGTACGCGGTCGGACCATCAGATGAGCTTCTTGCGGAATCGGAGCGAGGCGAGCAGGACGAGCACGCCGAGGATCACCGCCATCTGGAGCGCCTCGCCGGCCACATCGGAGAAGCCCGCGCCGCGTAACGTGATGCCGCGCACGACCCGCAGGAAATGGGTCAGCGGCAGGGCTTGCGAGATCCATTGCGCCGGCTCGGGCATCGCCTCGAACGGGAACATGAACCCGGATAGCAGGATGTTTGGCAGGACGAAGAAGAACGACATCTGCATCGCCTGTTGCTGCGTCTTGGCGAGCGTCGAGAAGAACAGGCCGAGCGCCAGATTGGCCGCGATGAAGACCAGCGCCAGCGCGTAGAGGAGGCCCAACGAGCCGACGATCGGCACGTCGAAGACGTAGTGCCCGAGGAGGAAGATGAGGCTCATCTGGACGTAGCCGATGACGATGAACGGCAGGATCTTGCCTATCATCAGCTCGACGCTCTTCACGGGCGATACGATGAGCTGCTCGAGCGTGCCGCGCTCGCGTTCACGCGCTATCGCCATCGAGGTCAACATCACCATCGTCATGGTCAGGATGACGCCCACCAGGCCCGGCACGACGTAGATCGAGGTGCGCAGGTCGGGGTTGTACCAGATGCTCGTCTCGAGCGTGATCGGCGGCATCGCGGGCAGCCCGGACCTGGCGAGTCGCTGGATCGTGAGCTCGCCCGAGCGGGCGGCGATGAGTGATGCCGCGGTGTTGGTGGCGCTCGCGACGGTCTGCGGATCGGAGCCGTCGAGCACGAGCCGCACCTGGGCGGGGCGGCTTCCAACGAGGTCGCGCTCGTAGCCCGCGGGCACAATCAAGGCGACCTTCGCGAGCGAGCTGCGCAACGCGAGATCGACCTCGTTGAAGTCGCGCGCGGCGCCGATGATGTCATAGAAGCCAGTGGCGCTGAGGCTCAGCGCGAGGTCGCGCGAAGTGGCACTCTGGTCCTGGTCGAATACGATGGTCGGGATGTGACGCACGTCGTTGTTGATCGCGTAGCCGAACAACAACAGTTGCATCACGGGCAGCATCACCATCATGGCGATGGTCGGACGATCGCGGCGGAGCTGGAGCAGCTCCTTTTTGGCGATGACCAGCGGGCGCGTGAAGTTCATGCCGTGCCCCTTGGGTTCGGGGCGCTCTGGGCGTCGTCGCGGACCATGCTGACAAACGCGTCTTCGACGGTCGCGCGCGCAGCCCGGTGGGTGTCGATGGTGATGCCGATGGCGCCGAGCACGGTCACGGCGAGCGCCTCGGGATCGACCCCGCCCTTGGTCGCGACGCGCAACAGATGACCGTAGTGCGCGACCTCGTCGACCTCGGGGCAGTTGCGCAAGGCGGCCGCGGCGCGCACGGCCTCGGGGCCGGTCGGAACCGCGAGCTCGGCGACGCGCAGGTTGCGCCGCTCCACGATCTCGTCGGGCGTGCCGACATCGAGCAGGGTGCCGCGGAAGATGAACGCGAGGCGATGGCAGCGCTCGGCTTCATCCATGTAATGGGTCGTCAGGAGGATGGTCGTGCCGTTCGCAGCGAGGCCGTGGATCTGTTCCCAGAACTCGCGCCGCGAGACGGGATCGACACCCGCGGTCGGCTCGTCGAGGAACAGCAACGGCGGCTCGTGGATGGTCGCTGAGGCGAGCGCCACACGCTGCTTCCAGCCGCCGGAAAGCGTTCCCGCGAGCTGCTTGCGGCGGGCGACAAGGCCTGTGATTTCGAGAACTTCTCCAACGCGTCGCTTGCGCAGCTTGCGCCGCACGCCATAGATGCCGGCGTAGAAGTCGAGGTTCTCCTGGACCGTGAGGTCCTCGTAGAGGCTGAAGCGCTGGGTCATGTAGCCGATGCGCTGCTTGATGCTCTCGGACTCCTTGCGGATGTCGAAGCCGACGACGGTGCCTTCGCCGCTGGTCGGGTCGAGGATGCCGCAGAGCATGCGGATGGTCGTCGATTTGCCGGCGCCGTTGGGGCCGAGCACGCCGAAGATCTCGCCGCGCGTGACCGACAGGCTCACGTCCTTGACGGCGACGAGCTGCCCGAAGGTGCGCGCGAGGTGGCGCGTCTCGATGACGACCTCGCCGCTGGCTGTCATGGCGTCGTCCCGGCGCCGGCCGTCGGCCCGACCGTGTGGTCGCTGGCGAACACGGCGAATGCGGGCAGCCCGGGATGCACGTGGTGATCGGGGTCGGACAGCCTGAGGCGCACGCGCACGACCAGATGCTGGCGCTCGTCGCGGCTGAACACGAAGCGCGGCGTGAACTCGGTGGTCGCCGCGATGTGCTCGATGGTCGCGGTGGTGGGCGCGATGCCGTCGATGATCACCTGTGCCGGGGCCCCTACGACGAGTGGCGCCAAGGCCGCGGTCGCGACGAAGACATCGACGTAGGGATGGTCGTCATCACCGAGGAGGACGATCGGCCCGCCCGCGCCGACGACCTCACCAGGGTCGGCGATCACCGCGAGGATGGTCCCGTCCACGGGGGCGGTCAGCGTCAACAACGCGGCACGGCGGTCTTCGGCGTCGAGTGCGGCGGTCGCGCCGGCGATGCGGGCCTGAGCCGCGTCGAGCTCGGGCGTGCGCGCGCCGGACTTCACGCTGGCGAGCTGGTGCTGGAGCGCCTCGCGTTGTGCCTTGGCGGCGCTCAGTCGGCCACTGAGCTCATCGAGCGTCGCGGCCGGCGCGGCGTGGTCGGCCACGAGCTGGCGTTCCCGCGCGAGACTCGTAGCGATCGTGCGCTCACTCGCCTGGAGGGAACGCACATGAGCTTGCAGCGCCGCGATGTCTTCGGGCCGGGCGCCGCCTTCGAGGAGTGCCAGCTGCGCCTTCGCGAGATCGAGGTCGGCCGCCCGCGCCGCCCGCGCCGAGGGTAGGAGTGGCGCATCGATCGTCGCGATGCGCTGCCCGCGCTTGACCCGCTCACCGCGGATGACGTCGACCGTGAGCACGCGCCCCGCGAGCTCGAACGCGAGCGTGCGCTGGTCGAGCTCGACGATGCCCTGATGCGGGGAAGGCACCGAAGCGGTCGGCCCGTCGCACGCGACCCCCGCGAGCATTGCGAGTAGCAGAGCGGCGTTGGTGTTTTTTATCATACGACTGACAATGCACGAATCCGCAACGAGATCCAAGCAATCTGTCGCTCCGTCACTGCTCAGGATCCCGAAGGGTGAGTGAGAGGCTGTTGCTTAATCTCTGTACTGTGGTCGTGCCCATGAGACCTCCTCCGCGGCTCCACGCGGTCTGGGGCACGACCTGCCGTTGCTTGGACTCAGTATTTCCAGAGCTCGACGCCGCGCTGGCCGTCGTTGGCGTGAAGTACATGCTGCCCCCGAGCATGACGCTGGCGCCACCCCAGCCGGGGCCGAGCACGTTTACGTCCTGGATGAGATTCGTGGTTCCCGCGGAGAGGCCGCTGCGCCAGATCTCGGTGCCGTTCACGCCGTCGTTGGCCAAGAGAGTCCGGTGCATGCCCTCGGCCAAGGCAGCCGAAGGCGATCCTATGCTCTTCGTAACTGCCTTCCGTAGGACCGAGCTCTTTCTGCCAACCGCCCGCGCCCGGCTCACGCGCCCGACTCAAACGTCGAGCCGCTCGATCCCAAACCCAGGCGCATCTCGGGCGACCAATACCCCACGCGTCAACCTCAGGCAGCGCCCCGCGGTCACGTCGCCGATCACATCGAGGTGCCCATCGAGGTCGACCGCGGTCACGTTCCGGCGTGACAACGCGAACGCGAGCGAACCGGCGATCGCGAGCTCGCACTCGTCCATGCAGCCGACCATCGACTCGATGCCGGCCGCGCGCGCGACCGCGTTGACCTGGAACCCATCCTCGAAGCCGCCGACCTTCATGAGCTTGATGTTGACCATGTCGACGAGGGTCTGCTCGTGATGCAGGTTGGCCTTCTGCCCGAGGCGAAAGCAGTCGCGCGCGCTCATCACGCTCTCGTCGGCCATCACCGACATGCCGGTCGCCAACGCGACATCCCCCAACGTTTGCAGCGCCTCACGCCGCACCGGCTGTTCGTAGATCGTGATGCCGATGTCCGCGGTCATCGCCGCGAAGTGCAGCGCCTCGTCGCGCGTGTAGCCGCAGTTCGCGTCGAAGCGCAGCTCGAGCCCGTCGCCGAAGCGCTGGCGAATCGCATGCATCCGCGCGATGTCGCCGCCGACATCAGCGCCGCCCTTGACCTTGATGATCGCAAAGCCCTCGGCGACGCGCCGATCGATCGCCGCCAGCGTCTCGACCAACGGCAGGATCCCGACCGTCACACTGGTCGCGAAACTCGACCGATAGCCACCAAGAAGCCGCCATGCCGGCACGCCCGCCGCCTTCGCGACGAGGTCGACCAGGGCCATGTCGATCGCCGCGCGCACCGACGGCGCATGCGGCAACGCGTCACGCACCGCCTCGATGATGTGCGTGCGCCCGGCGCCATCCCGGCCACGCACAATCGGCTCGACCACGTCTTTCAGCGCAGCCTCGGCGCCATCGACCGTCTCGCCGGTGACCTCCAGATCGGGGGCCGCAACGCCAAGGCCAACCAGCCCCCCCGCGCTGTGCACCTCGATCAGCAGGTTCTCGAAGCGCTCGATGTGCTGGTACGCGATCGCATACGGCTCGATCAGCGTCAGCGGCAGCCGCCTGACCACCATGCCGCGGATCGTGAGCCCGCTCACCGCGTGACGGCCCCCGCCGCGCCCGCCGCCTGCATCGACCGCATCTGCGCCGCAATCGCATCGACCACGCGCACGACCCCGTTCACCAACGGGTCCTCGGCCGGCAGCCCCGTCACCGCTTCGAGCTCGGCGCACGCCGCCGCGATCGCCTCCTTCGTATCGAGCCCCTCGTGGTTCACCGTGATCGCCACGACTGGCTTGTCCGACAATATCTCGACCGCCTCGATCTGCCGCCCGATGTCGTGCAGCACATAGCCCGGGAAGCCATCGTACTCGCGCCGCGCCGGTGCGTGCTGCATCACGACGACGTGCGGCCGCGCCGCCGCCAGGATCTCGAACCCGCCCGGATAGGCCGGGTTCATCAGGCTCCCCTGCCCTTCGACCACCATCACCGCCGGGTGCAGATCCTCCCAACACTCGACGATCGCGTTCTCGAGCTCGCCCGAGACGAAGTCGTTGATCAACGAGTCGAGGATGATCCCGTGCTTGGCGCCCTGCAGCCACGCGGTCTGGCCGGTGCCGATGAGCTCCGCCGAGATCCCGCGACGCCGGAACTCGTCGACGACCAGCCACGCGGTCGTGCGCTTGCCGACCGCCGAGTCGGTCCCGAGCAGCGCCACGCGGAATGACCCGACCTGCTCGATGCGGCCCGAGAACGCGTGCAGCTCAGCCCGTCCCGGCGTCTTCCTGACATCGCGAAGGGTCGTGCCCTGGGCCGCCGCGATCGCGACCAACGCCGGGTCGTCACTCAGGAAATCGTGCAACCCCGAGTCGACATTCAACCCCGCCAGCAACGCCTCGCGCACGACCGCGCGCGCCTCGGGCGGCAAGCGTCCACCATCGGGCGCGAGGCCTATCACGAAGTAGGTCGGCGTCACGCCGCGCACCTTTGCGTCCTCCAACGCGGCCGTAAGGTCGGCGACGACCGGGATGCCATTGGGCACCCCATCGAGCACCTCGCGCGCGTCCCGCCCGGCATGCACCCGGTCGATGACCGACAGCACGCGATAGCGCCGCGTGTGCCGTACGAGGCCATGCGCGGTCTTGCCGGAGGGTGTATTGAAGAAGCCGTCGCAGTAGACGATCGCGTCGCCGTCGATCGGGCCAATAGAGCCGATCGTCTTATTTGTGTGCTCGCTCATGGTTCCACCTCAGGCAGGGACTCAGGGGGCTCGCCCGGTCAGCACGACCACATATCGGTCCGGCGCGAGCGGCTCCTTCGCGTGCCGCTGCAGGAGTGCAATGAGCCCGGCCGTCGACGCCGGCAACACATGCAGCCCCTGCGACTCGCGCAGCACTTTCGCCATCGCCTTCATGGCCTTGTCCGACGCGTCGGCGGCCCACCCGTGCGTCTCGCGGATCGCGCGCAGCGCGTGGTCACCATCGATCGCATGCCAGTTGATGAGCGGCTCGTTGGTCTCGGTCTCGCGGATCTTCGCGGCCGGTAGATCCACCGCGCGCGGCAGCCCGTGCTGATACGCCTCGACGATCGGGTTCATGTTGTAGGCCGAGCCGGCCACGATGCGCGGCATGCGCGACGTCTTGCCGCGCCGGTACAAGCTCGCGAAGCCGCGATGGATGCCGCAGAGCGTCGTGCCGTTCGAGACCGGCACCGCCACCACCGCCGGCGCATCGCGCAGCTGGTCATAGATCTCGAACGCGATCTCGCGATACGCGTCGAGCTGGATCAACACGTTGTCGCCACCCGGGTTCGCGTCGTACAGCCCACGCTCGTGCGCGAGGCGCTTCGACCATTCGACCGCGCGCTCGTAGTCCTCGCCTTCGCGCAGGACCTCGGCCCCCATCGCCTTCATCTCCGCGATGCGGCGCGTGTGGTAGTCGCACGGCACGACGATCGTGCACGTCAGCCCACACAGGTCGGTCGCGAACGCCATCGCCGCGCCGTAGTTGCCGCACGACGCCAGCGTCACCCCGGTGTAGCCGCGCCGCAGCGCGTCCCGCGCCTGCGCGAACGCGATGCGATCCTTCTGCGAGCCGGTCGGATTGTCGCCATCGAACTTCAGGTAGATCTGCCGCAACCCCGACTGCCGCTCGATGTTGCGCGCGCGCACGAGCAGCGTATCGCCGACATCGCTCTCGGCCAGATCTTCCAGCGCATCGAGCCGCGCCTGCAAGGGTGCTTTGACATCGGCCGCGACCTTTCGGACCGACGCCAGGTCGCCATCGAACCAGGCCGTCTCGGCCGCCTCCGCGAACTCGACGAGCGGGTTGCGACGCAACGTCGGCTCCGCGGGGAGCGCCTCGCTCCGACCGTCCGCGGTCACGGCGTCCAGGCGTTGGTGGCGACACCACGAAGGCGAAGCGACGGGCGAAAGCGTGACATGTCGGGTGTCCTCGTGAGCACTTGCGTTTGATTCATACGCGCGCTCAGCGGCTATCACGTGGCACTTTCCGGCACAAGCCAGTGGGCTTGACGATGCTAAGCGGATGACTCTCAAGCGACGCTCACGGGGAAGCGCCACCGAGCGTTGGGGATGCGACCGACCATCAAAGCGGGCGAAGCCCGCAGGGAGGGAGCGCCCCGACGTCGGTGGTGCAATGGCTGGATCTCAGTCGAGAGTCATCCGTTTAGACG
>Ga0105049_10001462_pt1 | contig 28001 bp, 21 predicted proteins | sample MAT06_FD_78087 | JGI IMG/M metagenome (GOLD analysis project Ga0105049, IMG submission 78087) | Freshwater microbial communities from Lake Fryxell liftoff mats and glacier meltwater in Antarctica - MAT-06 | ecosystem: Environmental > Aquatic > Freshwater > Ice > Liftoff microbial mat | place... | reverse complement strand
GGGGCGCGACGGGCGCCGTGCGCAAGAGTAACCGCACCGACAACGACCGCGCCAAGATGGCCACGAGCAAAGGCGTTATCCAAGGGTACACGGGGGTCGCGGCCGTCGATGCGGCGCATCAGATCATCGTCGTGGCGCAGGCGCACGGCACCGGCACGGCACAGGAGCTGCTGGTGCCCATCGTGTAGGCATTGCAGCCGCTGCGCGGTGCCACCACGCTGATCACCGCCGATGCGGGCTTCCAGAGCGAAGCGAATCTCCGCGCGCTGGATACGATGTCGGTCGAGGCGCTGATCGCTGATCGTGACATGCGCCAACGCGACGAACGCTTCGCGACGCAAGCGCGCCATCAACAGGGGCCGCATCGGCTGCGCGCGCAGTGCTTGCGCACGCCAGCCACCACGCCGGTGTGCTACGTGGCGTTCCTCCATGGACGCATCGACACCGACGGGCCCACGTACACCGCGCGCATGCAGGCGCGCCTCGACGCACCAGAGGGGCGCGAGGCATACGGGCGACGCTTCGCCACGGTGGAGCCGGTGTTCTTCAATCTGCGGGCGAACAAGCGGCTCGATCGCTTCACGCTGCGCGGCCGCGAGAAAGTAAACGGGCAATGGACGCTGTATTGTCTCGCACACAACATCGGAAAACTCGCCCACGCGGGCTACGCGCGTAGAGAGCACCGCAGAACGCGCAGCAATACGCGTAATTCCACGCGGAACCGTCGATAAACGCGCGCGTTTTCCGAGTTCGGCGCATCGAGACGATCGCGAGAATCATAGACGACGTCCTGCGACAGCGAAATCGCCTTATTCTACAGCCTCAACGCCGCGTTCTGCTGCGAACGCTCAAATAATTTAGCTGTGAACGGAGCGGCGAAGCCGCGCAGTTACACAGCGTACCTCCTGCGTTCGGCTGCAGCAACACTCGTTAGGCCGCGCTGCCTGCGTTACGCATTCGAATCAGCGAGAACTCTAGGGTTGACGCAGCGATACGCTGGCTGAAGGCGACGAGCTCGCGCATGAATCGGATCTCGATGCCGCGTTCCAGGAGCGCCAGCATCGGGTTCTCAATCTCGCGAACCGAGATCGGTATGACCGACTGATTGCTGATGTAATAGCCGGCACCGACGTCCATCACGCGAAATGCGTCCGCTGGTAGCTGGTAGCAGTACAGCTTGGTGGATTGCAGACGCTGCGCCCATCGACTCTCCACCGCGACCGCCGCTGAACCGGCGCCGAGGTATTGCGCGATATCTGCTGTAGAGGTGTCGGCGTTGGCGGAGTAAGCGACCCGCGGGCAATCGCGCGGCAGCAGATAGTTGTGTAGTCGGCGTTCATGAATCGCCCACACAACGGCCGCGTCGTGCACCTCTGCCCAGCGGGGTTCGAAGACTGCGATGCCGTCCGATTCACTCACGTGATAGAGCATAAACACTCCGTATAAGCGACCTAACGAAACGGGGTTCTGCTGCACGGCGACCGCACGGACCGCCGTCCTGATCACAATACCCTGGTGGCCGTGGGTGCATCAACCCGGGTTGGGCAGCGCCCCGGCACACGTACTACCCAACAGAGCCGGCGTTCGCCGATGCCAGAAAATTCGCAATATCCTCTGAGGAACGCAGTGTCACCTGCCTTCCTGCCGCACCGGCTGTGTCGACCTCGCGCAGCATTGGTTCTAATTCATCCGTTGGAAAGCGCCAGATCCAGCGAAGAAATTCACGGTCGGGCAGCTGCTCGCGACATCCGACGGCAAGATCGGACCGCGACCGCCCGCGTTCAAGCAGCCCCCGCCGCACAACCCGGTACAAGCACTGCGCACGTGGGAGATCGAGCACCACGACCGTGTCGGCACGTGACAAGCGTAGTTCCAGTGTCGCTGCGTAGTTGCCATCCATTATCCATGAGTCTTGCGCCGCCAGCGCACGCACGCGCTCGGTCCACTCCGCGCGCGGCGTTGGTTGCCAGCCAGGTTGCCAGAAGTACGCGTCAAGATGCACAACAGGTGCACCAATCCTGGCGGCCAAGCGCTTGGCAAGAGTTGACTTGCCTGAGCCCGCATTCCCGAGGATTACTAAGCGTCGCATGGAATCACTTCTCTCCCCCGAGAGCGACGTTTGAGAGCTACCATACGTGAACGTGTTCTGCGGCGTGGCGATCACGCGAAACCTACTCTGGCTCACAGACTGCCGGTCGCAACGGCTGCACTGTTGCGGGTGGGCCAGCTGATGCGAACGACTCGTTGCTGCGGATCAACAGCTGGGCGAGTTCAGCCGAGAGCCACGTCGGCAGAATCTTCTCCGTGGTGGCGCGCAGTTCGTCCACTGTCCACCACCGTGATTCACGAATTGTCGCGCGCTCCTCGTCGGTCCATCCGCTGGTGCGAATCGGTCCGCCGCTTCTGCGCACTTCAAAATAGTGCTCGAGCCAGCGCGAGGTCGCAACGTCCGCCGTGGCGAATACCTCGTCTCGGGTCCGAATCAATGGTCCAATGGCATCGGTGTAGCCCGTTTCCTCGGCCAGCTCGCGAGCAGCCGTCGCTTCGTAAGTCTCGCCAGGCAAGACTCGCCCGCCAATCGTCGCCCAGAACGGTGGATGCGTTCCGTCTTCGTAGCGAAAGAGGAGTAGCCGGCCGACGGTGTCGATCAGCATCAGTCGTTCAGACTGTCTCACGGGAATGGCGTTCATGATCAAGCTTGAAAGATCGTAAAGCTGCCTAACACGCGCGTTCTATTGCAGGGCCCTACCATAAATCGCGACCAGTGAGCGCAGCGAACAGGGAGCACTCCGCAGCGGCCCTGTCAAGAGCAACGCATCGTTAGGTAGCAGCGACCCGCGGAGAACCAGCAACCGCGTCTGTCGTCACCAGAGCGATCCGGTTCAAAACGGAAGCTCATCGTCGTCATCTTCAAGGGCTCCGGGAAAGCCAGAGAAGTCGTCTCCGGTCGACTTGGGAGCGACTCGATTTGCCGGCTTGGGCGCGACGGTAAGCCGGAGTCGGTCCCGATTGGTCGAGAGCCAACCCCTGCCTGCGGCGACCAAGCAGTAGCCTCGATACGTATCACCGTTGTAAGGCTGCACCTCGCTGGTGCCGACCAGCCCTTTTTCCAATAGAGAGTTCACAGCGAGCACAGTGGCGATCTCGGTGTAGCCCGCCCGCTTCATGTCGTTCTTGAGCGAATACTCTGATGGCGAAGACTCCGGATCGAGATCACTCTCAGCAACGATCACCAAGGCGGCAATCTCATGGGGCTCAAGCCCCTCTGTCTCGCGAAGATTGCCTTCGGAGAGCGACTTCACTTTCGACTCTCTCGCGATCGCTGCGCCCAGCCGACTTTCGATCTCCGCACCAAGCTTGGCGAAATCAGATGAGGATTCGGTCCGGTAGGTGATAACGTGCCGGTGTTGAATGTCGAACGGAAACCGACTTGTGCGCTGAGTCGAGCAAATCAACACTACCGGCTTCACGCATGCGAATGCGAAGCCAAGCTCGAACCAAACGTTAGGGTTATCGGTTGTGATATCGGCTACGCATGCCATCGCGTCCCGAATGCCACCTTCAATCGCGTCTACCGGAACCGTTACCGTCGGATCTTGGTCCACGCGATATGCCTCCATACCCAGCTTAGCGATCGCAGGACTGAGCACGTCCGCAAATCGCTTGTCGAACGGACCACCGTCGAATGGCTGAATTACGAAGCAACGATCCATATACCTGTGGGTGCCAAAGTGTACGTGCTGCTACCTAACGCCTATTAGATCGCCAATCTATCGCCCGAAAACCAACCTATTCCCAGCGCCCCCGCCAACTTCCTTCTCGGCCTGCCACTCCGCAAGTCGCTCGCAACGCGCAATCTCATCGCTTCGTCCCCACTAGAAGCACATGCTGCGGTGGCATCTCGACCAATCTAACGCGCAGCGCCGAGTAACCGCCACGACGCATAACGACGCTGCTGAACTCGACCCGTCCCGTACCTCTGGTGCGCCCTCGCAGCTTCGCGGACGCTTTGCAGGGCAGGGCGCGGAGCTGCCCAAAGGCTCGCGATGACCGCAGCACGCGCCCCCTATCGCCGGGCTCGTTCCCGCATGGTCCTGTCACCCGGCCCCAGCCATGGACCGCGCTCCCCCTTGCCAACCCGCGCTACACCCCGCATTGATCAAGCAGGTCCCGTTGTTCCTGCCGTCGTCTCGCGCCCTCAGGGTAGCGACATGCCAAGAGCCAAAGTTCGTCTCACGCTGATCGAGTCCACTCGACGGACCACGCTGCATGCGGTGGGCGCCGAGCTGTTCGGCATCGGCGCATACAGCGCGCTCGTCGCTGCGTCCCTCATTGGCGCGCGTGCGTTGAATCGCATTGCGCCCACGCCGCTGGCCGACGAAGCGGTGAGTTTTCTGGCGCCGCTGCGCCGATCGGCGCCGCCCCCGGTGCAAGAGTCGATTCAGTTCGTCGGGCTCGGTGGCATCGCCTCCGTATCGATCCCCGAAATTGAAACCGCGGTGAACGGGCGATCGCCGGTACCGCGCGGCGTGCTCGCCGACGTCGCTGGTGTGGAGCTCGATCTTCCCGAGGCGTCGACCGACTCCACGATGGCCTACAGCGAGATCGAGGTCGACTCCACGGTCACACTCGATCCCACGGCTGAAGGTCCGCACTATCCGCCCGCACTGCTGAAAGCGGGCGTGCAGGGCGTGGTCTATGCGCGCTTCGTCGTCGACACGAGCGGCCACGTCGATACGGCGTCGATCACCACACTCGATAGGCCGCATCCGGAGTTCGTGGCGGCGGTGCGAACGGCGCTGGTGAAGATGACGTATCGACCGGCGATCCTGCAGGGGCACGCCGTGTCGCAGCTGGTGGAACAGCCGTTCGTGTTCCGCATTCAGCCCCTGTAGGGACCGCCTACCCGAACACGCGGCGCGCGGCGAGCTCGACGAAGCTCGCTCCGGCGCGAACGGGGTGAGATATTCGGGATAGGTTACGCGAGTCCCGTTCCGCTGTCTCTCTCTGTTGGAGCCCCTGCGTGGATACCCCCCTGGATTTTCTGGAACAGGCCGAGGCCGAGCTGGCGGCCGCTGACCACGATGAAGCGGCGACCGGTGTCGACCGTCGTCAGTTCATGTTCTACTCGCTGGTCGCAGCGGCGGCGAGCACGTTCGGTGCGCAGACGGCGGGTGCACAGGGTGCCTTGGCGCGAGCCGGCGGAGCAGGTGGCCAGCCGGGTAGTGTGGCGCAGCCGCCGCAGGTGCCCCCCGCGCCACTTGGCAACGGCGAAGCGCCCGCGCTGCAGTTCATGCCCTATCCCGGTGGTACGGGAGCGCTCATGGAGAAGGTGGTGCGCGAGAAGGGTGCGGCCGCGTTTGCCCGCACGACGCACACCGTCGAGAAGTGGAGCGGTGCGGTGCCCACCAATCCCGACGATCTCGCGTTCCTGCCGGCGCATCGTATCTCGGCGCTGATCAAGGCGCGCAAGGTCACGTCGCGGCAGATCACCGATATCTACCTCGCGCGTATCGAGCAGCTCAACCCGACACTCAACTTCGTGGTCACGCTGCTGGCCTCACAGGCGCGCGCGGAAGCCGACGCGGCCGACGCGGAGATTGCGGCCGGCAAGTATCGTGGTCCGCTGCATGGTGTGCCGTACGGCATCAAAGATCTGTTTGCCGTGAAGGGGGTGCCTACCACGTGGGGCTCGGCCGACTTCACCGATCAGATTCCCGACTACGATGCCGACATCGTGGTGCGGTTGCGCAACGCGGGCGCGGTATTGCTGGCGAAGCTGGCCACAGGGTTGTTCGCGCAGAACGATTGGTGGTTCGGCGGACGCACGAATAATCCGTGGAACACCAACATCGGATCGAGTGGCAGCTCCACGGGTCCGGGATCGGCCACCGCCGCCGGCTGCGTGGCATTCTCGATCGGCACGGAAACGCAGGGATCGATCGTGTCGCCGGCCATTCGCAACGGCATCAGCGCACTGCGTCCCACGTTCGGTCGGGTGAGCCGGCACGGTGGTATGGTGCTGTCGTGGTCGATGGATCGCGTGGGACCGATGTGCCGCACGGTCGAGGATTGCGCGATGGTGTTCAGCGTGCTGCATGGCGTGGACGAGAAGGATGCGAGCACGGTGACCATGCCGTTCCAGTTCGATCGCAATCTGAAGCTGGCGTCACTGCGCATTGGTGTCGACCCGGCCGCACCGAAGGAGCTCGTCGACACGTTACGCGAGCTTGGCATGAACCCGAAAACCATCGGTGCGAGACCCATGGTGGCGGGCATGCAGGGTGGTGGATTGAACGTGGAGTCGGCGGCGGCGTTCGACTTCTACGTACAACGCAAAGCCAAGGAGATCGGCCTCGACCTCACGAAGCTCTTCGACGCTCCACGCACCGGCAACGCGCCGTTCGGCAACAACGTGGCGGCGTACCCGAAGGGTGTGGAAACGGGCGCCACCAACCCGATGGCGGCGGCCGACTGGAATCCGCGCATGTTGAGCGGCCGCGCCGCGCGTGGCTTCGAGGTCGTGCAGAATCAGCGTCGCCGCATGTTACTGGTGGCGAAGTGGGGCGAGTTCATGCAGGACCTCGACCTCTTCATCGCCGGCCCGAACGCCGATGTGGGACCCAACGCACAGACCGGACACCCGTGCGCGGTGTTGCCGTACAAGTTCGATGTGCCGCAGTTCGGCGGGGGAGGAGGCGGCGGAGGTGCGAATGCCGCCACGCCGGCGCCGGTGTACAAGGCGCAGCCGATTTGCGGGGTGATCACGGGCAATCTGTACAACGACGATCTGATTCTGTCGGTCGCCCACCAGTTCCAGAAGGCCACGGATATGCACACCAGGCGCCCCGTACTGTGATACGGTCATGACCGGACATCCGTACGCACCCGTTGCACTGTCCGATGTGCAGCGGGACTATGTCGTGCAGGTGCTGTCGGCCGCGTTCGCGACCGACCGCCTCTCGATGGAGCAGCTCGACGAGCGACTGACGTTGGTGTATCGCGCGCGGTCGCTTGGCGAGCTGGAAGTACTTCTCGCAGATCCAGCCGAACCGAATCGCTCGTTGGCCGACGCGGCGTCGGTCAATCGCGTGGCCGCCGAGCCCGTGGTGCCAGCGCGGGGCGCGGCGTTAGCGCTGATGGGAGGCTTCGACCGCAGTGGCAGCTGGATCGTTCCACGGCATTTGCGCGTGGTCGCCGTTATGGGCGGCGGTCAGCTCGACTTGCGCGAGGCGAAGCTCGGAGCCGGGGTCACGGAAATCGAGATCTTCACGTTCTGGGGTGGTGTCGAGATCTTCGTGCCGACCGGTGTGCGCGTCGAGGTGACGGGCATGGCCGTCATGGGCGGCTTCTCCGTGCGCGGCGCCGAAGCCACCGAAGATCCCAACGCGCCGGTGCTGCGCATCAGCGGGCTCGCGATCATGGCCGGCGTCGACGTGAAACACAAAGGCCGCGACAAGCACAGCGAGAAGCGATACCTCCAGGCGCTCGAGCGGGCGCAGAAACTGCGGATCCGCTCGGGCGGCTGAAGCGATCATCCAATCGGTTTCTTCGGCGCCACGAACACGTTGGGAACTCCCAGTCGCGTGAGCAGCGCGTTGAACTGCTGCAGGTCATTCTCTTCCAGCTTCTGCAGGGTGTTCAGCTGTACGTTCAGCTTCGTGGAGAGATCGGTGAGAATCTCACCGTGCTGTCGAGTGGGCGGATTGGTGCCTTCGTTCACCTGGCTGTTCAGCGTCACGAACATCTGGTACAACTTGATCGGATAGTTGAGCGTGGCCTGATCGGCCTTGGTGTACACCTCGTACACTTCGGCACGTACCTCTTCCAGCTTCTTGCGCAGCGCGGTGGCCATCGTCTTCACCGAGTCGGCATACGCCTGCGAACTGGCCTGACGCGACCGCTGATCGAGCTGCTGCTGCAGGTCCTGCATACGCGCGACCGCTTCGGTGATGCTGGTGATGCGCGCACCGACCGCCGTAGCCGCGTCGAACTGTGCCTTGTACTCGGCCGCCGTGAGTTGCACCCGTGGATCGGGGCGCAGCGTGAAGCCACGTGACAGCGTGTCCTTGCCCACGACGAGTCGTACGGTGTACTCACCCGGCACGGCCATCGGGCCTTCGAACGAGCCGTCGTCGTTGATCGAGCCCGGGATGCGCTTGGGGCCCGTGTACATGAGATCCCACACGAAGCGATTGGCACCGGCGCGGGCGTGCACCACGGAGTCGGCGGGTGCGTAGGCGAGCTGCATCACGTTCTGCAACGCGCGCGCCGCGTTGGCTGCCGAATCCGCCTGCACATTGCCCGTGCTGTCCTTCTTGCCCGGAACATCGCTGGCGAAGGTACGAATTACGCTGCCGTTCGACTCGAGGAATTGCACGGTGATCGGTGACGTCGGCTTGGTGTCGAGCCAGTAGTCCACCGTCACGCCGAACGACGGATTGGCACCGGCGCCGCCGCCACGTCCGCCACCGCTGGCCCAGCGGACTGCCGGAGCCGGCGCGAACAGATGGGTGGCCTTCGTGGTGACCGAGTCACCCAGGGCGCGCAGGGGCGAGATGTCGTCGATCGACCAGAAGGCGCGACCATGCGTCGCGACGATGAGATCGTTGTCGTGTACACGCACGTCGCGCACGCTCACGCGCGGCAGGTTGAGCTGCAGCGGCTCCCAATTCACGCCGTCGTTGAACGACGTGTAGACGCCGGTTTCCGTGCCCGCGAAGAGCAGCCCCTTGCGCTTCACGTCGCTGCGGATGGCGCGCGTGTACGCTCCCATCGGGATGCCGGCGTCGATCCGCGTCCACGTGACGCCATAGTCGGTGGTCTTGAACAGGTACGGCGTGTAGTCGTCCTGCTGATAGCGGTTGGCCGCGAGATAGGCGGTGCCGGCATCGAACGGCGAGGCTTCGATGATCGACACGCGCGTGAACTTTCCGAACGCCTTCGGTGTCACGTTCTTCCACGTCGTGCCGTTGTCGGTGGAGATGTGCACGAGGCCGTCGTCGCTGCCGGTCCAGAGCACGCCGGCCTTCACCGGCGATTCCGCAAAAGCGAAGATCGTGGCATACCACTCGGTGCCGGTCATGTCACCACTCACCGGGCCGCCGCTGCGTCCCATGGTGTTGGTGTCGGCGAGCGTGAGGTCACCGGAGATCTTGTCCCACGACGCGCCCTGATTCTTCGAGCGCCACACGTACTGAGACGCGGTGTAGAGCGTGCCCGGATCGTGCGGGGAGAAATGGATCGGGAAGGTCCACTGGAAGCGCTGCGGCACATCTTTCACCGCGATGCCGTCGTAGTTGCCAAGCCAGACCGACACGTCGCGTCGCGTGTTGGTCTTCTTGTCGTGGCGCGTGAGTTGGCCCATGTAGCAGCCACCGAACGTCACGTCCGTATTCTTCGGGTCGATCGCGATGTAGGCGTTCTCGCAGCCCGCCACCGGAAACCAGTCACGCTCACCGATAAAGCCGTTGTCGGACCGACTGGCGATCGACACCGTGCTGTTGTCCTGCTGCGCCCCATAAATGCGATATGGCTGCTGATTGTCGGTGGTCACGTGATAGAACTGCGACGTGGGCTGATTGCCCTGCGTGCTCCACGTGCGGCCGCCGTCGAGCGAGATCGTGGCGCCGCCATCATTGCCGTTGATGAGACGGTTCGGATCCTTCGGATCCACCCACATGATGTGCGTGTCGCCGTGGGGCACGCGGATCGGCGTGAACGTGCGTCCACCGTCGATGGAGCGATGCACCGTGAGATTCATGACATACACGGTGTTCTCGTTGACCGGATCGGCCGTGAGACTCATGTAGTAGAACGGCCGCACCACGAACTTCTGATCGCTGTTGGTACGCGACCAGGTGGCGCCGGCGTCGTCGGAGCGGAACACGCCGCCCAGCGAATCCTGCGCTTCGATGTTGGCGTACACGCGCTGCGAATTCGCCGGAGAGACCGACACACCGATCTTGCCGATGAGCCCCTTTGGCATGCCCGGATTGAAGGTGAGTTCTTTCCACGTATCGCCGCCGTCGCTGCTCTTCCACAGGCCGCTGCGGCCGGCGCCGGCGTCCATGCCCCACGGACTGCGCTGGAACTTCCACATCGAGGCATACACGATGCGCGGGTTGTTCACGTCGAGCGACAGATCGGCGGCGCCGGTGCTGTCGTTGAGGAACAACACCTTCTTCCACGTGGCGCCACCATCAGTGGTACGGAACACGCCACGATCCGGCGACGGGCCGAACGCGTGCCCCAGCGACGTCACGAACGCGACATCGGGATTGGTGGGATGCACACGCAGCGACGTGATCTGCTGGGCATTGGCGAGACCGCGCGGCGTCCAGCTTTGTCCGCCGTCGGTGGAGCGATACACACCCGTGCCGTAGGTGAGGTCTTCCCGTGGCTTGCCTTCGCCGGTGCCGACCCAGATCACGTTGGGGTCGCTCGGGGCCACGGTGATCGCCCCCACCGACGAAATGTCGGTCTTGCCGTCGGTGATGTTCTCCCACGACTGACCGGCATTCGTCGTCTTCCAGACGCCGCCGTTCACGGCGCCGAAATAAAAGACCAGTGGCTTCGTGGGATCGGCCGTCACGGCCGTGGCGCGGCCGCCCCGCGAGGGGCCCACGTTACGCCAGCGCAGCGACTTGAAGGCGGGATTCGTTTTCGACCCGTCGCTGAAGAGCGTGGGGTCGTAGGCGGGGCGTTGCGTCGGGGCGCGCGGCGCCGGAGCGCGTTGCGCGGCGGCCGGCAGTGCGCCGAGCAGCAGGAGGGCAGCGGTGGCACCACTGCGACGTATAAGAGATGATGAACGCATCCGGGGATGTTGCCAGTCTGCGGCGCCGGGTGCAAGATCCGCCGACTCCCGGTGTTTCCCTTCCGTTTCGAGGCTACCCATGCGACCCGTGCCCGACCGATCGCTCGTCCCCTCTGCCGCGCGGCTGGCGGCAGGCGGCATCCTGCTGGTTTTGTCCGCCTCCCCGCTTTGGGCACAGGCGAAACGGCCGATGGCCTGGGTGGACGCGCAGCGCCTTCGCTCAGTGGCCGGGTCGGCCATCTCGCCCGATGGCAACCAGATGCTGTACGCGCTCACGACGCCCGACTGGAAAGAGGCGACGACCCAGAGCGACATTTACCTGGTGCGCACCGACCGCGGTCTCGAAAGCACCCGGCAGCTCACCTTCACCACCAACAAGAATGAATCCTCGCCGCGCTGGGCCCCCTCCGGCGGGTGGTTCGTGTTCTCGTCGAACCGCGAAGGCGCCGCGGGCGACGCCAAGCAGCAGCTGTTCCTCATGCGCGCTGATGGTGGCGAAGCGCGTCGCATTACGAATGCGAAGGAAGGCGTGAGCACCTTCGCCTTCAGCAAGGACGGACAGTGGCTGGTGTATCGCAGCGGGAAGTCCAGCGAGGAGCAGCTCTACGCGCTGACCATGCCGTCGCTCGACCGCGGCACGCCGCTCGATTCGCTCACGGCCACGCAGCTCACCAAGCACCCCACCGGCGTGGGGAGCTGGGAGCTGGCCCCCGATTCCCGCCGCCTGTATTTCATCACGGCCGACACCGTGGACGCCGACGAGAAAGCACGTGTGGAGAAGAAGTTCACGGTGGCCGTGCGGAACGCCGAGACGTCACTCAACTCGCTGTGGATGGTCGACCTCGCGACGGCATCGCGCGCCACCACGCGCGTCACGCGCGACACGTCGCTGGCGGTCACGGCCTTCGTCATCGCGCCCGATAGCAAGTGGGTGGGCTTCACCGCCGTGCCCAACGACCGTTACAAGCGCAATATCACCGAGCAGGGGATCTACGCCGACCAGTTCCTGCTCGACACGCGCGATGGCAGCATCGAGCGCCTCACGAAGAACGAGGAGTCGTCGGAGTCGGGTCTCTCCTTCTCACCCGAATCGCGAACCATCGCCTTCTCGGCGTCCGACGACATGACGGCGTACAACATGAAGAATCGTCGCGTGTACGTGCGCGCGACCGACGCCAAGGGCGCGGCGTTCCGCAAAATCGGTAATCTCGACGGCGACGTGAGTGCCGACTGGTGGTCGGCCGACGGTAAGACGATCTATTTCAACGAAGGCTTCAAGGCCACGCAGCAGCTGTTCGCACTCGATGTGGCGTCGGGCACCGTGAAGGCGGTCACTGACGTGAAGGGCGTGATCTCGGTGACACAGGACGAGACCACCAAGCGGCTGATGGTGTCGTACCAGGATCCGACGACCACGCCGTCGCTGTTCACCGTGCCGTCGCTCGCCGCATTGGCCTCACGCGGCTCGTGGACGCAGCTCACCGATCCCAACCCTTGGGTCCGAGAGCAACTCGCGCTCGGTGAGGAGACCGAAGTCACCTGGACGTCAAAGGACGGCAAGAAGGTCGGCGGCGTGCTGCTCAAGCCGGTTGGCTACCAGCCCGGCAAGAAGTATCCGCTCATCGTCGCCATTCACGGCGGCCCGGCGGCGGCCGATCAGCTGTCGTTCAACGGCGGCTACGGTGCGCAGGTGTATGCGGGGCAGGGCTGGGCAGTGCTGATGCCCAACTACCGCGGCTCCACGAACTACGGCGAGGCGCACAAGAACGGCATCGTCGGCAACTACTTCGAGCCGGGCTACAACGACATCATGACCGGCGTGGATGCCCTCATCGCGCAGGGAATCGTGGACGAAACCAGGATGGGTGTCCTGGGCTGGAGCGCTGGTGGCCACTGGAGCAACTGGATCCTGACGCATACCGATCGCTTCAAAGGCATCTCGAGTGGCGCCGGCACGTCGAACTGGATCTCGATGTACGCGCAGAGCGACGTGCAGCGAAACCGTCAGTACTACCTCGGCAACAAGCTCCCCTACGACGACTTCGACGCCTACTGGAAGCAGTCGCCGATCAAGTACATCCGCAACGCGAAGACCCCTACGATGATTCACGTGGTGGAGGGCGATCCGCGCGTGCCGAGCCCGCAGAGTGTGGAGCTGCACATGGGCCTCAAGCGCGTCGGCGTGCCGACCGAGCTGTTCATGTACCCCGGCGCCTCACACGGCATTCCCGACGCGCGCAACCGGCTGGTGAAAAGCACGGCCGAGATGGCGTGGATGAACTACTGGGTGCTCGGCACCGGCAAGAAGTTCTCGTGGCGTGACGTGTTGGAAACGCTCGAGGATCCGAAGGCCGAGAAGAAGGTCGAGGTGAAGGGCAACAACTGATCGACTACGGGCACCCCTTGGCCACGATCGGAACTGGGCATTGGCTCCCGTCGGCGGCACACAGCGCGGCTCGCATCACCAGTCGATCGGCGAAGCGGGTGATCGGGAAGCCGTCGTCGGGGAGCACGTCGAGTGTGGGCCAGGCTTTCACGAGGATGCTCATGATGCGCGCGTGCTCCCGCGGTGACTGGATTGCCGGGCTCTTGGCGGTTCGTCGCAGTTGGGCCAGGTCGAACATCAGCCAGCCATTTTCATCGGTGATCTCGCCCACGGCGTGTTCGCTGCGCTCTTTCTCGTCGCCTTCGTGCAGGCGGACCGCGATGGCGAGGGCGGAGTTGAGCGAGGCCAGTGTGGCCGATTCCTGGCCGCCCGCGAGTTCGACCGCAGCCATTCCCTGGAGGAACGTGACGCTCTCGCGGGTGATGTTGCTGCCCACCGATGGGACGTCGCCGTAGGCCTTCACGAGCACGCGGCGAGCCTCCGGGACCGCTTTCCGGGACGCCAGCAAACGCACCAGCGCGTCGGCGCTGGACCGATCGCCCGGGGGCGCGGCGCTGACCGCCTCCTGAAGAATCCGGGTGGCGCTGTCGGCGCAGCCGCGCAGCATCCAGAGATCGGCGCGGCCGCGCCTGGTGGCCTGTTCAGTAGCGAGGTCGCCGGAACTGCCGGCGGCTGAGCCCGCTTGCTCGAGTGTGCGGAGCGCGGAATCGACTTGTCCGGTTAGGGCGAGCGCGCGGCCGGCACGCCAAAGCCCGACCGCCTCGGCGGACTGCGCCGTGAGGTCGCGCGCGGCACTGGCGGAGACCAGTAGGGCCGCAGCGACCAGCGCGCGTCGCTGGCGCGTGGTCACCCGATCACCAGCCCCAGCAGGGGCGACGGAGCGGACAGGGCGTCTTGAGCGGCCATGAGGACGGAGGCGGGGAGAGGTGAACTACCAGCCCGCTTGGCGGCTTCGACGACCATCGACAGCGCGCGGGCCTGCGCCGCATAGGCTGCAAGAAGGGCACCGCCGGCCCCCGGGATGGCCACAATGTCCTGCGCCAGGTCGTCCAGGTGACGAACCAAGGCACCGCCGTTGGCTGCGCCATGAGCGGAGCTCGCGCTTAGCGGTACTTCACGCTCCTGGCTCGATTTCTGGTCGGGCGCACTGCCCCAGAACCCCGGAAACGCTGACGCCGAGAGCGCTTCTTGCACGCGCCCATTGCTCGACGCCATGGCGGCCAAACGGCGCCGCGCCACCTGCGATGACTCAAAACCCACGCGAAATCTCCGGAAAGTGCCGTCTGTCAGCGGTTTACGCGGGTTTCACCCGAGTTTGCTCTTGACAGGAACGGACCTGTTACATAAATGCGACAGTGATGCCGATGCGGTGCAGGCGGGGATAACCGCATGCTATAGCGTTGCTTACTGCAGATGCTTCGTGGTTCGGCGTTCTCCCGATGCCGAACGGGCGCCTACAACGTCGTCGGCGCTGAGCAGAACGGTCTTGATCGGTCACCCGGTCGTCGCCGGCGTGTGCTTCGATCAGAGGTCTGAGGCCTGTTCCCACACCACGTCGGGTGTCGGACAGGGTACGGTTCGAGCTCTCCGATGGAGGAGGCTGGATGCACGTCCTCACCCCGGTAGCTGAACGTGATCTTGCGGCGAGGGATCTGGCGGAGCTCGCCAGAACAACCCTCGACGATCACTGGGCCGTGGCCGCGATTCCGAGCGAGCGGCGTGCGCTGCTGCTGGAGCGGGCGGCCGCGGCCGCCCTTCGCCCTGGGGATGGACTTGGCGAGCCCATTGCCGACGGACTCGCGCTGCTCGGCACCGCCTACGAGCTGGCGGCGCTGAGTCAACTCGATGCCGCGCTGCAGCCGGCTCCCAGTGCCGCACGCGATCTCGCCCAGGCTGTATTGGCCCTCGGCGCGGCTCGTGCCTTCCGCTGCTCCGCGGCGCTCCGGCCGCCCACCGACAATGGCGAATCGGCGGTCAAGTGGGCGCTCAAGGTGGGAGCCTTGGCGCTCGTCTCGCGGCAGACCGAGGCGTACATCCGCTGGTGGGAGGTCCGCAATCACGTGACCGAGACCGTGCACCGGGCGGCGCTGGCACTCGAGCACGAGCCGTGGGAGGCGTACGCCCGCGGCACCCTCTGGATGGCCTGGCTGGGGCTGATGGGCGCTCCCGTGGCCGCGCACGCTGATCACGCCGCCGAGGAATTGCCGATGCTGTCGGCCACGCGGAGTCGTCTGGCGGCCTTCCGCGAGCGTCGCGTTGATCATGAGGTGCCGGGAGAAGGTCCGCTCCTCAACACCGCCGCGCTGCGCGCCCGTATGACGGAGTTCGCGATCCGTCATCTGGCCGACGCGACCGAGCTCCTCACGGTGGCCGTGCTGCGGCGCACGCTCCCCGATGTCTCGGGCGAGTTCAAGCTGCACCTGAGCGCGGCGCGCTCCGCCATGGCTGGCGATCATGGTCAGGACGTCTTGCTGGCGTGGCTTCAAGCGGCCGGCGTCACGCTGGCAGGCGGCGTGACCGCCCAGCTAGAACTCCCAGGATTTTAGTCCGTCCGCCTTTAGACGCACCGTTCGATGCGCTCTTGGTGGCGCGCCAGACGCGATACACGCGGCGTCCGCTGCTACCCACCGGGAAGGCAATCCGCCCCGCGCCGAGGGGAAGGATGTCGGCCATCATGGCTCCAATGGCGAGACGCGTCGCTTCGTTCGCGACCGGCTCGCTGGCTTCTGTTTCGATGCGGTACCAGGTGGTCTCGGCAACTCCCTCGACGCAGACCAGATACTGGTCGTCGCTGCTCCAGAACGCGGTCGTCCGAACACTGTCCGCGCCATTGTGGATAGGCAGGGATGTGAGGGGGGCCGGATCGATAGTGCCGAGTGGGGCGCTGCAGGAGACGACAAGCATGAGCGATTTCCAAGGAAGGCAGAAACGTGAGCACCGGATTTCGGACTTGCGTGGAATCGTCGGTGGGCGGTGATGTTATGACGATTGGAGTGCCCGCGCAATACGACCGGAAGTCGCTAAGTTGTTGATGTTGTTGTGGATATACGTTGAAAGTGGTGTGGATAACTCGGTAAGTGGGCCTGCCGCGCAGAGATCACCGTGTCGTGGATGTGGACAAATGGTTCCGTGACCCCCCGACTTTTTGCGGTGGAGCTGGGCAGTTTGTCCACATCAGGGGTTATCACAAAAGTGCTTTTATGTTGTTTGCTAACACGTCTCCGCAGCCGCTTTTGCGCGTAAAGGGCGAGCTCGGCCGTGCTGAGGATGAAACAGGCGGGGCCATGGCGCATCCGCTCGTTTTGGCACATTCTCCCGTAATACGCGCACCTTCTCAGGAGTACAGACGTGTCGATGGAACCACGGATCGGATTGCTGGTCGGTCGGGAATGGTCGTTTCCTCCCGCCTTTCTCGAAGCAGTGGCGCGCCGGCAGTCCGGTGTCACCGCGGACTACATCACGCTCGATGCGACCCGAATGGGACAGGACGTCCCGTATTCGCTGATCATCGACCGTATTTCGCATGAGGTGGGGTTCTACCGCACCTTCCTCAAGCACGCGACGCGCATGGGGACGACGGTCGTCAACAACCCGTTCATGTGGTCGGCCGACGACAAGTTCTACGACGCCACGGTGGCCATCCAGCACGGCGTCGCGCACCCGAAAACGATGGTGCTGCCCAATCGGGCTTACATCCCGGGCATTTCCCACACCGAGTCGTTGCGCAATCTGGCCTATCCGCTCGACTGGAAGGGGGTCGCGGAGTACATCGGGTTTCCGTGTGTGCTCAAGGACGCGCACGGTGGCGGCTGGCGCGATGTGTACATCTGCGACACCATGGAGGAGCTGATTCACCACTACAACAACAGTGGTTTGCTCACGATGGTGGTGCAGGAGTTCATCAAGTGGGACGCCTACGTGCGCTGTATGGCCTTGGGACGCGAGGAAGTCCTCCCGATGCCGTATGACCCTGGCGAACGCCGGTACATCCCCGATCCGGGCTACTTGAGCCGAGAGCTCGAAGCGCGCTGTGTCCAGGACTCACTCACGCTCTGTAAGGCGCTCGGCTACGACATGAATACGGTCGAGTTTGCGGTGAAGGACGGGATTCCGTACGCCATCGACTTCATGAACCCGGCCCCCGACATGGACATCCATTCGCTCACGCCGACCTACTTCGAGTGGGTGGTGGAGCATATGGCGGACCTCGCGATCAAACTGGCGACGGAGCCGCGAGTGCTCTCCCATGGGGTAGCGATTGGGGAGCAAAGTAAGGGGTAGGGAGTTGGGAGTAAGGAGAGAGATGTACATGCCGGCTTGTTGGCTGGTCACAAATTTTACCACAGTTTTATGTCCACATCGGCGATTGCGCGGTACCACGACGTGTTGCAGCAACCCGGGATCGCGCAGGCGAGCGCGGAGGTGCTGGACCGTCAGCTGCGACACGACGGGCTCTTCTTTGGGGAGCGCGCGCTGTGCAGTGTGCTGCGTCCACGCTTCCTCAGCCTCGGCCAGTACCGGCATCTGGCCCGTGCCTGCACCTTGGTGGGCTCCGCCTTCGAAAAGGTCCGCTTGGCTGCGATGGCGAACTCGGCCTTACGCGCACAGTTCGGCCTGACGGCGTGGGAGGAGCAGTTGATCCACGCAGATCCGGGCTTCGGCGTCGCCAGTCCGACCTCGCGCCTCGATGCGTTTTTTGCTGAAGGGGAAGGCGGGCTCAAGTTCACGGAGTACAACGCGGAGACCCCGGCGGGTGCGGCCTACAATGACGCCCTGTCAGGTGCTTTCCTGGCGTTGCCGGTCATGCACGAGTTCAGCCGCACGCATATCGCGGTGCCGCTGCCGGCCGCGCCGTCGGTCGTGCACTCGTTGCTCAACGCCTACTACAGTTGGCGTGGCGTGCGCGAGGCGCCCACGATCGCCATTCTGGATTGGAAAGAGGTGCCCACGCGCAGCGAGTTCGTGCTCTTCGAGCGCGAGTTCAAGGCCTTGGGCATCGACGCGTTCATCGGCGATCCGCGCGATGCCGAGTTCACGAACGGCAGGCTGACGATTGGCGGAAAGCACGTCACGCTGATCTACAAACGCGTCCTGATCGACGAGCTGGTTACCAGGGAAGGGCTCAATTCACCGGTGATTCAAGCTGTGAGAGAGGGTGCGGTGTGCATGGTGAACCCGTTCCGCTGTAAGGTTTTACATAAGAAGGCCTCACTCGCCGTGTTAAGTGACGAACGTCAGGAGATGCTACTGACCAGCGACGAACGGGCAGCCGTCGCAGCGCATATTCCGTGGACACGTGTGGTGGAGGCGCGACGCACGCAGTATGGCGCCAGTCAGGTCGATCTCCTGGAATTCACCGCCGCCAACCGCTCCACACTCGTGCTCAAGCCGAACGACGAGTATGGCGGCAAAGGGATTGTGCTGGGGTGGACGGTGAACGATGCCGAGTGGGAAGCGGCCATTCGGACAGCCCTTGCCGAGCCGTATATCGTGCAGGAGCGCGTCGAGGTGCCCAGTGAACTGTGGCCGGATTGGACCGACGGCGCGCTCCATCTCGGGGAGCGTATGCTCGACACCGCGCCTTTTCTCGCCGACGGCGTTACAATGTCAGGTTGTCTCACGCGCATTGCGACCGATCCATTGCTCAATGTCACCGCCGGCGGTGGCTCGAACGTTCCTACTTTTCTCGTCGAACAACGCTGATGTCGTCATTCAAGCGCCCCGTCATCGGGCTCACCACGCAAACGCTGCATTCGATCGATGGCATCCCACCGGGGTTGCCCTCGTCGTGGGTGATGAATCAGCGCTACTTCCTAGCCGCCACCATGGTGGGTGCGGTGCCCTGGATGATCCCGCTGCTCGACGACGATCTGCTTACGTTGCGCGAGATCTACGAACGGCTCGACGGCCTGCTCATTCCCGGTGGCGTCGACATCAGTCCTGTCGAATACGGCGAGGCCGTGCGCAAGGAATGCGGCAATCTCGACCCCGCGCGTGACCGCGTGGAGCTGCAGTTGGTCCGCTGGGCGATTGAAGACGGCAAGCCGGTCTTCGGGCTCTGCCGCGGACTCCAAGTGATCAACGTGGCCGCGGGCGGTACACTGTGGCAGGACCTCGCATCACAAAATCCTGCTTTCAACAAGCACGACTTTTTTCCGACCGCCGGCTTCGAGCGTGACCACCTCGCGCACGAGGTCGACATCGTAGCGGACACAAAGTTGTCGCGCTTACTTGAATCCACACGGTCGCCCGTCAACAGCATGCATCATCAAGGCATCAAGATGCTGGGGCAGAACCTGGTGGTATCGGCCACCGCCGACGATGGATTGATCGAGGCCATCGAAGGCGACAGCGATGCGTTCCTTGTTGGGGTGCAGTGGCACCCGGAAGTTTTCGAGATGGCGGATCCACACACCCGACATCTGTTCGGCGGCTTCATTCGTGCCGCCATGGATTGGTCCACCGCGAACAGCACGTCCCGTGTGGGCGTGGGGGCTTAGATGCGCGCACCGAGCCTGACCGTCGGCATCGAGGAAGAGTACCAGATCATCGACCCGGTCACGCGTGACCTCACGCCAGGGTTCGATGCCCTTGTTTCGAGCACCGACGCGCAGTTGGCCGACGTCAAAGCCGAACTCCATCAGTGTCAGGTGGAAATCGGCACGAAAGTCTGTTCCTCGATCGCGGAGCTGCGCTCGGAGCTGGTGAAGCTGCGTGGACTGGTCATCAAGGCGGCGGGCCAGCATGGTCTGACCATCGCCTCAGCCGGCACGCACCCCTTCTCCAACTGGATGAACCAGGAGATGACGCCCAAGGAGCGATATCTCGGCGTGAAGGCAGAGCTTCAGGACCTGGCGCACCGCCTGCTCATCTTCGGGACGCATGTGCATGTGGGTATTGAAGATCCGGAATTCCGCATCGACTGCCTCAATGCCGCGCGCTACATCCTGCCTCACATTTTGTGCTTGTCCACATCGTCGCCCTTCTGGTTTGGGCGCAACACGGGCCTGCATTCCTACCGCAGTATCGTGTTCAAGAATTTCCCGCGCACCGGCGTCCCACGTATCCTGAACGGATGGGGGGACTACGCCGATCTCGTGGACACGCTCGTGAAGACCCGCAGTATTCCCGATGGATCGAAGATCTGGTGGGATGTGCGTCCGCACCACATTTACCCGACGCTCGAGTTCCGCGCCTGCGATGTGAACACGAAAGTGGACGAGGCCGTGTGCATTGCGGCAATTTTGCAGGCCGTCGTGGCCAAGATGTGGAAGCTCCGACGCGACAATATGACGTTCCGCGTATACGCTCAGGATCTCATCGAAGAGAACAAGTGGCGTGCCGTACGCTGGGGCCTTGGCGGGAAGCTGATCGACTTCGGCAAGAAGGAAGAGCTGCCGGCGCCGGTGCTCATTCGCGAGCTGGTGGAGTGGTTCCTCGACGACGTGCTCGACGAGCTGGGCACTCGGAAGGAAGTCGAGTACGCCTTCCGCATCCTCGACGAAGGGTCGAGTGCGCAGCGGCAGCTGGCGACGTACGCCAAAACCGGCGATCTCCGAGCGGTGGTCGACCAGCTCATCCGCGAGACCGCCGAAGGGGTGTGCGAGCCGTTCCTCGGTCCGCCGCTCGACTCGGCGCATTCGCGAGAGGCCGAGGTGCCCGGGTCGATGCTGACCCCGACCGCGCCGCTGTCGGCCGTGCGAGGGCAGTCGGTCCCGTAGGGGGGGATTTTTCCCTACGCTCGCCCTGTTAGAAATACGAATGCAGCGATGAAGGGCAGGTGGGTACTCTCCACCTTCGCGCACGGGCGAGCGATATCCGCCGGTGCCGCTCACTCATCGAAATTCTGCTGCACTGACTATATGAAGTTTCTCACGTTGCGGTCGCTGATGTCTGTCGCCTCTCTCGCCGCACTCGGCGCCTGCGAAGGCGAGTCGGCTGCCACGGGTCCCGGTACCGGCACGCCGGAGCCGGCCATCAATCAGGTGGTGTCGTTCGGCCCGCTCAATGCGAGTAGCACGGATACTCTCGTGTACTTCAGCTTCGCGTCGGGGGCGCTGGTGCCTCGCACCGGCGATTGGGATCTGGCCTTCCGCCGCTTCGAAATGCGCCTGAACTCGCCGGCTGTTGGTGGCGCCTCCAGCAAGAACGTGCTCGGCGTGTCGCTCGACAACAACAAGACGGCCAGCGACGCGCAGGTGCTGGCCTTCACGCCAGCCGCCACGCTCACCGCGTTCGACGCCGTGCGGGCGGCGCAGATCCCGGCCGACGATCAGTTTCAGACCGATCGCCTGGCCGAGAACAAGCAGGGCCATCTCAACCTGAGCGGCATTCCGACGGCCAACCCGGCGAACTATTGGAAGCTCCGGCTGGCGAACGGGAGTTTCGCCGTGGTCCGTACGACGCGCATTCGGTTCACGCCCGCGTTCGCCGTCGATACGCTGTACCTCGAGTCGCGCCTGCAGACCGGCAGCACGCTCGGCGCGGTGCGGACACTGGCGATCGCGCCGGCGAATGGCGTGCGTCAGATCAGCCTCGCCACGAACGCGGTCGTGACCGGTGCCGGCTGCAACTGGGACCTGGAGTTCAATCCGGCGGCGAATCAGCTGTCGCTCGCGCCGAACGTGGCGTGCAACGCGGGCACGTATCCGGGCCCCACGTCACCGACGTTCTCCAACGCCACGATTGCCAGCGACGCGCCGCAGTTCGCGAGCTTCCTGTCCACGCTGGTCGGTCCGATCCCCAATTCGGTGCTCGACAAGAGCGCGCCGTTCCGCTACGACCTGCAGGGCAATGATCGACTGCATGCCGCGTTCAACATCTACCTCGTGAAGTCCGGCACGCGCGTCTACAAGCTCCAGGTCACCGACTACTACAGCAACACGGGCGTTGCAGGCTTCCCGACGATACGCTACGCGCGTATTCGATGAAGGAAGGCCGGCGCTCTACGATGTCTTGTCGATCGATGCCCCTGTTACTCGCGCTGATGCTGGCCGTCGTGTCTGGCGGACCGGCTCGCGCGCAGACCGCGATCGCCGTGCAGGGCACCGTGTCGGGTACCGTCATCGGCAAGGCGGATGGCGCGCCGGTGTTGTCGGCCGAGGTTCGTGTGTTGCGCACAGGTGTGCGTGTTCGCACCGATGAAGGCGGCGGCTTTCGCATAACCGCCGCTGTGGGCGACTCGATGGTGGTGCGCGCGCTGGGCTTCGCTGCGCTGCGCACCGTGGTGACCAGCACCACGCCTGTTGTGCGGCTCGTGGCGCTCGCCACCGTACTGCCGGTGTTCACCACCACCATGGGACAGCGCGTCATCCGCGCCAGCGAATCATCGCGCAGTGTCACGGTGATCGGCCGCGAGGAACTCGACGCCGTGGCGGCGGTGTCGGCGAATCAGTTGCTGCGTCAGCTGCCGGGATTGCAGGAACTGCCCGCGCCCCCGTCGAAAACGTCCATCTCGATTCGCGGCTTCGATGATTCGCGCGTGCTGGTGTTGGTGGATGGTGAACCGGTGGCGGGCGCGCTCATCGAGAGCCGGGACATCGGACGCCTCAGCACGATCGCGACCGAGCGCATCGAGGTCACGAAGGGTCCCTCCAGCGTGGAGTTCGGCAGTGATGCATTGGGTGGCGTGATCAACATCGTGCAAGCGGCGCCCACGGCGAGCCTCACGCTGGATGCGATCGCTCGAGAAGGTGGACTCGGGCGTCAGGAATCGTCGGTGGGCGTGAGTCAGACGGTGGGAAAGTTCGGCTACCGTGTGAACGGCGGATGGCGGCAGTCGGACCGCCTCACGGGATACAACGCCATCGGATCGACGTTCAATCGCATTTATGATGTGCGCTCCGACTTCCGCTATGCGCTGACCGACAAGTGGGCGTTGCGACTCGACATGCAGGGCTCGCAGGAGCGTCAGCGCTTTCCGGTGGATGCCGCGTTCAACGGCTTCATCGACAATCGGGGCGGACAGGGGTTCGTCGAAGCGCGTGGTCCGCTGCTGGGCGGCAACGTCCGCGCGCGCGCCTTCGAGCAGCGCTTCGTGTATCAGTATCGGCAGTCACGTGGATCGCTGCCGATCAAAGGATCGGCTGACTCCCTCGAGCAGCGTGAGCGTCAGGGACGCTACTTGCTGTCGTACACGCGCGTGGTCGGTGGGCACGCGATCGACGTCGGTGCGCAGCGCTCGAATCGCTCGCTGGTGGCGCCGGCGAAAGTGACCGGCGACAGCGCCGACGAGCAGGTTACCGAGGTCTTTGCGCGTGATTCGTGGACACTCGGCAACCTGCTGATGACGGCGGGGGCGCGTCATACCAGTAGTACGCTGTGGGGCAGCAGCACCAATCCGTCATTCGGTCTGGCGTGGCAAACGTCGTCGAGCGTACGGCTGCGGAGTAACGTGGCCCGTGGATTCCGCGCACCGGGTTTCAAAGAAATCCGTTACACGTTCACGAATCCGGCCGGTGGCTACACGCTCGACGGCAATCCCGATCTGCTCCCGGAGTCTTCGTGGAGCACGAGTATGGGTGGCACGTGGGCGCCGAGTACGTCGCTTTCGTTCGACGTGGAGGGCTACCGCAACGACGTGTCCGGACTGGTGGACTGGCGCTACGAAGGTGAGAACGCGGCGGGATTCCAGGCGTACCGCTACGTGAACGTGTCGCGCGCCCGCACGCAGGGTGTGGAAACCAACGCGCGCGTGAACGCCGGTGGCACCGAAGTCACGCTTGGATACGACTTCCTCCGTGCCCGCGATCTCGACTCGGGACTCCCGCTCAGTCGGCGTGCGTCGCACACGGCGCGACTTCGCGTGGCGCGCGAGTGGACGGTTCGCGAGGGTTTCTCGACCGATGCCTCGGTGCGCTACACCGGCAACGCGCCGCTGGTCGGTATTCCGAGTGGTGCACCGATCACGGGGCCGTTCTCCACCGAGAGCGGTGTGATCGGACGCCAAGGCGCACTGCTGTCGGTGGATGCGCAACTTCGTTTGGCGGTCACGCGCGAACTCGAAATGTCGGGGGGAGTGAACAATCTGCTCGATCAGCAGCCGAACCTCTGGACGCCCGCGTTTGCGCGGCAGTTCTACGCTGGCGTGCGCTGGCGTTGGAGCGTGGCGCCGTAAACGACGTTGCGGCGTCGCCGTGCAGATACGACTCAACGTGTCGGCTGAACCTCGTCGAACAGCGCTTCGTCGGAGAGCGCCATCGGGCGGAGCAGCAGCCGAGCGAGCGATTCCGGAAACTCGTGCACGTTCACGCCGTAAGTGTCTCCAATATCGGCTTCCGTCTCGGAGAGGTCTACGGTAAGGCCGGGGCCCGTGCCGCGCACATGCCCGACGAACGAGCGCGCGGTGCCGGTGCGACGATGAACGAGGGTGACGTACCACGAAGCCCCCGGTGAGGCGGCATACGGTCTCACGGTGACATCGAAGGTGGCGACGCGCGGCGTCGCGATACCGTGAGCGGCGCAGGCAATGGCACCGGCCGCCGCGCAGACGGTCGCATCGCGGTGCGGCATGGCTTCGCGCACGAACAGCTCGCTCGCGCTGCCGGCGCTCGGCGCACCGCTCGTGGCGGGCGCCAGCCACTGAATGAACTCGGGCATCAGCCGTGACGCGTAGCCGGTCAGTTCGATCGACCGCGCGGCGTAGCGCAGGACTTGCCGCACTTCGATGCGATCGACTTCGTCGAAGAACCAGGCGCATGACGTGAACGTCCGCATCGTGGCCCGTGCGAGCTCGAGCAGTTCGCGTGCGCGCTGGACTTGGCGCGCAGACGCATCGGCACGCAGTTCGCGTTGCGCAAACTGCGCCAGCACTTCTCCATCTTGCCCCACGACATCCCCGTAGCGATCGCGCACGTCCCACGGATCGTCCCGGAACAGGGTGCGCCCTTCTCGCTCGAATACGTGGTGCGCGTGGTGTGCGAGCCGCTCGAGCGCCGCGCGCAACGGTCCGCGCCATTGCTGCGCCGGCGGCTTGGTACCATCGAGACGGCAACCGCAGTTGCTGCGCCACCGCTCCATGCCATGCGCGCAACTCCACGAGCTCGGCGAGACCAGTTGCACGTCGGAGGTGGGCGGAAACATGGCCACCAACGACGCGCTATTCGTCACACGTGAGCTCGCCTGCTGGACCACCATCGATAACGCTTCGGTGAGCGTCGAGTCTCCGCTCTTGTGGTGATGTCCGAACGTCTCGCCGTCGGTGGCGAGTGTGGTGCAACGATCGGTGTGCTGATCTTTCGCGTGGTGAGCGGGCGTGAGTCGCTGCGCGAGCGCCGGGGCGTCGCGCAGCAATCCGCCGAAGGCGACGTCACCGGCGAGCGAGCCATCGTAGGGCACGATCGTGAGCGTGCGACCCGCCGCACCGCGCCAACGCACCGGCATGCCGCTACCGTCGTGCCCGCGCACCTGGTACGGCGCCAGAATCGTAAAAGCGATGCCTTCCTTGGCGACGGCATCGAGTGTGTCTTCATCGGCAGCGCATTCGGGCAACCACATCCCTTCTGGCTCCCGATGGAACCGCCGCCGGAAATCGCGAATGCCCCAGCGAATCTCCGTCGTGCGCTCGCGCGGTGACGCCAGCGGCAGGATCACGTGATGATACGGGGCGGCAATGGCGTTGCCGTGTCCCCACCGACGCACACTGGCGGCGTCGCCTTCCTGCATCGCCCGCATCGTATCGGGCGCTTCGGCGTCGAGCCATTCGCAGAGCGTCGCACCGACGTCGAACGAGCACCACGCGTAGAGATTCACTACGCGCGCAATGCCGGCGCGTGCATCGGGGTCACGCGCGGCTGCGCGTGCATCGCGCAGATGTGCCTCGGCCATTGCGAGTCGCGCGTAGCACTCGCGATTGATGCGCGTATTCCAATCGTGGTCGGGGGCGGCCGACGGTTCGGTCGGCACCACTTCGAGCCACGGATCTTCGCGAGGCGGCTGGTACAGGTGATGGTGGATGATGACGGAATGCATCAGCGTCGGCTGTCGGCGATCTCAATGGCGCGCTGATATACCTGTGCGTAGCGTTCGGCCGAGCGTTCCCATCCGAAATCCTGCTTCATCGCGGCGCTCATGCGGGGCGCCCACGCGCTCTGGTCGCCGAAGCGGGCCAGCGCACGCGAAATCGCCCGGTCGAGCGCTGCCGGCTCAAATTCATCGAACAGGAAGCCGGTGATATCGTCTTGCACCGTGTCGGCGATGCCCCCCACTCCACGGCCGACCGGCAGCGAGCCGTAGCGCTGCGCGCGCATCTGCGTGAGCCCGCACGGTTCGTACTGCGACGGCATCAGGAACATGTCGGCACCCGCCATCAGCCGATGCTCGAGACGGTCGGTGAAGTCGAGCTGGACGCCCACGTGCTGCGGGCGGGCCCGCGCGAACGCCAGCAGGGCGCGTTCATACCTGGCTTCGCCGGCGCCGAGAAAGACGAATTGTGCGTCGAGATTCCAGAGCAGCTGGGAATTCAGCACGAGATCCAGCCCCTTCTGCGTGACCATGCGACCGGTGAGTCCGAACAGTGGGATGCGCTTCCGTTGCGGCAGGCCGAACGAACGCTGCAGCGCCGATTTGCACTTGGCCTTGTTCGACGTATCGGCGCGCGAATAGTTCGACGTGATCTGATCGTCGGTGGCCGGATTCCACAACACTTGATCGATGCCGTTCGTGACGCCGGTGAAGCGGCTGCCAAGCCACTGAAATACTTCTTGCAAACCGAAGCCGCCGCCGGGCGTACGCAGCTCCTGCGCATGGGTGGGGCTCACGGTGACGACCATGTCGGCAAAGGTGAGTCCGCCCTTCAGGAAATTGATGCCGTCGTACCACTCGAGATGCCGGAAGTTGTACACCTCGGGCGGGATGCCGCAGTCGTTCAGCATCGACGCCGGGAAGTGCCCCTGATAGCCGGCGTTGTGCACCGACAGCACGGTCGGCGTGGTGGCGTAGCGCTCCCGGAGCCCGCCGTACGTGCGCATGTACATCAGCGCCAGCGACGTATGCCAATCGTGTCCGTGCACCAGCACCGGACCGGCAATCAGACGCGGAATGCCATCGAGTACGGCGCGCGAGAACAGCGCAAAGCGTCGCGCATTGTCGACATAGTCGCGGCCGCCCTCTCCGTACAAACCAGCCCGGCTGAACGCCGATGGGATGTCGACGAACACCACCTTCGGGCCGGACGGCGGCTGCACTTCACGGAAGAAGCGCACCTCCTCGCTGCGGAACCCGAGTTCGACCTGTATCGGACGGCCGAGTGGTGCGAGATCGGGGGCGTGGTCGCGCACGGACCGGTACAGTGGCACGAACACGACCACGTTCGCACCACCCATCACCTGATAGTTGGCCAACCCCATCACCGCTTCGGCTAGCCCACCCGTGCGCGCGAACGGACTGTACTCCGCCGTGAGATGCACGATCGTCGGCGCCCCACCCTCGGGTGCCCGGATCAGGGGCGACCCGAAGCTGGGCGTGGGCATGGCGGGTGAGGTCATTAGCGAGGCGTTACGCGATTGGTGGATCGTCAGGCAGTGCGTCGCCGAGGATGGACGGCGCATAGTAGGCCCGCGCGTACTGCTCAACCATGCGACGCGCCGTGAACTGCTGGCCCGCGACACGAATGGAGTGTTTCATCGTAGCCAGCCACCGACGCGGCAAGTCGTTCTTGTCCACATCGTAGTAGCGCGGCACGACTTCCTGTTCGAGCAGCTCGTACAGTCGGTTCGACGTGCTCACGCCCGCCTCGTCGTCTTCTTCCGGCGTAATGGCCCAGCCGTTGTTGCCTTCGTAGCCCTCTTCCCACCAGCCGTC
>Ga0105049_10001458_pt1 | contig 28040 bp, 30 predicted proteins | sample MAT06_FD_78087 | JGI IMG/M metagenome (GOLD analysis project Ga0105049, IMG submission 78087) | Freshwater microbial communities from Lake Fryxell liftoff mats and glacier meltwater in Antarctica - MAT-06 | ecosystem: Environmental > Aquatic > Freshwater > Ice > Liftoff microbial mat | place... | reverse complement strand
TGCCGCGCGCACGCTCAACTCAGTGGACATAGCGATCTGCCGCATATGCAGCCGCATTGGCGGTGACGTTTTCCAAGGCGAAGGCGTGCTTAAGCCGCTGCTCCAATTGCGCAAAATCTTGGCCCGGTTTACCGACCAATACCAGCGCGCCGCGCCCGAATTCGCTGATCGACCCGGCGCTAGCTGCACGCTCGAACGCAAGCCGCTCGCGCACCGGGGCTTGCGCCACGTACAGCGCGGTGACCGGTCCGCTGTCGGTCGGCAGAACCATGTGGATGGAACGATAGTTGCCAATCGGGCAGCGGTTGATGTAGCTCACAGCGCCGACCGAGCCGGTCATCGGCAGCCCAAACTCGGCAAATACCGCGCGCACCGAGCCCGCTGGAATGCGTCCTTTCGACCAAATCGCCTGCGGCTCGTAGTCAGTGGCATGCGCAATCGCTTGGTTGAGTAGTGCGCTGTTGGGCGCTTGGGTTTGCCACCAAAGCGTAGCCGCGAGTGCAATAAAGCTCACGCTGGCGGCTAGCGCCCAGAGCATGCGTCGCGGCTGACGCACACCTGCGGGGCTCGATTGCAGCAGCGTTGTTTGGGCCAGCAGCACACGCTCAAGCAGAGTCTCTGGCAGCGCAACCATCAGCGCCGAGCGAAGCTGCAACTCAAATGCAGCGTCGATGGCATCGAGCGTGCCGGCGCTTCGAGCAAGTTCAAATTTCACTTCGGGCAGGTTGCCATCGTGCGGCTTTTTGGTTCTGAAATCGAACACGTTCATGCGCTTTTCTCCGGGCTGTTGAGCCCTTCTTTGTCATTCATCATTACTTTGAGCTTCTCGCGCGCGCGGAAAACCTGGGTCATCACGGCTGCCGGTGTGAGGTCCAGCGCTTGGGCGATTTCCTCGATGCTAAAGCCGCCCAGTACTTGCATCACCAGCGGCTCGCGATATTTGCTTTCGAGCCTGCCAAGCGCGTTGCGCAGTTCGCGGGTCGCGAGCTGTTCGGCGTGTGGTGTGGCGCTCATGTCTTCGATCTCAAGGTCGGCAATGTCCACTTGCTCATGCTGTTTGCGCTCATAAATCCGCGCGTGTTCACGACGCAGGATAATCATCAGCCACGCCTTGATCTTGCTCACTTCGCGTAAATCCTTGATGGAACGCCAAGCGCGCAGCAGGGTCTCTTGCACCAAGTCCTCGGCTAGCTCGCGATGCCGACACAGCCAAAAAGCGACGCGATAAAGCTCGGGCCCATGGGCGCGAACGAGTGCTTCAAATTGAAATTGGGGGTTGCTCATGCCAACGGTAGACCTGAGTTTGCGGCGGGATCTTTCAAGGGTTTTTTGGCGATTACACTACGCGCCATGATTCGTATCTGCACTATCTTGGCAATCGCTCTGGCATGCGGCGCCCACGCCCACGCTGAGGGCCTGGAAATTGAGGCTGAATCAGCCCCGCGTCCGTCCGCTGGGAGTTCCGCCACCAGCGCGCTATTACAGCAATCGTCCGAAGTAGTGGCACCGTTAGCGATGGGCTTGTTTGGCTATCACGGCGCGATTGCCCTCGAGCGCGGCCAGGCGCGGGTGGCCAGCGCATTAGGTCTGATCGATAGCGCTGATGCGCACTTCGCGCGGATGTATTCGTTTGCGCTACAGGCGCAAGACATGACCGCCGCAATGGACGCCCTTGGCGAGCAGGCGCGCAATGCTTTTACCCGGGGCGACTACGAAGCCTGCGAGCGGTTTATCGAAGAAGAGCTGGTGATTGCGCGCAAGTCGAAAGATTCAATTCGTGAAGTGGTCGCGCTCAATGGCATGGGCACGCTGGCGCGGCGCATGGACCGACTCGACGAGGCGCTGAAGTATTTCGAGCAGGCGCTAAGCATCTCAGAGCGCAACAAGGACGATTTTTCGGTCGCGCAGGCGCTGTTGAATCTAAGCGTGGTCTACAAAAGCCAGGGCGACTATTACCGCGCGCTCGACGTACAGCTGCGTGCGCTGGAGATTCGTGCGCGCTTGGGCGATGAGGCGGGGCTGGACCGCACGTATCACTACATCGGTCTGATGTACAAACACCTGGAAGATTTTGCACAGTCGCGGCATTTTTTAGAACTTGCTTTGAAGCGCGCGGAAACCCGGCAAAACTTGACCGCAATGGCCCCGATTTTAGGCTCGCTCGCGAGTCTTGCCAACGACACCGGGCGCCCGCAGGAAGGCTTGAAGTACGGGCAGCGCGCGCGCGAGATCAATCAGCGCTTTAGTTCTAAATCTGGCCACAGCTTCGACGCACTCGAGATTGGTCGCGCGCAGCTCGCGCTGGGCTTAGGCGATGCCGCGCGCAGCGAATTGCGCACGTCGATGGATTTGGCCGTTGAACTGCGCCAGCCGCGCACAATCGCCGATGCGCTGTTTTACCTAGCGCAACTCGACGAGCGCGAAGGCCAGCTGGCAAGCGCGCTCAAGCAGCTCAAGGAAGCGATGACGATTTTTCGCGATGCCAACGATCGTCCTCGTCTGCTCGATTGTTTCCTGGCGCTGGAGCGAATTTTGCCGAAGCTTGATCGCACCGTTGAGGCGCTCGACTACGCGCAACAGCGCTATGCGTTGCGCGAAGAGCTGCTCGGCGTGCAGTCAGGGCGGCGCCTAAACGACCTGCGCGTGCGCTACGAACGCGTGCAGGCGGACCGGCAAATTGAGCTGCTCAAGCGCGAGAACGAAGTCAAAGCGCTGAATCTTAAAAATCAAAATTTGCAGCGTGGTTTGGGCATCAGCGTGGTGCTAACGCTGTTGACCTTACTCGGCGTGATGGCTTGGCGATACAGAGAATCCCGACGCCTGCACAGTGAACTACGTGCGACGCATAGTGAGGCGTTGGTTCAAGCCGAAAGACTTCGAACCGCACATTCCCAGCTTGAGGAACAAGCGCGTGAACTCTATCGAGCGGCCATTTCTGACCCGCTCACCGGCATTTACAACCGCGCCTATGCCATCCGCCAGCTCGATCAGCTGTTAACCGAAGCGGCCGTGGCGCGGCATCCGCTCGCGGTGCTGCTCCTTGATTTAGACCTATTCAAAAAAATCAACGACACCCATGGCCACCAAATGGGCGATCGAGTGATCATCAACACCGTACAAGCGCTGCAAACGCAGTTGCGCCCTGATGACGTGCTGGCGCGCTACGGCGGTGAGGAATTCTTGGTGCTGCTGCCGAACTGCGCGCACAAGGATGCAACTCTGATCGCCGAGCGGCTGCGCGAGACAGCTGCGCAGTTAAGCGGCGATGCACACGGCCCCGTTCCGCGACTGACTTTGAGCATTGGCTTAGCCTGCTTAGCTGAAGGCCAAAACGCTGCGGTGAAAGCGCTGATCGGCGCCGCTGACCGCGCGATGTACGCGGCCAAGGCGCTCGGCCGCAATCGAGTCGAACGCGAAGATCCGTTGAGCAGCGCCACGCCTGCACTGCGCTCGACCGGTGGCATCAATGTCTAAACCCAAACCACCGATCGATTGGGCGGGCAAGCTTACCCGTGCCGCCGACAATCTCACCGACTACCTCGAATCGCTCGAACGCAAGCGCACGCAACGCCCCGCGCGCGAGCTCCCGTTTTTCGCGTGGCTGCGTCCTGAACATATCGTGTTGCTGTGCAGCGTCGCGCAAGCCGCCGTGGGCGTGTGCTTGTTGACGTATTGGATGAGCGGCGCTGGCGCTCTGAGCGGATTTTTGGCGCTCGTGTCATTCGCAATTGCCGCTGCGCTATATCAGCGCATCCGCTTCGCACTTCACGCCAATCTGATTTTAAGCGCGCTGTCGCTCATCACCATTCCGCTCGGCAGCATCATGGCAATCTTCATGAGCGGCTCGTCGGAACAAGCCGGCGGCAGCGCAGGCCTGGGATCTATTGGCGTGTTGATGATGGTCTTTCTAGCTATCACCGCGCTGAGCTCGCTGGCCGCGCTTTGGCAGGATCGCTAGATCACGCTGCGCAATTGCTGAGCGAGGCTCATCCATGCGCGGAAACAAAACCGGCCTCGCAAAAAACAGCATCATCGTTTAATTTGATACTCGCGTTGATCGTCGCTGCGCCCCATCAGCCACGGCCGCAGACGGCAATCAGGGTCCAGCGCAAATTCGACAACGCCACCGGATCGGCATCAGTTACTTCACTGCGCCCTGGATGTGTTCGACGATCAGACCTGCCACGTCCACGCCGGTCGCACGTTCGATGCCTTCAAGGCCGGGCGAGGAGTTCACCTCCATGATCAAAGGGCCGCGCGATGAGCGCAGCAGGTCAACGCCTGCGACGCTCAAGCCGAGTATTTTCGCAGCGCGCACGGCGATACGGCGTTCTTGCGGGGTGATTTTGACCGCGATTGCGGTGCCGCCACGGTGCAGATTGGAGCGGAATTCGCCGGCCTTGGCCTGACGGCGCATCGCCGCCACCACGCGCGAGCCAATCACAAAGCAGCGCACGTCAGCACCGGCCGCTTCACCAATAAATTCCTGCACTAAAAAATGCGCCTGCAGGTCGGAAAACGCCTCGACCAAGCTTTCGGACGCTTTAGCATTTTCACCGAGCACCACGCCGCGGCCTTGCGTGCCCTCAATGAGTTTGATGACGTGCGGCGCGTCGCCGATCAGACTCAAAAAATCTTTGGTATCGCCGGGTCGGTCGCCGAAAGCGGTGATCGGCAAGTCAATCCCGCGCCGCGCCAACAGCTGCAGCGAGCGAAATTTATCGCGCGAGCGCGCAATGCCAGTCGAATTGTTGAGCGCGTGCACGCCCATCATTTCAAACTGGCGCAACACCGCCAAGCCGTAGTTGGTGACTGACGCGCCGATCCGCGGAATCACCGCGTGGAAGGCTTTAAGCGAGCGCCCGCGATAGTGGATTTCCGGGTTCGACTGCGACAGCGTCATGTAGCAACGCAGCGTGTCGATCACACGAACTTCGTGCCCCGCCGCGCGGGCGGCTTCGACTAGCCGCCGCGTGGAATACAGTTTTGAGTTACGGGAGAGGATCGCGATACGCATCGCCGCGATGGTACCCCGCGCATCCTTTAAGCGCGCGGTGCGGGTGTCTCGCGCGTCTTCCAAAGTGAAAACAGCACGCCGCCAACCAGCAGGACTAAAGTAACGCCTAGACTGAGTGAAGTCGGCACTTTGCCATCAAACACTAAATGGCCGAGAAAGATTTTGAGGCCGATGAAGATCAACACCAGCGCCAGCGCGTACTTTAAATAGTGGAACCGATGAACCATCGCAGACAGCGCAAAATACAGCGCGCGCAAGCCCAGAATCGCAAAAATATTCGACGTGTAAACGATGAACGGATCCGGCGTGATCGCAAAGATTGCCGGCACCGAATCGACCGCGAAAATCACGTCGGCTAGCTCAATCAATACCAGACATAAAAACAGCGGCGTCGCGTGGCGCAGCATGCGCCCCTGTGGGTCAGGAAGAGTCACAAAGAAACGCTCGCCATGCAGTTTTTCAGTCACACGCATGTGGCGCTTCAAGAATTTCAGCACCGGGTTGTCCGCAATGTTCGGCTCTTTGTCGACCATGACCAACATCTTGATGCCGGTGATCAACAAGATTGCGCCAAACACATACATGATCCAGGAAAACTGCATGACCAGCGCGGCGCCTAAACCGATCATCAGCCCGCGCAGCACAATGACGCCCAAAATGCCCCAGAACAGCACGCGATGCTGATGGATGCGCGGCACCATGAAATAGGTGAAGATCATCGAAATGACGAACACATTGTCCATCGCGAGCGTTTTTTCGACCAAAAAGCCCGTGAGGTACAGCTCAACGGCCGTCCACGCTCTATCACTCGGCGTGAGCCCAGCGGCAATCTCAGGGTCCAGCGCGCCTGCGTTGGCGTAAGTTAAATAAATCCAATACACCGCTCCCGACCAGGCCAGTCCGCAGCTGATGTAAAAAGCCGATGTCCATAGGCTTTCTCGAACGCCGATCTCGTGCGCCTCGCGGTGCAAAACACCCAGATCAAGCACCAAAATCAGCAGCACGACGGTGATGAACAAAAGCCAAATCCACACCGGCATACCGAGCCAGGTGGTCAAAAAAGCAGTCAGTTGAATATCCATTGAAAGTCCGGGCGTTGATTGAGAGGGAGATGATTTCGAACGCGGGAAGAAATCTTGCGCTCTACTTCTCTTCAATCGACTCCGACATCACAGGCACATAGCGTGCGCTGTCAGAGGGGCCCGCAGTCGATACCAAAAAATTAGATCATGAATGGTGAATGATGTGTAGATAATCCGCTGTAGGCTGTACTGAAAAACTAGGTAGGCCTCGGATGAAACAGGTCGCTGCGATCACGCGCATTGCCGCCCAATAAAAATGAGGCGCTCGGATCAACCAGCGCCCGCCCACTCAGCGCTGTGCGGCCAAGCAGCATCGGAAACAGCAGCTGCGAGCGATTGGTCAGATTCACCTCGACGCTAAAGTGATGCTCGCCTAGACCAACAGTCGTGCGAATAAATGGGCGGATCGTTGCGTGGCCGCCGGAATCTGTCACTTCGCGTTCGTCGATTACCTCTGCGTCGCAGTAGTGCAAGCGCTTGCGCGAGCGTTTGAGTTGCAGCCCAAAGCGCACCCATTTGCGTCCATCGCGATCAAAAATTTGCATGTCAGAGACGTGTAAAGCGGACGACTTGGCGCCGGTGTCGATTTTGGTGCGAACCGCTTTTAGATCCAGATTTGGCAGCGAGACCCACTCGCGCCAGCCGAGGATAAGGGTCATGTTTGCTCATCCATCGGACATCGTGCCCGAGGATTCGAGAGCCTGAAGGGGCTCGGCTCGTGCCTCGGTGGGCTTCGGCGGGGGTTTTGGCGGGGTGGGGGGAGCTTGCTCATTTTGGGGGTTGGGCTTCGGGTGGATTGGTTGTTCCAACTGTTCCAATTGCTTCGGTCGGCTCGGCTGCACCTTTGGGTAAGGGGGGAGATTCGCTGGGTTTGTGCTGGCGCCAGAGGCCGTGTTCGGCATAGGCGTGGTAGCCCCAGCGTAGCCAGCTGCTTAGGCTGACGGCTAACCACAGGGCGAAGCTCAGCATCAGCAGTTGGTAGATCCATTTGGGCACGCTTAAGATCATGGCGACCGGTAGTACGCCGCTGGAAGCGTCGGCGAACCAGCGAAATTCGCTTGCGCTGGAACCGAATCCGGCGATGTGCATATCGGGATCGCCGAGCAAGCCTAATGGCACCGACAGCACGATCGCCGCCAGCGCGAGTGCGGTGAGCAGGCCGAGAATCACTTGCAGGAAATTGTAGGTGCCGTCGCTTAGCCGCTGGACGTAGCGCGGCCGCAGGCTCAACGCATGCAGCCAGACCACCACCAAAATCAAGCTGAGCCACGACCAGGTCGAGAAGCCCAGCACCAGCAGCAGCCACTGTCCCGTGCCCAACGGCGTCAGGCGCAGGCGCGAAATCACCACCGCCAGCAGCAGCGCAAATAAAAGCTCGCCCCAGTACAGCACCGCCACGCCCAGCTTGGGTCCGCTGGCAAACACCGTCCAGCGCGCGCCTGGCGGGTTCATTTTGATCAGAATATTCGCGCTCGGCAGGTTCAGGTTGAACGCAGGCGTGCGTGTTTGCAGGCTCACCGCGCGCGCTTCGCGAAAATTCAATTGCACGCTGTGCGCGCCGGGCGTGATCGGCAAGCTCAGTTTGCCGTCTTGCGGCCGGATTGGCAGCACTTGGCCATCGCTGATAAAACTCAGCAGCTCAAGCCCGGCGGGAAGCCCAATCACATGCTGCTGGCTGCGGGTTGCGCGATAGTCGAGCCTGAGCTCGTGGTCTTGCGCTTTCGCGCCGATTTTTGAGGTCAGCGAAATCTCATCGAGGGCAAGCGTGGCGCCTGGAAGTGCGCGCGGTCGGCTTAAGGCTATGTCGAGTTCCTCGCCCGGTCGCGGGCGGAACTCATAGACAAACGCCTGCGCTGGATCTTGCGCTTCCAGTGCCGGAGTGCCGTTGAAACTCACGCGCCACTCGTCGCCGGGCGCCAAGATCCAGGTTTCCGCACGTTGCGAAAAATCACCGGCTTTTAGCTGCAGACGCGCGCTGCGTTCTAGCTTCGAGTTAAAGCTGAGTTCCTCACGATCGCCGGGCAGCGCGATCTGGATCACGCCATTCCCGACCGCTACTTCACTGCTCAGTACCTGTTCGCCGCTGAGCAATGGCAGAGTTAGGTTTAGTGACTCGCCCGCGGGCGCCACACGCGTGACGGTGGTCTCGATCGAGAAATCGCTGGCGAAGTCAAAGCGGCGGGTAACCCGCACAAACGGCAGCAAGCGGTCGGCGCTGGCACTTGGGCTTGAGTCAGCGCTGGCCCCGGCCTGGCGCTCGCGCACCAGTTCGAGGTTGGCACTCAACAGCACGCCGTCGCGCAGGCCAAGAGCGCTCCAGCCGCTGATACTGAGCTTCAACGAGCGCGGCTTCAGCGGCAGCGAGAGCTTGAAGCGATCCATCCCACTGAGCGGCCCGCTCAGGCGCACCCGATGCACGCCGGGGCTTAAGCCGACGTAGCTCAAGCCTTGCGCGTCGCGCGCGAGAAAGCTCATCTCGACGCCGTCAACATCCAGCGCGCTGGGCTGCCAGCCGTCGGCAAATTCAGGCAGCGGGACGGCGCTTAGGCTTTGCGTGTGCAGCTCCAATACCATCGAAACGCTAGCGGCATCTGCACTGATCTCCAGCACCGCAAGATCCGCGCACACCGGCGCACAGGTCGGCGGCTGGGTCAGACGCGCCTTGAGCTCAGCCAGCAATTCGGCGCTAGGTGTGGCTTGCGCGTTTGCTGTACTGCTCAACGTGGGCAAACAGCACAGGGTCAGCAACAGCGGCGCGGCCGCGCGCAGATCCACTTTCAATTTCAGTGCGCGCCCAAAAGCAAATAGGACGAAGCCCAAGCCGAAAATGGCCAGCAGTCGGCCCAGGCGCGTCGCCCACGCCGGACTGATCCACAGCCTCACCGTTTGATCCGCGCTTAAGGGTCCTTGAAAGCTCATCGTATAGCCTTGCCATTGCCAGTTAGGCATGCCGACGCCGGCTTGCACCACCACATCTTGTGCGTAGCGATTCAAGCGATTGCGCGACTTTGAAAGCGCCTGTAGCGAATTAGCTGAGTTGCTATTTTTCTGCAGCGCAACGTTCGGTTCGCTGCTTGCATCGGCGGCCATATTAGAAGTCATTTCCATTGGTGCTGGCGGCGACGGCGGCGGCGGTGGACTCGATGCGATCAATGAACTGTCGACGCCCCTCTCGCCGTAGCTCATTGCACCCGCCTCAAGCTGCGGATACAGCGCAAGGCGCACCTGCTCGGCTGCAAATACCAGCACGTTGATCGACAGCAGCGCCAGCAGCACCCAGCGCGAGACAACGACCACACGCTTCAATAGATTATCCGGCAGCTTAACGGCAGCCAAGTGCAGCGCTGAGAGCGTCGCAAGCAATAGCGTCAAGCCTGAGTGGTTGTGGTAGGCAATCGTGAAAAACACCAAGCCGGCAACCATCACCGACCAGCCCAGCGCGCGGCGCAGCAAGACCAGCGCCAGCAGCACCAGAAAAATATCCAGCAGGCTAAAGCGTTCGAGCCAAGTCCCCGGCGCATAGCTAGCGCCGCTGGCATGCAGCAAGCGATAGCTCGGCGGTAAATTGAGCGTCCAATTGGCTTGCTCGAGGCTTTGCGCCCATGCGCCAACCGGCAGCGTTGCCGCGCCCCCTGTAAGGCTTGAATCGGCCGACAAATTCAACATGTCCTCGCGAATTTCAACACCGCGCTGGCCCGCATTCGCACCCTCGGTAATCAAGCGATCTTCCTCGTTGATGCGCGCACTCAAAAGCTTCAGTGGCGCATTCAAATCAACTCGAAAATCACGCGTCATGCGCCCGCTAAGCTGGTCGCGAAAACGCCATTCGCTGCCATCAAAACGCAGCCACGCGGTGCGCTGCAGCGTCAGCTCATTGCGCGCATCACTCAAGCGTCCGCGTGCCGATTCCTCAATCGTGAGCGCTTCATCCGGGCTGACCACAAACGCGGGCAGCGCTTTCCACTCCTGAGGCATATCGAGCGTGTTCGCGTCGATCGGCCGAGGCGCGCGGGCTTGGCTCACACGAATGCGCGGGTTGCTGGCGTACGAGAAGATTTCTTCAGCAGGCCACGGCGCAGCGCGCTTGCTCGGCGCGAGCTTGGGCGTCATTGTGGTAGCGCGCCCATCGAGATAAATAAAGAACGAGCCAGGCTCAAGCTTGACCTTCAGATCGCCACGCTCATTGACCTGCGCCGGGAGCGCGCTGCGCACCCGCAGCGGGACAAAATCCGGGCCCAGCACCGCATCGAAACTGACCTCGCGCGCCCGCCCGGCGACGTCCACTTTGAGCGCCAAGGTTTGCAATAGCGGCAGCTCGTCTTCGATGCGTCGAAACACCTCAATGCTGAGCGCGTCGGCAAGCGTTGCCTCGCGCTCCAGCTGGCCCAACCACAGCATGCCGTCCTCGCGTCGAATGCGCGTCGCGCGCTTGCCATCAAGGTTAAGTTCCACGATTGCAAACAGCTGTGCGAGCGCTAACCGCTCCGGCCGCGTGGCGAACGCCAATTCTCCGCTAATTGCATAGTTACCTGCACTCAAGCGAATTGACGGGCGCCCGTTTTGCTCGATCACCGCGATCGGCAAATTGTTGGCAAGCACTGCAACCGGCCACGCCTGCGTATCGCCCGGAAGCTCAAGCGCACGCTCGGCGTAGACGCGCACCGAGAAGGCAAAGCGCGCCGATTTGGCTTCCACATCCAGCTTCAATGGCGAGGTCCAGGCGCACACAAAATCAGCGCGATCAGTGGCCGCCCGTGAGGCGATCAGCGGACAGCCACGGTGCTCTTCGCCGGCCATCACCCACTCAGACCATCCCTGCAGCGGGGCTGGAGATGTAGCGCCTGATGAATGCGCTAGGCTTGATAAAGTCAGCGCTTGCAGAACAAAAAGCATCGCAAAAAGCGTACGCATTGCAAACCCCACTGTGGTAAAAAAAATCGCCAAACAAGCTTTAAAAAAAATTTCTTGAAGCCACCCAACATTAGTTCACAAAACTGAAGAACGCACTACACTAGGTGCCGCGTGAGATGCTTGGCTTCACCGCTCTCGACGCAATGTACAGCGGAATTTATCCGCGATTTTTCGTCACGAAAGAGGAGTTTTCCGGTGAGTGATAAAAAAGCCAAAAGTAGTCCCATGAAAACGGTCGCGAAAGCAGCCGCCAAACCCGCAGCGGTCGCACAGCCTGCTGCAAAAGTAGTCGCCAAAGCGGCACCCGTAGTCGCAAAATCACCTGCCAAACCTGCGGCCACAGCGCCTTCAGCGAAAGCTGCCGCTCCTGCAAAGCCCGCCGCCAAAGCCGCTCCTGTAAAAGCTGCCGCAGCGAAGGCCGCTCCAGCAAAGGCCGCAGTTCCAGCAAAGGCCGCTCCAGCAAAAGCAGCAGCCCCAGCAAAAGCAGCAGTTCCAGCAAAGGCCGCTCCAGCAAAGGCCGCTCCAGCAAAAGCAGCAGCTCCAGCAAAGGCCGCTCCAGCTCGCCCGGCAGCCGTAAAAGTGGCACCTACACCGGTGGCTAAACCGCCGAACATGAAGCAGCCGACCAGTAAGCCAGCTGCGACGGCCGCACCCGCGAAAGCAGCTCCGGCAAAGGCCGCGGCGAAAGCAGCTCCGGCAAAGGCCGCGGCGAAACCTGCTGCAAAAAAAGCGGCGGCCAAGAAGTCTGACAAACCCCCGCCTGCGGGCGATGCCCAAGCGGGCCCTCGATGGGAGTTCGTAGAAAAATCGCGCGGGCAGTGGGTTGAACTGCAGGCCGCTCTCGACGATCTCCAAAGCCAGATGAAAGATGCCGCACTTGGCGCGCGCGGCCGTTTCGAGAAACACGCGGAAGATTTGCGTGGCTTGCTCAACGAGGGCGAGCGACGTTTAGGTGAAGTCCAAAAGCAACTCTCGCCGCCAGTGGAGCAGCTGGCCAAGCAGGTGGAATTCAGCTGGAAAGCCTTAAAAAGTTCGGTTGAATTTTTCAAGGCGCAAATGCAAAAGCGCGATTAGCGCAGCGTCGCTCCCTACGATTTATCGAGGGAGTAACGAGGCCGTTTAAGAAAAAAGCCAGCGCACTTTGCCTGGCTTTTTTTGTGCGGCTCAACCGCCCTAAGCTTGTGAATCGAGCAACTCTTGATAGTCATCCGGGTCAAGCAGTTCGTTGAGTTCGTCTAAGTCGGTTGGTTCGACGAGATAAATCCAGCCTTCGCCGTATGCGTCTTCGTTGATTTTCTCTGGGTTGTCGGTCAGTGCTTCGTTGACGGCAACAACCGTGCCGCTTAGCGGTGAATAAATGTCAGAAGCGGCTTTGACCGATTCGACCACAGCGCAGGTGTGGTTGGCTTTCAACTCATCGCCCACGGCTGGCAATTCGCAATAGACCAAATCGCCGAGCGCGCCTTGTGCATACTCCGAAATGCCTACGCGCACGTTGCCGTCATCTTCGCGGCGCGCCCATTCGTGGGACTTCAGGAACTTCAAATCGCCAGGGATTTCTTGCATATGGGCTTCTCTAGTTGGGAAATGGATCGCCCTTGAGTTTAGCGAAAAGCAGGCCAACCGGCACTGCCAGCTACACAAGCGCACGCTACAATCTGCGCACTTTTTTTCTGTAATTGAGGGTGACGACATGGCGATCCAATGGACGACTGCCAGCTTGCACGATGCCTTGCGCGCATCTGAGCTTGAGCAGGAAGGCAAGATCGAGCTGCTGGACGGGCTTGATCCGAGCATCTCCATCCAGCTCAAAGATTTTGGCGATTTGCCGGTGCAGATCAACGTGTCTGGCGAGCAAATCATGGTGTCTGCAGCGATGTGGGAAGCCTCCCAGGTGAAGGACCGCGCGGTGTTTAATGAGCTCGCGTTGAAGCTCAACCCGGTTAATGCGCTGTCAAATGTGGGCTTGATCACCATTGCACCCGGACGCGATTTATACGTGATGTTTGGTGAGCTATCGGCAAGTTCGGAACTCGCCCACGTGATCGAGGAAATTCGCGTGCTTGCCGACAACACTATCGAGGCCGCCGAGGCCTTCGCTGATCATCTGGTTTAGGAGCGTTACGCATGAGCATGTGGTCCAAGATTTTTACGATGTTTCGCGGTGCCGCGCACCAAGCCGGCGAGGCGGTAGTCGATGCGAACTCGCTGCGCATTCTCGATCAAGAAATTCGCGACGCGAGCGACGCGCTGCGCAAATCACGCGACGACCTCACCACGATGATGGCGCAGCGCAAGCTGACCTTCGACAAGTTTCAACCCAAGCAAAACAAGATCGCTGAATACGTCGGCTATATCGAGCAGCTGCTGACCAAAGGCGATGAGGCGCTGGCGCGCGAGGTCGCGCAGAAGCTCGCTGAGCTCGAAGGCGATAGCGCCAGCGATTCGCAGCTGATCCAGCAGTACGACAGCAACATCGACACGTTGAAAAAATCCATCGTGCAAGCCGAACACACCATCAGTCGGCTCAAGCAACAGGTGGACTCAGTCAAAGCCACTGAGAACGTGCAGCGTGCGCAAGCCGCTCTTGCCTCGAGAAATTCGGGCTCGAACGCCGCGCTGCGTACGGCCACCGATTCGCTTGAGCGCATCAAACTCAAACAGGCTGAACGCTCGGCTAAGTTCGATGCGGCCAAGGAAATCGAGAATCTTGGCGGCGATGGCGATCTGAAGGCCAAGCTGGCGAAGGCCGGTTTGCTGGAAGATCGCTCAAGCGCCGATGCGATCCTGGCGCGCTTCAAGGCAAAGCCGGCGCTGCCCGCGCCGCAGGCGAGCGCACCGAAGCAATTGCAAGCCGATCTGCACACGCCCGATGTTTGATTTCCTCAAAAAGGCGGCGAGTGCGCGGTTGGCGCAACGGCGTCCGCCGCCGCCACCGCGTGTCGAGCATCCGCTGGGTTTGCGCCTCGGTGGCGCGGTAGCGATCGATGCGCTGCCGTTCCGGGTGCTTGGCGCTGAGCTTCTGTTCAGCCTGCCCGAGGGCAGCCAAATGGTTGAGGCGCGCGGTCACGTCGATTTGGGTCAGGGCGCTGAGCTGCACCGCTTTTATTTGAGCGACGACGCGTTTTTGCAGGTCTCAACCCAGGGCGGCGCGACGGACGAAATCAAGCTGTTTCAATTTGCCGAAACCAAGCATCCGAACACCCGCGCGGCGCTCGAAGCGTGGCTGCGCGACGATTCCGAGCTTGGCAAATACGAGATCGATTTGAAGGGCAAACGCTTCACGCGCGTGTGGGGCGACAGCGGCGCGCACTATTCGCCGCCGGTGGTTTTTGACGAGCGAGTGTTCAAGAAATCCGATAGCGTCCCCGACTACGACCTGACCCATTACGCGATGTTGTACCAGCGCGAGATTCCCGGCAGCGAGCGCCTGGAATATCTGCTGGTATCGGTTGAAGATTCAGGCCCCAGCGATTTTTGCGTGGTGTTTTCCTTAGGTGTAGATGTCAGCTCAGCTGACTTGGAGATTGTCTAATGCCATCGGTTTATCTCGCGGGCTTGCCCGCATTTCTGGCGTATTTCGGCTCAACGGTGGGGCTGTTGGTGTTGTTCAGCCTGATCTACACGCGCCTCACCCCGCACCACGAATTTGCATTGATCAAGGCCAATAAATCCGCCGCGGCAGTCGCTTTTGGCGGCAGTCTGCTGGGCTTTGTGCTGCCGCTGGTGGCGGCGATTTCCAATTCGGTCAGCTTGCTGGATTGCGTATTGTGGGGCGCGATCGCCCTGGTGGTGCAGATGGTGACCTTCTTCGCGCTGCGCTTGTTCATTCGCGATTTGCCGGCGCGCATCTCCAACAACGAGATGGCCAGCGGCGTGTTCGTCGCGTTTGCCTCTGTTGCCGTTGGCGCGCTCAACGCCGCCAGCATGACCTGGTAGCGTGCGATGAAGCGATCAAAGCTGCTCAAACTTGCACTCCTCGGCAGCGCTCCGCTGCTGCTGACGGGCTGTGAGGAAGATCACCCGGCGTTTGTTTACGAATCGGTGGCTGCGTGCATCAGCGCCAAACAGCTCCCCGAGCAAGCCTGCCGCGACGATTTCACCCGCGCGCAGGCCAACCATCTAGCGGCCGCGCCGCGCTACACCTCGCCGCAAGATTGCGAAACTGATTTTGGCGTAGGCCGCTGCACCACCAACCAGGAATCGGGCGGCAGCTTCTTTGTGCCGCTGATGACGGGCTACATGATCGCTTCCGTGCTGCGCTCAAGTGGTCCAGATTGGTACAACTCGCAGAATAATCGCGCGCCCCAGCCGCTCTATCAAACGCGTGGCTCAGGGGCGTGGCGCACGTCGGGCAATATCGTGATCGGCTCCAATACCGGCATGGCCAAAGTGCCCGCGGCGGCTTCGCGCCCAGCGGCACGCGCGGTAACCATGTCCCGGGCGGGCTTTGGATCAACCGCATCTGCACGCGGGAGTTGGGGCGGGTGAAGCGCATCGCGATCGCTGAACGCGCAGACTGGCGGGCTCAAGCCGACGCACTCGGGTTTAAGTTCCACACCATCAACGGCGAGCCCTACTGGGTTGAGGACGCCTACTACCAGTTCACCTTGCGCCAGATTGAAGACGATATCGAAGCGCCGTCGGCTGAAATTCATCAGATGGCGATGGCCTTGGTGGGCGAGGTGGTGCGCAGTGAGGAGCTGCTAGCGCGCCTGGAAATTCCCGAACGCTACTGGCAATGGATCGCGCAAACCTGGGGCAGCGATGACACAACCCAGGCGCCGCATTTGTACGGGCGCATGGATTTTGCCTACACCGGGGTTGGCCCAGCGAAGCTGCTGGAGCTCAACTACGACACACCAACCAGCCTGTACGAGGCGGCGTATTTTCAGTGGCTGTGGCTGGAGCAACTGATTGCGCGCGGCGATTTGCCGGCTGGTAGCGATCAATACAACGCCATCCAGGATCTGCTGATCGAGGCGTTTCGCGCGCTCACGCCGGGCCTGACCCAGCCGCTATATTTCGCGTCGGTTGCGAACCATCCGGAAGATCGCGGCACCGTGCTGTACCTGCGCGACTGCGCGGCACAGGCGGGGATCAGCACCGAGATCATCGACATTGAGGATATCGGCCTTGCGGTCGGCGGACGCTTTACCGATCTGCAGCACCGGGTAATCAGCTCGCTATTCAAACTCTATCCGTTGGAATTTTTATTTCGCGAGGAATTTGGGCCCGCCCTGCCAAACAGCGGAATTCAGCTTTTTGAGCCGCCCTGGAAAGCGATCTTGTCGAACAAAGGTGCATTACCGCTGCTCTGGGAGCGCCATCCTAACCACCCGAATTTGCTTGAAGCGCATTTTGAGCGCCCCGACGCACCCGCGCTCGAAGCCGGCTGGGTGCGCAAACCACTGCATTCTCGCGAGGGTGCCAATGTCGATTTGATCATGCCAAACGGCGAGCGCATCAGCCAGGACGGTCCCTATGCGGACGGCGCTTTTATCCGCCAGCGCTACGCGCCATTGCCGAAATTCGACGAGTGGCATGCGGTGGTCGGCGCCTGGATCGTGGCCGATCGAGCCGCGGGCTTGGGCATGCGCGAGGACCAAAACCCGATCACGCGCGACGCCGCGCGTTTTGTTCCCCACGCGATTGTTGATTGAGCCGTGAGAGGCCTACACATGAAACAGCTGAGCGCACGTGCAGCATTGGGCTTGGCGGCTGTGGGCCTTGTGGCGGCTTGCGCACCTTTGCCTAGAGCGACTGGTGATGAGGCGCAAAGCAGTGCGGCTGCGAGCGCTTCAGATAAAGCGCTGATCGCGCGTAATTTGTTGCTGGGCGAGTTCTCTAACAGTGCGCAAATGCGGGCGCTTGAAGCGGCTATCTCAAGCAGCCCGGCGCGCAGCGGTGCGTGGATCGATGCCCAGCACGCGCGCTTTGTTGCGTTCGAGAACCCACGCTTTGGCGCGCATCCGCTTTACTTTGAGTGGCGCTCGCCGGGCGCCGCCGGGCCGGTGACGCGCCGTCGCATTTGGGTGTTTGAGCAAGTGAATGGCGCGCTGCAAATGCGCTTTTTCAGCTTTAAAGACGAGTCGGTGTTTGCCGATCAGAGCCGCTGGCAAGATGTCCTGACGCGGCTTGATCCGGCCGCGACGGTGAGCTATCCAGAGGGTTGCCGAGTCAAATTCAGCGCGTTGGGCGCGCGGCGCTTTCAAGGCCAGCTCAATCCTGCCACCTGCAAAATCCCAGCCCAGCGCTCCGGCAAAGAGCTCGCTTTGGCAGCCAGCATAGACATCAGCGAAAGCGGTTTGCGCTACCAGGAAAGCGGCCAGTACGCGGATGGCAGCATGGCTTTTACCGTGCCCGGAACGGCGGCTTATGCGTTCACACGCGAGCTGTTGAGCCCAGCCGATGCGCTATTTGAAGGCATCCGTGCGCTGTGTGGAAAAACCTTTGGCGGGCGCATTAGCGTCAACGAGCCGGTGACGAACCCGCCCGATGTGTTCACTGGTGAGACGCTGCTGATGCACGTCCGCGACTGCGATCCAACCACTTTGCGCGTGCCGTTTCATGTCAGTAACGACCGTTCGCGGACCTGGGTGATCACGCGCAGCGCAGCGGGTCTTAAGCTCAAGCACGACCATCGCAAGGCGGACGGCAGCGAAGATGAAATGACGATGTACGGCGGCGACACGCTTGATCGGGGGCTTGAGTCTCGCCAAACCTTTCCGGCCGACGCCCACAGCCAGGCGCTGTTTACGCGCATGAAAATTCCTGTTTCGAACCAAAACGTGTGGGCGCTCGAGCTGGATCCCGGCGTTGAGTTTCGCTATGAATTAACGCGCCCGCAGCGCACATTTAAAGTGACGTTTGATTTACAAAAGCCGCTGCCCACACCGCCTCCCGCTTGGGGTAGCAACTAGGCGATGTACGCGATTAGCGGCAAGGTCACCATCGCCAGCAGCAAGCCGTAGCTGACCAACGCCGCGCCTAGTTCTTGCTTGAGTTGCGCTGCACTCAAAAGCGCCGCAGCGCTGATCATGGCAGGCATGCCGGCTTGCAAAGCGGCCACGCTGATGGCGAGTGGATCGAGCCCTATTGCGTGCGCCAACATCCAGGCGAGCGCTGGAAACGCCAGCAGCTTTGCGACCAAACCGATCCCAAGCGCCGCCAGATCCGCCTTTGGCAGGCGAAACTTAAGCTTCAACCCGACCGCAAAACAGGTGATCGGGACCACCGTCGCTGCGAGCGCTGCGCTGATTGAATCGGCAATGCCGCTGAGCGGCGCAATTAGCAGCCCCAGCAGCAAAGCCCACAGCGGCGGAAACTTGAGCAGGTTTAAAAACTGACACGCGCCCGAAACTTTCTCAGTCTGTGCGGTGTTAGCCAAGATCAGCCACGGCACGCCGACCGCAAGCAGCACGAATGAACCCATCTGATCGAATACCAGCGCATACGGCAGCGCGCTTTCGCCGAGCAGCGCCTGCACCATCGGGTAGCCCAAAAACGCGGTGTTGCCGATCGAGCTGAGCGCAGTCAGCGTTACTTGCGTGGCCCGTTCAAAGCCGAGTCGCGCGCATAGCCACCACACCGCGCCGCCGACGACCGCACTGCACGCGTAGGGCAGCAGCGCCAGCTTGAACACATCGAAGGTAAACGTCATGCCCGGCACCACCTGCAGCACCAGGCCGGGCAGCGCCACGACAATCACAAATCGGTTCAGCGATTCAGCGGCGCTATCGGTGAACAAATTGCCCACCTGACACAGCTTGCCCAGCGCCAGCAGCAGCAGAACCAGCGCATAGGCATCAAGCAAGGTGCTTGAGCTCGATAAGGTGCACGCCACTGGCCGCTTTATCCAGGCCCTTAGGCGTTGAGTGCTCGCTCCAGCGTCGCGGCACGCGGCGGATGCCGAAGGCGTACAGCGTGATTGAGCCATCGGAGGCAATTTTGAAGCGTAAAAAGTTCTTGTAGTCGGGAATCTTCAATGAGGAAAACGCCTCGCCGCTGTGGCGCCCGAGCACATTCAACGAGACCAGCAAATACGCGCCGAGCAGCAGCGGACCGACCAATGCGCCACTCACGCCGAGCACGCCAAAGTGCCACAGCAGATGGCCCCAGCCAAAGTTTCGCAGTGAGTCGAAATGCAGGATTTGCAGCAGCTGCTCAGACGCCGCGTACAGCAATAGCGCCGCGACGATATGCGCTGTGGCGTGCACACCGCCGCCTAGAATCCGATACGAGCTGCGGTGGGTATCGGTGACCAACACAAATAAACCGACCACAAACAGCGTCGCAAACACGCTCAGCGGCTCGATTTCGCCGAGGAAGATGGCATTGAACTTTGCCCAAAAAGTGAGCAAATCGGCGAGTGAGTTATCCACGTAGGCGAGCGTCAAACACGCGTAGAACAGCCCCATCGCAAGCGCAAAGCGCGGGTTGATCAGCGGAAATTTGAGGTTCTGAAAGGTCAGCCAAAACGACGCGCGCGTGCTTGGAAAGGCGCAATCGGGCTTGAGTTCGCCCGACTCTTCGGTCGCGACGTACTTCGATGTCTGCGCGTGATCGCTCAGAAAACGCGGCGCGCGCATGCCGTGGGTCGGATGTAGAAACGCGCCGCCGCCGCCAGCGGTAATCAGCTGGCTGAGACCGTCGATGGCGGTAAAGCGCATGTAGTGATGCAGATCACCGGCCAGAAAAGCCAGCACACGCGCGCCCGATTTTTCGATACGTCGTTTGAGCTCGTCTAGGTTGCTTTCGCTGTAGCCGGCATCGTCCGGATACATCGTGCGGTAAATCCAAAATGGCTCCGGCACCAGCAAAATCACGCGATCCTCGGGCTGTAAATCCTCACAGCACAACTTATCGAAATAGCTCAGCTGCGGCCCGTCAATATCCGACGAAAGCTGGATATCAAAGGCAAACAGCCACACGCGCTGCGGAAGTTTCAAGGCGAAATAGCTGCGCACTTGTTCAGTCGGACAACCGGCAAATTCGCGCCCAGTACAAAAAAGGCGGCGGAACGCGACCAGTGAGTCGTACCAGTCGTGGTTGCCGGGAATGGCGAATACTTTTGGGCGCTGGGTTGAGTCGGCAAACGCCGCGCGGTAGACGTCTTCTAGGCGCTGCTGATACGCCTCGCGCGTCGGTGCGGGATAAACTTGATCACCGCCAAAGACCAGCAGCTGCGGCGGCTCGGTTTTGGGGTGCGTGCGACACGCGTCGGTTGCGATGGCGCGCGCCACGGCGTAGGTGGGATCGAAGCCATCGCCGGTGTCGGAGACAAAATCAAACCAGAAATCCGGCGTGGCGGCCTCGCTCAGGTCATGAAATTTCGGTGTTTTAACGACGCTCAATGATTCCATCAGGCGCGCGTCGGCGTGGCGTCCAAAGATGGTGGAAATTGCGACTTCTATACCGGTGCGCAGCAGCTGGCCGGGGTCGTACCAGCCAACCATCGGATGGCGGATGAGCGGCCTATTCGAAGCCATCGCTGATCATGCACTCGGTTACATGCTCGGTGATCGTGTTGGCGTTGGTGCTAGGCGCGTAGATCACACCGTTGGCGCGAGAGTAAGCGATGTCGGCCACGTTGCTAAGGCTGCCGGCAAACACGCTCGATTGCGACGACAGCCCAAACGGTGGGGTGAACTTGAGCAAGGCAGCCGCGCCCCAGCTCGAGACATACAGATTGCCCGCGCAGTCGAGCACGATGCCATCAAAGTTGCCGCTGCCGGTGTTGATCAGCTCGTTCAGTGTGGCGTTTGCAAAATCCCAAAATTTAATGCGCGCATTGCTGCTCCAACCGGCAACCAGCAGGCGATTATTGGCGCGATCAAACCACAGCCCGTTGGGCGTGTTGGTAGTCTCAGCGGTGAGCGTGCTCAGCACCGGCGCGGCGAGATTGCTGATCTCGATTTGATGGATATCGCGCAGTGAAAAATCACTGACAAACAGGCGATTCGCGCCGTCTGAGCTGATGCCATTGAGAAAGCTCGCGCCCGCGATTTGAAAATCCATGACCTCTACACTGTCACTGAGCCGGAAACCGCGCACGCGGGTGCGGTGCGCGACAAACAGTACGCCGCGAACAATTTCAATGCCGTAAGGCGAATTGCCAGCCGGCAAGGACTTGAACACGCTTAAAACGCCGCCAGTTGAGCGCTTCAAAATCTGGTTGGTATTGGTGTTGCTGATGTACAGCTCGCGCGTGGCCGGGTCGAGCTCGACGCTTTCTGGATTGCTCAGAGATTGTGCGTTTGCCTGTGCGCAACCGCGCACAAACACGCCGCCCGAGAGCAGCGCCAATGCCAGCAAGGTCAACGGCAGAATCCGTTGTTTTCTAATCATGTGGCAACTCCAAGTAAGGCCCCAAGCAGGTCGCTGAGCAGCAGTCGGATCAAGGTAATGGCAAACAGCAGCACCATCGGTGATAGGTCGAGCTGCTGGAAGGCAGGAATCAATTTGCGGATGGGCCATAAAAACGGCGCGGTGATGTCCACGCAAGCCTCGATTAGGTCATTGCGCTGCCAATCGCGCACAAACCACATGCCGATCATCGAGATTAGCAGCGCCGCGACCAGCATCCAATACAGCCAGGCGATTAGCCGATCGACCCACGCTACCAGCAGCTGCGCTGGGCTCAGCAACGATCCTTGCAGCCAATTGGTTAGCCACAGCGCGAGGGTCACGCACAGCAAAAAGCCCAGTAGCGCCGCGAGATCCAGCTTGCGGTAGCGCGGAATGAACTTGCGCAGCGGGGTCAATAGCGGATTGGTCAGCTTGTAGCAAAACTGGCAAACCCCGTTATAAAAATCCACGCTGCCCAGTTGCACCAGCACGCGCAGCAAAAATACAAACGCGGCGAAGCCAAAAACGCTGTTAACAAGATAATGGAGGCTGTTATCAAACATCGCTTAATCAACCGCCAAAGCTTGCCCGCGCCGGGTGGCTGCGGTCACCGCGCGTTCAACAATTGCGCCGAAGTGATCTTCGCGGAAGCTCGCGAGCGCCGCTGCAGTGGTGCCACCGGGTGAGGTGACGCGCTCGCGCAGGAGCGCGACCGGATCGCTCGATGCTTGCACCATCAGGCCCGCGCCGCTGCAGGTCAGGCGCGCGAGGCGCTCGGCGGTTTTGGGTGGCAAGCCTTGCGCCACACCGGCGTTGGTCAGTGCCTCGGTCAGCAAAAAATAATACGCGGGCCCCGAGCCTGACACCGCAGTGACCGCGTCCATCAGATCTTCGCGCTCGATCCAGATGGTTTCACCGCAGGCGCGCAAGATGCTTTCGGTTTCCGCGCGCTCATCAATGCCCACGTCGTCGCCCGCGTGCCAGCCGGTAATGCCTGCGCCGAGCAGCGCAGGCGTGTTGGGCATCGCGCGCACAATCCGCGCAAGATCGCCTAAACGAGACTTTAGGCGCGCAATGCTCACGCCAGCGGCAATCGAAATCACCAGCGGCAGCCGTTCGGTAATCACCGGACGCAGCTCGTCGCACACTTGATCAATGATCTGCGGCTTGACCGCAAGCACCAGCGTGTCGGCGTGATCCGCGGCCGCTCGCGCATGGGCAAATAAGCGCACCCCGAAATCACGCGCGAGTTCAGTGCGCAGCGCATCCACCGGCTCGGCCACGCAGATGCTGTGCGGATCCATACCGCGTCGTTTGAGGCCCGCAATCATGCTGCGCGCCATGTTTCCGCCACCGATAAAAGCAATACTCATGAAGTTACTTTGGCTCCGCAAAAAAGCTGGGCTACAGAGTAACCGCTTGCGTTGCTAAGCTTGCGTGCCCTCCGTTTAGTTTATGCAGTTGACCCATGGGCAATCGGCTTTCCAAGATCTACACCCGCACCGGCGATGACGGCACCACCGGATTAGGCGACGGCACCCGCGTGCCGAAAGACTCCGCGCGCGTAACAGCGTACGGCACGGTCGATGAGCTCAATTCGGTGATCGGCATGGTGCTCGCGGAAACCCAGGATGAAGAATTGCAGGAGCTGCTTACGCGCATCCAGCACGAGCTGTTTGATCTGGGTGGCGAGCTGTGTATGCCTGGGTTCACGCTGATGTTTGATGCTGACGTTACCCGTCTGGAAGAAGACCTCGACCGCTACAACGATGATCTGCCGCCGCTGAAAGATTTCATTTTGCCCGCGGGTGGTCGCGCGGCGTCGGCGTGCCATCTCGCGCGCACCGTGGCGCGTCGCGCTGAACGCGAAGCCATCAGCCTCTCGCGATTGGAGCTGGTGCAAGCGCCGGTGATCAAATACCTCAACCGCCTGTCGGACCTGTTGTTTGTGCTGGCACGCGTAATGGCGCGCCAGTCGGGTTTTGGCGAGCAACTGTGGCACAAGGACAAACGCATCAAATGAGCCTGGCGATTTACACCCACACGGCTTGCCTGCAACACGACCCGGGTCCCGGACACCCGGAATCCCCGGCGCGCTTAGCTGCGGTGTTGGACGCTTTGCGCGCATCGAGTCTCGCGCTCACCTGGCACGACGCGCCGTTGGCGACGCTTGCACAAGTTCAACGCGCGCATTCACCTGCCCTGCTCAATGCGCTGATGCGCTTGCGTCACACCGCGCACCGCGTAGCGCTGGATCCCGACACGCAAGTCTCAACCCAATCCGTGGATGCCGCGTTGCGTGCCGCCGGTGCCGGCGTGGCTGCTCTGGGCGATGTGCTGAGCGGCAAAACGCAGCGCGCGTTCTGCGCGGTGCGCCCGCCCGGGCACCATGCAACGCGCGACGTCTCGATGGGTTTTTGCTTGCTCAATAGCATTGCAGTGAGCGCTTATTGCGCGCTTGATGCCGGCCTTGAGCGCGTGGCGATCGTTGATTTTGACGTTCACCACGGCAATGGCACAGAGGATATTTTCCAAGCCGACCCGCGCGTTCTTTACATCTCCTTGCACCAGTTTCCGCTGTATCCAGGCACTGGGCAGGCGCGCGCTGAAGGCGCTGGCAATATCGTCAATGTCGAGATTCCCCCGGGCACGCGCTCTAACGATTACCGAGCGCGTTTCAGCGCGTCGGTGCTGCCTGCGCTCGAGTATTTCGCACCGCAACTGTTACTGCTATCGAGCGGATTCGACGCCCACCAGTTGGACCCACTGGCTGGCTTGAATCTCACCGATGAGGACTTCGCCTGGATCACAACCGAGCTGGTCGCGGTGGCCAATCGGCACGCACAAGGCCGGGTGGTGTCGATGCTAGAAGGCGGCTACAGCTTGAGCGCGCTAAGGTCGTGTGTGCTTGAGCATGCGGCTGCGCTCTTGCAAAATGAGTGGGTGGATCAGCGCCGCTAATCGTTGAAACGGTCGTCGGAAAAAGCCCTTTCGGTGGTTTCCTCCGCGCTTAGATAGTCGTTTTTTACTTGCACGTAATTGCGCGCTGAGTAATACAGCTTTTCGATCTCGTTATCGCTTAAATAGCGCACAAATTTAGCCGGATTGCCCAGCCATAGAGAACCCGGCTGCAGGCGCTTTCCGGGCGCCACCAAAGATCCGGCGCCGACCATCACATGCTTGCCGATTTCAGCGTCGTCGAGCACGGTTGAGCCCATGCCGATCAAGCTGCCATCACCTATTGTGCAGGCGTGCAAAATCACCCCGTGGCCGACGGTCACATCGTCACCTATCAGCAGCGCGCGGCCACCGGGCGTATAGCGGCCGTCGTGGGTGACGTGCAACACCGAGCCGTCCTGGATGTTGCTGCGCTGTCCGATGTGGATCTCGTTGACGTCCCCGCGTGCGACGGCAAACGGCCAAATCGACGCATCGGACCCCATCCACACCCGGCCGATCACCAGCGCGGCGGGGTCCACGTAAGCAGAAATGGCGATGTGCGGCCACCATTGGCGATAGCGTCGAAGCGCTGCGCTCATTGCAATTCAAACTCCATCGCCAGCGGCAAGTGATCGCTCAGCGGCAGCGGCAATGGGCCCGCCTCGATTACGCGAATATGCGCTGAGACCAGGATGTGATCGAGCGCGCTCTCCGGGCGCCAGCTTGGAAAGGTGGGCGCGTTGCCGGTGGCGACGTTGAGCTTGCTGCGCTCGATAAACGCCTCAAATTCGCGCGCGCCACGACCCACATTGAAATCGCCCAACACAATTGTCGGCTGGTCTGTTTGGAGTTCGCTCAACACAAAATCAAGCTGCAACGCGCGTGCGATCGCCCCGAGCGACAGATGCAGCGCCACAAACCGCACGCTTGCGCCTTGCTCCGTTGCGATGTCCACGCTGAGCGCGCCACGGCCTGGAATGCGTCCAGGCAAGCGATGATCGACCACATGCGCGGGCTGGCGGCGCAATAGCACACCGTTGCCGGGACGCGCGATCTCACCGACGTTGCGGTTGGCCTGGTGCGTCCAATACGGAAACTCAGCCAGCTCTGCCAGGTGCCCGGTTTGATTGACATAGCTCGAACGCAGCGAGCCCGAGTCGGACTCCTGCAAGGCCACGATGTCAAAAGGCTGCACGGCATGCGCAATTTGCTCGAGCGCGGCAAAGCGTGACGCGTGCGGCAACACTTGCTTCCAGCTGTGCAGCAGATAGTCACGGTAACGGCGTGTGCGGGTGGCCGCTTGAATGTTGAAGCTGAGAACCTTGATCCGCTCGCCGCGATAAATCCTGCGCACGGCCACGGCGCTCAAGCTCAGGCCGCTTTCTTGAGGCTGCGTTTGGACTTTTGCTTGGGCCCAGCGGATTGCTTGGCAAGTTCGCGCTTGACTAGATAGTCCGTCGTCGCTAACACCTTGAGCAAGGCCTGCTCGCCGTTACCGCGCACGCTGACCACGTATTTTCCGGCCACGATCATCGTCGGTGTGCTGCTGACCCGATAGCGCCGCGCCAGTTCGTCACTGCGACGCACTTTGCTTTCCACACCGAACGAGTAAGCCGCCTGCTGAAACAGCGGATTTTTTAGAGCGTACGTTTGCTCAAAGTAGCGACCCATTTCATCAATGTCGCGCAACCCTGGCTTGCCTTCAAAAAAATTGCGTTTAAACAGCGCTAAGTGGAACTTATGCCGCGGCACGCCGAGCACCTCGGCGGCATAAAACGCGCGCGCAAATGCCTCCCAGCTCGGGTTGGCAAACACCGCTGGCAGCATGATCAAGCCGACGCCTTTCGGCAGCGCGCGCTCCCAGGTATCTACGTGCGGTGCAAAGTGCGCGCAGTGGATGCAGCCGTAGCCAAATACCTCAACCACTTCAACTTGCTTGGCGCTGCCAATCGCCGGGACCTGGTCAACGACGGCATAGTCGACGCCCGCCACCGGTTTAGCTGGTTCAATTGCAGCGTTGACGCTGTCGGCGCTCAAAAACTGCGGCGTCAGCAGCGCGACCGAGACCAGCCAGGCTCGCGCCAAATTCACTATGGCTTGCCGGCTTTCTTGGCAGCGAGTTCTTTTTGCAGCAGGAAATTAACCGTGTCGATGACGCCCTGTAAGCCGGTTGCGGGCGTGCTGGTCACCACGTATTTGCCCGCGACAATCATGCTGGGCGTTCCCGCGATGCGATAGCGGCGGCTCATTTCATCGGCGCGGCGAACTTTGGTTTCGACCGCGAAGGAATTGGCGGTTTCTTGAAACTTCGAATTGCTGACGGTAAAGTTTTGCTCAAAAAACACGCCGATCTCATCAAGGCTGCCCATCGGTGGCTTGCCCTGGCGGAAGTTGCGTTGAAATAACGCTTCATGCGTGATGCTGCGCTTCACACCTAACACTTCGCCGACATAAAAGGCCCGCGCCAGGGCTTCCCAACTGGGATTGCCGAATAGCACCGGCGTCAACACGAATTGCACGCCCTTGGGCAGCTTTTTCTCCCATGCGTCCACGTACGGGGTGAAGTCTGCGCAGTGGATGCAGCCATAGCTGAACATCTCGATTACTTCGATATTGCTACCAGTAGAGGTCGGCTGCGGCGTTTCCAACACGGTGTAATCAGTGCCTGCAACCGGCAACGGCTTGGCCTGGCCGAAGGCGAACCCAGCACCAAGTAGCGCAACAAAGCCCAAAAGCAATCGATTCATAGCGGTTTATCCAAAGTGATTAAAAGGAATTGCGCGGATCGACCCACGTGGAGGTCGAAAAGTTTCAAGTCCGCAATCTACGGCGGCGCGGCTGAACCTGCGACAACGGGTTTGTGCGCGTGCAAGCCTTCCAGATAGCTCGACAGCGCGCGAATTTCCGCATCGCTAAGAGCACGCGCGACTTCCGACATCACCACATTGGCGTTGGCGTCTTTGCCGTGGACCGCGCCGCCGCGATAGGCGGTCAGCTGCGCCTGCGTATAATCGGCATGCTGGCCGCCCAGCGCTGGATATTTAGCGCCTGGATTGCCTGTACCGGCTGGGCCATGACAGGCCATGCAAGCGGGCACGCCGTTAGCCGGATTGCCGCCGCGATAGAGTGCCTGTCCGAGTGCGACCACCGATTCGTCGGCCGTCCCCGCGCGCACTTTTTGCTGCGCGTAGTACGCGCCAATATCGGCCATGTCTTGTGCTTCAAGCGCGCTCGCAAAGCCCAGCATGATCGCGTTTTCGCGTTCGCCGGATTTGTAAAGCGCGAGCTGGCGTGCGATGTAGCTTTCGTGCTGACCGGCAATTTTCGGATAGAGCGGATCGGTTGAATTGCCATCGACCATGTGGCATGCGGCGCAGACAGCGGCTTTTGTTTCACCCGCTTTTGGATCTCCTAAAGCGAATGCGCTCGCCGGAATCAGCAGCGCTGAGGTGGCCAGCAGCAGCGCGCCAAGCAGTAATTTTGAAAAGTTCGCGGTCATCAAAAACATCCTCAAGCCGCTGAAGTGCGCGTTCCAACTCGCGCCAGCCTAGCGGTCATTTAGTTCGATCGTTGGTAGAGGCGAAGTTTACACTAGCCCCTTCGCTGAATGAAAAAGTAGCAACCGTGAAGGAAAGTGTTCTAACCAGTGCCCACCCGTTGCGCCAGACGCGCTTTACGACCAGCGCAAATCTGGTGCGCGAGTTGCCGCCGGAGGAAGGTGCTGAGGTGGCCTTTGCCGG
>Ga0105049_10001456_pt1 | contig 28057 bp, 26 predicted proteins | sample MAT06_FD_78087 | JGI IMG/M metagenome (GOLD analysis project Ga0105049, IMG submission 78087) | Freshwater microbial communities from Lake Fryxell liftoff mats and glacier meltwater in Antarctica - MAT-06 | ecosystem: Environmental > Aquatic > Freshwater > Ice > Liftoff microbial mat | place... | reverse complement strand
GCCCCTTCGCCAACTTAGCTCAGCTGGTAGAGCAACGGTTTCGTAAACCGTAGGTCTCGAGTTCAATTCTCGAAGTTGGCTCCAAAAACGATAGGGGCGATTGGGAATTGCCCCCGCGCGGGGACGATTCGAAGCGGGGAGGGAGCTGTTGAAGTACAGGTTAACCGAGTCGCTGCGTGAGGGGCACGACCGGGATGTGGTTGCGGGGCCGTGGTTGCGGGGCCGCGCTTGCGGGAGCGCCAGGTGAGCTGCCCTTTTCGTTCCTTGGAAGATAGTAAGCATGCTTACTATCTTTTGTTCGACTTTGAGATAGAGGTTACGGACAAGTTTGGGAGCACTACGGCTTGGGCCGGCTTTCGATGTCGATTTCGAGTGGGATGAGAAGAAGTCTGCATCGAACCTCACTCAACACGGCATCTCCTTTCCGGAGGCGGTCACGGTCTTCCTTTGCACGCTACTCGTACGGTCGAAACCCCCGCAGGTCTCGAGTTCAATTCTCGAACTTAACTCCCATTGGACCGAGGAGCCTCTCGGCGATATAAGCGCCGAATGATCGTTCCTAAAGGGTTTCGTTTTGCGGGTCTGGCGTGCGGCTTGAAGAAGCGCGGCGGCTTGGATCTGGGCCTCTTGGTCGCCGACGAGTTGGCGACTGCCGCGGGCGTGTTCACTCGCAATTTGGTCAAGGCAGCACCTGTGCTCGTGGCGCAGGACCGCATCAAAGCTGGGCGTGCCCGAGCCATCCTGGTTAACAGCGGATGTGCCAACGCTTGCACCGGAGAGCCTGGCATGAACGCCACGCTGTCGACGACGCGCGCACTTGCCGAAGCCCTCCATTGCCAGGCCGACGAGATCCTCCCTGCATCAACTGGTGTGATCGGCGAAGTTTTGCGCGCGCCGCTGATTGTATCGCGCGTGCCGGAGTTGATTGAAATGCTTTCGCCCTCCAATTACGAGGCATTTGCCCAATCGATCCTCACGACTGACCGTTGGCCGAAGGTTGCCGAAGTTGAAGTGGGCGGACTGAGCGGTGCCCGGGTGCTGGCCATGGCGAAAGGTGCCGGCATGATTCATCCTGACCTCAGCGGCGACGGTTTGCCGCATGCCACGATGCTTGCCTTCGCCGTCACCGATGCGATTTGTAGCCCAGCAACGCTAGCTCGCGCCTTGGAGCGCGCGACCGAGAAAACGTTCAACGCCTGCTCGGTTGACGGCGATACGAGCACCAACGATAGCATTTTCGTACTCGCATCCGGCAAGGCCGGCGAAGCTTCCGAGAGCGAGCTCGAAGCTGCGTTCGTTACCGTGTTTTCCAAGTTGGCTCAGTCGATTGTGGCAGATGGCGAGGGCAGCGAGCACCTGGTTGAGCTTCAGGTGAGCGGCCTTGCGTCAGAGGCGGAAGCACTGCAGGTTGCCAAAACCATCGCCACCTCGCTGTTGGTGAAGACCGCGTTGGCTGGCAAAGATCCCAATTGGGGGAGAATTCTGGCTGCCGCCGGGCGCGCGCGCGTAAAGTTCGATCCAAACGTTGCCCGAATTGCGATTGATGACATTGGCATCGTTGAGAACGGCGTGGGCGTCGGAAGTGTTGCCGAAGCGCGCGCCAGAGAACTGATGCAAGCGCCCACCTTTTCGATACGGCTTTCGCTCGGCACGGGCCCGGGACACTGCCGTTACTTCATGACGGACCTTGGCCACCAGTACGTCGATGTCAATGCGGGATACCGAAGCTAGGTGAAACCTATTGTTCGGCTCAGCTGGGCGTTCCTGCTTTCCCTGACGGCCGGTGCCTGCTTCTCGCCGCATGGAACTATCGGCGCACTCTTGACGAAAACTGAGGACGATCGCGTCTACGTACGCGATGCTCCGCGCGGGCTAGCCGCTGAGAAATCCGGGCTGCTACCGGGCGATGAAATCCTATTGATCGACGGCGCTGCCGCTCGAGATCTCTCGCCCGAGGCGCTGCACGAGAAGCTTCGTGGCGAAGTCGGTGATCCGGTGAAACTCACAGTGCTGCGTGGCGAACGGGTGATCCGGGTCACGCTCCGGCGGACGGCCGCCCAGCGCTTCAGGACCGGGCCGAGCCAAGGCCCCGGCTTGGATGCCCGCCGAACCCGGTAATTCCTCAGCAATTAGAGTAAAACGACCGGAATTACCAGGCCTCTCCACGGCGCTCAGGGCGAGCTGCCACGGTGAAAAATTCATGTTAGGGTCCGCCGCCTTTGGGGGCTTCCGAGCCCTTGAACGAAGGCATCAACCCCAGCACCAACTCAACCACTACGAGTAATACGCGATGAGCCAATACCTTTTCACCTCTGAGTCCGTTTCCGAAGGCCATCCCGACAAGATGTGCGACGCCATCTCCGATGCGGTGTTGGACGCTATCTTGACCCAAGACAAGATGAGCCGCGTCGCTTGCGAAACGCTGTGCAAGACGGGCTTCATCGTTGTAGCCGGTGAGATCACCACCACGGCCAAAGTGGATTTTGCCAAGATCGCTCGTCAAACCGTCAAAGAGATTGGCTACACCGATTCTTCGATGGGCTTCGATTACAACACGTGCGGCGTGCTCACTGCCATCGAGCCGCAATCACCGGATATTTCGCAGGGCGTGACCGAGGGCAAAGGGCTCTTCAAGGAACAAGGCGCGGGCGACCAAGGTCTCATGTTCGGCTATGCCTGCGATGAGACGCCGGAACTGATGCCAGCGCCTATCATGTACGCGCACCAAATGGTGCGTCAGATTGCCGCGCTCCGCAAAGCTGGAAAAGTGGACTTCTTTCGGCCAGATGCCAAAAGCCAAGTGACGGTTGAGTACGAGAACGACAAGCCCAAGCGCATTGATGCGGTTGTGCTTTCGACTCAGCACAGTGAAGACGTGAAGTACAAGACGCTCAAAGACGCAGTGATGGAGCTCGTGATCAAGAAATCGCTTCCGAAGCACCTGCTCGATAACAAGACGAAGTACTTTGTGAATCCCACTGGGCGTTTTGTGGTGGGTGGGCCCTTTGGCGATGCTGGGCTCACTGGCCGAAAAATTATCGTGGATACCTATGGTGGCATGGGCCGACACGGCGGTGGAGCTTTCAGCGGTAAAGATCCCTCGAAGGTGGATCGCTCGGCTTGCTACTACGCACGCTTCGTCGCCAAGAACATCGTTGCCGCTGGTCTCGCCACACGCGTGGAGGTGCAGGTTGCGTACGCGATTGGCGTCGCCAAGCCGATGGGCGTTTACGTGAACACGTTTGGCACCGGCAAGATCGCCGACGAGAAGCTCCAGAAATATGTCTCTGAGGAATTCGACATGCGCCCCCGCGCACTCATCGAAGAGCTCGACCTGTTGCGCCCGATCTATCGCGACACCGCCGCCTACGGGCACTTTGGGCGCAAGGAATTCTCCTGGGAGAGCACGCACCGCGCCGCCAAGATGGCCGACGATCTTCTTGGTGGAAAGACCGCCGCACCTGCAAAGGCCAGCGCACCTGCCAAGGCCGGCGCACCTGCCAAGGCAGCCGCATCCGCCAAAGCCAACGGCGCCAGTGCCAACGGAGCCGCCAAGGGTCGCCGGAGCTCAACGCGCGCCAACGCCTAAGCTCTTAAGTCCAAGAGAACGGGGCGTAACGAACGACTTGCCCAGCTCAGCCTGCGCGCACGCAGTTACGCCCCGCCGATTTCGCCGCATACAAGCGCGCATCGGCAGCTGAAAATAAGCTCTTTCCGTCCGGCACCCGAGCACGTGCCATTTCGGCGACACCCAAACTCAAAGTCGTTGGGATGTGTGTGCCGTCGAAAATGAAGCGCGCCTGTTCGACCGCAAGGCGGATGCTTTCAGCGATTTCTTGTGCTGCCCCTTCCGTCACACCCGCGCACAACACAGCAAACTCTTCACCACCCGTGCGCGCCAACAGAAGCTCCGGACCCATCGTCTGACTCACCACCTCGGCAACTTGCCTGAGCACGGAATCACCCGCGGGGTGCCCATATTTATCGTTCACCTGTTTGAAGTGGTCGAGGTCGAACAAGATTAGACTGAGCGGCCGCATGTGCTCACTGAACACAGCGACCTCCTGCGCTAGAGCTTCATCAAAATGACGACGATTGCCGACGCCGGTGAGTCCATCGAAATGCGTGAGCCTCTGAATTTCAGCATGATAGGCATTTTCGATATTGCTGCCTGAAATATACTTGAGCAGCACTCGGCCAAGTTGAATCCGATCTCCGTCTTCCAGGACATGTTCATTGATGCGCGTTTCGTTGACGAACGTGCCATTGGTCGAACCGAGATCCTTCACCCGATGCCGTCCACCGCTCCATTCAATGCTGCTGTGACGCCGACTGACTGAATCGGCGTCGAAGATCAGCTTGCTCTTACTACCCCGCCCAATGGTCAAAGGCTTTGACTGGAGCGCAACGCGCTGCCCAATTCGGGGACCCGCGAGCACCACCAGGCAAGCCTGCTGAACAAACTCAAGCTGCCCATGCGGGTTGCGAGCGACGACGACCTCGACCGTCTGGTCGCCAAAGTCAGTGCTGGGGTGGCTGCTTGGTTTCACGTTGGTTTCGCCGACCTTGCAGTATGACAGCAGTTGGCCATTGCCGCGTAGACCGCATGCCTCCACCCACACGCACTTCCTCAGTTTCGTGCGCCCAAGGTGTGACACGCGCACACTTCCAAGCCACGCCTCTTGGGGGAATTTCAGCGCATATTCGGGCCGACGGCAAATAGGGCCGGTTGACGGGGGCGACGGGCAGTGGTTTGGACAATGCTAGATGACGCCTTCTGCCCGCCGGCTGTTGTTGAAGCCTCGAATTGCCACGTTGCTCTTGCTGGCCCTGATTGCCATCCCTCTGGCGATGGTGATGGCTAGAGCACTCCGGACACACGCCGCCACCCCTAGCTTCACGGCCGGTGCTATCACCGAAACCGACAAGCTGATTGCCACTCAAGCAGCCCGCGTGATCTCCTTTTGGGAAGGGAGCCGAGTCGAACTCGAAGACAATTCCAAAGCGCGCGTCGTGACCGTTGCAGAACCCCGCGTGGAGGTGCGCTTGGAACAGGGTGGGGCCCATTTTGTGGTGGAAGCAGGTCCGAATCGAGAATGGATCGCGTCGGCGGGTCCCTTTCGAATGTACATTAACGGCGCTGATTTCCGACTTGGCTGGTCGCCAGATAAAGGCTCATTTGAGCTACAGTTTAACTCCGGGAGCGCGGAGCTCCTGAGCGCCTGTGGCCAGGCCCCTCATCGCCTGCGCGAGAAGACGGTCATTCAGCTAGTCTGCCTTCCCAGGCTAACCTCAAAACCAACGCCCTTGCCTGAGCCTAGTCCCAAGAAGGCGGACCCTGCAGCGAGCCCGCACGGGCAGGCCGGCCAAGCGAGCACCGTCGACGGGTTCAGCTGGAAAGCGTTAGCCGCCAAAGGCAGCTATGAAGACGCTTTCGCCAGAGCCCGAAGCGTCCCTTTTACCGTTCAGTGCAAGACCTGGTCGGCTGACGATCTCACGCAAGCTGCTGATCTCGCCGTCTTAGCCAAGGAACCACTTTCGGCTGAACACTTGCTAGGTTGTGTACGGGAGCGTTTCGGGCGCACCGAAGCTGGGCCAAACGCCGCATTCCGACTCGGAAAGCTATTGCTAGAGAGTCGCCCAAGTGACGCAGCGAAGTGGTTCGGCACTTACGAAAAGGAACGCCCGAACGGCGATCTAGTGGCGGAAGCTTTGGGTCGCCAGATGGACGCCAGCTCACGCGCGGGCGACGCTGCCAGCGCGCGCCATGTGGCAGAGAAATACCTAGAACGCTTTGCGACCGGGCCCTACGCTGCCCAAGCGAAATCACTCCTTCGACGCTAAAAACTCCCGCAGCTTGAAACGAAACACGGACCTCCATGACTGACACGCTCTTCACGAGAATCATCCGCGGCGAAGTTCCCTCATTCAAAGTCTACGAAGATGAGCTCGTCTACTCGTTCCTGGACATCCATCCTGTCGCCCCGGGCCATACTTTGGTGGTGCCCAAAGAGCCCGCGGTGACTCTCGACGCACTCTCGGATGAATCAGCAGCGGCCCTCGGCCGAGCACTGCCCAGGATTTGCCGTGCCGTACAGAAGGCGACCGGTGTCAGTGCATTCAACGTGCTGCAAAACAATGGCCCAGAAGCGCATCAAGCCGTACCGCATGTGCACTTTCACATCATCCCCAAGCCTGAGGAGAAACAGGGGCTCGGCATCGGCTGGCCCGCACAAAGCTTAGAGCTTGAGCAGGGGAAGCAGCTGGCTGCCGAAATCGCTCGCTGGCTTCAAGCTTAACGCCGTTTCCCCGAGTTCGGGGGGTGCTGGAGCCCCCCGTGACCGTTGCCAGAACCCCATATTTTGGCCCGTATTGCCAAGTTTTGGTATCACTAGCCTGAGATGAAGGCCTATTTCACGCACGCTCAGTTCAGGAACAAGTTCATGAACGGCTTGGTAAAGATGGCATCTTTACTGCTGTTTTTTACCTGGATGGCTCCTTCAGCCGCTCTGGCCAAGGCAATTCCCGCGCGGCCCCGGTCACTGCCCGCGGTCCGACCAGCCCCCGCACCCGAGCGTTCAGTCTTCACCGCGGAGGCGACGCGTTCGATCGGTGCCATCAGTCTGGGTTTGCCCCATGTTGGGTATTTGATTAACGGCGTGCCACTGCAGAGCGACCCGCGCTGGGTGGTGACAGTCCCGCAACATCGCTTTGGCACCGAGGAAACCATCACTGGACTGACCCGCGCCATCGCCGCAGTGCACGAGCTCTTCCCGAATTCTCCGCCCGTCATGATCGGCTCGCTCAGCCCCCAGGGTGGCGGTTTTGCTCCACCCCACAAGAGCCACCGCACGGGGCGTGATGTCGACGTCTATTTCTACAAAACCGAAGGCAAGACCTGGTTTAAGCCCGCGCAGCGTGATGACATCGATTACCCGCGCAGCTGGGCCATTTTGAAGGCTTTCCTCACGCAGACCCCGATCGACTCCGTGTTGCTCGATCGCCAGCTGCAAACCTGGTTTCGTGAGTACGCGGCATCCATCGGCGAAGATCCGCTCTGGCTCAAGCAAATGTTCGAAGGCGAAGGCCGCTACCCCAACCCTGCCATCAAGCATGAGCCCGGTCATAGCAATCACTTTCATGTTCGCTTCGCGAGCCCTATCGCGCGCGAGCGCGGCAGGCTGCTGTACGATCAATTGGTAGCCGAGGGGCATCTCCAGCGCACGGAACGCAAAGCCAAACACGTGGTGGGCCGTGAGGATTCACTCACACGGGTTGCCAAGGCCTACCACACCAGCACCGAACGCATCGTGGGACTCAACAAACTCAAGGCGCGCCGACTGCGCGTCGGCCAAGTCCTGATCGTTCCTGAAGTCATCGAATTGCCGGGGGCAAAAGCTCCGGTGCGACTCGCGAATTTCCCCAAACCTGGCGAGAAAGCAAGCGGTGTGGCCGACGCACTCTCTAGCCTTACTGCGCTTGAGCAAGAAATCGATGAGGCGCTTTCAAAGCTCCCAGCTCTGGCTCCCGTGACTGTGCAAGAACAGTAAGCGATGCCCGCTCCCGCCCTTGCCGCTCACGCGCTCAGCGTTGATTTTGGGGCACGGCGTGTACTTTCTGAGGTTTCGTTCGAGGCCGAGTCCGGTGAAACCGTTGCGCTCTTGGGGCCCAATGGAGCCGGGAAGACGACCTTCTTGCGCGCACTCGCGGGCCTCACACGCTACTCCGGAAGTGTTTCCGTGGGGGGCGCGGATCTACAGACGTTAACTCCTCGAGAACGCGCCCAGAAGCTAGCTTACGTGCCTCAGAAGTCGCTGCTCAACGCACCCATGTTGGTCTGGGATGTTGTCGCGTTAGCGCGTTACAGCCGACACACGGGCATCTCAGGGAACTCAGAAAGTGATCGGGTGGCCATCGCCCAGGCTCTAAAAGCTGTAGAGGCCGAAGATTTGCGGGAGCGCCCCTTCAACGAACTTTCTGGCGGTGAACAACGACGGGTGCTGTTGGCGCGGGCACTAGCAACCGGCGCTGAAGTCATTCTGTTGGATGAACCCACGGCAGCTCTTGATGTTCGTTTCGCCCTCGGCTTTCTAGAACTCCTGAAAACACTGAGCCAAAAGGGCCATTTGATTGTACTCGCCCTGCACCACCTGGACGAAGCCCTGCGCTTCACGGACCGCAGCCTGCTCTTGCGCGATGGGCGTGTGTTGGCCGAGGGCCCATCGTCGGAAGTGATCACGAAAGAGCGCGTTTTAGCGGGATATGGTGTGGATTTGGTGATGGGTGGGGGGTTGGGGTTCGAACTCCGCCGAACTCCGTAACAACTGCACTTGAGGGGGCGTTTCGGAACCTAGCGTGGACGATGCGCACTTCCCCGCGAGCCATACACAGCCGCGAAAAGCCCCTCCGCCGCATCCAACATCGCCAACCCGGGATCACCCAGCAGGCCTTCGCTGACCGCTACCAATGAGCCCGGCGAGTTGCAGGCACGCAATTTCTCTAGCCCCCCTTGCCCACACAGATTCTTAGCGGAATCGGGCGTGGTCACGATCACGTCGGGATCCATGCCCAAGATATGCTCGGGACTGTACTGCGGCCAGCCTTCGAACTTACCGCGCGCGACATCGCGCAGGCCCGCCATTTCAAGCACATCACTGTAGCTCGTGCCCGTTGTCCCCCCGAACAGCTTGTCCCCATATGAGCTAACATACAGCGCCGAGCGGCGCTTCTCGAACGGGATTGAATGCGCCACCGCCACGCTGCGCCGTTCAAAAGCACTCACCAAAGCTTCACCGCGCTCTGGCACCTGAAGCAGGGCCGCCAAGGCACGGATCTGAGGCAGCAGCAGCGCCCGACCGCGCATCGGCCCGAGCACAAATACGGAAAGCCCCAACTCGCGCAAACGTTGGATCTTGATAGCTTGCCCCACGTCGCTCAAAACCACCAAATTAGGCTGAATAGCGAGTAAACGCTCGGGGCTCGTGGGATCGCTGAGCGTTTGCGGTGCCGCAATGCGGTAACCCCACGCTGTCGCGCGGGATGAATCCAGAGCCGCCAATACCTGTGCTGGCTCCGCTAGCTCCAGCAACAAACGATCCGCTACCAGGCTTCCGCCCACGATTCGCGTGTAGCGACGACTTAGAACTACGATACCTGCCGCGTCGCGCACACCTTGACCCTTGGGTGTGTCCACCATCTCAACGCCTGACGACTGCGAGGTCAGCGTCGGCAATAGCGGTTCAGCGGCAGCCAGCTCCCAGAAAGGACGGAGGCTCGCCCCCGCACTCAAGCCCAAGGCAAGGAGCACCACGACAGCATTCAGAGCGCCCAACGCCCCCCTAACCAAACTGCACCTCCCGCCGTGCACGAGAGAGTAGCCAAAGAAAGATGGGAGCGCCCAAGAGCCCCGTCACAACGCCGAGCGGCACTTCACTGCGTGTTGGCAGCACGCGCGCCAGCACGTCGCACAAGATCACGAACGTTCCCCCCAGCAGCACAGAGCCCACCACAAGCCGACGATGGCCAACGCCCAAGAACGGCCGCAACGCGTGCGGCACAATCAGCCCGACAAACCCGACATTTCCGCCTATACCTACTGCTGCCGCCGTCAATACGGAGGTCCAAATGATGCACCAAAATCGCGTCTGACGAACATCCACGCCCAGCGAACGCGCTTCCTCGTCGCCCGACAGCAAGACATCCAGCGGGCGTCCCCAGAACCAACACGCCACGCTCCCCAGCACCACCAAGGGTGTTGCGATCAACACGGGGCGAGCACCCACGCTGCTCAGATCACCCCATGAAAATGCGATGAGAGCACGCGACAATTCCCAACGCTCCTGCGCGATGGCCATCACCAACCCACCGAGCGCGAAGAACAGCGCGGAGAGCAGAAAGCCAACCAGCAGCAATACGACAATATCCTCACGCACACGCACGATAAGGAGCAGCAAGCCCAGGGCAAACAAGGCGCCCATCAGAGAGCCGAGCGGCACCAGCGTCAGCGGAGAAAGCCAGGAGAGCCATCCCACCAAGGCAGTCTGATAGAAGAACAACGCCAGCTTTCCACCCAAAGCGGCGCCGGCCGTTGTGCCCAAAATTTCGGGGCTTGCTAATGGATTGCGGAACAGCCCCTGCACCATCACGCCGCCCACCGCTAGCGCACTTCCCGCCAAGAATGCTGCGAACGTGCGCAAGCCACGCAACTTGAGAAACGTGCTCCGCAGATTCTCATCACCGAGATCACCTTGCCCGACCCAAAGTGAAAGCCCAGCTGCAAGCACTAACAGAAGCAACAAAGCCCCAACAAAACTCACAAATCTCAGCTTGGAAGAACGGGGATTCAAACCTCAGCGAATAGCTGCAGCTCGCCCGCCGGGTCAAGGCGCTGCTAGGCGGAATAGCTGTTTTGCAGTGCTTCCAACCTGACAGAACGCTGCGTCCTATCCGCGCGAGCGCCACTCCGAAGGGCTTTGACCATGACGCAGCCGGAAGGCCCGAGCGAGCGCGGAAGCATCCGGCAGCCCAACCAGGCGCGCCACCTCAGCCACAGACAGCCGCGTCTCCCGTAGCACCCGCTCCGCTTCAGAGAGGCGCATGTCGCGCAGGGCTTCGCCTGGGCTCTGACCGCGAAAATTTCGATAGATGCGACTGAAATGCGTGCGGCTGAATCCGGCATGCCGCGCGAAATCTTCAGACGTGAAGCCTTTGTCCAGCGAGGCGCGCGCCAGCGTCTCGGCACGGCGCAGGCGTTCTTCGACGCCAAGCGGCTGTTGCTGGCTAACCGTGTGGGTCGCTAGCTGAACCAGATCCAGAATCGTGAACAGTAGACTCGCGTTAGCCCGGAGTTGTCCCAATTCGCCCGCGTGGAGCCAATCCTCAACAATGCCATCGACTTGACGAGCGACAGCGCGCTCAGCCTGCTCGGGAATGCAGACTGGCAACTCAACGTTGAACAGCTCGCGGAGCGTCGGTTGTAGAAGACACGAACGAGGCCCGAGGTCTGTGGCAAAATCAGAGGTGCTCTCGTACTCAGTACGTCGGGCGTTAAAAACCAGGTCAAAGTGCACATATGCCGGGCGATTTCCGGTTTTAGACCCCAAATGCTCCACCAGCATTCCCGGCTGAATCAGGTACGCGCTGCCGCTTGGGATCTCGTAGGCTTGGCCCTCAACCGTGACCTGCTCGCTACCTTCATAACTCACCACCAGCATGTAGTGCGGCATGCGCCGATGCAGGGCTTGCCAGGGCCCACGGCCGCAGTTGCCCGCGTCATGGATCCACGGGCACAGCGCACTTTCAAGGGCTCGCATGAGGCTGAAGTGTAGCAGAGGCCGCCCCGTGCCGCGCGTTCCGGTCTGGATGAGACAAATTGAATGGGATTGGTACGTAATGCAGCTTGGGCATTTCTCGCATTGTTGTCATTAATAGTATGATGAATCCGATGGGTCAGTTGGCTCGATGGAGTGTTTTGCTCCCCTTTTTCGCCGTCGCCTGCCAGGGGCAGGCAGAAGCAGGCAGGGGAAATTCGGGCTCAAGCCCGTCTGCCACACACGGGGCTCCTGGAACTGGTGGTAGTTCAGGGGCAATACCTACAAGTGGCACTGGAGGCGAGGTGCGGATAGCTCCCCCACCACTTGGAGCTTGCACGGCTGCCGTTGACCCGGGTCGCGTCACGTTGCGCCGGTTGGGGCGCAGCGAATACGACACCACGGTCGCGGATTTGCTGGCAGACACCACGCAACCTGGCCAAGGCTTCCCCAACGACGACGCTTTTCTCGCGGACGCGCTCACGGTCGGTCCATTACTATTCGAGAAGTACGATAGCGCGTCTGAGCAGCTTGTTGCGCAGGCGTGGGCTCGCGAAGTGGCTGGCACCCAGCCTGCGCCCGCGCGCCTTTGGGTGTGCGTTCCGAGTGAAAGCAACGCCGATTGTGCACGCCAAATTGTAACGGCGTTTGCGCGACGCGCCTTCCGTCGCCCAGTCACCGAGGGAGAACTCGCCCCCTTCACCGCCATTCTGGGTCGCAGCGATGGCAGCCTTGCGGAGCGCACGCAAGCTGCACTGCACGCTGTTTTGCTCTCGCCGAACTTTGCATTCCGCGTCGAAATCGACCCCGAGCCGTTTTCTCTCACGCCGCATGGTCTCACCCTACACGAGCTCGCAACGCGGCTGAGCTACACGGTTTGGGGAAGCATGCCCGACGCAACTTTGTTTGCTCAGGCGGAATCGGGCGCACTTGCGGCACCCGGCGGGATCGCGAGCGAGCTCAGTCGGATGCTGGCGAGTCCCAAAGCACATGCCCTCACCGACAACTTTGCGATGCGCTGGCTAACGCTGGGTGGAGTTTCAGCGTTGACTCGGGACACCAACCTATATCCAGAGGGAACTCCCATTTTGTTTTCGGCGATGCAGTCGGAAACAGAGCAGTTTCTCAAGGTATTCTTCGGTGGCACGGAACCTGTTAAGAATCTGCTGACGGCTGACTTCACCTTCGCCAATCAGCTGCTCGCACAAAACTACGGGCTCGACGCGACCGGGCTCGGTTCCGATCTTGTCCGAGTGACAGTGCCAGCCGGGGCACGCCGCGGTTTGCTCGGCCAGGGCGCCATGTTGAGCGTGGCGTCCCATTCGAACAAGGCTTCCGCGGTGAAGCGCGGAAAGTGGGTAGCTTCGAGGCTGCTGTGCACTCCGACTCCCGAGCCCCCACCCGGAATTGCTGAGACGCCGGAGGCGCTGGCCGCGAAAACAGAACGCGAACGGCTTGCGATCCATCGCGCCGATCCGCAGTGCGCGTCCTGCCATACCTTGATCGATCCGATCGGGTTGGGACTGGAAAACTTCGATGCGATCGGGCGCTTCCGAGCCGAAGAAAATGGCGTACCCCTGGACGTATCGGGGCAGTTGCCAGGAGGTCAGCCGTTCAATGGTCCCGAGGAGCTGAGTACCCTCTTGGCTGCGGATCCGCGCTTCCATGCGTGCGCCAGCGATCAACTTGCGGCGTACGCCCTGGGCAGAGCGCTCAGCACTCCCGATCAGTGCGTCAAAGATGCGATGAGTGCGAGCATTGCCAGCGGGGGATCGGTGCCTCAATTGCTTGAAGTTTTGGTAACCAGCAGCGCCTTCACGGCGCGTCGCGGTGAAACACAAGGAGCCACGCCATGAAGAAATCTTGGAACATTCCACGTCGAACCTTGCTAACGGGAGCCGGCGTGGCCGTAGCGTTGCCCTTCTTGGAGCAGATGCTGCTGCCCTCCGCGCACGGACAAGCTCCTGCCAACCCAAAACGCTTCGTCGCCATGGTCTTCCCGAACGGGATCCACATGGGGAAGTTCACGCCCGCTACCACGGGCCCCGGCTACGCCTTGACGTCGATCCTGACCCCGCTTGCCCCGGTGAAAGAAGACGTACTGGTGGTGAGCGGACTAGAGAACAGCATCCTCATGTCAGGGGGCAATGCCCACCTGCGAGGCTTCGCCGGATTCTTGACTGCCGCCACGCCTGGCGGGACGGCTCAACCGCTCATGCTCAACAACCACATCAGTGTGGATCAAGTAATGGCCGCAACTTTGTCAGGAAAAACACGCCTCCCGAGCCTTGAGCTCAGTGCCGGCTTGGACAACGCCGTGCAGGCGGCTGCTGGCGACTGCGATGGCACGCCATGCCTCTACGGCAGCGTGATGTCTTGGAAGTCGCCGACGCAGCCTGCACTCGCAGAAGAGAACCCGCAGGCCGCTTTTGATCGCCTGTTCTCTGGGAGCGCAGTGCCCGGCACCTCAACACCCGGTGGCGGTGCTGATCCTGCTGCCGACGCTCGGCGTGCGCTGAAGCTGAGCGTCTTGGACGCGGTCAAATCGGACACGCAGAGTCTTTCTGCCAAGCTTGGCCCAACCGACAAGGCCAAGCTCGATTCCTACCTCACCTCGCTCCGGGAGCTTGAAATGCGAGTGAGCGCAACCTCTTCAACCCCTCTGCCTCCCTCGCAAAATTGCGGCTCGCCCACGCGACCCACTGACGCCTATGCGAACGATTATCCGAAGCGGCTTCAAGCGCTCATGGATGTTGCGGCCCTAGCGCTCCAATGCGACGTCACGCGCGTCATCACGTTGATCGGCGCCGGTTGGGAGAGCCCCGCCGAGTTCCCATTCCTAGGAGTGTCCGGCGACCATCACGGCATCTCACACCACGGGAATTCGGCGCAAAATTTAGCCTATTTGGAGAAGATCGACACTTGGGAAGTGGAGCAATTCGCGTACTTTGTGGCCCGCTTGAAGGGCATGCAGGAGGGTGCGGGCAGCATTCTGGATAGCTCGTTCGTGTACATGGGGAGCGATGTCTCGGACGGCGATCTGCACAACTACGTCAATCTGCCTGTGCTCGTTGCGGGGCGATTCGGCGGCGCCGTGAATCCAGGACGGCACCTGATGCTCCCGCCCACGCCCATCGGGAATATGTTCCTCACCGCGCTTCAGGGCTTCGATCCGACAGCGCCTGCTTTTGCCTCAAGTCAGGGCGCGTTGAACCTCACGTGAACCATCGAAAGAATTCGCATGATTCGAGTCACTCGATTGAGCGTGGCGTGGACGTCGCTGGTTGGCCTCAACCTGCTGGCGACTGTTGCCTGCAGTTCTGGGGGAGCCGACGGCACACCTAGGACTCCGCAGATTTCAACGACGAATCAAGCTGGCGGTGGTCCGGGCGAAGTTAGCCTGGGAGGAATGCCTGGGCTTGGCGGCGGGGGCTCCGGTGCGCTTGGCTCGGGAGGCAAGGCCTCGCTCGGCTCAGGCGGAACTCTATCCGCTGGAGGAAGCATGGCGTTGGGGTCCGGCGGCGTCGTGGCATCGGGCTTCGGCGGCAACCCTTCGAGTGGTGGAACTGGCAACGCACTAACAACCGGTGGATCTGGCGGAAATTCAAATCAAACCTCTCAGCTGAATGGCTTCCGCGTTGAGCTGCCTTGTATCCCTGTGTTCTACGAACCCCAGTCCTGCGAGACACTCCCCGAAGTCGCGAGCCAGCAACACGTTCTCAAGTTTGGGGGCAATCCCGGTACCGTCTATGAAGTTACCCTGCGTGTCCGCGGGTTAGTGGAACCTAGTAGCTATCCAGGCGGTGTCGTTGACGGTAGTTTCGTAGTGGGTGGCGCTCCCGTGCCCGAATCCCATGTGCTCACCCTGCAACTTGGAGTCGCTGCACCGAAGCAGGATTACTTCTTCAACAACCATGACTACATCGGCGACGAAGTCTACAAGATTGACTACAACGCCGTGGTCATGATCGAGGGCGGTTCAATGCTGACGTTCACCGCCGTTGACGCGAACGCGGATCAGCCAAAGAACTATCACGAGTACGTCGTCGCTGGCGTCGCACCGGCGCCGCTGCCTTTCGACGGAGAATTTATTCAATTCAACGTCGTTTCCGTGAATCCGCCGCTTTAGTGCTGATTGCTCGGCAGTTACCCCCGGCCACATCCGCCGGCCAAGGCGCCTTTGTTTCCTCGAACCGGATGTCGAAACGTGAAGCGTTGGACGTTGAGAGAGCAGTTTCGGCAATCGTCGCTGATTGAGGCGGTGATTGCGTTCTGCTTGTTGCTCCAAGTGTCAACACTTGGGCATTTCGTCTTCGTGCAGCACGAAACCTGCGTGGAACACGGTTAATTGGTGCATGTTGGCGAGTTCCAACAGCCAATGCACGTGGCTTCCATGGGCACCAAAGTGTCTGCTACGCAGGTCTCGGTCACGCCCGGCGAAGCGCCCGACGCCAAAGGGCACGACCATTGTCCGCTCGTCCCTGACCGTGCCGAACATGCGCTTTTCGTACCGGTTTCCAGCCGCGGGGGCTTAAACCCGGGTGTCCCTTCGATCCAAGCACCGCACGCTGTAGGCGCGATCTTATCCTCCGAAACGCTCTGTCTACTGGCGCCTAAGACGTCGCCACCCGTCTGAAGTTCGACGCTCCTAGCCGAACACGGTGCTTCCATGCATCCGTGTCGCAGACGTGCGCCGCCCTCGAGGATGCCTCGTGTGGTGCGCAGGTTCACGAAGAGTTGAACTCAGACTTAAGACGAATGCACGCGATCACAGAGGACCGCGCAGATGCCAAAATACCAAACTATCAAACGAGTATCGACCACTTTAAAGGTCGGGACAGGCGCGTTCGTGCTTGCTCTTGCCGTGACTGCTGGCGCTGAGGAAGCAGGCGAAAAACCGCCTACGACCGACGCATCCGGACAAGAGCCTACAGCTGCCCCGACGCCCGCCCCAGACGACGCCGCCAAAGCCACTGCGGCGCGCGCCCAGGAAGAAGCAGACATCGCCGCAGAAATGGCCAAGAGTCAGCCTGCCCCACCGCCGTCGGCGAGCGCTGTACCGGAAGAAAATCGCGGCAGCGCCGAGGGAGCCGGATCTTCCGGATCGTCGCGTGGGTTGAGCAATCTCATGAATCCCGCGATCAGCGCTGCAGGTATCACTCTGGGAGGTGCAACATCGCGGCCCGAGGGTAGCGCAGAGTCTGTGCCGGCTGACTTGCGCACGGGGATTTTCCTACAAGAAGTGGAGTTGCGAGCGAGTGCCATTGTTGATCCGTTCATTCGGGCTGACGTCAGCGTGACTGGCAACTCGGAGTCGGTCGGATTCGAGGAAGCCTACATCACGACGTTGGATCTTCCTCGTGTGACGCTGCGCGCTGGGCGGATGCGAGCTGCCGTTGGGCGGCACAATCTCCTTCACACTCATGCGTTCCCGTTCATCACAGCTCCTCTCCCATGGCGAGCGTTGATGGGGCCCGAGGGCCTGACGGACACCGGGGTTTCAGCCGAAGTTCTGCTTCCCATGCCTTTCTTTACCGAGGTGACCGGTCAGGTTTTTCAGGGTGATTGGGCGCCACTTGAGGGCAGCATCCCCGACGATCCACTGACGCCAGTCAATGAGGCTGTGCCGGACAAGCGCCGCGATCGGGACCTTGGATACGCGGGGCACGTGAAGACCCTCTTCGACGTGAGCGATGCCACCACCGTTGAGATTGGTGGCAGCTACGTCGGAGGCCGCAACGGTTTCGGCAGCTTAACAACCTTGGTCGCCGGAGACCTCACGCTCAAATGGCGCCCCCTCAGTGCCGAACGCTACACTGGCTTCGACTGGACGACAGAGTACGCCTGGGTTAACCAAGAGGGCGCACAGACCGATCGCAAACGTGGCGGTGGCTACACGGGCGTGCGTTATCAATTCGGGCAGCAATAGTGGGTGCAAGCACGTGGCGCAGTGCTTGGCTTGCCCGAAAGCGACAGTGGCCGCACCGTTCGCGGTGAAGCGCTCGGTGCTTTCGTCCCGAGTGAGTTCTCGGCGTTCCGTTTGCAATACGCTCTAGAAAAACGCGCAAATAGCACTCAGAAGCCCATTCACGAAGTCTTCTTGCAGGCCATTTTTTCGGTCGGCCCGCACCCTGCTCATGCCTACTAAGCCTTCAATTAACTTTCGTTTAATCGATAGGAGAATTACTATGAAACGTCTATGTATTGCCTTGTTAGCCTGTGTTGCTTGGCTGCTTGCGCCCTCGCTTGCTTCCGCGGAGCTTCGCGTCGTCACCACGACCACTGACCTTGGCTATTTTGCTCGCACCATCGGTGGCGACAAAGTTCACGTCGACACGATCTGCCAAGGCTCGCAAGATCCCCACTTCGTTCAAGCGCGTCCGAGCTACATGGTCACGCTGAGTCGCGCGGATCTTCTGGTCTCTATCGGGCTCGAGCTTGAAGTCGGATGGCTGCCGTCGTTGATTCAAGGAGCACGCAATCCCGCGATCAATCCCGGCAAGCCGGGGTACTTTGAAGCTTCGAGTGCGATCTCAGTGATCGATATTCCAAAAGGCGGAACAGATCGCTCACGCGGGGATATCCATCCCTTCGGAAACCCGCATTTTTGGCTGGATCCGATAAACGCCAAGTTAGCAGCCCATGCCATCGCCGATCGGATGGCGTCGCTGGATCCGGCGAACGCGAAGCTCTTTCACAAGAACCAGCAAGACTTCGAAGCACGGTTGGATAAGAAGTTGAAAGAATGGACCGATCGGATGGCTCCGTTCCGAAATACGAAGATTGTCTCGTATCACGCCACCTTCAACTATTTTCATCACCGCTTCGGACTCGACAGCATCGGCTACCTCGAAGATCGCCCCGGCATTCCACCATCGCCAGCTCACCTCGTCGATCTCATCCGCCAGATGAAGGAGAAGAACGTGCGAGTCATCTTTCACGAGTCTTTCTACGACCATGCCACTTCTGACATGGTCGGTTCGCGTGCCGGAGCCAAAGTCTTGATCTTGCCGACGTCGGTCGGCGGAGCCAATGGCACGGACACCTACGAGAAGCTGATCGACAGCCTGGTCAATCAGTTCATCGCCGCCGCGAAGCAGGCCAAAAAGTGACAGACGCGCTGGTCTTCCTGGGACCCGCGCTCGCCATCTGCCTCGTTATTGCGAGTATTCACGTGTATCTTGGGATGCACGTGTTGGCGCGCGAAGTGATTTTCGTGGACCTCTCGCTCGCGCAACTCGCGGCGCTCGGGGCGACGGTGGCCGCACTTCTCACGGCCGAAGAGGAGCCCGGTTGGCAAGCGCACGCCATGGCGCTCCTCTTTACGATCGTGGGAGCTGCCATCTTTGCGTTCACGCGGCGCGCTCGAAAACACGTGTCGCAGGAGGCCATCGTCGGCATCGTCTACGCTGTGGCGAGCGCCGTGACAGTTCTTGTGGTGAGCCGTTCACCGCATGGCGCTGAACACATCAAGGACATCCTTGTCGGTTCACTCCTGAATACCACGTGGACCAACGTCTGGCAGACGGCGGCGGCGTACGTGGTGCTCGGTGCTGTCCAGCTGGTGCTCGCCAAGCGCTTCATCGCCATTTCGTGGCGGCCCGACGAGGCCGAGGAGGCCAGCCGCTATGTGGAGCTTTGGGATTTTGGTTTTTATGTTTTGTTTGGCTTGGTGATCACGATAAGCGTGCAATTCGCCGGAATTTTGCTCGTTTTCTCGTATCTCATTGTGCCAGCTCTGATCACACGCTTGTTCCTCAACCAGCTTCTTCCCCGCATGTTTGCTGGCTGGGGAGTCGCGATCGTCGCAAGTGGCCTGGGGATTTGGGCCTCTTGGGTTTGGGATTTCCCAACCGGTGCGGCCATCGTCGCAGCTTTCGGCGCTGTGCTGCTTCTGGCTGCGATAATTCGAGCTATGGTGCCGAGAAGCGCTTAGCTCGGGCGCGGAGACCCACACGACCCTTGCAGGCCGACCCGAGTAAGACTATCGGTAGGAAGTAAGATGTCAGAACGCACCCGAGCCTCGACTCGCCTATCAGAAAAAGGGCAGGTGGTAATTCCCAAGGCAATCCGCGAGGCTAACGGCTGGCTCCCTGGCCTTGAGCTCTTGGTGGAGGCGATCGAAGGCGGGGTCGTGCTCCGTCCCAGGGCGCTGACCCGTGCCCGGACCGCCGCCGGCCTGCTTGGCTGCACGGGGTACGAGGGTCCACGTCGGAGCCTCGCAGAAATGGAGGCCGCCGTGGCAAAGCAAGCTAAGGCGAGAAGATGATCGCGATCGATACGAACGTGCTCGTGAGGCTCGTGACGAACGATGACCCGAAGCAAAGCCCTCGTGCTGCGCAGCTTTTCGCCCGACAGGATGTGTATATCTCGAAGACCGTGCTGTTGGAGACCGAGTGGGTGTTGCGGGGTGCTTACGAGCTCTCCACAGAGGCCATCGGAAGCGCGTTCGCACGGCTCGTCGAGATCCCTTCGGTGACGCTGGAGGATGCGCCCAGAGTGGCGCGTGTACTGGGTTGGTACGCGGCAGGGCTGGACTTTGCTGATGCGCTCCACTTGGCAAGCAGCACGGTCGCGACTGGTTTCACCACGTTCGACCGAGCATTTGGCAAGCGTGCGGCAAGCCTATCCGCCACGCCACCGGTCGCCATCCTTTAGTGGCTTGTTCGGCGGCGCTGCCGCGCCAAGAGAGCCCCGAAAACTACGAACGAGAGCCAGCCTCTTGAGGACGTGCGCTCTCCGCCGGAAGACAGCGAGCAGCTGTTGCGTTCTAGAGCATCGCCTTGATTCTGGCCAATTGCCTGTGTCGCTACGCCATCACTAGTTTCTGGTGTCTCGTCTGTCGCTGCCGTAGCGCTGCTCGTGGATGGCAGCAGACGCAATGAACGCTGGCTGTTTTGCAACGTCCACGGCTTGGCCTTGGGCGGAGGCATAGACCCTGTTGGCGCCGGGGGTGGCGTCGGCGGCGGCGCGGTCATGATCGGCGGCGTCGCTGGCAGCGACGCGGGCGGAAGCACCACGGGCGAATGAGCAAGCGCATCGGCGCGCGTCTTCGCAATCTCAGGCAACGCTAGCTTCAGGGATGGATCCACGCGTCGTCCCAACCCGCCAATAGACGCTTGTTGTAGGCACCGAGACTATCGGTCTTCTTGTGACCGCTTCGGGCACTCTTCAGGGCCATCGCGCCAAAAGTTGGATCCTTTCGATCACTTAGAAATAGGCCCCAAAAAGTGGTTGTGCGGCAGGCTTGATGGCGGCCTGCCTGGAAACCCTGGAACGCGTGGTGTGCGGTGTGCCGGTCTATGAGCTTTCCTTCCTACCGGAACCAAGCGTCGTGGATTTCATCTTGAATCAGTCGATCTAGGCCACAAACCCCGGCCGAGCTGCCCGTTCTCTCCCGCTCGATGGAGTGGACTTTTGCCCCGATCCGTCGTTTAAGGGGCCCCCCGCGGATTATTTTGGCGCACTTTTGCGCGACCGCCCAAGGCCCACAATGACAGAATCTGCAGCACTCAAGGCCCCCGAGGTCTCCCAAGTTCCCACGCACGGCCGGAAAGCCTCCGAAAACGGCGAGCAGGGTCGCACCCATGGGATGCCCTTCATTTTCTGGATGTTGGAGCAAAACATCCTGTTCCTTCTGGCAGTGCCGACTACCGTCGCTGTTCTGGCCTGGTTGCTGACGGGTGGCAGTTGGCTCGTAGCAGCGCTGGCCTGGCTGGCCGTACCGCTCCTCGGTGTGGTGTTCCCACTCGGCGCCTTGGTCTATCGCTCATACTCGCAGTCCCGAGCCCCCGCCGAGGATTGGGGCAAGTACCTCTCCTGGCGCGACGACCGCGAAAATGCTCGCTGGCAGGGGAAACGCATTCCGATGGAGATCTTGTACGAGGCCTACATGGCCGAGAAGCTGGACTTCAAAGAAGACGTGTATGAAGTGCTGCTGAAGCGCAACCGCTTGTTTCGCTTTGCCTTCACCTGGGGCGACGTAAAATTCTATTTCAGGGAATTCTTGGGTCAAAACGTGACCCACTCGCTCAAATCCGACGAGAGCGATATCGCGCACGTCTACAATCGGGGCAACGATTTCTACAATTGGTTCCTAGGCGAATCGATGACTTACACGAGCGGCATCTTCAATGATCCGAGTGAATCATTGGAAACAGCCCAGGAGCGAAAACTCGAAACGGTGTGCCGCTACGTACAAATGAAGCCCGGTGATCGCCATCTGGATATCGGCTGTGGCTGGGGCCCCCTCATCACTCACGCCGCTAAAAACCACGGTTCTCACAGCACCGGCATCACGCTCGCCCAAGAGCAAGCTGACTGGGCCAATGAGCGCGCCAAAAAAGCCGGCGTGAGCGACCGCGTTCGCGTCATCGTGGATGACTATCGCAATCTTCCCGCCACCAAGTTTGACAAGATCACCTGCCTGGAAATGGCCGAACACGTCGGTATCAAGAATTTCCAGCAATTCCTGCTGCAAGTGCGCAGCATGTTGGAAGATGATGGCATCTTCTACCTGCAGATAGCCGGGCTCCGCCGCCCCTGGCACTACGAAGACCTCGTGTGGGGCCTGTTCATGGCGAAGTACATCTTCCCCGGCGCCGATGCGAGCTGCCCACTGGGCTTTGTGGTCTCCCAAGCCGAGCGCGCTGGCTTCGAAGTTCACCGCGTCGAAAATTGTGGCGTGCATTATTCGATCACGATCCACAAGTGGTACGAAAACTGGAAGAAAAATGAGGCCGCCATCGTCGCCAAGTACGGCCAACGCTGGTTCCGCATGTGGATGGTATTCCTCGGCTGGTCCGTCATGATCGGCGGCCAAGGCAGCTCCACCGTGTTCATGATCACCATGACCAAGAACATCCAGCTCGACAAATCCACCGTGAGCCCAGACGAAGCCAAAGACGTCGCCTTCAGCCGCCAAGAGCGCTGGGTCGGCCCCAAGCCAATCGCCACGCAGCAGTAAATACGCTCTAGCGGAACCCCTAGCGGCAGCTTTCTCGCGGTACCGCCTAACGACTCGCGGTACCGCCTAACGACTCGCGGTACCGCCTAACGACTCGCGGTACCGCCTAACGACTCGCGGTACCGCCTAACGACTCGCGGTACCGCCTAACGACTCGCGGCAATCCCTCGCGACTCGCGACCCTAGTCAAATGGGTCCGACGATAGTAAGCATGCTTACTATCTTTTCGAACACGCAGACCCACCCCCGTTCGCAACTCAGAACACTGAGACCACGCAGACCCACCACGCAGAAAGCTCCGTATGCCCCGCCACGAGTCTGAGAGTATTGCCCGGGGTTTTGAGCTTTGGTTGGGGGCCATGCGTTGGCAGCGGGCCGTTGATTTGGCTCTCCGCGAACACGAGCTCACGCACACGCAGTATCTGGTATTGGCTTCGACTCTCCTTCTCACGGAGTCGCTGCAAGATGCGGTGCCTCAACAGGCGATTGCGGAACATGCCGGCCTCGATAAGGCGACCACTTCTCGATTAACCGGCGCGCTGGCAGAACGTGGTTTGCTCGACCGCAGTCCGACACTGGGCGATGCTCGCGCTTGGCGCGTTATCGTGACGGTGCGTGGTCGCGCGCTGCTCGTTCGAGCAACACGAGATGTGGAGCTTGCTGCCCGGGATTTCTTTGCGGCTTAGAATTCAATTCCGCGCTGGGCGATGATCCCAGCATCAAAAGCGTGCTTGATCGATTTCATGTCGGTGACCGTGTCTGCAATCGCGATCAGCTCGGGCTTGGCGTCACGACCCGTGATCGCAATATTCAGCTGCTCGGGCTTGTTCTGAAGCACTGGCAAAACTTCATCTAGGCTGATGTAGTCGAACGCGAGCGCAATATTCAGTTCATCAAGCACTAGCAGGTGAAAAGAGGGCTCGTCGGAACGGCTGCTTTCGATCATCTCTTTGGCTCGCTCCCAGCCACGTCGCACCGCTGCAATATCCTTTTGGCGGTCCTGCGTGTTCCAGGTAAACCCTTCACCAGAAACAACATGTTCGATCTCGGGGAAGCGTTTGAAAGCTGCTTCCTCTCCCGTTCGCCAGGTTCCCTTGATGAACTGAATGATCCCGACGCGCAGCCCGGAGCCAGCTGCCCGAATTGCAAGGCCAAATGCCGCCGTTGACTTACCTTTGCCATCCCCGGTGTTGACCAAAATAATCCCCCGCTCCAGCTGCTTGCTCTTTACCAGCGCATCTTGCTGCTGCTTGAGCTCCACCATTTGAGCTTGATGTTCGGCATCCGTGAGGGCTGCGGGACTTTCGGTGCTCGGCTTGTGGTCACTTGAGAAAGGCTGAGAGGGCATAGGGAGACCGCGTACAATTGCGACCTAGCAGCTAGGAAGCGAACAGGTTGCTGTCAAGGAAAAGCCTGACTGAGGCTTGGCTGGTGCCAGTCAGAAACGTATTATTTAGCTTAAATAGGCAACATTTCGCGGAGTGGGAGGCCGAACGTGGTAGGGATTGCCTGTTCAGGGTGGGCACACGTTGTGCTTTCAAGGGTTGTCCCTAGCGCTGTTTTCTAGGGTATCCGCGCTGGACGGTGGTGGACCTGCGGTGCCTTCGAAGCTAGGCTTCTCGAATGCGATTTGGACTTCGTGGGGTGCTGCTCGTCAGTGCCGGGTGTTGGGCGTTGGCTTGCGGTGGTCGTGATGCTGGGGACCTCGTTGATTACAACGGCACGTTTCCCGTGAGCGGCGGCAGCGGTGGGCAAGCAGCGGGCGGGAACAACGGCAAGGTCGGCGGTGCCGGAACCATTGGCGGCACTGGCACGAGTGGCGGTGCGCCGTCTGTCGGTGGTGGCGGGAGCACGGGCGTGGGCGGCAGGCCCGTTGGGATTGGTGGCGCTATCGCCACCGGGGGCGCGCCGACATTCCCGATGCCACAAGATCGCTGCTCCAATTTTTGTGGGCTGCTCAACAAGTGCGGCCAAGATAGCCCGGAGTGCAGCAGCAATTGCAGCGCCTATCTTAGCCAAGTTCCACAGGATACAGCCTGCTACAACTCCCGGCTTCTGGCCCTCGATTGCTACCAAAGCATCCTCCAGTTTGGTTGCCGCGCAGAGGACGCCCAAGCCAAATGCGGTGACATTCTGGCTGAAGCAGATCGCTGTGCGCAGCCGCCGCCGCCTCCACCTCCGCCGGGAACCTGTGAGAGCTATTGTCAGCTGAACCTGCAGTGTTCTGGCGCACCGCTCGACAACCGCTACTCCGACTGCGTCAACACTTGCTACAGCGAGATTTACTCGTATTCGCCACAATGCCAGGGCTACATTCAAGCGGGCAAAGATTGCCGTTCAGCCGTGCTATCCGAGCGCTGCGACTTCAACGACACTCAGAACCGCTGCTCATATTGGGATTCGAACGCATCCTCCTGCCAATTCGGGAATCCAATCCCGAACCCGATTCCAGTTCCGCCGCAGGGCTGCTTCGGAAGCGTGAGTGTCAACGCACCAGGCTATTGCGATTCGCAGCTCAGCTGTTCGGGCACCAAGTTCGAGCTTCAATGCCAACCCAGTAGTTTCGGCATGACCTCTACGTGTACTTGCACCCAGTATTACCAAGGTGCTGGGGCTGGTGGGTTCGCTGGTACTGGCGGAGTATCCGGCGGCTCAGTTGGCGGAGTATCCGGCTTCAATTTCGACGTCAATTTCGGCGATTGCCAGACGGCTCTCAACTACTGCTCGGGGACTCCCACAGCCGTCCCCCCGTCTGGGTTCAGGTGAGCCCGGAGGGTTGTGCGATTCAGGCAGCTGCTGATTCTTGGTGGTACCGAAGGACGGACTTGAACCGTCGACCCCGCACTTATGAAGCGCGTGCTCTAACCAGCTGAGCTACTTCGGCGAAGGGGCGGCACTATGAGGAAAATGGCGGCGGGCTGTCAAGGGATGTTGGCGAGCGTCTCTGACCTTCGGCCCCCTGGGCCGCTACCATCTCTTCCAACGGCAGGATTGGTGGCGTCGAAGGAGAAATTCAGGGCTAAGGATGAGCGCCCAAGGGTCGCTGGAATGGGCGCGAAGGGGGCGGCCCTGTGGATTGCCGCCACCAGATTTTGGTCGAACTCTTCAACCCCGCTTGCGCGAAGCAGTTGAAGCTCTGCCAGCCTGCCGTTGGCGAGAATTGTCATGCGAACGATGGCGATCCCACCTCGGCCTTCAGCTACCGCCCAGGTCGGAAAGGCATGACCCCAATCTACGCTTCGTCGTAAGCGCTGCAGGTATTGACCCAGAATCGGATCGATATCGCCCCTCCGGGAAGCATTGCCCAGGTTGCTGCTGCTGGCCCCTGCCAGCCCGGAACCGCCAATCCCTGGCGCGCCCCGCGCTGGTTCGCCCCCAACTCCTGGGCCAACGGGACCGCCCAGCGTGCTGGCATGTTGCAAAGCCTGGACGGCGGTGCTGACGCGCGCTGGGCTCAGCCGCGTATCAGAAGGCGACCCGTACGACTCCGCTACCAACGCGAAGCGCGCCGTTGGCACGGCAGGGCGCGCTCGGGCTTTAGCTTCGGTTGCAGGTTCGTTTAGATGAGAACCTGAAGTGTTAACTAGGGAATTGGAGGCGCGGACAACCACCTGCGTCTGGCCTAAGGCGGGCAGAAGCTCGCCTGCGATTTGACGGGAGCCCAGCACTGAGAAGGCTTTAGCCAAACTGCCCGTGTCCACGAAGGTGAGTTCCATCGGGCGGCGTTCGGTTCGACGCTGGTCGCGAGATCTGCGAACGTGCCCGGTGCGCACACGCTGAACTTGGGTAACATGCAAGTTGTTGAGCGCCTGGCGTTCCAAGGTGAGCGGGTCTACCTGCGCGGCCTGGTTCAGAGCTCGCGCAGAAGCACGACTTTGCCCCGCATGCCCGCGCTCTAACGTATCTGGATGTTCGTGCTGTGCCGCGCCGCCGACGTCTTCGGGCGCCCTCGGAGGCTGGACCTTTGCTGGCATTTCGGAACCACTCAGGGGATCGATTGTCGAGTCCAGGTACTCACCTTCGACGACTTCAGGTACTGCGAGCAGCGCGAGAGCAGGCCGCGCCCCCTTCGACTGCCCCTCTAGGCTCACGCCCAGCAACAGAGCGAGATGCAACCCCGACGACACGTAAAGCGCGTGGAAGGTTCGTTTGCGATGATTCAGGGGCATGAGCTCAGCCGAAACCTTACCACCTAGTCAGTGTGCGGTGGCCGGAGCGCTTGCGCCAGCCGACTCCCAAAGCGCCGGATGGCATTCTTAGAAGTGGCTTCATCGAGCGCTTCGAGCGACATCCCCCGCAGCTGTGCGATAAACAGTCCGGTGTGCTGCATGTAGCCCGGCTCGCAACGTTTCCCGCGCAGCGGGATGGGTGAGAGATAGGGGCTGTCCGTTTCGAGTAGAATGCGATCTAACGGGGCCCAGCGCGCGACATCCTGAATCGCGTGTGCCGTTTTGAACGTGACTATCCCAGAGAACGAAAGATCAAAGCCGAGCGCTAGGGCACGCTCACCAAAAGCTCTATCTTCACTGAAGCAGTGAATCACGCCGCCCACCTCGCGAGCACCCTCCTCTTCTAGGATGTCCAGCGTATCGCCCGGAGCGCTTCGGGTGTGAATGACAAGCGGCTTTCGCACTTGGCGGGCCAGCCCGATTTGCCGCCTAAAGACCGCATGCTGCTGCTCTTTCGGTGAATGGTTGTAATGATAATCGAGTCCCGTTTCTCCGACGGCAACCACATGTTCACTCTCATAGAATCCCAACAGCCCCGCTTCCAATTCATCGTCGTAGGTTGAAGCATCATGCGGATGCACCCCAGCCGTGGCCACCACGTCGCTGCGGCGTTCTGCTAAGCTCCTCGCGAACTCAGCCGTGGCGAGATCGCTCACGCCGATACAGATAAACCCAAAAACATTCGCCTGATTGGCACGTTCGATAACCACATCCGCGCCTTCCGGGAAGCTCCGACTATCCAGATGGCAGTGCGTGTCGATCATGAGGGCTTGAAAGCATTGCCGCCGCAGGCAGCCTCAGCAAGGTTCAATGAAAAACATCCTGGAAGCGTTCTCGCAAGAGAGCTGCACAAGCATCCACGGCTGAAGAGTCTTCATAGCCGAAGCGCGATTTCATGCGAGCCACAGCACCCTCCGCGGCGTTCTTCGCGGCGGCGTCGAGCCCGGCTCCCGCATCCCGCAACAAAACGAGCATGTCGCGACAGATCCAGGCGATCGGAGTTCTCCGCTCCACAAAGACTGAATCCTTCAGGCGTTTGGTGTACTCGCGAAAAATGGGCGAACTACTCACGGGCTCGCCCTGGTGATCCACAGCCCAGGCACCTATCATGTTGATCAGCAGATGTCGGATCTGCTCGGGCCGCTCCGCACTGCCTATCAGCGCTTCGACTTCACGCATCAGATTCTCGTCGGGATCCTCGTGTTGGCCAGTTACCGGATTTTGAACCTTTTCTCCCTTGATCCAGAAACTCACGTGCGAAATATACCGTTCGAAAAGCTCCGCATAGCGCGTCTCATCGACCAACCCGCTCGCTACGCGCATTTCGTCCTCTAGCTCATCGAGCAAGCGTTGCTTGAGCAGCGAACGAAACAACGCGTGGTCGTGGTAGCCGCCGGGCAAGCTTTCTTCTTGGAGAAACGGGTAATCGCTTGGGCGAGCGCACAGCTCGTCCAACTCGCGGAGCACAGCAAACGGCGACAGGCACTCGTGAAGCGGGCTCTGCGCTGCATCGAGCAGCACCGTACGCATTTCACGCGGGCTCGCACCGCTGC
>Ga0105049_10001454_pt1 | contig 28062 bp, 21 predicted proteins | sample MAT06_FD_78087 | JGI IMG/M metagenome (GOLD analysis project Ga0105049, IMG submission 78087) | Freshwater microbial communities from Lake Fryxell liftoff mats and glacier meltwater in Antarctica - MAT-06 | ecosystem: Environmental > Aquatic > Freshwater > Ice > Liftoff microbial mat | place... | reverse complement strand
TTGATCGTGGTGTAATAGTCCGGCCCCGGCCGTCCACCGACCCGGAAGGGCGCAATCGCCGAGAGGATCGGCAGCCCCTCAAACGGTGTGCCCTTTACGATCTTTTCCGCATAGGCAGTTTGCGCATCGGCGACGAGCCGCAGCGCTTCGGTATTGCCCATGAGCGTGAGATACGTGTTGAATGGCGCCTTCGCCTCGCCGATCGGCTCCCGGATATAGGCGAGCGTCGCATCGCTCCAGCCCTTCAGCGCGTCGGTGATGCGCACATCGGCGGGTAGGCGTGCTTTGGTCTCGCCGTCGTCACTCCGGCTTGCGACCGGGCGCGCTTCGGCCCGGCCATCCTTCACAATCCATTTTCCCGATGCGTCATCCAGCGTGATGTCGATGACGCCAAGATAGCTGCCGAACGAGCCGGCCATCACATAGGGTTTGCCGTCGATTGTGCCCTTGGCAAGGTCCGCATTGCCGAGATTCTCGTAGTCCTTGCCCGGGAAGACACGGTGCGAGTGGCCGGTCACCACCGCATCGACCCCGTCAATGGTTGCGAGGAAGGCCGAGAAATTCTCATCCCCGCCTTCGCGCGGCGCGGTGGAAATGCCGGAATGCGCGATCACGACGATGACGTCGGCACCCTGCTCTTTCAGCTTGGGGATTTCGCGCTGCACGGCCTCGATGGCATCGCCCGTGGTGATCTTGCCGTCCAGCTTGTCCTTGTCCCAGCGCATGATCTGCGGCGGCAGCACGCCGATGACGCCGATCTTCACAAGACGTTCGGCACCGGAATCGTCCTTGAATATCCGCTCCAGCAGAACCGATGCCGGAAACAGCGTATCGCCCGGCGTACCGTCGGCGTTCAGCTTGTAGGCGTTGGCAGCGAGCGTCGGGAAATCCACACCCATCTGGGCGCGCTCCAGCAGTTCGAGACCATAGTTGAACTCGTGATTGCCGATCGCCGCAGCGTCATACTTCAGGATATTCATCGCCAGGTACGCCGGATGGACCTCGCCGTCTTTCAGCGGCCGCTCCCGCGCCACGACGTCGCCCATCGGCGAGCCTTGGAGCAGATCGCCGGCATCGACCAGGATCGCGTTCGGATTTTCGCCGCGCGCCTCTTCGATGAGGGCCGCCGTGCGGTTGAGGCCGATCGTCTCGTCCGGTGCGTCGCGGACGAAGTCGAAATCGACCAGATTCATGTGGATATCCGTCGTCGCCAGGATTCGCAGTTTCAGTTCGGCTGAGGCGGCCAGCGAAGTTCCGGCAAGAAGAGCGGCGGCGAGGACGGCGAGACGCGAAAGACGCATGGAAGATCCCAAGGTTTCTAAGTTCGGCAACCGGGGCCTTGCCCCACAAGGAGCCCGGCGACAAGGTGCAATAATCGTAACCGGATGACAGTGCCATGACGAATCCCGCCGCTCACTCACCTTTAAGCGGGCCTTTAAGCGGTATCCGCGTCGTCGACCTCACCCAGTTCGTGCTGGGGCCGTTCTGCACCCAGACTTTGGGCGATCTCGGGGCAGATATCATCAAGGTGGAAGACCCCGGCGGCGACCGTCAGCGCCGCGGCACCGGCAAGACCGCCCCGGCGCCCGACCTTTCAGGCCCCTTCGTCCAGCTCAACCGCAACAAGCGCTCGGTGATCCTCGATCTCAATGAGGCGGCGGCGAAGGAGGCCCTGAAGGCGCTGATCGCGACGGCGGATGTCTTTATCCACAATATGCGGCCGGCTTCGATTGCCCGGCACGGCTTTGGCTACGAGGCCGTCTCAAGCATCAAGCCCGACATCGTCTATGTCGTTGCCATGGGCTTCGGCTCGGATGGGCCCTATGCTGGGCGGCAGGCCTTTGACGATCTCATTCAGGGCGCGTCCGGAACCTGCGATCTGCTGCCGCACTACGACGGCGATCCGGCGCTGCGCCCATTCCCATCGCTGATCGCCGACAAGACATGCGGCCTCTATGCTGCTATCGCGACGCTCGCCGCGCTCACTCACCGCGCCCGCACCGGCGAAGGCCAGTATGTCGAGGTGCCGATGCTGGAGACCTTCACCGGCTTCATGCTCGCCGAGCATCTGCACGGGCAGGCCTTCGTGCCGGCGCGCGGCAAGTTCGGTCACCCAACGACCGTCACCCCGCATCGCCGCCCTTACCAGACCAAGGATGGCTTCATCGTCATCATGCCAGCCAGCCAGGAAGCGTCGAACCGCTTCCTCGAACTCGGCGGCGTCAAAGACCCTTACAACTCGCCGCGCTTCCTGGAAGCCAAGGACGGCAAGGCCAGGGTCGATGCTTATTACAACCTGATGAAGGAGACGGTGCTTCTGCACACGACCGATGACTGGATGACGATCTGCGCCGAGGCGCGCATTCCGGCTATGCGCGCCAACCGCCTCGATGAGGTTTTCGACGACCCGCATTTCAAGGCAACGGGCTTCTTCGAGGAGCGGAAACTCCCCGGGGATGCGGGCGGCTATCGCTCGATGAAGCCCGGACTCAAATTCACCAAGACACCGGCCTCCATCCGCCGCGATCCGCCAAGCCTTGGCGAACACACGGCGGAAATCCTGAAGGAGCTTGGTATCTAGCTTTTCAGCCAAGCCTCGCAGGCCGCGACCTTCTCCGGCAGCGAGGCCGGGTCGATCGTGCCCGCCGCGATGCCTGTGAACAAGGCGCTCATCCCGGCCTGCATATCGGCCTGAACTTCCGCCTGTTTCTTGCCGGTCGCCTGGCCGTATTGGCCGAGCAGGGCGAGGAGCGGCGTGATCTGCGCGTCGCGCTTGGCGCCGCGTGACGGATCGCCGCGTACTACGCTGTCGCCCTTGTCTTGCTCGTAAGCGACATAACAGGCGATCAGATCGCTGTATATCTTGGCGGGATCGGCCTCTGCGGCGCGGGCAGCACCGAGGGTCAGCAGCAATAAAGCGAGAAAGAGGCGTTTCATGGATGCGATCATGGGACCTTCAAGATTGCCGGATCGTTGAAACGCGAGGTTGAATCTCCGGCGTTATGATCCCTAGCATGCGCCCGCAAAAGAACAGTCTCCAGGAAGCGCCCCATGAGCGATGAGATTTTCCCGGTCGATCCGGCATGGGCGGCGCGCGCCTATGTGAACGCCGAGACCTACAAGGCAAAATACGCCGAGGCGCTGGCCGACCCTGAGGGCTTCTGGGCGAAGGAAGGCCGCCGCCTCGACTGGATGCGTCCCTACACCAAGGTGAAGGACGTCTCCTATGCTGCCGACAACCTCCATATCCGCTGGTACGCCGACGGGCAGCTGAATATCAGCGCCAACTGCATCGACCGGCATTTGCCGCACCACGCGGATCGCACGGCGATCATCTGGGAAGGCGACGACCCGTCCGAGTCCAAACATATCAGCTATGCCGAGCTGCACGATCATGTCTGCCGCATGGCGAACGTGCTCAAGAACAAGGGCGTGGCCAAAGGCGACCGTGTCACCATCTATCTGCCGATGATCCCCGAGGCCGCCTACGCGATGCTGGCATGCGCCCGGATCGGAGCGATCCACTCCGTGGTCTTCGGCGGCTTCTCGCCCGACAGCCTCGCCAACCGCATTCTCGATTGCGACAGCACGCTGGTCATCACCGCCGATGAGGGCCTGCGCGGCGGCAAGCATGTGCCGCTGAAAGCCAATGTTGATGCGGCGCTCACACAGTGCCCCGGCGTCAGATGCGTCATCGTGGTCAAGCGCACCGGCAACAAGGTTGCGATGACGCAAGGCCGCGACACCTGGCTGGACGATGAGGCGCAAAACGCCGGGATCGTCTGCGCGCCTGAGCCAATGGGCGCGGAAGACCCGCTCTTCATCCTCTACACATCGGGCTCGACGGGAAAGCCCAAGGGCGTGCTCCACACCGGCGGCGGCTACCTCACCTATGTCGCACTTACGCACGAGACGGTCTTCGACTACCGCCCCGGCGATGTCTATTGGTGCACGGCTGACGTCGGTTGGGTGACGGGGCACAGCTATATCGTCTACGGCCCGCTCGCGAATGGCGCGACAACGCTGATGTTTGAGGGTGTGCCGAGCTATCCCGACGCCTCGCGCTTCTGGCAGGTGATCGACAAGCACCTGGTCAGCATCTTCTACACCGCACCGACGGCACTCCGCTCCTTGATGCGCGAAGGCGACGAACCGGTGACCCGAACCAGCCGCGCCTCGCTGCGTTTGCTGGGGAGCGTGGGTGAGCCGATCAATCCAGAAGCCTGGCTCTGGTATCACCGCGTCGTCGGTGATGGCCGCTGCCCGATTGTCGACACGTGGTGGCAGACCGAGACCGGCGGCATCCTGATCTCGCCACTGCCCGGCGCCATTGCCCAGAAGCCGGGGAGTGCGACATTGCCGTTCTTCGGCATCCAGCCACAGCTTGTCGATGAGACGGGCAAGGTGCTGGAGGGTGCGGCGAACGGCAATCTTGTCATCACCGACTCGTGGCCGGGCCAGATGCGCACAGTCTATGGCGACCATCAGCGCTTCATCGACACCTATTTCAGAACGTATCCGGGCAAATACTTCACTGGCGATGGCTGCCGCCGCGATGCCGAAGGCTATTACTGGATTACCGGGCGGGTGGACGACGTCATCAACGTTTCGGGCCACCGCATCGGCACGGCCGAAGTCGAGAGCGCCCTCGTCGGCCACAGGGACGTAGCCGAGGCGGCGGTCGTGGGCTATCCGCATGACCTCAAGGGCCAGGGCATCTACGCCTATGTGACGCTGAAGCTCGGCGTCGAGCCTGACGAAGCGCTGCGCAAAGCGCTGGTCGCCGAAGTCCGCCGGGCGATCGGGCCGACCGCGACGCCCGATGTCATCCAGTGGGCGCCCAGCCTGCCGAAGACGCGGTCCGGCAAGATCATGCGCCGCATTCTGAGGAAGATTGCCGAGAACGAGACGGACGCTCTCGGCGACACCTCGACACTGGCCGATCCCGGCGTCGTTCAGAACCTCATCGAGAACCGAGCGAAACCGGCAGGCCCCTGATCGCCACGACGAAGTTGTTAGGCGCGATGTCGATCCCGCCAGCATAGCCAAGGTCAGGCGCGCGGGCGAGGATCTGGCGATAGGCGCTTTCCAGCTGCATCTGCGCCACGCGCTTGCCGATGCAGATATGCGCGCCCATCCCGAAGGCGAGATGCTCGCCGGCATTCTTGCGCATGACATCGAACACGTCCGGGTCGGCGAAGACGCGCGGATCGCGATTGGCGGCACCATACCACATGACGATCTTCTCGCCCTCAGCGATCTTCTGGCCACCCAGCTCGGTATCGCGCACAGCCGTACGGCGCATGTGAATGACCGGCGTCACGCAGCGGATCGCTTCTTCCACCATATTCGGCAGAAGCGAGGGATCAGCGATGACACGCGCCTTGGCTGCCGGGCTCTCGGTCAGCAGCTTCATCGTGCCGGAGATTGAATTGCGCGTCGTGTCGTTCCCAGCAAAGACAATGAGCAGCCATGAGCCGTCGAGATATTCATCCGACAGCAGATCGCCATCGACAGTCATGTGCGCGATGGCTGAGAGCAGATCGGGCTGCGGCTCGCGGCGGCGCTGCTGCAGGATGGCCCGGCCATAGGCCAGCATCGCATCGACCTCGCCCATGAAGATGCCGAAGAAGTTCATATCTTCGGCGGTCATCTCGGCCCCGCCCCTGAGGCGCGTCATCGTATCGCCGGCGATCTCCAGATAATGCATCCACGCGACGAGCTTGGGCCGGTCGACCTCCGGCACGCCGAGGATTTCACTGAGCGTGAAGAGCGGCAGTTCGGCCGAGATGTATTCGACGAGATCGATCTGGCCTTCGGGCAGCTTGGCGCTCGCCGCCAGCCGCTCCGCCTTGCCGTCGAGCGCCGCCAGCGCGTTATCCAGCAGGGCGGTGACCTTCTCATCCACCTTCACCTTCAGCGCCGCGACATGCGCGGGCGTGAAGAACGGCATATGCTCCTTGCGCAGCTGGATATGGGCCGGGGCATCAAGACAGATCATCGTGTCGACGCTAGCCTTGAAGAGCTGCGGGTGGCGCTGCTCCGGCGGGCCGTAACCAATCAGGATGCCGCCCTTCTGGCTGGAGAACGTGGTCGTATCGAGCGAGGCGGCGCGGATATCTGCATGGCGGGTCAGCGCCCAGAAGCCCGGCTCGCCCGGATCGCCCGATGGGTGCCAGCACACCGGCGCCTCGTCGCGCATCTTCGCATAGGCGGCATAGGGATGCCCGCCCTCGGCGAAGAGCTGGAGGCTGAGCAGATTGACCGGCGGTTCGACATCGTAGTGCAGCGGAAAGGCGGGGCCGGGCGGGCCGCCGTAGAGCGGGCTGTCAGAAATCGGTTTCAACATGGCAGTTCCTTGTTTTAATTTTCAGTTCCGGTTTTGAGAATGCGAAAATTCTAGAACGGTCCAGCGATCAGAATCGGATCGAAGCCAGAGTCCTCGGACACCGTCATGTAGGGATAGGAGCCGACTACGACCGTGCCGATATTGACCGGCCACGGGTCATGGACCCGGATAAAGGTACCGCTGTCGGAGCCATCGCCCCAGGCGCCGCTAATGACGACAACATGGCCACCCTGCTCACCGTCCGAAAACATTGCTGTTCCCGCGATCCAAATCGGCGTGCGCGCGAGGATGTTCGCAAGGCCACGGACATTCGACGGCGGTGAGACGACGTCCCAACCGAACGGCTGGACGAAGGTCGCGACATTATCGACATCTGGCATAAGGCCGCGAGTCAATCCGAGTGTTGCGTCGTTGGTTCCAACGCTCATATCGCGGTCGAGCAGCATTGCCGCACAGGCGTTCCAGCAGCCCATGCCGTAATGCTGGGGTCTCATATGGACCGGATGATCGATCTCGACAGAAAGACCGAGCGCGCGCCAGGTCAGCGTGCCGATAATGCCTTGCTCCTGCATGACGTGGTTGGCGCGTTGAAAATCGGCGACGGCCGCAACGGTGCGCGGCCCGAAGGCACCGTCCACGCGCAGGCGGCGAAAGCCGGGCGTACGGCGCAAACGCGCATTCAGCAGCCGCTGCGCCAGGCGCACCGCCATCGAACTCGAACCCGGACCGATCTGTTGCATCGTCTCTCCCGGCCCTTAGCGGCCAGTGCGGAGCATAGCGCAGGCGCGCCGCCTCGCCAGCCTAGTGCGACAAGGTAATGAAATGGACTTCGGGGGCGTATTTGTTTTGGGTTTTTCGGGACCTCTTCGGTCAGGACCCAGCGCACCAATCCGGGCGGCGGCCCTCATACGGGCGTACCAGACCGGCGGCCATGAGTGTCGCGCTCATATCCTGCTCGTTCGCATCGAGAGCCATGGCGACAACCCTGCCACCATATTTATCTCGGGAAATGGCGCTGAGCATCACTTCGCCATCGGCGACGGCGGCACTCAAGACGAGCTTGGCCAGAACCGCTTTCAGCCGTGCGGGCGCGCATGGCGCGTCTAGCTCCGCCGCGTCGATGCCCCTGAGGCGCACGATCACCGTCACATCCTGATCGAGCCAGATATGCACCCGCGCCTCGAAACTGTCGCCGTCGAGCACCCGCAACACCTCGGCGGGATATGGCCCGGCCAGCGTTTCGGCCCAAACAGGCCGTATGACGGACGGCACACAAAACAGTACGGCAATGGCGAGTGCCTGCATCATGGCTACACGTTACAAGGAGCAGAAGCCTAGGACAATAGACTTATTTCGTCGCGTGATTGCGCTGCGCCCCGGTCCGGGGCAGCTTCGCGCCATAAAACCGGAGGACCCCCATGGCCGAGATCATCGTGCACCATCTCAACAACAGCCGCTCGCAGCGCATTTTGTGGCTGCTGGAGGAGATCGGGGAGCCCTATACGATCAAGCACTATCAGCGCATGTCGCCGGTCCCTTACGCGCCGCCGGAGCTAAAGGCAGTACATCCGCTCGGCAAATCGCCGGTCGTCACCGTGGACAGCAAGACGATCGCCGAGTCTGGCGCTATCGTCGAATTGCTTATCGAGCGCTTCGCCCCGGATCGCCTCGCGCCCAAGCGCGATAGCGACGCCTATGTCGATTACATCCACTGGCTGCATTTCTCGGAAGGCAGCGCGATGCTGCCGCTGATGATGAAACTTTACACCTCGCTGCTCGGCGAGGCGGCTGCACCGCTCCACCCGCGCATCGACAGCGAGATTGAGAACCATCTCGGCTACATGGAAAACGCTATCAAGGGGCGCGATTTCTTCGTCGGCGACAGCCTGACCGGCGCAGATATCCAGCTCTCATTCACCAGCGAAGCGGCCAACGGACGCGGCGCTCTGGCCGCCTATCCCGAACTCATGCGTCACATGCAGGCCATGCAGGCCCGCCCTGCCTATAAGCGCGGCCTCGAAAAAGGTGGCCCTTACGCCTACGGCCCGAAATAGACCGCGCCCAGCACACCCGCGACCGAGGTGACGGCGCTGAGCGCCGCTCCCCAGGCCATATCAACCACTGAGAGTTTGGAAGAAAAGTCTTTCATGGTCGAAAGGTTCGTCAGGTCATAGGTCGCGTAGCCGAAGAACCCGAACAGCGCGCCGAACAGCGCCGCGCGCTGCCAGTCGCCGGTGGCGATCTCCGGCACGATCACGAAGACCATCAGGCCAGCGAGGAAGATCAGATAAAACCCAACCGCCACCGGCCAGTTCGGCGAGGCGCTGAGGAGATGGCCGATCTCGCGGCGGTAAAAGCCGTTCATTGTGCTCAGCCAGATCATATCGAGCGCGAACATGACGACGGCGGCAGAGCTATAGGCGATCAGATACAAGGTCATCTGCGTGAAACGCGGCGCCGGGCAGGGTGTTCCCTGCCCGGCGCAACATATCGATCGCTGCGTTTAGAAGTTGAGCGTGCCACCGAGCGTAATGCGGTGGGCGACTCCGCTGCCGCCATTGACCGGCACTTCAGCATCATAGCTTACGAACCAGGCACGGTTCTCGCCGTCAGCGCCCTGGATGCCGAGGCTGGCCGTGATGCTATCGCCGCCCTGCCCACCGACAAAGACCGTCTGCGTGCCCAGGACGTGAACGGCGCTGGTGAGGCGCACGATATCCGACGTCCCATTTTCGTCGGCGAAATTGTAAAGGATGCGCAGCGACGGGGTGACATCCCCGAATGCGCCATGAATTTCCGCGCCGGCCGAGAAGTTGAGGCTGTCGAACGTCTGCTCGCCATAGGTGATATTGCCGCCTGCGGCCCCAACCTCGGTGTAACCGTCAATCGTGAAATCTGCATAAGTCGCGTGCGCCACAGGGCCCGCGAAGATGTCAGGAGACACCTCGAACAGATAGCCCGCCTCGAGCGCCGCCGTGACGCCATAAGCATCGGTCTTGCCGGTGCCGACAAGGCCATAGGCGCTACCGCGTTCGATCTTGTCGAGCTCGACCATGGAATAGCCGAGCGCGGCGTTCACGAAGAAACCCTGAGCTTCATATACCGCGTAGATGCCGCCCGTGACGCTTTCGGCCTGTGAGCCGAATTCAAAAGCGTATTGTTGGTCGAGGTGCCCATAGGAGCCGAAGACGCCTAGGCGGAGGCCGGGCGCGATGGCGCGGTCATAGCCGATCGTGCCGTCGAGGCCCGATGCGTCATCAAGCGCGATGCCGCCAGCGCTGAAATTGCGAGCGCCGGTCCATACTACCGTGCCCCAAAGCCGGGCGCCGGGTGCTTTATAACCGGTGATCGCCGCGCGGCGGGCGGCGTTTAGCTGGTTGAACGTGTCGGTCTGGCCTTCGCTGCCCAGGGTTTCAGCAGTCGTGCGGCCAAGCTCCATCGCGACCGGAGCGGTTTGCAGAAGCGCCTGGAGATAGAGCGGATCGACATAGGTCGGCAGCGTCAGACGATAGACCAGGAACATGCTGTCGTTCGTGAAGCCGGAATCATAGGTCGTGATCGTCGTGGAGCCGTTCGAGATACCGCCGTTGATCTGTCCGTTGGTCGTGAAGAAGTCGTTGTCGTTGCCGACGAATAGGAAGAAATCCTGCGGGGCACTCTCGTCGAGAACCGGCAGCAGGCCCATCGCCTCCCACTTCTCAGAGATCGACGTCGCGTTGATTGCCAGGCCGACATTTGTGTTGAGGCCGAAGCGTCGCAACTGCGTGGTGTTGAGAATATTGACCAGCTCGATCTGGGCGACCGGCGTGATGGTGGGATCGAGCACGCCCGGCGCCGTCGTCACGGCTCCGTTGGCGGCCGTCTCGCGGGCGGTGCCCGCCAGGTTGGTTGCAGCCGCCGTGTCGACTAACAGGATCGACTTGTAGATCATCGGCCGGCCATCGCTGCCATTGTTGGCGAGGTTCGTCGAATCGTTGCCCTTGCCATTGCCGTCACGCGACAGCACGAGAAGCTGCGTCGAGTTGAGCGCGAGGATTTCCGACTGGGCAGCCGTGCGGTTCGGCGCGCCGCCGGGTGCCGTGCCGTTGGTGTTACCGCGATTGAAGACCGGCAGCTCCATGACCCAGTGTCCGACGGGGTTGGTGGGCGTGGCGTTGGTGGAAATGTCATAGGCGAGCAGGCGCGTCGTGGTGCGCTGTGCATCGTTGCCCAGATTGGAATCCTGCAACGCAGCGCTCTGCAGCATCACGAACAGCGTGCGGCCGTCGGGCGAAAGCGAGAGACCTTCCATGCCCTGATTGTTGCGGCGCCCAGTCTGGCCGGCGACCGCGTCAGCAGCGCTATAGTTCACGAGACCGCCGATGCGCGGTGTCAAGGCGTTGACCGTCGGGATGTAGCCGATCATCCGCCCGTCGGAACCGAAGTGGAAGATGCCAGCCTGATACTCGTCCGAGACGTAAAACGTGCCGTCTGGTGCGCGAACCAGCGCCTCGCTGTCCATACTGATGCGGCTGTCGCCGATGCCACCCACCGGCGCGCCGAAGGTGAAGCCGTTCTGGGTGATGAGGCCGTTCACGGGGTCAAGGCCGGTGAAGGTACGCCCCAGGAAGTCGGCGAAGAGTAGCCCGCCCGATTGCGTCAGCACCATCTGGTTCTGCGAGCCCGTCGACTGGGCGAGGTCGGACACGCCGGTATACGGGTTGAAGGTGAAATTGAATGCGTTGATGCGCGACGCATAGTTCGAGAAGAACGTGCCGGGAAAGCCGGTCAGCCCGAAATTTGGACCGCGATCGGGCAGTGTGTAGAGACCGCCGGAATAAATGCCGTCGGCATTGCGCCGCCAGGTGCTGGCGATGAACGACATGCCCGAGAACGAGCCAAGCGTGTCACCATTGAAGTCACGCAGTGTCGCGCTGACGCGACCGGAGCCGACGAGGCCCTTGTTGACGAACGTCTGGCCACCGAACGTGACGTTGACCGATCCTGCGGCCGTCGTGACGTTGGGGGTGGAAATCACCGTCGGCGCGGCGAGCGCCGACGTGATGGCGGCTGCGCAGGCAGCGCACGCAAGTGAAACGACGAGTAAACGGCGCATAACGATCCCCCATGGCTGTGGGGGCGAATTCGCATCCTTCATTGACGAGCCGATGACAGTTGGACGTCGGCTTGGCGACTGCCCACTAAAAATCGCTGGCGAGGCCTTTGCGCTCCCAGTCGCCGTAGCGGGTCGGCTCAAGGCCGGCCGGGCCGCCCTCTTCCTTGGGTTGTGATTTCGCCCCGGCAGCCGCCTTGGAACGGCGCTCGGCGGCCTCGGCGAGGGCCCGTTTGGCTGCTTCGCTCAAGGTTTTCAGCGGCGCGGGCGGCGGTTCGGCTGGGTCTTTGGTCTCTGGCATGGGGATAACCCTTGTGATTCTGCGGAATTGAAGGGGGGCGGATGCCTCCTTACATAGGATGCGTCCCGGCCCGCGTCATCCCGACGGCGGGCGGCCGAGGCACGGAGACCCATGAACCAGTTTCGCACCGGCCTGCTGATTGCCGCGATGACCGCCCTGTTCGGCGGGATCGGCTATCTGATCGGCGGCCCGTCCGGCATGTTGATCGCGCTCGGCATCGCCATCGTCACCAATCTGTTCGCCTATTGGAACGCCGACAAGATCGTGCTGCGCATGTATGGCGCGAAGCCGCTGGATGCGGCGAGCGGCGGCGACTATTATCGGATCGTCGAAGGTCTGGCGCAGCGCGCGAACATGCCGGTGCCGAAGGTTTACCTCATAGAGAACCCGCAGCCGAACGCCTTTGCGACCGGCCGCAATCCTGAGAACGCCGCCGTCGCTGCGACCACCGGCCTGCTGCAGCGCCTCAGCCGAGAGGAAATCGCAGGCGTGATGGCCCATGAGCTGGCCCATGTGCGCAATCGCGACACGCTGACCATGACGATCACCGCAACACTGGCCGGGGCGATCGGCACGCTCGCCAATTTCGGCCTGTTCTTCGGCGGCGGCGACAATCGCAATAATCCGCTGGGAACGATCGGTGTGATCGCGATGGCCATCCTGGCCCCGATCGCCGCGATGCTGGTGCAGATGGCGATCAGCCGCACGCGTGAATACGAGGCCGATAAAGGCGGCGCGGAAATCTCCGGCCGCCCGGACTGGCTGGCGAGCGCACTGGAGAAGATCGCAACTGCCGCCCCGCGCATCGACAATCATGTCGCCGAGCGCAACCCGGCGACGGCGCATATGTTCATCATCAACCCGTTGCATGCGCACAGCATTGACGGTCTCTTCACCACTCACCCCTCGACCGCCAATCGCATTGAGCGCCTGCGCCGCATGGCCGCCGAGATGGGCGTTGGCTCGGGCAGCGGCGCCTATCAGGGGGCTTGGGGCCGAAGCTCCGAACCCGCGCGTGGCCCGTGGGGCTGAACCGCGCCGCGAAAATCGAAGACGAAGCGGCGGGCCTTCCGGCCCGCCGCTTTGCATTCTCGCTCGTCACCCGCGTGCTGGATCAGCGCATCACGCTGGAGGAAGCCGGCGAGGCACTGACCGGCGTCGCCCAGCGAATGGAGGGCCGCGACGCCGCCTTCGGGCGGGCGATTGCCTACGCCGCTCTGCGCCACAAGGGCGCGCTGGAAGCCTTGCTGAAGCGTTTCATCGAACGCCCGCTGCCAGAGCACGGCCTCGCCGCCAGCCGCGTACTGCTGACCGGCGCTGCCGAATTGATGATCCTGAACGGCAAGCCGCATGCAGCAGTGGATGGCGCCAACCATCTGGCGCTCGCGGTGCGCGAGGCCAAGCCGTTCAAATCGCTGGTCAATGCCGTGCTGCGCCGGGTGACCCGCGAAGGCGCCGACGTGTGGGATGAGATCGACCGCCCACGCGCCAATGTGCCGGACTGGCTTTGGACGCGCTGGGTTGCGGCTTATGGCGCAGACACCGCCCGCGCCATTGCCGAGGCGCATGAAACGCCGGCCCCATTGGACCTGACGTTGAAGGACGGCGCGGCGTCCGGCGATTGGGCAGCGCAACTCGATGCCCGGCCCATCGGCGCGGGCTCGCTGCGACTTGCCAAATCCGGCCCGGTTGACGCCCTGCACGGCTTCGACGACGGCGCGTGGTGGGTGCAGGACGCGGCGGCGGCAATCCCAGCACGCCTGCTGCTGAGCCTCACCGGCCACGATGCCACGCTGATCGATCTTTGTGCCGCGCCGGGCGGTAAGACCATGCAGCTCGCGGCGAGCGGCGCCTCAGTCACCGCCATAGATTCCTCCAGCCCGCGCATTAAGCGCCTCGAGGCCAACCTCGCGCGCACCAGCCTCAGCGCCGTCATCGTCAAGGCGGACGCGCGCAACTGGGTTCCCGATGGGCTCGCCGACGGCGTGCTACTCGACGCGCCCTGCAGCGCGACCGGCACAATCCGCCGTCACCCGGAGCTGCCCTGGATCCGCGACGACGGCGCAGTGACCCGGCCTGCCGCCGTCAGCGCCGGCCTGCTCGATGCCGCCTTTGCCATGGTAAAGCCGGGCGGCGTGCTGGTTTTTGCCGTCTGTTCGCTGGAGCGCGAAGAAGGCGAAGACCAGGTCTTAGCCTTCCTCGCCCGCACGCCGGAGGCTTCGGCCGAGGCCGCCGATCCCACCGCATTCGGCCTGCCTGAGGCGGCGCGCGCGGCGTCGGGGCTGCGCATCCTACCCTGCCATTTGAGGGAACTCGGCGGTCTCGACGGCTTTTTCGTCGCAGCCCTGAGGCGTTCGCGGTGATGGACGCCCCGTTCAGCGGGGGTTAATTTCCTGCGGCGCAGAGGGAGACTGCGAACCGGTTTTGAACACAAGGATAGTTCCCATGAAGATTACGACTATTGGCCTGCGCACCGCGATGGTTGTCGCGCTGGCCGGCTCACTCGGGGCCTGCGCCTCGTCCATGATGAGCAGCAACACAGTCGACCGTAACGATGTCGGCCGCGTCGATCGGTCCGTCTCGGGCGTCATCGTCGATGCACGTCAGGTCACCATCGGCGGCACCAAGTCGGGCGCCGGTGCGGCGATCGGCGCGGTGGCAGGCGGCGTTGCCGGCTCGCAGATCGGCGGCGGCCGGACTGAAAACATTCTGGCCGGCATTGCCGGTGCCACGGCGGGCGCCCTGATCGGCGATGCGGTCGAGGAAGGTACCACCAAGCAACCGGGCATCGAATATGCCATCCGCCTCGATAGCGGCGAGATGATCTACGTTATCCAGCCGGCCGACTACATCATCCGCAACGGCAGCCGCGTGGATGTCGTCTACGGCGGTGGCCGCGCCCGCGTCGTGCCGCGCCGCTAGGCCTTACGGCGCCATCTCAAGGAACGGCCGAAGAGAAATCTTCGGCCGTTTTCTTTTGAGCCACACGCAAAGCGCATGTTAGGCAAGGCTATGGCTGCTTCGATGAAAATCGCGCCCTCGATCCTCTCGGCCGACTTCGCCCGGCTGGGCGAAGAAATTCGCGCGATCGACAAAGCTGGAGCCGACTACATCCATATCGACGTGATGGACGGGCACTACGTCCCCAACATCACCATCGGACCGGCGGTTGTCGCGGCGCTGCGTCCGCACACCAAGCTGCCCTTCGACGTGCATTTGATGATCTCGCCGGTCGATGCGTTTGTCGCCGCCTTCGCCGAGGCCGGGGCCGACATCATCACTGTGCACCCCGAAGCCGGCGCCCATATCCACCGCACGCTTCTGCTCATCCGCAGCCTCGGCAAGAAGGCCGGCGTGGTGCTCAACCCCGGCACGCCGGTTGAGGTGCTCGACAATCTGATGGACCTCGCCGACCTTATTCTGGTGATGAGCGTCAATCCGGGCTTTGGCGGCCAGAGCTTCATCTCATCCCAAGTCAAAAAGATCGAAGCCATCGCCAAGCGCATCGCCGCCTCGGGCCGGGAGATCGAGCTTGAGGTCGATGGCGGGGTGAACGCTGAGACGGCGCGCGCCTGTATCGCCGCCGGAGCCAATGTCCTTGTGGCCGGATCGGCCGTGTTCAAAGGCGGAGACGCCGCCTATGCGGGTAACATCCGCGCCCTCCGCGGCTGACGCCGCGCCCAGTGCCGCACTGCCGAAGGGGCCGAAAATCCGCTATCCCGGACTTGCGGCTGCCTTGGCGCGCGATGCCGCCGAACGGCTGAAAGATGCCGCGCGGGCGAAATTCTATAGAACCGCCGTCGCCCGGCTCGGGCTTGCCGGGCCGTTGCCCGCTCATCTTGCGGTGACGCCCGACGCGCTGAGCTCTGCAACCCTGGCAGGCGCGCAGGACATTCTGCGCGGCGTCTTCTCGCTGCCGAGCGGACGGCTGACCGTGCGCGGGCAATCGCCCTTCGACGCCGATGCGCCCGAAGAGGTCCGCATCGATCTCCACCGCTTTCAATGGCTGTCGCATCTTGAGAAAGGCGGCGGCCGCACCGCCAAAGGTGTCGCGCGGGCACTGACCGAAGATTGGCTTGACCGCTTCGAACGCTGGCATCCCCTCATCTGGCGCGCCGACGTGCTCGGGCCACGCGTCGTAGCTTGGGCCGCGCATTTCCGCTTTCTGACATTCGACAACGACCTGCTTTTCCGCTCGCGCCTCATGAAAGCGATGGCGGAGGAGACACGTCACCTCGCCCGCTCCGGCGCAGAAACACCCGAAGGCCTGCCGCGTCTCGCCGCTGCAGCCGCGCTGGTGGTGATGTCGGCAGTTTTGCCGGACGTGGTGAAGCGTCCGGAGCGCGCCTATGACGCCCTGCGTCGCGCCATCGCGGGCGCCTTCACGGCGGATGTCGGTGTCGTCACGCGTAATCCTGCCGATCAGGCCGAGGCAGTTGCCGCTTTGGCGCAAATTGCGCGCTCATTGGCGGATGCGCGCCTTCCCGCGCCGCCGGGACTGGAAGCCGCGCTCGCCCTCGCCGAAGCGCGCCTCGCCATGCTGCACGTCGGCGATGGCGGGTTGGCCTGCTTTCAAGGGAGCGACGAAGGCGACCGCACCCTGCTTGCCGAACTCAGCGGCGGCACACGGGCGATCGGTCCGGCCTTTGCGCCCAATATGGGCTTTGCCCGCTTGACCGGCGGCGAAAGCGTCCTGATCTTCGACTGCGGCAGCCCGCCGCCCGGCCCCCACGCGAGCGAGGCCCATGCCGCGCCGCTCGCCTTTGAATTCGCCCATGGCGAGCAGCGGATGATCGTCAATGGCGGCGTCGCGCGGCGGCGCGGCGAAGAATGGATCGCCGCCGCCCGCCGCACCGCCGACCATGCGACGCTGCAGATCGGCGAGGCCGACGCCGGCGCACTGTTGACCGGCAACCCGGCCAAGCGGCTGGGCGCGCAGCTTTATGGCGGACACGTCACGGGCGATGCAGCTTTCAGCGAAGAGGGATGCTGGGCAGAGGGCCGGCATGATTTCTGGGCACCGCGTTTCGGCGCGATCCACAGTCGGCGCCTGTTTCTCGACCCGGACGGCGAGGATCTGCGCGGCGAGGACATCCTGACCCGGAAAGCTCCGCGCGGCGCGCTGGAGGCGGTCGTGCGCTTCCCGCTCCACCCCGATTGCCGCGCCACGCTGGCCCAGGGGGCCGACAGCGTGATCGTCGCCCAGCCGGGCGGCGCGACGTGGCGTTTCCGTATGGCCACTGAGCCCTCCGGCGCGGTGATCTCGCTGGAGGATGCCGTCTATATGGGCGGCGAGGCGGTGCGGCGGACACAGGCCATAACGGTGCGCGCAACGGTCGTCGGCCCAAGCTGGACGTTGCGCTGGGCGCTAAAAACCGAAACGCCAGGCCACCGCCCCCGGCAGCGCTTGGTTTGACAGCGCCGCGCGTGCTACCAGCCGCGCCATCACGCCAATCGCTTCTATAGGCCTCAAGATGACCGACACGACGCGCCGTCCGATCCGCCGCGCGCTGCTCTCCGTTTACGACAAGACGGGGCTGGTCGATCTGGGGCGCGAACTCGCCAAGCGCGGCGTTGCCCTGATCTCGACCGGTGGCTCTGCCAAGGCGTTGAGGGATGCGGGGCTCAAAGTTCAGGATGTAGCCGAGATCACCGGCTTCCCGGAAATGATGGATGGCCGCGTGAAGACGCTGCACCCCAAAGTCCATGGCGGCCTCCTCGCCATCCGCGAGAACGCCGATCACGCCGAGGCGATGCGTGCGCATGGAATCGACGGCATCGATCTGCTTGTCTCCAATCTCTACCCGTTCGAGGTCACCGTCGCTTCGACAAGCGATTTTGATGCCATTGTCGAGCAGATCGATATTGGCGGCCCCGCGATGATCCGCGCCGCCTCGAAGAACCACGCTTATGTCACCGTCGCGACGGACCCCGCCGACTATGCCCGCATCCTCGAACAACACGATGCGGGCGGCGTCACCGCGGGGTTGCGCCGTGAACTCTCGGCCAAGGCCTTCGGCCGCACCGCCGCCTATGACGCGGCGATTTCCGGCTGGTTCGAGAAATGGCGCGGCGCGGCGGGCGAAACCGAAACCGTTCCGCCACGCATGTCGATCTCCGGCGCGCTGCGCCAGGCGCTGCGCTATGGCGAGAACCCGCATCAGGGGGCGGCATTCTATGTCACCGGCGACAACCGCAGCGGCGTCGCCACCGCGCGCCAGGTGCAGGGCAAGGAGCTGAGTTACAACAATCTCAACGACACCGACGCGGCGTTCGAGCTTGTTGCCGAATTCGATACCGGCACACCTGCTGTCGCCATCATCAAGCATGCCAATCCATGCGGCGTCGCGACGGCTGCAACCTTCAGGGACGCCTATGAGAAAGCCTATCTCTGCGACACGATCAGCGCCTTCGGCGGCATCGTCGCGCTGAACGGCACGCTGGACGCAGCGACAGCCGAAGAGATCGCCAAGATCTTCACTGAAGTGATCGTCGCCCCCGACGCCAGCCCCGAGGCGCAGGCCATCATCGCGATGAAGAAGAACCTCCGCTTGCTGCTCACTGGCGGCATGCCGGATGCGACCGCGCGCGGCATGAACGTCAAGACCGTCGCCGGCGGCTTTCTGGTGCAGGAGCGTGACGCCAAGCGCATCATCGCTGCCGATCTGAAGATCGTGACCAAGCGCCAACCAACAGCGCAGGAACTGGAAGACATGATTTTCGCCTTCACCGTGGCGAAACACGTCAAGTCCAACGCCATTGTCTATGCGAAGGACGGCGCGACCGCCGGGATCGGCGCAGGCCAGATGAACCGTCGCGAATCCTCGCGCATCGGTGCCTGGAAAGCCGAAGACGCGCGTGAAAGCGCCGGTTGGGCCGAAGCCAAAACCAAAGGCTCAGCTGCCGCTTCGGATGCTTTCTTCCCGTTTGCCGACGGTCTGCTGGAATGCGTGAAAGCAGGCGCGACCGCGGTCATTCAGCCCGGCGGCTCGATGCGCGACGCCGAGGTTATCGCTGCCGCCGATGAGGCCGGGATCGCCATGGCCTTCACCGGCTTCCGCCACTTCCGCCACTAGTCGACGGCGACGGCTTGTTCGTTCGTCACGAACAGCATGCCGATCAATCCGATGACCATGAAGATCAGGATCGAGGCCATGCCCGCAGCCTGACTGTGGAAGGCTGTCGTGAAAATGCCGACCACGAACGGCGCCATGAACGCCGTCGCGGTGCCCGACAAGGCATAGAGCCCGAAGAACTCCGTCATCTTGGACGCCGGTGCGATGCGCGCCAGCATCGTGCGGCTATTGGCGTAGGCCGCTGTGATGAAGATCGCGATGATGATGACGAGACCGACATAGATCGCCTCTGGCACGGTGTTGAAGAACGGCCCGTCGTAAAGCTGGGGGATCGTATCCGGGGTGTAATTCCATATGCCGAGGATCGTCGTCGGCCCCATCAGCAACGTGAGGATCAGTCCGATCGAGGTGCCGCCGATCGAGATGAGGATTGCATTGCGCGACCCGAAATTGTCGTCGAGCCAGCCACCGAAGACGCCGCCGAACACTGCGAAGATTGAGAGGAAGATACCGTAGGCCAGCATATCGAGCGCGCCCCAGCCAAACGTGCCCGCCGCATAAATGCCGCCAAAGGTTAGGATCGCCGTCTTGCCGTCATTGTAGAACATGCGGGCGATGAGATAGGTCGCGACATTGCGGTAATGCCGCAGGTCGCGCACCGTCTTCACCACACGTCCAACGCCCGCACGCGCTGCATCGCGCATCGACATGCCGGAGCGCGCCCGGTCGGGCGTGAAGAGAAACATCGGAACTGCAAAGATCGCGAGCCAGACCGCCGTGATGGGGCCCGCAATGCGGACATGTTCGAAGTCCGCCTGATCGATGCCGAACAGCGGCGCGCCTGGAACGAAGCTCCAATCGACCGCTCCGGGCAGCGCGAATGCCCAGAGCATGAAGAGCAGGATCACAAGACCGCCGAAATTCCCGAGCGCGAGGCCAAGACCGGAGAGGCCGCCAATGCGCTTGTGCGCGCAGATATCGGGCAGCATCGAATTGTGGAACACGGCGGTGAAATCGAACGCGACATTCGCGATCACGATAAGCGCCGCGACCGCCAGCAGCGGCATCATTACCTCGCCGGGCACCGCGAACCACAGCGCATAAGTCGCCAGCGCCAGGATGAAGGTGAAGGCGAAGATCCAGGGTTTGCGCCGTCCGCCGAGATCGGCGATCGCCCCGAGGAACGGGGCGAGAATCGCGATAATCACGCCGCCGATCGCCGAGATATTGCCCCAATAGGCCTGGCCCTTAACCGGGTCGCCGACCAGAGTCTGAGAGAAATACGGCGCGTAGATGTAGATCGTGATGAGCAGGACGTAGGGGTTGCGCGCCCACTCGAACAGCGCCCAGCTGAACTGGCCGAGGCGCGAGGCGGCCTTGCCCCCTGTGGCCGACACGGAATGATCGACAGCAGCCGGGTCTATGACGGCGTTGAGTGACATGGCGTTTCCCTGAAGTCTTTTATGCGTATGTGTTTGGGTCACCGTCCTCCCGCCCTTCCGCGAACGCAAGGCCGTTCGCGCGCGCTGCACCATCGGTCCGGCGCGCGACAAGGCCTGATTGACGGCGCGCGCTACGCCGTGCGACGCGGAACCACCACCGCAATTCAGTCGCATCCCTTGCCCATCGAAGCCGCCATCGCCGCTCTCACCGCCGCCGTGCTGCACGCGGTCTGGAATGCGCTGGTCAAAGGCGGCGGCGATCCGCTGTTCGACCTCGCCGTGGTATGGGGGGCCTCGGCGCTGCTGGCGCTGGCCTGCGTGCCGTTCGTCGCCGTGCCGGTGGCCGCTGCCTGGCCTTATTTGCTGGGGACGCTGCTGATCCACATGCCCTATGGCCTGCTGCTGGCGGCGGCCTATCGCGCCGGCAGCCTCAGCCACGTCTACACCGTGGCGCGCGGCACACCGCCCCTGCTGATCGCCATCGCGACGGCGCTGTTCATCGAAACGCTGACGCCCGGCCAATATGCCGGCATCGGCGTCATCAGCCTTGGCATCCTCATCACCGGCTTTGCGCCAAACGCTCCCACCAAAGCGACGCTGCTGGCGCTCTGCGTTGCGCTCACCATCGCCTGCTATTCGATTCTCGACGGCCTCGGCGCGCGGGCGAGCGGCGAGCCCATCGGCTATGCGGTGTGGTTCTTCGTGCTGATGGGCGCCGTCTTCGTGATGCTGGTCGGCGCGTGGCGCGGGCCGAAACAACTGGCGCACTACGCGGCCGTGAACTGGCGGCGTGCGGCAATCGGCGGACCGGCCGGCGCGCTTGGCTACGGCCTCGTCCTGTGGGCGATGAGCTTTGCCCCGGTCGCCGGTGTGAGCGCCTTGCGCGAAACCAGCGTCGCCATCGCCGTCTTCATCGGCTGGTGGTTCATGGGCGACCCGATGAGCAAACGCCGCGTCGCAGGGGCGATCCTCGTCCTCTGCGGCGCGGCAGTTCTGAAGCTCACATAGCCAGGTCCCGCAGCTGCGCCGCGCCGAGCGCCAGTTTGGCTGGCGTGAAGGCGCCGTCGCGCTCCAGTTCGGCGATCAGCGACTGGGCGCGGGCGATGCCGGCTTTGGCGCTTTCCGCCCATGTCGCGACGGCCGCGGCGCCCTGTTCGCGTTTGGCGTCCTGCGCATCCATGCCTTTCAACGCCTTGGCGGCGACGAGGCGCTGGACGGCAAAAAGATCGTCCTCGATGCGGGTGAGCGAGAGCGCATCCCAGTGGCCCGACGGCGTCACGCGCGCCGCCTGCTCGCGCAGACGGTCGATGCCGAGCGCTGCGCCGGCGGCGAAGTAAGCGCCCGCCACGGCGTCGAGCGGAATGCCCGTTTCACCGGCAAGGCTGACCATGTCGGCGACAGTGGCGAACAGCGGCAATGCGCCGGCCTCATCGGCCAGATCGTGCGGCACGCCGGCCTCAGTCAATTCGGCGATGCGCGCGGCCACGGCGTCACGCTCCAGTGGCGAGACGAGGCCGGAGAACGTGCCCTTCAGCGCGTCGATGCCGGCGCGGTATTGCGCGACGGTCTGGTCGATGGCGGCGTCGGGCGCGACATTGCGCAGCATCCAGATCGTCTCGCGGCGCAGCAGCGCCGTCGTCTCGCGATGCATGTCGATCTGCGTGGCGGCCGGCACCTTGCCGTCGAGCGCGTTGATGCGGTCATAGAGATCGGCCAGACGGAAGGCGCCGCTCGCCATCGCTGCGGCACGCGCCACGGCGGAGAGCTCAGCGCCCGAAGCCTCGGCGATGCCTTGCGCAAAGTCTGCACCCGCCCGGTTCACGATATCGTTGCAGAGCAGCGTTGCCACCAGCTCACGGCGCAGGCGATGATTCTTGATGTCGTCCGCGAAGCGTGTCCGAACCTGCGGCGGGAAATAGCCGGCGAGATCGTCGGCGAAGGCCGGGTCTTCCGGCACCGCGCTGTCGAGCAGAGCCTGATTGAGATCGATCTTGGCATAGGCGAGCAAAACGGCAAGTTCGGGCCGTGTCAGACCCTGGCCGGCGCTTCTCAGCGCCATGATCGCCACGTCGTCGGGCAGGAATTCGACCGGACGGTCCAGCTTGCCCCTGGCCTCCAGCGACCGGATCAGCCGCTGATGCGATTCGATTTCCGGCCCGGCGACACTTTCGGCAATCGAGAGCGCAAGGGTCTGGCGGTAATTGTCCTGCAGCACATGCGCGCCGACCTCCACGGTCATCGAAGCGAGAATCTCATCGCGCTGCGCGCGGGTGATTGCCCCGCGCCCGGCGGCGGCGGCGAACAGGATTTTGAGGTTCACCTCATGATCGGATGTGTCGACACCGGCGGAATTGTCGATAGCATCGGTGTTGAGCTTCACACCCGCCCGTGCCGCCTCGATACGGCCAAGCTGCGTCGCGCCGAGATTGGCGCCTTCGCCGATCACCTTGGCGCGCACCTCGCGCCCGTCGATACGGATCGCGTCATTGGCCCGATCACCCGCCTGCGCCTGGCTTTGAGCTGAGGATTTTATGTAGGTGCCGATGCCACCGAACCAGAGAAGATCGGCCTGCGCTTTCAGGATCGCGGTCATCAACTCGAACGGCGTCATCTTGTCGGCCTCAAGACCGAGCAGGGTCTTGATCTCGGGGGTCAGCGGGATCGACTTCAGCGCGCGGGAGAAGATGCCTCCGCCCTTGGAGATCAGCTCGTTATTGTAATCGGCCCAGGACGAGCGCGGGAGATCGAACAGGCGCTGACGCTCGGCAAAGCTCATTGCCGTATCGGGATCGGGATCGATGAAAATGTCGCGGTGATCGAACGCCGCGACGAGGCGGATGGCGGGCGACAGGAGCATGCCGTTGCCGAAGACGTCACCCGACATGTCGCCGACCCCGGCGACCGTGAACGGCGTCGTCTGGATATCGGTGCCCATTTCGCGGAAATGACGCTTCACGGCCTCCCATGCGCCGCGTGCCGTGATGCCCATCTTCTTGTGGTCGTAACCGACCGAGCCGCCCGAGGCGAAGGCGTCGTCCAGCCAGAAGCCGCGCTTCTGGGAGATGCCGTTGGCGATGTCGGAGAAGGTCGCCGTGCCTTTATCGGCGGCGACCACGAGATAGGGATCGTCGCCGTCGACGCGGATGACGCCTTCAGGCGGCACGATGGAGCCGTCGGCAGCGATGGTGTCGGTGACATCGAGCAGAGCATCGATGAAGATCGAATAGGCGGCGATACCTTCTGCGTTCACCGCCTCGCGCGAGGCTTCTTTCGGCAAGACCTTGGGATAGAAGCCACCCTTCGAGCCTACGGGGACAATGACCGCGTTCTTCACCTGCTGGGCCTTCACGAGGCCGAGAATCTCGGTGCGGAAATCTTCCCGGCGATCCGACCAGCGGATGCCACCGCGCGCCACGCGGCCATAACGCAGATGCACACCCTCGACGCGCGGTGAATAGACGAAAATCTCCACCCACGGACGCGGCGGCGGCAACTCGTCGATCTTCTGGCTGTCGAGCTTGAAGACCAGCGCGGGACGCTCGGCCCCATTCGCATCGCGCTGCCATGCATTGGTCCGCAGCACGGCCTCGACGACATTGGTGAAGCGGCGAAGGATGCGATCTTCGTCGAGGCTCTTCACGTCAGACAGCGCGCCTTCGATGCGGTTGCGGACCTCATCCGCGCTATCGATGGTGCGGTCCTTGTTGCTCTGCCAGTCCGGCTCAAAGCGAGCGGCGAAGAGGTCGTAGATGAGCGCTGCGATGTCGGCGTTCCGCACCAGCGCCTCTTCCATGTAAGGCTGGCTGAACTGGATCCCGGCCTGGCGCAGGAATTTCGCAATAGCCCGGAGGATCGTCACCGCATGGCGATCGAGCCCAGAGGCGAGGGTCAGGCCGTTGAAACCGTCATTCTCATAGGTGCCGTTCCACGCGGCCGCGACCGCATCCTCGAACGCCGTCTGGATTTTCCTGAGGTCAAAAGGTTGCGGCCGTTTCAGGCGCATCGAGAAGGCGTGGATCGTCACGGGCCGGGCAAAGCCGCGCGGGCTGACCTTGAAGTTCTGTTCTTCGACGACCGTCAGGCCCATATTTTCAAGGATCGGCAGCACGCTGGAAAGCTCGGCTGGGCCGCCGGCCCGCAGCAGTTTCAGATGCAGCATCGACGCCCCGTCGCCAGGCTCGCGATAGGCATGGAACGAGGCCGCGCCATCCGCGAGACCAGTTGCGATCAGGGCTTCCAGGCGCGCGATATCGTCCAGCGCATCGGTAGGTTTGATCTGATCGCGATAGGCGGCTGGAAAGGCATCGGCGTAGCGCCCCGCCAGGTTGGCAATCGCAGGATCGCTTGAGGCGGCGATCGCCGCGCTGAGACTGTCGCCCCATGTCACGGTCGCCGCTTCGATCTCGGCTTCAAGTGCGGCGAGGTCGGGCGTTGCGAGCGGCCTTCCCGGAGGGCGCGTGATGATCGTGTGGACGCGCGCAACGGGGGTTTCGTCGAAGGTCGGGTTCGACAGCGTTACGTCGCCGCCGAAGGTACTAGCCAGAATCTCGCCCGCCTTGACGCGCACCACGCCGGCATAACGGTCGCGCGGCATGAAGGTGAGGACGGAGACGAAGCGGTCAAAGCGATCGCGCCGGAAGAAGCTCTTCACGCGCGGCCGCTCCAGCACATGCATGATGCCCAGCGCCTGCTGCAACAGATCGTCTTCGCCGATCTGGAAGAGATCGTCGCGCGGGAAGGTCTCGATCACATGAGCCAGAGCCTTGCCGTCATGGCTGCGCGCACCAAGGCCGGCGCGCTCTAGCACGCGGGTCACCTTGCGCCGAAGCAAGGGAATTTCTGACGGGAGCTGATGATAGGCCGACGACGTGAAGAGGCCGACAAAGCGCCGCTCGCCGATCAGGCGGCCCGAGACGTCAAAGCGTTTGACGCCGATATAGTCCTGCTGCGCCGGACGATGGACGCGGGCCCGCACCGTCGACTTAGTGACGATGATGGGATGGGGGTCGGTGAGAAAGCCGATGACGGCGGGGGTCAGCTCCTCGGCATCCTGCGGGTCGCGAATGATGCGGGCCCCGGGATCGCGCAGAACGCCAAGCCCGCTGAGGGCCATGGCCGAATGCTTGTTCCCGGAAAGATCGAACGCATAGTCGCGGCAGCCGAGCAGCGTGAAGTGATTGTCGGCGAGCCATTTCAGAAAGGCGATGGCCTCGTTGAGCTCCGAGGGCTCGATTGGCGGCGGATTGCGCTTCAGCTCGTCGGTCGATTCGACCAGCTTCTCCAGCATGACGCGCCAATCGACGACTGCCGCCGTGACGTCGGCGAAGACGCGGCGCGCGCCTTCCTCCACCGCCATCAACCGCGCGGCGTCGCGCTCGCGCGCGATCGCGATGACGATGACGGATTCGCGCCCCTCAGTGGGCTGGCCGGCGCGCTGGCTGTCGACGATGGGATGAAAGGCCGCAGCGACGGTCAGCCCGTGAAGGCTGAGCTCGCCGAGAATCGAATCGAATAGAAACGGCTTGTCGTCGTTGATCGCGATCAGGATTGCGCCGTCATAAGCAAATTTGTCGGCGGCTTCATCCGGCGCAAAGACCCGCACCAGCGATTGGCCGGTTGCGCGGGAGGCCGAGAGCTCACGGGCAAGATTGGCGAGGCGCGCCAGCGTTGCCGGCGGAAACGAGGTGACGTCTTCAGGCGGCGCGGTGTGCAGGAAGGCGCGGGTGAAGGTGGCTGCGGCGGGGCCACCCGTCTCGCCCGCAAGCCGAATGGCCTCGTCGCGGACGGCGGTGAAATCGGTCATAGACGCTCCTCAGCGCGCGGCCCTGGAGAACAGGCCAGATCCGGTCTGTTTCGACCGGTGATTTGGGGCATGGTTTACCCTAATTCCTTCACTAACCCCTACCTTGGCGGCAACGAGCCCGTGAAACTTTTGACCTGGAATATCTGGGACATCCTGACCGCCAAGGCGCGTGAACAGCGCCTGCCCCGGATCGCGGCCGCGCTGCGGTCCATGGCCGCCGATCCGGCCGGCCCTGACGTCGTTTTGCTGCAGGAGGTCTGGTCCGCCCGGCGGCGGCCTCTGCTGCGGCCGCTTTACCCCCATGTCGCCGAGGCCGAGACCTATTGGCGCAACCCCATGAACTGGATCGCCGGGCCGCTGGAATGGGCGCGCGGGCGCTATCTCACCATCGATAGCGGGCTGATGACCCTCTCCAAACACAAGGTGAAGGAGGTCCGCCGCTACCGCTATAGGGCCGGACGCTCGCCCGCCAAACGCTCGGCCCTCGCCGCCCTCATCGACAGCCCCGATCTCGGCCCGGTCTGGGTGGTGAATACCCATCTCTGCGCCGCCTATCCCCGCACTACCAACACCCCCACAAGAGCCGCGCACATCGCCGAATTGGGTGCCTTCATGCAGACCCTCACCGGTGCCCCGCTCATCGTCGGCGGCGATTTCAACATCGCCCCACCATCCACCGGCCCGCTTCCCGCCTGGTCGCATGACCCGCTTTTGTGGCCCAAGGCCGTGGCCGACGCCCTGCCCGGCTTCATCGAAGCCGCCGAAGCGGTGGACCACCTCACCTTCACCGCCACCCACAACCCATGGGCCGACCCGCGCGAGGGCGACAACAAGCTCGACTATATTTTTGCCGGGCCGGGTCTCGTCGCCGCCGACGGCGCCGTCGCGATGAACGAACGGCACCCGCTCGGCTGGGGCCGTCCCAAGCCGCTCAGCGACCATTTCGGCGTAATGACGACAGTCAGCCGCGCGAATTGAATTTCATTCGAGTCCAAGTGGAGTGGACGAGCACGGCGAGGACGCGCAACCTTCCGCCGTTATGCAGATCTTCACCCCCAATGGCCTCGCCATCCTTCGCTTCATGCCCTCGCCGTCGGTGACGGCCTATGCGGGCGAGCGGGCAGCATCGCTCAGCGGCTCGATCGGCCAATCGAGCGAAGTGAAGCAGCAGCAGCGCCAGGCTGCCGACGCCTCGATCTTTGTCGCCGCACAGAACGTGCAGCTCGTGAACGGTATTCTCGGCGTTGAAGGCGCTGTCGCCGGCACCGCCGTGGATGTGCGTGTCTAGCCGCAGCTTTTGAAGAAATCGCGAAGGATCACTTCGCACTTCTCAGGCTCGTCGCGGAAGGCGCCGTGGCCGGTGGCCGGCACTTCGACATAAACACCGGCATCGCCGCGCAGGCTCTCGAAGATCTCGCGCGATTTTTCCGGCGGCGTCACCGGATCGCGGTCGCCCGTCAGCACCATGATCGGACCGTGCACCGTCGCCAGGCCAGGGCGCAAATCCATTCGCCATATCTCGCCGCCGGTCAGGCTGAAATGCCGGTACACGTCCCATTGATAGAGCGTGCCTTTGGCGGCCACCGGATCGCGCGGGCTGGTATTGTAGAGCGGCGTGCAGACGCGCATGAAAGTCGCGATGTCCTCGTCCGAACCGCGCGACCAGAACGCTGTCGCCGCCGCGCGCACCGTTTCGCCGCCGATTTTCACGAACCCGTCGATCACCTCGCCGATCGCCATGCGCGCCGCAGTCGATGAGAAGATCAACCCGCTCGCGTGCCCCGGATGCCGCGCCGCATAGGACTGCGCCACCATGCCCCCAAACGACTGCCCAAGCACGATCGGCCGCACCAGCCCCAGCGCATCGCAGAAGGCGGCGATATCGTCGCCCCACTGCGCGAGATTCCATAAAGTTGGGTCGGAGCCATTGCCGCCCCGGCTGCGGCCATTGCCGCGATGATCGAGATAAACGACCTGAAGCTGATCGGCGAAGCGGTCG
>Ga0105049_10001450_pt1 | contig 28090 bp, 24 predicted proteins | sample MAT06_FD_78087 | JGI IMG/M metagenome (GOLD analysis project Ga0105049, IMG submission 78087) | Freshwater microbial communities from Lake Fryxell liftoff mats and glacier meltwater in Antarctica - MAT-06 | ecosystem: Environmental > Aquatic > Freshwater > Ice > Liftoff microbial mat | place... | reverse complement strand
CGAGGCGGGGGGATCTGCTTGCGTAAGGCTACTGTTGCTGTCGTGCTCTCGACGGCGGTTCTGGGCGTGCTTTGCCTTCTGGCATTGTACGTCGTGAGTCCGAGCATTGATCCAAGAGAACGGGAAGCCGCGATAGCGTTCGCAGTTTTTTCTGTTTTTGGCGCGCTGATGCCCTATGCCCTTTCGGACAAGACCATTGGCAACGCGACGTTTGTGACGTTTCTAGCCAGTGTGGTTTTGGCGCCGTCATGGATCACAGTACTATGCGCTGTCAGCGTTGTCTTTGTCTCGCAGCAGCTGCAGCGGAAAGATGGCGCTAAGACGCTTTTCAACGTGGGGCAGCACGCAGTTGCGCTGTCTCTCAGCGTTGTTGCATACAGAGCAACGGGTGCCGAAGGCGCGAGTTATTCAGGTGACTTTAAGCCGATGCCGCTCGTTGCTGCTTTTCTTGCGTTTGCCCTCGCGAACTCCACAGCTGTCGCAGCCGTTGTAAGCGCCGAGACACAGCGAAGCTTTTGGAGCCTCTGGAAAGAGGGGCAGCGCGGTCTCCTTTTTGACACCGTCGCGTTGCCCTTTGTGTATGTGTTCGTAAAGGTGTACGTCGAGTTTGGTGTCTTAGCCACATCTGCGGCTGCGGCGCTGATTCTCGTTGTCCGTCAGCTGAACAGCACGAACGAGGAGTTGCATCGGTCAAATAGGGAGCTTCTTGAGCTCACAGTTACGACTCTTGAGGCCCGCGACCCTTACACTTCTGGTCATTCCCGCCGAGTTTCTCAGTACTGCCGAATGATGGGTCAGGCGCTTGGCATGACTTCGAAGCAGATCGACCGGCTCACGATTGCGGCACTGCTGCACGACGTCGGGAAAATCCATGAAGTGTTCGCTCCAATTCTCCGCAAACCTGGGAAGCTGACTGCCGAAGAGCGCGCGATCATGGAATCGCATCCGATTAAGGGCGCAGAGCTTGTGCGGATTTCTTCGCATCTCCGAGACACGGTAGATCCGATTCGGCATCACCATGAGGCTTGGGATGGCTCTGGATACCCCGATGCGCTAGCAGGAGAAGCGATCCCCGCTTTTGCCCGAGTGATCGCAATCGCTGATACCATTGATGCAATGGCGAGCGACCGGCCTTACAGGCGAGGATTATCCGCTGAAAAAATCCGAGCCGAGGTTACTCGAATGAGCGGAATTCAATTCGACCCAAGAATGCTCTCCGCTTTGTTTACGTCTGGTACTATCGATATCGTTCTGCGTCTGGCTTGCACCTCGCACGAGGACCATTTTGCCGCCGAGCCGACACTTTCGTTGCTTGTAAATGGGTAGGGAGACAGGAGCTGGACGAGAATTAGTCGGAATCTAGAATCACAACCTGGGAGACAGTCTCCCCATCGGCCTCGCGCTTAGTGGACGTTGTCACTCTAAGACACGATGTCGCGCTATCAGCCGCGAAGGCGCTCGCCTGTTTCACTGCTTGGCTTAGTCATGATGTTTCGCTCCGTGAGCTTCGAGTGGCTCCCAATGAGATTCTGCAGCGCAGAGGAGCTTGATGACGAAGGGCCAAATAGCTTGATCAGTCAGCTCTATTTGTCTAATACGGTTGCTTACGAAGTTACGAGTAAAACTTTCGAGGTCCGTCCGCTGCGTGCAGAGTAGTAACGCCGCAAGTGTAAGGTGTTCGTTTGAATAATACTGAACGGCTGTGATGCTAGACACAAGAATGTCATGGTCTCGTTTCGTCTCTTTCGAGAATTTCCCCCTGTGAGATGCGAGTTTCGTCGCCAAAACGGCCCAGAGAGAGTTCCCGCTTTGAGAGCCCCTCACGTTTCTGAAAAGCGCTCGAGCTGCTCTTCCTGCGCTTGCCACGTCACCGCAGATAACTGCTTCCCAGCTCGAATATAATTGCAAGTCGAAGTACAGAACTGGAACTCGTAGCTGATGATTATCCAGAACTCTTTTCGCACTGTCTAGGTACGCCCGGCACCCTTCCGTGTCCATTGTAAGTAGGGCTAACGCTGCGAGCCTCAGGTCTGCTTTGACAGTGTGCGCGTGGTACTTCAATCGGGCAGCGAGTGATCGTGATTCGAGCAAGAGCCCCTGAGCTTGCGCAGAATCTCCGCAGTAGGCGAAAATCTCCGCAGCATTTCGAAGCCCGGTACAAGCAAGTTGAACGTCAGCAACAACTCTTGACTCGTTTGTGAGCAGTGTTGCTGCTTCGCGCGCCTTCAGAAGCTCCCCGGTCGAAGCGAAGAAGATAAGATCGGCACGATAGACGTCGAATCGACTCGCTAAATCCGAGTGACGCACCCCATTTACGGCCTGGTAGGCAGAGCAAAGCGCGGTAGAATCGCCTCGGTTTGCCGCCATGAAGAGAGCCCCAACAGCTTCTGCCATACGTACGTCGGGTGCGGAATCTGGGTTGCGTGCGGCGACTTGTGCTTGTTGCATACTCTCAGCGCTGACGAGGGTATATTCCGTCTCAATATTCCAAGATGTGACCGTTGGAAGGGAGAACGGCGAACGAATGGAGGAATATACCCTCGATTTTGAGCGGATTGTTTTCGAGCCCTCGTTGACACGCTCAACAATCGCGTCGAGCATTGAACTGAGGTTTCGCCCGGTAGCGGAAGGCTTCAGTCTTAACATTTCAAAAACAATCTCCTCAGCAGTCGCATTCCGAACGACAGATCCGATATAACGATCAAGAACGCTGCATGCTCTGTCTTCGTGTCTACTCGCAACAAAGAGCCTAAGTAAGGAAAAGAAATCAGTAGTCGCAGCATACTGCACCCAAGCAGTCAACAACACCTCCCCCCCCTTCAACGCATCCAACCGCAACACCGTCCGCTTCACCCGCAGCTCCGCCCCATCAGCCATCAACCCCGACGCCCTCAACACCCCCTCCTCACACTGCACAAACCCACTGGTCTCCAACCCGTCCAACGCCGCCGCCAACGACATCTCATCCACCTCTAACGCCGCCGACACCACTCCTTGGCGCGCCGAACCACCCAACACCCCGCACAACGCCAACACCCGCCACTGCAATTCGCTCAACTCCCGCAGCGCGCGGTCCACCGCCACCTGGACGCGCCACGGAATGACATCCGGCGACCCCGCATCCAGCATCAGCCCCAGCATCTCGATGCCATACATCGGCACCCCCTCCGCGAACACCGCCGCACACGCCACCTGATCCGCCGTGGCACGCGGCTGCTCCGCCGCGGCGTACGCCGCCACCACGCTCCGCACATCCAGCGTGTTCATCGGCCGCAGCGACAGTCGCTCGATCCACTGGGCATCCACCGGCGCATCCGTCGGCGTCCCGGCTGTGCACGACGTCAACATCATCGTGTGATACCGCGACACGCCACGGCGATACATCCGGTCCAACCGCCCCAACGACTCGGCGTCGATCCGCTCGGCGTGCTCCAGCTGCAGCAACAACGGCGTCTCCTCACTCACCGCCGCCAGCAGATCCTCGATCTCCGCAATCGGACAATCGTCCGGTGACAGCAGCGTGCTCGCGAGCCACGCCCGCATCGCCTCCAACGCCTCCGGTGAGACGCCCATCGCCCCCGGGTAGTCGAGCAGTCGGCGCACCAGCGTGCGCAGCGCCGCGAACGGCATCGTGCTTCGCGCGCTGTCACACTGCAGGTCCAGCACACGCATCCCCTGCAGCACCGCCGACTTGCGCACCTCATACTGCAGACGACTCTTGCCGCTTCCGTCAGGCCCGTAAATCAGAAACGCCGCCCCCCGTCCGGCCCGCGCGTCAAACAGCGCGGCGGTGAGCCGCTTCGATTCGCGAATGCGTCCCACCAGCGGCCCGTGGTGCCTGCCACCGCTCTGGTACGCCACCGACGGCAGCTTCTCAGCGATCCGACGGCGCAGCAGCTGCGCCGGCAGCGCCGCATCGTGCCCGCCACCCACGCGCCCGATCTCCACCAGATATGCATCGAGCAGCCGGAGGGCGTCGACCTTCGCACCCTGCATCGCCATCGTCTCGGCGCACGTCAACGTCGCTTCTTCATTCAACGGGTCAAAGCTCAGCAGCTGCACCGCATGGCGATTGGCAAGGAGCAGATCGCCCGCCGATCGCGAAGTCTGCATGGAGCGAACGATGCGCGGGCGAAGCAGCGCATGCACCCCGACCCGCTGCGAGGTGATCCACGACCGCAGATCGTCGGAAAAGTCCGGATCGTAGTCGGGGAGCCACTCACCGCCGACATCGCCCACCGGATCGTCCCAGTCGCACGACCAGAATCGCGGATCGAGACGCAACCCGTCGTCGCCCGATTCCACGATCAGCCCGATCTCTCTCGCCTTGTAGACCGTCTGACGCAGGTTGTGACGTGCATTCGCATCGCCGACGCCGGGCCAGAGCGTATCCATCATCGTCTGGCGAGAGGTGATCCGACCCACCGGCACACTCAACCGGACAATCATCGCGAACAGACGCTCCGCGTCAGGGGTCAACGACTCATGCCCGAGCTCAACCCGCTGCGCGCCGAGAAACTGCAGCCGAGCGGTCGTCTTCGAACGATCTGACATCTGGATCCCTCCGGATCTGCCGCGCGTCTCCACTCCTCACCGCGCACACCGACGTCGGCGCAGGCCGGCTGCATCGCCTCCTCACTACAAACTGCACGCGCTGGTCACACCGGCGTCATTGTCGACCATTCCCGCGCTCCCTACACACCGTGCGTGCGGATACCTTCCTCAATATGGTCTCCCTGCTCGATATCATCGGACCCGTCATGGTCGGGCCCTCGTCGTCGCACACCGCCGGCGCCTGTCGGCTGGGGTTGCTGGCGCGCGGGCTGGTTGGCGGCACCCCGCAGTCGGCGCGTGTCGAACTGCACGGCTCCTTCGCCCGGACCGGTGAGGGGCACGGCACCGACAAGGCCATCGCCGGTGGTCTGATGGGCTTTCGCCCCGACGACGAACGGCTGCGCACCGCCCTCGACATCATGGAACGGGAGGGGCTGGTCTACGTCTTCGAGAAGACGTCGCTCGGCGAGGAAAAGGATGTCCATCCGAATACCGTTCGCATCACCGTCACGCGCAACGATCGGTCGGCCGTCATGCAGGGATCATCGCTCGGCGCTGGTCGCGTACTGGTCACCGACATCGATGGCTACCCCGTCGAAGTCACCGGGAATCTGCACACCATCGTGCTCGTCGCCGAAGGCGTCAAGGGCAGCGTTGCGCGCATCGCCACCCTGCTCGCCGACGCAGAACTCAACATCGCCACGCTGCGACTCACCAGAAAGCAGCGCGGCGGCGATGCCTTCATGGTTATCGAGACCGATCAACAGCCCGGCGAATCGGTGCGCGACACGATTCGTGCGCTGAGCTGGGTGCGATGGGCGTTCCGCCTCGACAAAGTGGGAGCGGCCTGAGATGTACAAGTCTCTTGCCGATGCCATTCGCGACGCCGAAGCGCGTGGGGTTCCGCTGTCGACGGTGGCGCTGGAAGCGGAATCGGCCGACGGCGGTCGGACGGTCGAAGACATCCGCAATGCGCTGTCGCGGGCGCTCATCATCATGCGCGGCGCCATCACGCAGGGCGAGAATCCCGACCTTCGCTCCGCCTCCGGGCTGGTCGGCGGCGACGCCGCCAAGTTGCTATCTGGACCTGAGGGTCCGTTGAGCGGAACGCTGTTCCGCGATGTCCTGATGCGCGCCCTCGCCGTCCAGGAGGTCAACGCCGCCATGGGTGTGATCGTCGCGGCGCCGACGGCCGGTGGTGCAGGTGTACTGCCGGCGGTGCTCACCGGCATTGCACTCGCGAAGCAGATTCCCGACGAACGGGTGATCGATGCACTGGCAACGGCCGGTCTGATCGGCGCCGTGGTTGCTGAACGCGCCTCACTCAGCGGTGCCGAAGGGGGGTGTCAGGCGGAGACGGGAGCGGCGGCGGGCATGGCAGCCGGTGCCGCCGTCGAGATGCTCGGTGGCACACCGACGCAGGCGGGCCATGCGACCGCCCTCGCGCAACAGGGGACACTCGGCCTGGTCTGCGATCCGCTTGGCGGCTTGGTGGAACTCCCCTGCGTGTTCCGCAACGCCACCGGGGCCGCGATTGCGCTCGCCGCCATCGAGATGGCGATGGCGGGTATCACGTTCGCGATCCCCGTCGATGAAGTGATCGATGTGATGGGTGAAATCGGCCGGGAGATGGATGTGCGGTATCGCGAGACGGCGGGTGGCGGACTGGCGGCCACTCCCACCGGCCGTCGACTGGCGAAAGCGCGACTGGTGCAGATCAAGCGTGCCGACGGGTAGTCGCTGGCCGGCATCCACGACCGGGTCACGTCGATGGCACCGCATCGCGCCGCCGGCTCATCGCGACACGCAGCGCCGTATAGGTCAGCAAGCCCACCGGTCCGAACATGAACGTGAGTCCGAGGCAGGGGACTACCATCACATGCGGGATGTTGCGCTCTCGCGCATCCATCACCTCCCAGCAGCCGATGAACAGATCGAAGGCGAGGTAATGCACCCAGCCGGCGAGCACCGCACGGTCTGCGGAGAACAGCGCCTTCACCTGGCTCAGTGATCCGAAACCCCCAGCAGGGTTGTCTGGAGCGCTCGTGAGCGCCCAGATGTAGAGCACCGCCAACGCCGCCGGCACGACGAACCTGAGGAGCGGCGCGACGCGCTTCGGCTGCAGGATCAGGGCGATCCAGGAGACCAGCGCGGTGGTGTTCGCATACTGAAAGAGCTGTCCGTCGCTCATGAGGTGGCGCCGGGTACCGGCAGCAACGGGTGGCCGTTGAGCGCCTGTATCAGCGCCGCGCCAAAGAGCGTCGCGCACAGCGCCGCGCCCGCGAAGACCAGCGCCCGCTCCGTGCCATCGTTGCGTGGTTGGCGCACGCGACGGACGCCAAGCAGCAGCAATGGCAGGATCTGGAGCGCGTGCATTCCAAGGAAGTGTGGGATCCGCAGATCGCCGTGCAGTTTACTCCAGTGGATGAGCGGAATCCCCACCTCGCCGTCAGCTCCACCCACGGTGTGTGCGCCAGCAATGAACGGACGCTCATTGCGAGACATGGACGCCAGCTGCGCTGGACTCGGCTGCGTCATGCGCCAGCCCATACCTGCACCGACGATGTTCAGAGCCAATCCAAGGCGCAGTGCCGTTCCCATCGCCCGATCTGCGGCGGGAGTGCGAAGGTGCAGGACGAGGAGGATCATCGACATTACCCACACCGTCGCAATACCGATGCCCATACCGCTGAATATGGCGATGTCGAGTGGCGTGTTGACATTGAAGTGACTGTTCACGCCACGCACGGCCTGCACGAAGATCAGCACTGTCTCGAGCACGATGATCCAGCCGATCGACGCCGCAGCTACCCTGAGAATCCGGGAACGCGGCAGGTCCCGAATCATCCACGCCAGGGTGAACAGATATGCCGCGCCTGACGCTCCGAACTTCGCCGGCTTGAGCATCGCCGGTGCACCCGCGATCACGCGAACATCGAACACCAATCCGATCAGCGCGAGCATCAGCAGAACGAGGCACACCGCAGCCATCCGAATCAGCTGTGGTGACCACCGTTCGCAGCGAGAGTATCGATCGCGTATGGCAGGCATCATGGTGTTGGAATGGGCTTTGAGCCAGCGAAAGACGACGACTGGTGCACGGTTCTACGGCGACGCAGAGTTCCAGTTTCAGGAGCGTTCACCCGACTGGGTGATGGCAGCCACGCTACCAACGACTAGCGTGTCCTGTGATCACCGACGCCCGCCGAACGGACCAACACATTTCTTCGTCTCCGACGGTGAAAACCCAGAACAAGAACTTACTCCGCACGGCGCTCCTGGCGCTCATGCTGTATGCGGCGGGTTGCTGTGCGACAGCTGAGGTGCAGGCACAGGCGGCGAAGAAGCTGCCAGGCGCAACCTCCACGAGCACCAGGACACGCGGCAGTGGTGCCGACGCGAACATCCGTCGCGACGATGCACGAAATACATTGACCAGGCCGACGGCAGCACTCAGTCGTGGGGCCCGGTCACGGGCGATGCGTCCTCGGGATTCCGCTGGACGATCCGCAACTGATGCGCGGCGGGGGGTGCACCTGAACGATGCACCCCCTGCGGTTCGGCCGGTGGCATCAGCGATGACGATGGCGATGCTGTAGCACGCGCGCACGCCGCCGCGCCGACGCCGGTCATGAATGCTTCCAATCGCTCGGCGGCCAGCGGAAGCTCCCGGATCGCATCGAGCACGAAGAGATCGAGCGCGTCGTACCAGATTCCGTTGCGCGCCAGTGAGTTGATGGTCGGAGTGGCTGCAACGACGTGGCGCTGGATCTGATCGCGCACCAGCAGCTCGCCAGACAGACTGCGCAGAGACCATTCAGCGACGTCACCGTCGGCCAGCGGAAAGCGCGCCTCGCCGAGGGCAACGCGGTTCAGCCCTGGTCTGAGAGAGATCATCACCGCGCTCAACACATCGCGCACCCGGACGACCAGGCGCGCCGAGTCCGGGGCGTTCGTCACACATATCGATACGAACGGCGCGGCGCGCATCGTTTGCGGCACGAGCGCATCGATTCTCGCGCTCGGTACCAGCGCGCGAGCACTGCCGCTCACCGGAACGGTGGAGTCGCGAGCCGTACCGCGCACGGGAGGCTTGAACGTGACCTGCAATCGTGCCGCCGATCGCACGGAGGCGGCGGGCGAGCTGCGCGCAGTCGTGTCCTGCGCAGGCAGCTGCGCACCCGCGACGGCAATCGCGACGGCGACAAGCGTCAGCCGTTGCGCGCCAATCGTGGATCTCGTTGCACGTGCCATCGCGGGTGCGGGGGTGAGCGGAGTGCATGATCTTCGGTACACATCTCATGATGCACTCTGCATCTCAGACCAGACACCCCCGTCCCACCCTGCAGGATCCCGCCTGCCTGACCGGAAGATCACTTCTTCGCGGGCTGCGGGTGCGCGGCGATCCACGCGCACGCCTTCTGATCGCCACCCGTGCCGCCACGCGCATGGAACTCGACGGCGCGTGTGACGATCGTGGCAGTCACCGACGTCCCCGTTTCATACATCGAGGCCCGCACCGTGCAGCGAACGGCCACGCCCCCTTCGCACCCCTGACTCAGGTACTGACCGGCGCGCACATCGTCGCGCATCACGCCAGAACCACGCAGATATCCGGTACCGAGATACGTACAGCTCTCTGCCACACCTGGCGTCCCGGTGCACGCCTGGGCGAAGAGCTGACGCGCCTTGCTGCGGTCTAAAAGCGCCGCCCAGCCTACCGAAACGTCGTGGCGCACCAGCTGCCTGAGTGACAAGACGAAGCCGATGAGTACACGCGTGTGCTTCAACTTTTCGCGCGCGGAGTTCGAGCGCGACAGAACCGTTGGGCTCACGCTGTTGACGGCGTATGGCGACATCTACGGCCAGCAGCCGTGGGGCCGGGAGGCGGGGAGGATCGTGGTGGCCGCTCGCGCCGGAGGGTCGCTCACACTCCCCGAAGCCGCCGCCCGCCTGCCCGCCCGCACCAGCGGCGCGACCCGCCGCGCCCACTGGGGCGAGCAGCAAGATCGGGAATCTCGGCTTTCGCTCCATTCAGCTCGTCCGGCCCCTGGGCGCCCGCCGGCCTCACGCCCGGACAGCACATCAGCGCCCTCGCCCGGCTCGGCCGCCCCACCGATCGGGACGCCGACACCTACGTCTATGTGATCACCTGTCACCTCGTGCGCGTCGCCACCAACGGCACTGTCATCACTGCCATCACCGTGCGTTTTGACCAGTAGCGCACCGGTCACCTCGGTGTGGGGAAGGGTGGGCTGGTTGCCGACCATCCCGTCGGGCCAATAGCTTCGCGTGTCGGACCGAAACACGCTGACTCCGCCTGCGTACGGGGAGGCGGCCCCCAACCCGAGGCACCACATGATTAATCGCGATGATCTGGAGAGCTTTCTCGTCCGACTGGGCGCAGAAGGTGCCAGCTATTCTGAAGTCGAGCCGGGCATGTTCGTGGTTCGCCCCGGTGGCACCCCCGACGCACAGGTGGTCGTCCACCTCACCCCGCCGGTACTCCTCCTGCGCATGAATGTCATGCCGGTGCCGGAGGACGCGGGGAACGCCGCCAGGCTGGCTCGCCGACTGCTGGAGTTGAACGCGACCGATCTCGTTCACGGCGCCTACGGCATCTCTGCCAACGACATCATCCTCACTGAGGCGCTGGAGCTGCAGAATCTCGACTTCTCGGAGTTTCTCGCCGCCTATGAGAGCATGACGCTCGCCCTCGCGTCGCACGTACGCGAGCTCGCCCCGTTCCGCGAGGTCCACTGATCCGATGGGACTCTTCGACCGCCTTTCATCGCTCATCAAAGCGAACCTCAACGATCTGATTTCAAAGGCTGAAGAGCCGGAGAAACTGCTCGAGCAGTCAATTCTCGATATGCGCTCGCAGCTCGCGAAGGCCAAGCAGCAGGTGGCCGCCGCGATTGCCGACGAGAAGCGCCTCCGCGATCAGGCCGATCAGGAGTTCAAGCAGTCCGCCGAGTGGGAACAGCGCGCCATGCTGGCCATCCAGCAGAATCGCGATGATCTCGCACGGCAGGCGCTGATGCGTCAGCAGGAGCATGGCGAACACGGCACGTCGTTGCAGAAAACATGGGAAACCCATCAGGCCGAAACGGAGAAGCTGAAGTCGCTCCTCCGCGATCTGAACGACAAGATCGAGGAAGCCAAGCGCAAGAAGAATCTGCTGCTGGCGCGCGCCCGTCGCGCCGAAGCGCAGCAGCGAATTCAGGCTACGATGTCTGGGTTTGGCGAGAAGAGTGCGTTCGAGGCTTTTGCGCGGATGGAAGAGAAGATCGAACAGAACGAGCGTCGTCTGACGGCCAGCGCCGAAATCGAAGAGGAGTTCTCGGGTGACCGATTGACGTCGGATTTCAAGCGTCTCGAAAAGGCGTCGGGTGGGCTGAGCGCCGAGGCGCGGCTGCTCGAGCTGAAGCAGAAGATGGGCGTGCTGCCGGCTGGGCCGGCGCCATCGGCAAAGCAGTTGCCGAAGGGTGGTGCTGAGGAGGCGGAGATCACTGAAGCCGACTACGAACACCTCGACGATACAAAGCCGGCGTCGTGAATGGACGGTTCACGTGAATGACGGGAAGGCGGTACCTCGGTTGCCGTTTGCGTCCATACTCTTCGGGACCGTCGTGACCGGGGTATTGCTCTGGTTGGTGGTACAGGCGTCGAACGTCTTCCTGCTGCTCTTCATTGCCATCCTGCTCTCGCTGTTCCTGCGGGCGATGGCCGATGTGTTCGAATTCCGACTGCGGTTGCCATCGTCCGTTGCGCTGCTGGTGGCGGTGGTGATCTCACTCGGCCTGGTCGTCGGTCTGGTGACGATTCTGGTGCCACCATTCGCCGAACAGACGCGCGCGCTGACGACCGAGCTGCCACGCTACATCGCCGGCCTGGAAAGCCAGATCGCCAGGCTTGGCGAGCGCATACCGCCGCTCAAGGCGTATCTCGCCACCGAAGATCACAAGGCGCTCACAGTGCTGTATGAGCAGGCCAGTGTGCAACTGCAAGGGCTTCTGCCACGGGTCTTTGGGCTGCTCCACCTCGCCATCGAAGGCTTCGCGCTGATGGTGATGTCGCTCTATCTCGCACGTCGTCCGGCCGACTATCGCGAGTGGCTCATCGCACTCTTTCCGCCATCGCAGCGCGAACTGGTGCGCGATGTGCTGCTCGAGATTGCCCGCGATCTGCGCGCCTGGATCACCGGCCAGCTGCTGGGCATGGTGATTCTGGCCGCGCTGACCGCGATCGGCCTGGCAGCGTTGGGTGTGCCCTACTGGCTGACCTTCGGCATCTTCACCGGCGCCGTCGCCATCGTGCCGTTCTTCGGTACGCTCGTAAGCACTCTGCTGCCGGCGCTCTTCGTTCTGGCGAGCGACGGTGATCCCTGGCGCGTGGTGGGCGTGGTGATTCTTGGCACTGTCATCCACCTGATCGAGAGCAATCTGGTGCTGCCGCTGATCACGCAGAATCAGGTCAAGCTGCCTCCCGTCCTGAGCATCATGTCGGTACTGATCTTCGGTCAGCTCCTCGGCGCCGTCGGCCTGGTGGTCGCCGTGCCGATCCTGGTGGTGCTGACGGTGATCGTGCGACGCGTGCTCGTCAATCGGATTTATCAAGGTGCGGCCGAACGCTCGTTGCCGGTGGATCGCACGATGGTGCTCCGCGTGCCGGCGCCGGAGGGAGGCGTCACTGTTCCCGCCGGTGTGATGCCGGATCTGATCGCGCTCGCCGAGCGGTCGGCCTTGGCCTGACTTCCGAGCGGGTGTGTCGGCGGATTCGTGAACGATTTATGTTCCGGGAATGTCCATCACACCTCGCTACCTGATCCTCGCTGAAGGCGCGTTCGGCCCCTTCAGCTCCAAGACCGCCGTCGGCTGCATTCGCTTCACGCCGGAGCAGGTGGTCGGTGTGCTGGACAGCGCCACCGCCGGACGAACGGTGCAGGATGTGCTCGGATTCGGCGGTGCGATTCCGGTGGTCGCATCGGTGGCGGCGGGGATGCCGCTGAACCCGAACATTCTCCTCATCGGCATCGCGCCCAGCGGCGGCAAACTCCCTGAGGAGTGGCGCCCGGTCTTGCGCGCGGCGCTGGAATCGGGGCTGCACGTCTGGAGCGGATTGCACGTGTTCATCGGCGATGATCCGGAATTCGCCGCACTCGCGCGCAAGCAGAACGTCAACATCCTCGATGTGCGCAAGCCGCCCGCCGATCTGCCGATATCGTCGGGACGGGTGCGCGATGTGGCCGCGACCGTGATCCTGACCGTTGGCAGCGACTGCAACATCGGCAAGATGACGACGCAGCTCGCGGTGCGCGAAGCGCTCAGGCATCGCGGTGTGCGGGTCGCGTTCGCGGGCACAGGGCAGACGGGAATCTTCATCGATGGCAAGGGGATTGCCGTTGATGCCGTGGTGGCGGATTTCATCGGCGGCGCGGCAGAACGCCTTGTGCTGGAGTCGGCGCAGGATGCGGATATCGTGTTGGTGGAAGGGCAGGGGAGTCTGATTCACCCAGGCTTCTCGGGGGTGACGTACGGCCTCATTCACGGGTCGCTTCCGCACGCGCTGGTGCTCTGCACACAGCCGTCGCGCGTCACGATTCGCAATAACGATTGGGTGAAGATCCCATCGCTCAAGTCGCTGATCGCGCTGCACGATGTGGTGACCGCGCCGCTGCGCCACGCGCCGACGATCGCGGTGGCGATGAACACCTGTGATCTGAGCGACGAAGCGGCGCGCGATGCGATCGAACGTGCGATGGCGGAGACGCGACTGCCGGCGACCGATCCGGTGCGATTCGATCCGGCGCCGATCGCGGATGCCATTCTCGCCGTACACGAGGCGCGGTTGGCCGCGCGATGATTTGAGTACGCCTGCACGTTTCAGGTTCGCCTGAACGCGCGGTGCAGCACACTGTGGCGGTGTCCCCCTGCCATGGAGTGCGTGATGTCGCTGATCGCGGTGAGCCCGCAGCTTGCGTTGCGGAACGTTCGGAAGGTGATCGTCGCCGGAGCCGGTTCCTGTCGTGTCCGCGTCACGGTTCTGGGTGGCGTGTCCTTGCAACTGATGCCGGGAGAGGCGCTCGGGGTGACCGGCGCGCTCCCGCTCGCCCGTTCGATGTTGTGCGCCGTGGCGGCAGGCGTCGCGCGGTGTGATTCGGGGAGTGTGCGATGGGGGCCGCGCGGTGTCTCGGCGGTGCGCTACGCGCCAGCGGGTGATGCGCCGCGTGTGTTGCAGCGCCGCGACGGAGCGCCCCCCGGCCTGGTGATTCTGGATGCGGCGCTGGTCGAGCACGCCCCTCAGCCGGATGTGCGAGCGGTCGTGAAGCTGCTCGAGTCGTGGCTGGCAGAAGGGGGGGCAGCGCTTGTCGCGGCGCCGCTGACCGCTGGTGAGTGGCCGTGGGCGATGCTCGAACTCGCCGGTGGCCAACTCCGGCCGCTGCTCAGCGACGTGATCTCGCGACAGCCGGCGTGGTCGGCGCCGGCGCGGATGGTGGCAGCGTCGGCCCACTTGCGTGTGGCAGAGGGTGCTCCGGATCAGTAGTTTGCCAGCTCGTGGTTCGCGGGGTGCATACACCGGCCCTGTCAGTCCGAGGGCGTTCCGCCGCTCGCTGACGCGCGTCGTCTCTGCCAGGCATCAATGAGCGAGTTTCTCCTCTTCAACACCCTCTCCCGACAGGTCGAACCCTTCGCGCCCGCCGACGGGCAGCGGGTGCGGATGTACACCTGCGGACCGACGGTCTACAACCCGGCGCATCTAGGAAACTTCCGGACATTCCTGTTCGAGGATCTGTTGCGCCGGTCGCTGGCGCTCCGCGGGTGGGGCGTCGAGCAGGTGATGAACCTCACCGATGTGGACGACAAGATCATCAAGCGTGCGAACGAGCGCGGGCTCACGATTCGCGAGGTGACCGAGCCGGTCGTGGAAATTTTTCACGCCCATCGCGAGTACCTGCGCATTCAGCCCGCCGAGCACTACCCGCGTGCGACGGACTTCATTCCGCAGATGATTGCGCTGGTCGAGCGGTTGATCGCCAATGGTGTGGCGTATCAGGCCGACGATCGTTCGGTGTACTTCGCGATCGACAAGTTCCCGCAGTATGGGCGGCTCTCGCGTCTGGACACGCGCGAGATCAAGGTCGGCGCGCGGGTGAGTCAGGACGAATACACGAAGGAGAATGCTCAGGATTTCGCACTCTGGAAGGCGGCCAGGGAGGAGGACGAGCGAGTGGAGGCGGCGTGGGAATCGCCCTGGGGCCGCGGCCGTCCCGGCTGGCATCTGGAGTGTTCCGCCATGGCCATGGACATCCTGGGCGAGACCATCGATCTGCATGCGGGGGGCGTGGACCTGATCTTCCCGCACCACGAGGATGAAATCGCGCAGAGTGAAGCGGCCACCGGCAAGGTGTTCGCCCGTACGTGGTGTCACGGCGAGTTCCTGCTCGTCGACAGCGCAAAAATGGCCAAGCGGGTGGGGAACGTGTGGGGAGTCGTCGAGCTGCAGGAGGAGGGGCTGGACGGTGCGGCTGCGCGGCATTTCATGTTCAGCACCCACTATCGCCAGCAGTTGAATCTCAGCTCCGACGCGCTGGAAGGGTCTCGACGCGCCGTGCGCCGGCTCGGCGATCTCGCGGTCCGTCTGGACGCAGCGGCTGGTGCGCCGAGTGCGCTGACTGGCGTTGCGGTGGAGGCCGAGGCCGACTTCCGCGCCGCGCTGTTTACGGACCTGAACGCACCGCAGGCTTTGGCGGCGTTGTTCGTCTTTGTGAACCGCGCGAATGCGCTGCTTGATCAGGGCGGCGATGATGTCGCGGCGCTGGCGCGAGCCCGATCGGCGTTTGGTGTGATGAACGGCGTGCTGGATCTGATCCCGTCGGCGCTCGCCACGGATGACGAGCTGTCGTCGTTTGTGACGGAGCAGATCGAGTTGCGTGCGGCGGCACGGAAAGCTCGGGACTTTGCGGAGTCGGACCGGATCCGCGACGTTCTGCTGGCGCGCGGGGTGGTGTTGGAGGACGGTGCGACGGGGACGAGCTGGAAGCGGGTGTAGCGGTCTGTTGGTGCGATTCTGACGCTGGCGTCGGCGCCGGCGCTGCGCCCATCGGAGAGAGGCTGCCAAGTCCTGCGCCCAGCCCGGTTGTTGTGCCGGGGTTGGAAGGCTAGCTTCTCAATCTCTCGGCAGTCGTGGGTGTTGCAGGCTGACGTAGCTCAATTGGCAGAGCACCTGATTTGTAATCAGGCGGTTGCGAGTTCGATTCTCGCCGTCAGCTCTCGCCGGTCGCGTGTTCGTCGGCGACCGAGGGGTGTAGGTGTGTTTCAGCGGGTGGAGTAGCCAAGCGGCCAACGGCAACAGACTGTAAATCTGTCGACTTCGGTCTTCGAAGGTTCGAATCCTTCCTCCACCATGTGCAAGCCCCGCAACGACTTAGGTCATTGCGGGGCTTTTGCTTTTTCGATGGTTGAGACTGGTGATTGGGGTCCTCTCGGGTTGCGAACGGTCGTTCAGGACGGTGTGCGTTGCGCGATCGCTCGGGTTTCTTCTCGAGACGGCGAAGCGGATCGCGCGCGGATCAAGGGGACGTAGATCTTGATCGGATGAAGAGGACGGGGGATCAAGGGGACGTAGATCTTGATCGCGCGCGGATCAAGGGGACGTAGATCTTGATCGGATCAAGAGAACGGGAGATCAAGGGGACGTAGATCTTGATCGGTTCTAGAGAACGGGGGATCAAGGGGACGTAGATCTTGATCGGTTCAAGAGAACGGGGGATCAAGGGGACGTAGATCTTGATCCCAACGCGGATCAAGGGGACGTAGATCTTGATCCTCAAACGCATACTCGTTGCGCCATCTGCTATCGCACACGCGGCCGCCCGCTCGTGCCGACCCTTCCCCGATCTCCCGTTTCGAGCCACTGTTTCCCGTTCCCGCTGCGCACGCCAAGAGCCGAGAGGGGTTGATGAAGCAGAAGTACACGCTGGAGATCGTTTTTCTCGTGATGGTCATCGCCGTGAGCGTTGTCGGATTCTCGAGCCTCGCGCTCGGCGAGCAGCCGATGCTCAACGCGTACCATGTGCTGCACATCATCACCAGCCTGGCCTGGCTGCTCCTGTTGGTGACTCAACTCGTCTTCATCAGGCAACGCCGTTTCCATCTCCATCGCACCATCGGCACGTCCATTTTTGCCGCGGGACCGGTGCTGGTCGCCAGCTTGACGCTCCTCACTGTGCACTCGGCAGCCAAGGACGCCGTGAGGGGCAGGGCGGACAATCTCGTGGTCCAGAACGTCACGTTCGCAATGGAAGTGGCGTTGCTGGTGTTTCTGGCATTCATGATGAGGCGCAACCGGAGTGTCCACGGGGCGCTGCTGATGTGTACGGCGCTGATGTTCCTGGCGATCGCCCTGTTCTTCGCCCTCATCAGCTACGTCCCGGGTTACCTCATCGAGGGGCCTGAGACATTCTCCCACTTTGCCGAAGCCGCGCAGGCGAGTGCTCTGATCTGCAGCGTGATTGGACTGCTGTTCTTTCTCAAGAACTGGCGAACCGGGTGGCCGTGGCTGCTCACCACTTCATTCTTCTTCCTGAACGGGTACTTGCAGGGGACGACCGACGCCAAGCCGTTGACCATGCTCGTCGCTTCCATTGGTCGAGTCCCTGCCTTTGCTTGGAGCCTGACGATTTTCCTGGCTTTGCTGTGGGTGGCGTGGAAAGTCGCACCAGCCACGCGAATAGAAGCGGGGTCTGACCAGCACCTGACCGGACGGCGTCAGGTGACCAATCCTCTGCGAACGGATCTGCGGCGTCCGCGAACACGGCAAGAAGAAACTTTGGGTACTCCGCTCGGGGCTGTACCCGCTGAACCGCCCGCTCACGCACCGATGGCGAACACCGGTTTCGCGCGGGGGGCAAGGGCATGCGGGATCGAGGGTATCAAGGGGACGTAGATCTTGATCCCTTCAAGATCTACGTCCCCTTGAACTGATCTTGATCCCATCAAGATCTACGTCCCCTTGAACTGCAAGATCTACGTCCCCTTGAACTGCTTTGAGATCTACGTCCCCCTGAACCCGTTCAAGATCTACGTCCCCTTGAACTGCAAGATCTACGTCCCCTTGAACCCCGTTCAAGATCTACGTCCCCTTGAACTGATCTTGATCCCTTCAAGATCTACGTCCCCTTGAACCCGGATCTTGATCCCTTCAAGATCTACGTCCCCTTGAACTAGAAGGGCGACGTTGACGAACTTCAAGGCCGCCTCATTCACCTGTGCTATGGCTGCGACGCGTCGGCCCTTGGCATTATCTGCGCCCTTCTCATTTTGCTGAGGACTTTCTTGTGAGCAGTGCTTCTCTGGCAGACTGTCGAGCCATTCTGTGGACTCGCGCGACGCGCATTCGTCTTTTGCTGAAGTATCGCGTGCGCACATGTGGCATCACTCATCGACGTGCGAACACGGCGGTGACGCTTTTGACATTTGCTTCGATCCTTGGCTGCCATACCGAACCATCCGGACCATCCGGATCAGAGGAGGTCCGGGTGCTTACGAGTTGGGTTACGGAGTCCGTGGCTCCTCGCGTGAATCCTGCGGGACAATTCATTCGCTCGACGATCAAGGCGCGCTATCTCTCCAAAGTCGCCGCAGAGTCTGTCGCGATTGCAGTCGCGCGCTCAATGGTACCTGGGGGGGCGTGTGAAAACTTAGGTCTCGGCATCCAACAGACGCGCGGCGCAAGAGTGAACTTTGCGCAACTTCTACCTTGCGGGCGAACTGACTATGTCGATGTCGCGACGGACGATCTGCCGCCTAACATTCCTGGTCCTGCACGCCGCGCGTACGGCCCGCAGTGGGGCGTGACGTTGTGTGCTCCCCAAAGCTCTGCTGCACAGGTTTCCGTCGGCGTTCCGGACGGGCCGCGTGATTTTCGAGTCGAACGCAATGAACTCGTTCTCAGTTCATTCCGAACGACAGGTGGTGGCGCTGACTGGACCGTCGTCGCGGTACCCGCAGAATTTCCATCGGGTATGGTAGTGACCGCCGAGGCTGCGGCCGAAGCCGTCTTCCGCGCAACTGCACGCCGCGTCAGCGAGGTGCCGAGCGCGTTTGCGATGATTGACGATATCCGCTCACCCGGCATTCCAGTGCCCGCGTGCGCGGCCTGGCGGGTTACTGTTGAAAGCCCGGTTCGCGTGCGCGGTATCGAGTCCGGAGCCGAGCGCGAAATGCGTACGTTCTTCGTCAAGCAGGATAGTGAGGGCTGCGCGCGTGGGGCGATTGCGCTGTTTGCTGCGTCGCCTCGTCAGCCGCCGGGGCGCTCCATCGTGTTCTTGCGCGATACAACGGGTGCTGCCGCCAATCAAGCAGATCCATTTGATACCGTTCTTGTCCCTGTAAATGGGCTCGGGCATTTTGAGCGAGTTGAGGTCATTAGGTAGCGCGGTTTGACCGCATGCCAGCGCAGGGTTGCAAGTCTCGGCGCAGCACATTGCCGCCCTCGAGCGGAAAGTGGGTCAGCTGACCATGGAGCTGGAGATGTTGAGAAGGGGCGCATCGCCGACCCCGCGCCGAGCAGCGGGCGGTCGTTTATCATCCCCGGGCCGGCGGCGTAATTGTCCGGCGATGATGGCGCATGATCGGCCTGCCGCAAAGCACGTACTATCGTCGGCCCCGTGCGGTCGACGACCTGACACGCGATGCCGATGCCGATGCCGATGCCGACCTGCGGGCGGCCATCGCGCTGGTCCAGCGTGACTTCCCTGGCTACGGCCATTGTCGCGTAACCCGTGAGCTCCGACTCGGGCCGCATCGCGTCGATCACAAGCGCGTCCAACGGGATTGCAGTCGATGCTCCTGCCGCCAGCGGCACGGCGGCGCCCGTGAGTCGTCGCGACGCTCCCCCGTCCAGAGGTCCAGTTATTCTGAGAGTCTGACGCCGCCCAGCGGCGGGGAATCTCATGCGGAAATCGCGGTTTATCGACGAACAGATGATCATCCCGCAGCGCGTCTGCGGCGGCGATGGCACCCCCCTTCGTGCCGATGTGGGCGACGAGATCGCGGACCGGCTTCCTCAATTGGCTGAAGCGGACGCGGTTCGCTGCGCGCTTCGTCGCGTCGGACTGGCGCCGCAGGATCGGTCGCGGTTGTTGTCGCCCGCGCGCCGACGAATCACGGCTCACCGAGGCTCTCCATCGCCGGCGAACCGACCGCGGGCGAGGCCAAACTTCAGTTGCTGCTCGACCGCGATACGCGTGGCGAGCATGTTGTCTCGTATCAGATCGCCGCTGTCTATAATTCGCTGGCCAATCGTGTCGAAACGTTTCGCTGGCTGTGTCCCAAGAAACCGAAGAAGTCGACCGGCTTGGCAGGTGGATGCTCTGGCTGCAGCATGATTCGCGCTGGAACCGCATACGGGATGATCCGCGCTGTGCGGCGGTGCTGCTCAGGGCGCGCCCGCGCAGGTGACCATTCGTTACCCACGCAAGCTTACGGCCACGCTGGAGAGTGAAGCCGTTTAACCTTGGCTGTCAGCCGACGGCGGCCCGTGAAAGCATCAGTTGCCTCCGCTGCGATGGAGACGACCATGGACTCTGACCCCATGATCGGACCCGATGAAGCTGGACCACATGCTCGAGAACGTCGACTCAATACCCCGGAGTGCAAATTGATCGCTCGTCGCCACTGGCTTTCCTCGCTCGCGATGCTCGTGTCATGGGCGCCACTATCGGCCCAGCAAAGCATTGAGCAACGCGTGGATTCGCTGTTCAATCGCTACGTAAAGCCAGACGGACCTGGCTGTGCGCTTGGCGTCTACCGAGACGGCGAGGTCGTGCTGGCACGCGGGTACGGGCTCGCGAGCGTGGAGGACGGCCGCCCGATCACGCCACGCACGACCTTCAACCTCGGCTCCGTCTCGAAACCGTTCACGGCGCTGGCTGTGTTGATGCTGGAGCAGCAGGGCAAGTTGTCACTTAATGACGACGTGCGTCGCTGGGTTCCCGAGATGCGTGACTACTACGGCACGCCGATCCGACTGCGAGACCTCATGCAGCACACGAGCGGTCTGCGCGATTACGGGACGCTCGGCGTGTTGTCGGGGAACGAGGTGACGACGATGGCGGAGTTCCTGGGGCTCATCTCCGCACAACGGGCGCTCAACTTCGTGCCTGGAACCAGGCATGAGTACAGCCACAGTGACTACCTGCTCCTCGGGCTGATCGTCGAGCGCGTCGTCGGCGTGCCCTTTGGCGAGCACCTGGAGCGCGAAGTGCTCGGGCCCATGGGGATGAAAGGAAGCTTCGTGAGTGATGCGCGACCTCACGCAATAACTGAGCGCGCACTCGGCCACTTTCTGGCAGGTAAAAGTGCGCGCGTGCAGTTCCCATCGTCACAGACCATCGGTGGTGACAACCTGTACGCGTCAGTCGAGGACTTCGCGCGCTGGGACCGCAACTTCACCTCGCCGACTGTTGGCGGTCCGGCGGTGATCGCGCGCATGCTTGGACGGCCGCAGCTCGCCAACGGCGACACGATTCCCTATGCGTATGGTTTACGCCTCGACATGTATCGCGGGCTCCGTACGATCGAACGCGGCGGTCACGCGGATGGGACGCGGACGATCATCGTGAGATTCCGGGATCAAGGATTCACCGTCGCGGCGCTCTGCAATGCCGATCATCTGGAACCAGCGAAGCTGGCTCAGAGAGTCGCGGATATTTATCTCTCGGATCGCATGAGTCCTGCGCGTCCTCAACCAGCGACGCCCATCGCAGTCACGGTACCGGCGGCGGAGATCGCCCGCTACGCCGGTCTCTATCGACCAGTCGGCCAACCATGGAACGTGTTGCCAATCATCGTGAGAAACGGCGCGCTGGGAGAGTTGATCTTCCACGACGCGACGGATGATTCGCTGTTCACGATGACGCCGGCCGGGGACGGACGTTTTTTCGAGATTGGGTCCACCGGGAATGTGGCGGTGTTCACCTTCCGATCGCCCCGCGCTGGCGCGTCTCCTCGCCTGGAAATTTCCTGGAACGGTGAGCCGCCCGAAACGCTGGAGCGCGTCGCGGATGCTGCGGTCTGGCGCCCATCTGCGGCGGCACTGCGGAAGTATGCCGGTACATGGTTCAGTCATGATCTCGATCAGACTTGGCAGCTCGAACTCCGCGGCGAGAGTCTCGTGATGCGACGCCGCGGACAGAACGACCTCACGCTGCGACCCGTCGAGCGTGACCTGTTCGTGCGCGGCTTCGGGCCGTTTGGCGAGCACGCGGCACAACTTCAGTTTCATCGCGATGGGGCAGGGAAGCTCACGCACTTCACCGTATCGACGCCGCCCGGGGAGGACTCGGTCCGCGGACTTCGATTCATTCGGGTGGCCGTTCGTTAGCCGGGGATCAAGGGGACGCAGCTCTCTGTCCGATGGTTCCGCGCCCCGCCGGCGCCGGCGCGAAACGCACGACAGCAGGCCATCGAGAAGACGACCACGGCGCTGGAACTAACGAAGTGCGACCGCGTCCAGCAGGCCAACCAGGAGTTGGGAAACGGGCCCGCTGATCGCCAGCCGGCGACTATCCGGGAGCACGCATTCTCGGCGGTGGTACCGGGCATGTTGCTGCGCGGTGTCGGCCCGGGAGGTGTGTTCATTCTCTATGAGAAATACGAGAAAGGGCTGATAATCGTTGTCATAACTTGTAATGTCGCGCGCAATATCTCGCGTGATCGTGCTGCGACGATGGGATCCCGTGGACGCGCATCGACGTCAGGTTGGAGCTTCCTGCGCGGCACTCTGGGGAGTCGTCACGCGCAGAGTCCGTTTCCTGGGGTAACTTGGACGCTACGGGTATTCCAGATCGTCGTGCTGGATTGAACCTCACCGCTCTTAGGTTTGATGTTGCAGTACTTTCATGAACCCACCAGGCTCAACGGAACGGCTCAATGAAATCGACTGTGAAATCATACAACAGGGAGTTCTATGCAACACAGATGACTGGGTCAGGGCAGTCCGCACGCAAGGTCCTTCCGCTCGTCTGCGACTGGATTCGCCCAACTACTGCCATTGATGTCGGATGTGGTGTCGGCACATGGACGAGCGAGTTGCTGCGACTTGGTGTAGACGCAATCGGTGTGGACGGAGCATGGGTGCAGGAATCAATGCTGGCGATGCCTCCCGAAAGATTCATCCGGTCTGATCTTGAGACGCTGACTGCAAGCGACCTCGGTCGGAAGTTCGATCTCTGCGTGAGTCTCGAAGTTGCCGAGCATCTCTCTCCTGATGCGGGCGATGGATTTGTACAGCTTCTGACGAGTCTCGCTCCGGTCGTGCTCTTCTCGGCTGCGATCCCCGGGCAGGCTGGAGCGCAGCACATCAACGAGCGTTGGCAGTCCTACTGGGCCGACCGATTCAAAGTGAGGGGGTTCGCCTCCTTTGATGCAGTTCGCCCGCGCATACGCGGTGACAAGGATGTCGAGTGGTGGTACCGTCAGAATATCATCCTGTATGTCGACAGCGCCGTATCCGCGAGCCTGCCGGGTGCTGTCAGCGAGCACTTGGCAAGCCCTGCGAGTCTCGATCTCGTCGATCCTGTTCTCTATAAAGTAGCGAATACATCTACAAGACGAATGATCAAGAATCTGCTCGGTAGAATCTTTCGCCAGTCGTGAACACGGGTTTGCGTTCCGCGAGCTGGTCGCGGTGATCTCCATCTGAGACTCGGGTGCGGTCCCTTGCAACCACTGCTGACGCGAGGGGGTACATCGTGATCGCGGAGGGGCCGAATGCTTCGCGCGGACGACGACATCGCGCTGAAGCTGACGGGTAAAGTTTCGTCACGCCATGTAGTGCAAGGACCATCATCACACGATGCTGAACGAAGATTTCGAATCGAACTCTCTCGTCGTCGGTGCAGAGGCGGCAGGGATGGCATTCGTCGACTCGCTCCTCGCGTATTCCGATGCGACGATCACGATCATCGATCGCCGTCACGCGCTTGCAGGGATCCAGGGGACGTAGTTCTTGATGCGCGCGCGTATCACGCGCTCCGTGCCTCTGTTGCGCAACTCCCGAAGGATCTGCGTCCCGATGATCCGGTGCGTCCACTTGGTCCCACTGAGCGATTCTTCGCGATGCCGACATCGCCAGAATCGCTCAGCGTGATGATCTTGCGTTGTGCATTGACGGAGTTGGCCTCACCGGCCAGTCATACATATCGGACGTCGCAAAACGTCCGGCTGCAGTGCTGACGTGAGCTGTGGAATGCGGAAAGCGAGCGGTATGAATCCACCACAGCGCAGCATGGCGTGATGGTTCACGTGAACGCGTGACATCACTCGAGCGACCGTGAGAATCATCGAGTTACGTGTCAAATGGGGTTGAACGATGTTGGCACGGTGATCATGCGTTCCCGCTCGCCGCCGGCGATCAGGCGCTTCATGAATTCGTTCGCCTGAGCCTGCGTGGTATGCGAACGGCAGTCCACCGTCAGGGCTGGTGGAGGAGAACCGGCAGGCGCATACATGCCGGCGGCGGCGTATCGCTTGTCTCGCAGCATGGTGGCGTAGGCCAGCGCAAACTCATTCGAGCGGCTGGACGCTGCGGCAAATGGGACACTGTAGAAGAACTTTCGCCCCTCGGCCATGTACGCGGTGCAGACGGTGAAGCCATCGGTTGACCCCGCTCTCTTCGACGGTGCCGGTAGCCCAGCGCCGTTCGTGCCAACGGGTGCGAGTTTACGACCGTTAGTACACGCCAGCTCGAAGCCTCCATCACAAGCCTTTGCATAAAGGCGACGAGCTTTCTCGACGCTCCGCTCGGTACCCAGGCCTTGTTCAGCATGCCACGCCTGCTTGTTACAGCTATCGAGATCGCCGAGCTCGCACCCTTTCTCGAAGGCGGCAACTGCGAGCGCACGGTCCTGAGGCATTGTGAGGCCGTCGGCATGAAGGACGCCGAGGTTCCGACATCCGAGCACGATGCGCATTGTGCATCCCCTTTCGTACATGCCTAAAGCCTTCTTCTCGTCTTTCGTGACTCCTTGCCCGGATTGATACATCGTGCCAAGATTATTACAGCCATTACCATCGGCGCCAGCGCACGCGCGCTCATACGTGATAGCGGCTTTTGAGAAGTCCACAGCTGTGCCGCGACCGTTCTGCAGCGCGTAGCCCCAGAGCATGCAGCCGCGCGGTTCGTTTAGCGAGCAGGCCTTCTGAAACAGTGTCGCACCGCGCGCAAGATCGATCGCGACCCCAGAGCCATCGGTATACTTGATGCCAAGACTCGAACAGGCGCTACCCACGCCACGAGTGCACGCCAGGTCGTTCGAGTCAGATGGCGTGTCACGCGTGGCAGTTGTCGCAGGTTTGGCCGGTGTGGCAGGTGCTGCAGGTGTGGCAGGTGTGGCAGGTGTCGCGGCTTTGGCACTCGCAACGGGAGATGGCATCGTTCGCAGAACCGCCTGAATCTCTGCGTCACGCAGCTCCTTGATTGCAATCTCGTCGCCTTGCGCGGCGGCCTTCTGAATCAGTTGAACCGCGGCGATCCGGTCGCGGCTGACACCCTGACCATTCCACAGAAAATCGGCGTAGAACAGCTGGCCACTCGGCGATCCGTTCTCGGCGGAAAGCCGAGCCCATCGCACAGCCTCGGGAATATTCTTTGCGATGCCGACATCGCCGAAATAGTTCATTCTCGACATCTGGAACTGCGCAATACTCCAGTCGGCCTCTGCGGCGAGTCGAATGTAACGAATGCCTTCCGGCTTGTTCACAGCGATCCCGTTACCGAGATAGAGAAAGTAGCCATACGAGAACATGCCTTTTCGATCTCCAGTCTCTGCTGATTGACGCAGCAGGCGGATGCCGCCGTCCACATCCTTCTGCTGACCCAACACACCGTTGAATTTCGCTATGCCAAGTTTCGACATTGCGCCGCCATCCCCTGCCTGTACGGCGCGGCTGATCAAAAGCCAGCCTTCGGTGCGATTCAGTCCAGTCCATGGATCGCCATCGACCATCAGCCCACCGAGTACGGACATACACATCGGGTCGCCTTGTGCCGCGCCCATCCGGAGATACTTCACCGCTTTGACGCTGTCAGGAGCGACACCTCCGGCGCCGTAGTAGTAGATCGTCGTGCCAAGCGTGGCTTGCGCCGAATCATTACCCGCATCCGCAGCGCGCTCCAGCATCGACATCGCGCGCGCTACTAGCGAGCTGTCCTTCGTCTCGAATGACGCAAAGACAGTCTTCATCCCCCACAGCGACTGCCCGTCGGCATTCCCGGCGTTAGCCGCAGCGAGAAGAAAAGCCATGCCACGCGTGCGGTCTGCGGGGCCGCCCACGCCATTGACCAGCATGGTGCCGGCGTATGCATTGGCCTCGACATGCTTCTGAACGGCGGCTGCAGTGAAGAGTCGACGCGCCTCGACCTCATTCGTCGGCACGCCATAGCCTGCATAGTTCATCCGCCCCAGCAGGTACTGCGACTCGGCGTTCCCAGCGGCGGCTTCCTTCGCCAGACGCGTTGCAGCCTGCGGCATGGTTTCGCCAACGAATATCCGGACGGTACGCGTCGCGACGACGCTTTGCGGTCCGCTCGATCCGCCTCCTCCAGAAGCGCCACCCGCGTTCGTTCTCCCACTCCCACTCCCACTCCCACTCCCACTCCCGGACGACGACGACGACGAACCGGAATTGCTCGCACTTCTGGCAGCCGACGCTCGCGCCAGCCCGGCCTGAAACGCCTGATCGGAATTTCGCCGGTCGATGTCGGCGGCACTCTGACGGGATCGCTCCATCTGTGCCTGACGCCGAGCTTCGTCTGGCTGAAAGGCTGAGGCGACCTTCGGAACGCAGAGCGAGAGCAGCACGACTCCACCACAGCGCTTTAGCGTGCGGCGACTCACGTGCATCGGTGCGATGACTCGGGCGAAGGTCTGATGCATGGAAGCGTCTGTCATGAGGGGCTCGAGGATGTTGGTACGGCAGTTCTGCGCACTTGCGCGTCGTCGATCACGTGTTTCATGAACTCGTTTGGCAAATCCGGTGTGGCATCCTGCCTGAGCGCTCGAACGGCGCGCCGAGGTCAGGAAGTGCAACGCGCGACGGATCGCACCCGATGGTTCAACCTATGGGTAGCGCTGTTTGAACTGCATCACCCGACTGGGTGAGCGCCGCGTCGAATCACGATGGAGATGCAGCCTGGGACGAGACTGGCAGCAGAGGGGCGCCACGTCCAGCCGGACTTCGGACTGACGCCATGGCGAGCGCAGACCTCGGCCATCGTAACATCCCCTGCTTATTCGTGCGTTACGCCGCCAGCGAACTCCAGTCGCTCGTTGCGCAGATCCCGCAAGATCTACGTCCCCTTGATCCCCCAAGATCTACGTCCCCTTGATGCCCCCAAGATCTACGTCCCCTTGATCCCGCCTTTCATCCCGTCCCCTTGAAGGATTCCACGTCAGCAGAGTGCCATCTGCGCTTGAGCGCGCAACATCGGCTGGGGATCAAGGGGACACTATTCATGATTTACGCACGCACGACGGATCAAGGGATCGAAGTCACGCGTGATGACGGCTTCGTGCCGACTCTGGTCGACACCGCCTTGGTCGACTGCGGTCAACGACATGATCTACGCAGCGTGATCGACACTCGCGCCGACGCAGGTTACGCGCTTGATCAGATGAGGCTGTCGTGCCTGTCGAGGTTGCGAGACGAACGCAACATTGAGGGGCGAAGTATCCAGTCCGACAGGATGATGCTTCCTACGTCGAGTGAGCATTCCATCGAGGCGTTCGACGTCGAACACGTTTTCACCGCCCACTTCGCGCACCGCTCGCGTGTGCCGATGACAGATGCATCACTGAGGTCATCCGATGTCGCACCGCATCTCGCGTCCTGACCTGTACGCTTCTGCTCCTCGCTGGCTCACGATCCTCCCGACAGGTGCGCATACGCAGGGCTCCGCCGCCACGCTCTCGCCGAACTGGTCTGCCGGTGATGCGGCGATTGGCCGCTCCGGTGTCGCGTAAGCGCGTGACGTGCAGCGCTACAACTTCCCGCGCAGTGATCTGCGGGTCACCGTGAAAGGCGCCGACCCAGCAGTGCTCCTCCAACCGTCGTTCGCACTCGGCGGATGGATCGCCTTGCATCGGATCGGCGTTGGCGACACCTTCATGGCGATGGGCGACCTGGTACTGACCGAGGACGAAATCACACCAGTGATCACGGCACTGCAGGCCGGAGGTATTGAACAGTCGGCGTTGCATCAACACGTGCTGTCCGAATCGCCACGCGTTTCCTATGTGCACGTGCACGCGATGGGCGACGCAGTGACGATCGGGCTCACGCTCCGCACCGCCAGCGCTCTGACGAAGGTGCCGCCGGCGGTCGTATCAGCTGCCACGTCGACCGTGATCGATCTTGACACGGCCGCCGTCGCCCGGATACCCGGCTAGACGGGACGAGTCAACGGTGGTGTGTATCAGGTGAGTGTGTTGCGAGCGGAATCGATTCGTGACGGCGGGATGGAGGTTCTG